>OEPS010000096.1_pt1 | contig 31688 bp, 27 predicted proteins | sample 1539411 | NCBI WGS metagenome assembly OEPS01 (sample SAMN02671747, study PRJEB22543) | soil metagenome | biome: bacteria | place: China:Hunan Province, Lengshuijiang City | collected 2012-10-15 | depth 0.08m m
GGGGCGGCAGGGGAGCGGCGGCCGCACCCTGCTCGCGAGCCCGCTCACCGCCGCCGCCGCGGCGCTGACTGGAGTGATCACCGATCCACGCACCCTGCTCGATGGAGCTGTCGCATGAGCGGCACGAAATGGAAGTTCGACGCACGCTACGTCACGCTGCCGCGGGAGAACGTCGACACCGACCAGATCATCCCCGCGCGCTACCTGACGACCACGAACCGCGCCGGGCTCGGCCCGCACGCGTTTCACGACTGGAGATACCTGCCTGACGGCGCCCCCAACCCGGAGTTCGTGCTCAATCGCGACAGCGCGGCCGGCGCGGAGGTGCTCGTCGCCGGCCAGAACTTCGGCTGCGGGTCGTCGCGCGAGCACGCCGTCTGGGCGCTGGCGGGCGCGGGGTTCCGCGCGATCATCAGCAGCGAGTTCGCCGACATCTTCCGCGGCAACGCGCTCGTCAACGGCCTCCTCCCGATCGAGGTCAGCGCCGAGGTGCTCTCGGGGCTGATGCAGGTCCCGACCGCGAGCGCGCGGGTCGGCATCGATCTCGAAGCGCAGACGCTGACGCTGCCTGACGGCGCCGCGCTGCACTTCGACGTCCCCGAGTTCTCGCGCTACTGCCTCCTCCACGACACCGACGAGATGTCCTTCCTGCTCGCCGCCGCCGCCGACATCACGTCGTGGGAGCGCACGCATCCCCCGACGATCGACACCACCCGCCTGCTGACGACAGCATGAGCACGAACAGCAGCCGGGATTTCACCGTCGTGCTTCTCCCCGGCGACGGGATCGGCCCCGAGGTGGTAGCCCAGGCGCGACGCGTGCTCGCCGCGAGCGCCGCCGAGTCGGGGGCGAGCATCACCTTCCGCGAAGGGCTCATCGGCGGCGCGGCGATCGACGCGACCGGTACGGCGCTGCCCGACCGCACCACCGCCGCCTGCCTCGCGGCCGACGCCGTGCTCCTCGGCGCCGTCGGCGGCCCGAAGTGGGATGATCCGTCGGCGCGCGTGCGGCCGGAGCAGGGGCTCCTTGCAATCCGCCGCGCCCTCGGCCTGTACGCCAACCTCCGTCCCGTCCGCCCGCATCCCTCGCTCGTCGATGCGTCGCCGCTGCGCGCCGAGCGGCTGGCGGGGGTGGACCTGATGGTGGTGCGGGAGCTCACCGGCGGGATCTATTTCGGCGACAAGGGCGTCGAGGCGCTGCCTGACGGCAGCGAGCGCGCCCACGACCTGTGCAGCTACGACACGGCCGAGATCGAGCGCATCGTGCGCGTCGGCGCCGAGCTCGCGCGCCAGCGCCGCGGCCGGCTGACGTCGGTCGACAAGGCGAACGTGCTGGAGACCTCGCGGCTCTGGCGCCGGGTCGCGACCCGCGTCGTCGCCGCCGAGTTTCCCGACGTCGCGCTCGACCACCAGCTCGTCGACTCCTGCGCGATGCAGCTGGTGACGAACCCGTCGCGCTTCGACGTCATCGTCACGGAAAACATGTTCGGCGACATCCTCACCGACGAGGCGGCGGTGCTGACCGGCTCGATCGGCGTCCTCCCGTCGGCATCGTTAGGCGCGCCGCGCGCCGGGACGAGGATGGGGCTCTACGAGCCGATCCACGGCTCGGCGCCGGACATCGCCGGCCGGGGCATCGCCAACCCGGTTGGTACCATCCTCAGCGCCGCGCTCCTGCTCCGGTACTCGCTCGGCCTCGAGGCCGCGGCGCGCGCGGTCGAGCACGCGGTCTGGGGGGCCGTCAGCAGCGGGGCACGGACCCCCGACCTTGGCGGACGGGCGAGCACCACCGAGGTCGCCGACGCCGTCCTCGAACTGCTCGAGTCGACCGTCAGGCAGCCAGCCGCGCGCTGACCGCCTGACCGTCAGGCAGCCAGCCGGACGCTGACTGCCTGACGGCGCGGCGTCACACGTACGTCAGCCAGCCACGCGTGTCCTCGCGCTCCCCGCGCACCGTGGCGAAGAATGCGCGTTGCAGCGTCGCGGTCACCGGCCCGCGCTTGCCGCTCCCGACCACCAATCCATCCACCGACCGGACCGGCGTGACCTCGGCCGCGGTGCCGGTGAAGAACACCTCGTCCGCGGCGTAGAGCGCCTCACGGGGAATGCGCTCCTCGCGGACGGCGAGCCCTGCCTCGCGGGCCAGGGTCATGATCGTGTCACGCGTGATGCCGGGGAGGATCGACGACGCGGCCGGCGGCGTGATCACTGTCCGGTCGCGGACGATGAAGATGTTCTCCCCCGATCCTTCGCTCACCGTGCCGCTGCTGTCGAGCGCGATCCCCTCGGCATAGCCGAGTCGCTCGGCCTCCATCGCGATCAACTGGCTCGAGACGTAGTTCCCCCCGGCCTTCGCGCCCGTCGGAACGGTGTTCGGTGCGGGGCGCGTCCACGACGAGATCCCGACATCGACGCCCCGCTCGAGCGCGTCGTCGCCGAGGTAAGTGCCCCACGGCAGCGCCGCCACCATCACCTCGACCGGGTGGCGCACGGCGCTGAGCGAGAGCCCGCCCACGCCGCGCCACGCCAGCGGGCGCAGGTAGGCGCTGCGCAAAGCGTTCTCGCGCACCGCCGCGCGGCAGGCGTCGCGCAGCGCCGCCTCGTCGAACGGGATCTCCATCCGGTAGAGCCGTGCCGATTCGCGGAACCGGCGCAGGTGCTCGGCGACGCGGAACAGCGCCGGGCCGCGCTCGGTATCGTAGCAGCGCACGCCCTCGAACACCGACGAGCCGTAATGCAGCGCATGCGTCATCACGTGCACCGTCGCCGATGCCCAGGGTACCAGCCGGCCGTTGAACCAGAGCAGGGCCGGCGGCGTGCCTAACGGCACGTTCGCCGGCGACCCCTCGCTCGCCGGAACCGCTTCCTCGGCCGCGAACTCGATCGCGCTCGCCGCGCTCATCGGGCCGCTCCGGCAACGGCGGCCGCGGGCGCGGCCGCTCGATGGGCGGCCGCCGGGGGCGCCTCGACGGCGATCTGGCCCGGGAGCACTTCCTTCGCGTCGAGGAAGGGCATCATCCGCCGCATCTGCCGCCCGACGCGCTCGATCTGCTGCTCCGACTCGGCGACGCGGCGCTCGGCGAAGGTCGCCCGCCCGGTCTCGTTCTCGGCGATCCAGCGCCGCGCGAACGATCCGTCGCGGATCTCGTCGAGCAGCTTCTGCATCTCGCGCTTCGTCTCGCTGGTGACGATCCGGTCGCCGGCGACGTAGTCGCCGTATTCGGCGGTGTCGGAGACTGAATGGCGCATGTAGTTCAACCCGCCGCGATACATCAGGTCCACGATGAGCTTGAGCTCGTGCAGGCACTCGAAGTAGGCGATCTCCGGCTGATAGCCATTCTTCACCAGCGTCTCGAAGCCAGCCTTCACGAGCGCGGACGTCCCGCCGCAGAGCACGGCCTGCTCGCCGAACAGGTCGGTCTCGGTCTCCTCGGCGAAGGTCGTCTGGAGCACGCCGGCCCGCGTCGAGCCGATCCCCTTGGCGTAGGCCAGCGCGTCGGCCAGCGCATGGCCGGTGTGATCGTTGTGCACGGCCACGAGCGCCGGCACCCCCGCGCCCTCGGCGTACAGCTCGCGCACCCGATGCCCCGGCGCCTTCGGCGCGACGAGGATCACGTCGATGCCAGCGCCGGGCGCGATCTGGCCGAAGCGGATGTTGAACCCGTGGGCGAAGAGCAGCGTCTTCCCGGCCGAGAGATGTGGCGCGACCGACTGCTCGTACACCACACGCTGGGTGTGATCGGGGGTGAGGATGACGATGAAGTCCGCTTCGCGCGAGGCCTGCGCCGGGTCGAGCACGCGAAGCCCCGCCGATTCCGCCGCCGCGCGGCTCTTCGAACCCGCCGGAAGTCCGATGCGCACGTCTACACCGGAGTCGCGAAGGTTGAGCGCATGGGCGTGGCCCTGGCTTCCGTAGCCGATGATCGCGACCCGGCGGCCGGCGAGAAGGGTGAGATCGGCGTCGGCGTCGTAGTAGAGTGTGGTCATCGCACGGATTCCTGGACGGTGGTGGCGGGGGAGAGGTCGAAGCGGCGCATCACATCGGCGAACAGGTCCATCAACGTTTCCTCATAGGGGATTTCGGCGACCGACAGCACGTCGATGAGCCGGGAGAACTGCTGGACTATCTGGTGCAGGTCGGCGGCGTCGACGACGATCACCATGCGGCTGATGCCGCTGGCGTCCGTCGCGCCCACGACGAGGCTCGAGACGTTGTAGTCGCGACGGCGGATGAGGCCGACGGCGCGATAGAGCGCGCCCGGGCGGTCGTTCAGCTTCACGACCAGGGCGTGGCGCCTGACGGTCGTCATGGATGCCCCGCGGTGGCCGCCGCGTGCGTGTGCGCATCGACCATCATCTCGCCGATGCTCCGGCCCTGCGGGACGATCGGAAAGACGTTCGCCTCGCGCTCGACGCGGAAGTCGATGACGACGACGCCGGGATGATCCCACGCTTCGTCGATCGCCCAGCTCGCGGCATCGACGGTGTCGACGGTGATGCCGCGCACCCCGTACGCTTCGGCGAGCTTGGCGAAGTCGGGACCGGAGAGCGGCGTGCCGCTGTAGCGCCTGCCCTCGAACAGCTGCTGCCACTGGCGGACCATCCCGAGGTAGCCGTTGTTGACGATCGCGATCCGCACGTTCGTGAGTCCCTCCTGCGCCATCGTGGCGATCTCCTGGTTCGTCATCTGGAAGCCGCCGTCGCCGACGACGACCCAGATGGTCTCGTCAGGCAGCGCGATCGCCGCGCCGAGCGCCGCCGGTACCGCGAAGCCCATCGTCCCCGAGCCGCCGCTGGTGATGTGCGTCCGCGGCTCGTCCCAGTCGAGCAGCTGCGCGGTCCACATCTGGTGCTGGCCGACGTCGGTCACGACCCGGCTGGGTCCGCGCCTGCCCCGCGCTGCGTTGAGCGCTGCGCAGACGTCGTGCGGCTGGAGCGCGGCCGTCTCCGGACGGCGGCGGTACGCCTGCCGCGGCTCGAAGGTCGCGCGCAGCGCGCCGACCTCGGCGATCCAGTCGTCCAGGGGCGCCGCATCGCGTCGTGCCGGCAGCGATTCGAGCAGCGAGGAGAGCACCGCGCGCGCATCGCCGACGATCCCGACGGTCACCGGGACGAGCTTCCCGATCTCCGACGGGTCGACGTCCACGTGGATGACCGCGGCATGCGGCGCGAACGTCGATGCCTTGCCGGTCACGCGGTCGTCGAAGCGGCTGCCGACGTTGAGCAGCACGTCGCAGCGCTGGATCGCGCGGTTCACGTGCACCCACCCGTGCATCCCCGGCATCCCAAGGCTCAGCGGATGATCCTGCGGGAAGGCGCCGAGCCCGTGCAGCGTCGTGATCACCGGGATTCCCGTTCGCTCGGCGAGCGCGAGCAGCTCGCGCGTCGCCCCCGACTGGATCACCCCGTTGCCGGCGAGGATGAGGGGTCGTTTCGCCGCCGAGAGCAGCGCGCTCGCGCGCTCGACCGCGGCGCGGTCCGGCTCGACGCGGCGGTGGTCGACGTAGCCGGGCAGGTCGAGCTCGAAGTTCCAGTCCGGGACGACGCTCGCCTGCTGCGCATCCTTGGTGACGTCGACGAGCACGGGGCCCGGACGACCGGTGGAGGCGATGTGGAACGCCTCGGCGATCACGCGCGGGAGCTCGCGCGGATCGCGCACGAGATAGCTGTGCTTCGTGATCGGCACGGTGATGCCGATGATGTCGGTCTCCTGGAATGCATCGGTGCCGAGCAGCGCGCTGCCGACCTGTCCCGTGATCGCGACGATCGGCGACGAGTCCATCCACGCATCCGCGATCGGCGTGACGAGGTTCGTCGCGCCGGGTCCGCTCGTCGCGACGCAGACGCCAACGCGGCCGCTCGCGCGGGCGTAGCCCTCGGCGGCGTGGCCCGCGCCCTGCTCGTGCCGGCAGAGCACGTGGCGGAGCTGGTCGGCGTACTCCGGCAGCGCATGGTAGAAGGGCATGATCGCGCCGCCGGGAATTCCGAAGATGACGTCGACGCCCTGGCGCACGAGCGCCTCGCAGAGGATCTGCGCGCCGGTCCTCGCCTCGCCGCTTGCCGCCGCGCTCATCGTGAGGCTCCGGCGTGGGCGGGGCTGGACTTCGCGTCAGGAAGCGAGCCGTCCGCGTCGAAGGGCAGGGGCGCCGCCGCGATGCGCGGGATCGGCGCCCGCGCCGGCACGGCGAGCACCGCGCCCGTGTGAGCGCTGGTGACCATCGCCGCGTAGCGCGCGAGCCATCCGCGGGTGAATCGCGATTCCGGCGCGCGCCATTCGCGTGCGCGTGCCGCCATCTCCGCCGCGCTCACGTCCACGTCGAGCCGCCGCGCGCCGAGCGCGATCGAGACGACGTCGCCGTCGCGAACGAGCGCGATCGGCCCGCCGTCGGCGGATTCGGGGGAGACGTGGCCGATGCAGAGCCCACGCGTGCCGCCGGAGAAGCGGCCATCGGTGATGAGCGCGACGTGCTCACCGATCGGCATTCCCTTGAGGAGGCTGGTGAGCGAGAGCATCTCGCGCATCCCCGGTCCGCCGCGCGGCCCCTCCTGCCTGACGATGATCACCTCGCCGCCGCGGATCGCTCCGTCCATCACCGCGCGCGTCGCTGCCTCTTCACCCTCGAAGACGCGTGCCGGGCCGCGGAAGCTCATCTCGTGCTGCGACACCGCCCCGACCTTCACCACAGCGCCTAACGGCGCGAGCGATCCGAAGAGCACCGCCAGCGCGCCGCGCTCGGAATGGGGAGCATCGACCGGCCGGATGCATTCCGGATTGGTCGTGCGGGCGCCGTCGAGCTGCTGCCGGAGCGTCTGCCCGGTTACGGTGAGCGCGTCGAGGTGCAGCACTCCCGGCTTGCGGGCCAGCTCGCCGAGTATCGCCGGCACACCCCCGGCGGCATGGACGTCCTGCATGTGCCATTGCCGGTCGCCGTCCCACGCCGGCGACACCTTCGCGAGGTGCGGCGTTCGCTCGGCGACTTCGTTGAACCGCGCGAGGGGATAGTCCACCTCCGCTTCATGCGCCAGCGCGAGGACGTGCAGCACCGTGTTCGTCGAGCCGCCCATCGCGACGTCGAGCGCGACCGCGTTGTCGATCGCCTCGGCGGTGACGATGTCGCGGAAGGTGACGTTGTCGCGGACGAGCCGGAGCAGGTGCACCGCCGCGCTGCGCGCGAGCTCCTGCCGCTGGGGCGAGGTCGCGAGAATCGACCCGTTGCCCGGGAGCGCGAGCCCGATCGCCTCGCACAGGCAGTTCATCGAGTTCGCGGTGAACATCCCGCTGCAGCTGCCGCAGGTCGGGCAGGCATTGCGCTCGAGGTCGAGGAGGCGCGCGTCGTCGATGGTCCCCGCCGTCCGCTGGCCGACCCCCTCGAACACCGAGATCAGGTCGATCTTTTTTCCCTGCGTGTCGCGCCCGGCCTCCATCGGGCCGCCGGAGATGAACACCGTCGGGACGTTCGCGCGGGCCGCGCCCATGAGCATGCCGGGCACGATCTTGTCGCAGTTGGGGATGCAGATCACCGCGTCGAAGCAGTGCGCCCGCACCATCGTCTCGACCGAGTCGGCGATCACCTCGCGCGACGGAAGGGAGTAGTGCATTCCCTCGTGCCCCATCACGATCCCATCGTCGACGCCGATCGTGTTGAACTCGAACGGGATCCCCCCGGCGGCGCGGACCGCGTCCTTGACCACGCGCCCGAACGCCTGGAGGTGGACGTGTCCGGGGATGATGTCGACGTACGAGTTGCAGACGGCCACGAAGGGCCGGTCCCACTCGCCGTCCTTCACCTGGCCGGTGGCACGCAGCAGGCTTCGGTGGGGGGCGCGCTCGACGCCGCGCTTGATGGTGTTCGATCGCATCTCGCCTCTCGATGGGGGAAAATGCGACCGCGGCCCGTCCGGACAGGGACGGGCCGCGGCTGCTCGAGAAGCGCGCGACCCCTCCCGGTGCGAGAGGGGTCGCGGTCGATGCTGCTTTTACGCCGCCAGACCCCCTCGCACGCCGATAAGCTCCGTAAGCGAAACGGAGAGCACGACGAGAAGCGAAAGGATTGCGCGCGGCGCGAGGATCATCTGTTGGTCTGCGGAGATCGTGTTTGTCCCGCTATGATAGAGCAGGCGCCCTCCGGTGCGCAAGGGTCGCGTCGGATTTCCCCCGGCTGGCAGGCAGCCCGGCTCAGGCGTAGGTTGCCCCCGCCCGACGTCGCCACGCCGGGCCGCCGCGCACCGCCGTTGCCGGCGATGCACCGGATTACCAGCCGTACTTTCACCTCGGAGCGCTGGCGATGAGTCGAGAACTGGTGTTGGGAATCTACGTGCTGATCCTGGCCGCCTTCGTCGGCTTCGAAGTCATCTCGCGCGTGCCCGCGGTGCTGCACACCCCGCTGATGTCGGCGACGAACGCCATCCACGGCATCGTCATGCTCGGGGCGATGCTCGTCGCCGGCTCCGCCGACACGCCGCTCCTGCGCGGCATCGGGATCCTCGCCGTCGCGTTAGGCGCGGCCAACGTCTTCGGCGGCTTCGTCGTCACCGACCGGATGCTCGAGATGTTCAGGAAGAAGGAAGGACCGCCCCCGGCGGGCTCGAACGGCAGGAAGCCGGGAGCCGACCGATGAGCGGCGATCCGCGCTTCACCGTCATCAGCCTGAGCTACGTCGCGGCCGCGCTGCTCTTCGTCTTCGGGCTGCGGCGGCTGAGCAGCCCGCGCACGGCCCGCTCCGGCAACCGCCTCGCCGCGACCGGGATGCTGATCGCACTCGTCGCGACGCTGCTCGACCGGAGCATCCTTTCCTTCTGGGAGATCGGGATCGGGACGGTGATCGGCGCGGCGATCGGCGTCTACAGCGCGCGCCGCGTGCAGATGACGGCGATGCCGCAGATGGTCGCGCTCTTCAACGGCGCCGGGGGCGCGACGGCGGCGCTCGTCTCGATCGCCGAGTTCCTCCGCGCGACCGGGCACGGCGAGGGCGTCGCGGCCGGGCCGGCGATCTCCGGCGCGCTCGGCATCGCCATCGGCGCGATCTCCTTCACCGGCAGCCTCGTCGCCTTCGGCAAGCTGCAGGAAATCCTCCCCGGGCGCCCGCTGCTCTTTCCAGGCCGCCACGTCGTCAACGCGCTGCTCGCGTCAGGCGCGCTCGCCCTCGGCGGGTGGATCGCGATGCACGACGGCGCCCCGAACGCGGTCTGGGCGCTCTTCGCGGTCGCGCTCCTGCTCGGCATCCTCGTCGTGCTGCCGATCGGCGGCGGCGACATGCCGGTGATGATCTCGGTGCTCAACTCGCTGACCGGCGTCGCCGCGGCGCTCACCGGGATCGTGCTCGCCAACCAGGTGCTGGTCGTCGCCGGGATGCTCGTCGGCGCGTCAGGCACCCTGCTGACGCTGCTCATGAGCCGGGCGATGAACCGCCCGATCTCGAACGTGATGTTCGGCGGCTTCGGGGCGGTGTCGGCGTCCGCCGCGCCGGGGAACGCGGCCGTTCGTCCCGTCAGGCAGACGTCGGCCGAGGACGCGGCGGTGGCGATGGCATTCGCCAACCGCGTCATCGTCATCCCCGGCTACGGCCTCGCCGTCGCCGAAGCGCAGCGGCAGGTGAAGGAGCTGAGCACGGAGCTCGAGCGCCGCGGCGTCGACGTGAAGTACGCGATCCACCCCGTCGCCGGCCGCATGCCCGGTCACATGAACGTGCTCCTCGCCGAAGCGGACATCCCATACGACCAGCTGCTCGACATGGACCAGGTGAATCCCGAGTTCGACCACACCGACATCGCCCTCGTCGTCGGTGCGAACGACGTGGTGAACCCCGCCGCGCGCAGCGATCGCGGGAGCCCGATCTACGGGATGCCGATCCTCGATGCCGACCATGCGAAGAACGTCATCGTGTTGAAGCGGAGCATGAACCCGGGGTTCGCTGGGATCGACAATGAGCTCTTCTACGCGCCGAACACGCAGATGCTCTTCGGCGACGCGAAGAAGTCGCTGACGCAGCTCACCGATGCGCTGAAGGGGGTGTGAGGCGGCGGATGCCGTCGCGCCTTGCCGATCGCGGCGCGCCCTCCAGATTTCGCGCGTGAGCAACGCCGAGCTTCCGCGCTTCACCGCGACGAGATACCTGCAGCCACTTCGCGAGGGGGGATCGCTTCCCGCCGTCGTCGACACCGACGGCGGCGGGTTGTTCGTCGTCAAGTTCCGCGGCGCGGGGCAGGGGCCGAAGGTGCTCATCGCCGAGCTGGTCGCCGGGCTCCTGGCCAGCGCGGTGGGACTCCCGGCGCCGGAGCTGGCGATCGTCGAGATCCTCCCCGCGTTCGGGCGCAGCGAGCCCGATCCGGAGATCCAGGAGATCCTCGGCAAGAGCCACGGCGTGAATGTCGGGCTCCGCTATCTCGACGGTGCCTTCAACTTCGACGCCTCGGCGGCCGGCGAGTACATCTCGCCCGACCTGGCGACGCGCCTCGTCTGGTTCGACGCGTTCGTCACGAACCCCGACCGCACGCATCGCAACCCGAACCTGCTCGTCTGGCAGCGCGCTGCCTGGCTCATCGACCATGGCGCCGCGCTCTACGCGCATCACGACTGGCCCTCGGTCGACGCCGCGCGCACGGCGACGCCGTTCCCGCTCATCAGGTCGCACGTCCTCCTCGAGCACAGTGGCGACCTCGCCGCGGTCGACGCCGACATGCGCCGCCGCCTCACGACGGAGGTGATCGACGATGCCCTCGCGAAGGTGCCTGACGCCCTCCTCACCGACCCGGTGAGCGGCGGCGAGTTCACGACCGCGGAGGAGGCGCGCGCGCGCTATCGCGAGTACCTCGCCGCCCGGCTGGCCGCGTCGAATGCGTTCGTCTCGGCGGCGATCGCCGCGCGCGATGCCGCGCGCGCCGAGCCGAAACGCAGGGTCCAGGCACGCAGATGAGCGGCCGCATCGTGCCCGGCGCCAATGGCCGCTGGATCTCGTACGACTACGCCGTCCTGCGCGTGGTGCCCCACGTCTACCTTGGCACCTTCGTCCCCGTCGGCGTGATGGTGCATGCCCGTACGGCGGACTTTCTCGGCATGCGCGTTCTCGCCGACGAAGCGCAGCTGCGCGCGCGCGTTCCCGGCGTGGATCTCGACCTGCTCGTTCGCTACCTCCGCGCCTGCCAGCTCGTCTGCGAAGGCAACGCCATCGCCGGCCCGGTCGCCCTCGCCCCACCCTCGGAGCGCTTCCACTGGCTGACCGCCCCGCGCTCGGATGTCATCCAGAGCTCCCCGGTCCATTCCGGCATGACCGAGGACCCGAACGCGGCGCTCGACGAGCTCTACGCACGCTTCATCGAGCCGAGCTCATGACGCCGGGTTCACCGATCACGCTCCTGCACCCTCGCGTCCCACGGGTCACGACTCGCCGTCATCGCATCACCCAGCTGACGGTGTAGAGCGCGAGTCCCACCAGCCCGCCGACGACGGTGCCGTTGATCCGGATGAACTGCAGGTCGCGCCCGATCGCCAGCTCGATGCGCTTCGACGTCACCTCCGGGTCCCACGCCGCCACGGTGCTCGAGATGAGCGCCCCCACCTCGTCCTGATGCTTGTCGATGACGAGCAGCGCGGCGTCGACGATCGCCTTGTCGGCGCGGGCGAGGAGGTGCGGGTCGGCCAGCAGCGCGTCGCCGATCGACGTCAGTCCCCGCTCGAGAGCGCCCGGATTTCCCGGTTCTCCCGGCGCCGCGGTCTTCTCCGCGTAGCGCAGCAGCGCCTCCCTGGCGTCGCTCCACAGCGACAGCGAAAAGCGACGGACCGCGTCGTCGTTGAGGGTGTCGTTCTTGATCTGCTCCGCGCGCGCGATCACCGCCGGATCGTATTGCAGCCGGTCGATGAACTGGTGCAGCGCGTGATCGAAGCGGATGCGCAGCGGGTGGCCGTCGTCGTCACGGATCTCGTGAAGCGTGCGCTCGATCGACCCGACCACCTTCTCGTGGATCTTGTCGTCGACGCGCGTCGGGATCCACCACGGGCTCTCGGCGGCGATGCGGTCGCGAATGAGGTCGTGGTTCTCGGTGACGCCGCGCGCCGCGAGGCGGATCGCCTCGTCGAGGAGCTCCTGGTGACGGTCACCCGCCGTCACGAGCGAGAGCAGCTTGCCGAGCAGCGGCGCGACCTCGGTGTTGCGAATCCTCGACGCGACGGTGCGGTCGATCATGCGCTGCACGTCATCGTCATCGAGGAGGGGAAGCGCGCGTGCGATCGCATTGGCTGCCTGCCGGGCGATCGTGCGCGCGTTTTCCGGCTCTCGCAGCCAGAGTGCGAGGCGCTCGGCGATCCGCAGCGCGTGCAGGCGCGAAGCGATGACCTCGCGCGCGAGAAAGTTCTTCTGGATGAACCCGCCGAGGGTGCGCCCGACCTGGTCCTTCTTCTCCGGAATGATCGCCGTGTGCGGGATCGGGATGCCGAGTGGGTGGCGGAAGAGCGCCGTCACCGCGAACCAGTCGGCGAGCCCGCCGATCATCGCCGCTTCGGCCGCGGCGCGCACGAACCCGAGCCACGCGTGCTCCCGCTCGAACGCGCGTGCGGCGACGAAGATCACGCTCGAGAGGACGAGCATCCCCGTCGCGAGCCGTTTCATCCTCGCCAGGCGGAGCTGCCGCTCGGCTTCGTTCGGCGGGGGAAGAGGGGCCGGGGAGTTCATCGCGGGGAGTCTGCATTGCACGCAGCGCGCCGCGCAAGCGCCACGGGCGGCGCGGTCACCGCGGTTCACGCTGGCAGTGCGGCGGCGCAGGGCACATCTTGTTCGCGTCCCCTACCCTGAACCCGCCATGCGCATTGTCGCCGCAGCCCTCCTGCTACTCGCCGCCAACGCCTGCGCCCAGGCGCCGCGCGGGCTCGCTCCAGCCGTCATTCCGGGGGTCGAGGCGCTCGCCGCGAGCACGCCACCGGCCCTGCGCGGCAAGCGCGTCGGCCTGATCACCAACCAGTCCGGGATCGACCGCACCCGCCGCAGCACGATCGACATCATGACGCAGGCGCGCGACTACCGGCTCGTCGCGCTCTTCTCACCGGAACATGGCATCCGCGGCACCGCGCAGGATGGTGCGCAGATCGCGTCGGGGCGCGACGAGCGCAGCGGTCTTCCCGTATACTCGCTCTACGGTGCGACGACCAGGCCGACCCCCGCCATGCTCGACAGCGTGGACGCGCTCGTTTACGACATCCAGGACGTCGGCGTGAGGCAGTATACCTACACGACGACGCTCGCGAGGTGCATGCAGGCCGCGGCAGAGAAGGGAATCCCGTTCGTCGTCCTCGATCGGCCCGATCCTGTCACCGGCAACATCATCGAAGGCGGGATCCTCGACACCGCGTTCCGCTCCTTTGTCGGGCCCTACCCGATCCCGTCACGCTACGGCCTGACCGTCGGCGAGCTGGCGCGCTACTTCAACGGGACCTTCGGCTTCGGCACGAACCTCACCGTCATCCGCGTCGGCGGCTGGCGCCGCGACATGTGGCTCGACGAAACGGGGCTGCCGTTCGTCGCGCCGTCGCCGAACCTCCCGCGAATGGAGGCGATCATCAGCTACCCCGGCACCGTCTACATAGAGGGCACGAACCTGTCCGAGGGTCGGGGGACCGAGTTTCCCTTCGAGCAGGTCGGCGCGCCGTGGCTGAACGCGGACAGCGTCGCGAGGGTGATGAACGCGCTCGCCCTTCCCGGCGTCCGCTTCGAGGCCGCGCACTACACCCCGCGCGCGGGGACGGCAAAGTATCCGGGCGTTCCGCTCGAGGGCGTGCGCATCGTCGTCACCGACCGCGCGAGCTACCGTCCGGTGATGACCGCCCTGCTGCTGATCGATGCGGTGCGCACCCTCCACCCGACCGAGTTCGCGTGGAGGGAATCGATCGATCGCCTTGCCGGCACCGACCAGCTGCGAAAGGCGATCGAGAGCCACGCACTGCCCGCGCTCCTCCTCCGCTGGCAGGCGGAATCGGCCGCATTCGCCGAGGCGCGCCGGCCGTATCTGCTGTACTGAGGGACGGCCGCGCCGCTCGCGTCAGGCGCGCGGCCCGCGCTTCGGCTCGGCCACGCATTCCGCTGCCGCCGGCGGGAGGACCGCTTCCGACGCGGCGGGGACGCGCGGGAACCAGATCTCGATCGTGGTCCCCGCGCCGGGCGCGGACTCGATATGGACGTGTCCACCGAGCTGCCGCACCAGCCCGTAGACGCCGGCGAGTCCGAGGCCGCCGCGCGAGCCGAACAGGGGGGTGAAGGCGAGGGCACGAGCTTCCGCGTTCAGCCCCGCTTCGGTGTCGCTGATGGTGAGGACGGTGTAGGTGCCCGGCTCGAGCCCGGGATGCCGGGGCTCGGCGAACCCGTCGACGTCCTGCCGTGACGTGGCGAGAACGACCCGGCCGCCGTTAGGCATCGTCGCCGCCGTGAACGCCGCGAGGGTGCCGAGCAGCTGCTCGATCTGCGCCGGGTCGACGTAGACGTCGCCGGCATCGGCGGCGAGCGATGCGTCGCAGGCGATCCCCGCGCCGAAGGTGCTCCTCAGCGCCGGCTCGGCGCGACGCACGACGTCGTTGATCGCGATCACCACGGGTTGGACGGTCTGCCGCCCGCTGAAGCTGAGGAGCTGCTTCACGAGCGCCGCCCCGCGCTCCGCGGCTCGCTCGATCCCCGACAGCGCCGCCGCCTGGCCGTTGCCCGGTGCGAGCGAGCTCCGCAGCGTGGCGACGGCTCCCTTCATCGCGGCCAGCGCATCCTCGAAGTCGTGGGCGAGGCCGGCGGCGAACTGCGACATCGCCTCCATCGTCTCACCATGGCGCTGCTGCTCCTCGAGCCTGTGGCGGGCCGTGACGTCGGCGGCGATCGAGAAGAAACCGTCCACCACCCCGTCGCCGGCGCGATGCGGGATGAAGCTGACCTCGAGCCGGCGGGTCCCGGTCTCGTGCGCGACTGCCATCTCGAAGTGGGTGGCAGTCCCGTCGAGGGCCGAGCGAAGCTGCGGCGCGATCTGGCCGTAGGGTTCCGCGCCAGCGACGTCGCGCACGTGCGCGCCGAGCAGCGAGTCGCGCGCGCGGCCGGCAGAGCGGGCGAACGCCTCGTTGACGAAGCGGTAGCGCTGCTCGCGGTCGACGTAGGCGATCATGAGCGGGATCCCGTCGGTCACGATGCGATACTGCTCGTCGCGCTCCTCGAGCGCACGCGCGGCGACCTTCCGGTGCGCGATGTCGGTGACGAAGGCGACCGCGCCGCGCACCGCGCCCTGGCTGTCGCGCAGCGGAGCGGCGGCGATGCTCACGTCGCGGATCGCGCCGTCGCTCGCCGCGGTTCGCGCTTCGATGTCGGCGACCGGCTCGCCGGTGAGGGCGCGGTCGAGCGACTGGAGCAGCCCATCGTCCCCGGCGTCGATGGGGAAGGGACGCCCGAGCACCTCGGCTGCCTCACGGCCGAACAGGCGGGCGGCCTGGGGATTCCAGGTCTGGACGCGGCCGCTCGCATCGGTGGAGAAGACGGCGACGGGTGCGGCCGCGATGAGCGCGTGCAGGGTGTCGTGGGTCTCGCGCAACGCCTCCTCGGTCGCGATGCGCTCGGTGAGGTCGAGGACGAAGCTGGCGTGCTGGTGGTCGGTTCCCGGGAGCGGGGCGATCCCGACGAGCACGCGGACGCGCCGGCCATCGCGCCGGACGAATTCCTGTTCCCAGGGGGGCGCGTGCCCCGTCTGGTCGAGCTGCAGCTGCGCCCAGGCGTCGAGGGGCCGGTGCTCGGGCGGGGTGAGCGAGTCGCGAGTGACGCGGCCCTCCTCGATGTCGTGGCGGGTGTAGCCGACGATCCCGAGGAAGACGTCGTTGGCCTCGATCACCGCTCCCTCCGCGTCGCTGACGAGGATGCCGATGAGGTTGGAGTCGATCAGGCGCCGGGCGCGCGCCTGGGTGGTCAGGACGGCGGCGGTGCGCTGCTCGAGCACCCGCGCCATCTCGTTGAAGGCGGCGCCTAACGCTCCGATCTCGTCGTCGCCGCTGACGGCGGTCCGGTGCGACAGCTGCCCCGCGCCGAACGCCGCGGCGTCGCCGGCGAGGGTCGCGAGGGGCCGCGCCGTGCGCCCCCCCAGCCACGCCGCGAGGAGGAGCGCGGCGAGCAGCGCCAGCGCCCCGAGCGCGAGGCTCCGCTGGAGGGTGCGCCTCACGGGCACCATCGCCGCGTCGAGCGGGACTCCGACCGAGACGATCCACGGCAGGTCCCGGACGTGCACGAAGCCGGTGAGCCGGAGCACCCCATCGATCCCCGGGGCCTCGATGCTCCCCGACTCGCGGCGGCGCGCCTGCGCGAAGAGCGACGAGCTGCTCACGTCCATCCCGACCCAGCGCGCCGCATCGCGCGAGCGGGCGAGCACCCGCCCCTCCTCGTCGAGCAGGGTCACCACCGACCCGGGGGGGAGCGAGGCCGGGGTGAGCAGCGCGCTCAGCGCCTCGAGCCGGGTGGTCGCCGAAACGACCGCGCCCACGCCGCCCTGCGCGTCGAGGATCGGGCGCGCGATCCCGACGGTCCACTGGCCGGTCGAGCGCGAGATGGCCGGCTCGCCGAACGCCGAGGTGCGGGAACGGGTCGCGTCGCGGAAGTACTTCCGGTCGGCGACGTTGCTTCGCGCGCGGTCGGAGGAGTCGCGCGAGCTGCCGATGTTCGCGCCGTTAGGCGCCCAGACGGCGAGGTCGTTGTAGTGCTGGGGCAGCGCACGCTTGATCGCCCGCAGGATGCTGTCGTTGCGCGTCGCGTCCGCGGCGCGCGGCGAGATCACCCGGCTGACGACGAGGAGGACCGCGTCGACCTGGCGCACGTGATCCCCCGCGCGCTCGCTCGCGGCGGCGGCCAGCGATGCCGTGTGTGCCCGCACCGCCTCGCGCTCCTGACGCGCGAGCTCGCGCACGTTCGCCAGCACGAGGATGATGAAGGGGACCATCGCCACCAGGGCGAGCAGCATCAGCTGCGCCCTGAGCCCGAGCCGCACCAGGCGGGGACGGCTCGCGGTGGTCACCGAGCGTGCTCCACTCGCGGGCGGTGAAACGGAACTCGCCATTCCCCCGAAGATCGCGAACGTCGTCGGCGCGAGCAAGGTCAGGCGGCGTTAGATTCGACGCATGACGACGATCGCCCATCCGCCGGAAACCCTCGAGGGCTGGTACCTCTCGCACCATGTCCTCTCCGCCGACCGGGCCGCGCTGCGCGCCCTCGGCCCGGACCGAAAGGTGAAGCTGCTCGCCGACGCGGACGCGACGCTCGAGTCGATCGCGCCGGGTTCGCCGGACGGCGGATGGAGCGCGGCGTTCACCCTCGCCGGCTCCGCCGGGCAGCTGATGGTGATCCACGCCCGCCCGACGATCGACGCGATCGCCGAGGCGGAGCGCGCCCTCGCCGCCGCCCCGCTTTTCGACCTGCTGCGCCGGGAGTACGGCTTCCTCTCCGTCACCGAGGCGGGCCTCTATCACATCACGGCGCAGCTGGCGAAGGAGGCGGCGGGGCGCGGGGGAAGCGTTGGCGATGATCCCTATCGCGCGGCGCTCGCCGAGCGCGCCGCCGCCGAGCGCTCGTCGGCGCACGTCCAGCGCCGGCTCTATCCGCCCCTTCCGCCGGACATGCCGTACGTGTGCTTCTACCCGATGTCGAAGCGGCGCGACCCCGGCGCGAACTGGTACCAGCTCACCCTCGAGGAACGCAGCCGCCTGATGTACGCCCACGGACTCACCGGCCGTCGCTACGCGGGTCGCATCCAGCAGACGATCAGCGGCGCGATCGGCCTCGACGACTGGGAGTGGGGGGTGACGCTCGTCGCGAAGGATCCGCTCGACTTCAAGCGGATCGTCACCGAGATGCGCTTCGACGAAGTCAGCGCCGTCTACGCGACCTTCGGCCGCTTCTTCGTCGGCAAGCGCTCGAGCATCGCGGCGGCGATCGGGTAGGGAGGGGGCCGGTTGCCAGGTGCCAGGAACTACGCTCCCGGCCGTCCTTCCCGCCATTTGCAGTCCCGCAGTTCGTCGCACCGCAGCTTGCCGTAACGCCGTGCCTGACACCTGACACCTGACACCTGGCACCTGGCACCTGGCACCTGACACCTGGCACCTGGCACCTGACCCCCCCGCCTGCCTAACGCCTGACGGCGCCCCGCAGCACCGCCCGCACCGGCGCGGCATCCACCCCCGCCCACCTCACCGGCGCCGCGATCAGCTCGTACTCCCCGGCGCCGATCCCGCGCAGGTCGAGGTTCTCCAGCACCTGCGCGCCGCCGCCGAACAGCGCGTGGTGCACGGCGAGGGTCCTGCTCTCGCGCCGGTCCACGCTCGGCGCGTCGACCCCGAGCAGCCGCAGGCCGCGCCGGACGAGAGCATCCGCCGCTTCCCCGGACAGCGCCGGCCAGTCGGCGGGGAAGCTGCCGCTGGCGACCGACGCCCCGGTTCGCAGGAGCAGCCGCGCCGTGCCGTCCGGCACCCGTGCCGTCCAGTCCACGCCGAGGTCGCGCGGGAGCCCGGCGACGTCGACGACCAGCGCCGCGCCGATGAACGCGTCGAGCGCCAGCGACTCGGCGCCCGCTCCCCCGTCGGCCACGTGCAGCGGCGCGTCCGCGTGGGTGCCGACGTGCGGGCTGCTCGTGATCGCCGTCAGGTTCACGCTCGACCCGCCGGCGATCCGCGCCGTCCAGCCGCAGCTGAACGGCGTGTCGCCCGGCCACTCCGGGGTCGACGCACCGGTGAGAACGCTGATGTCGTGCAGCGTCACTTCGACTCGGCGCTGCCGTAGAACTTCGAGCGGACTTCCCACAGGCTCGGGAAGAATCGCTGCGCGACGGTCCGCGAGAGGTACTTCGCGCCGAGCGTCCCCCCCGTTCCGCCCGTCACCGGGCCGATCACCCGCTCGACCAGCTGCACGTGGAGGAAGCGCCACATCGCGAACCCCTGTTCGTATTCGAGCAGCGCTTCCGCGACGAGGAAGAGCGCAGTGTGCGCCGGGTTCCGGTAGATCTCCTCGAGCGTCGTCCCCGTCCTGTCGACGAGCTTCTGGAAGGTGTCCTGGAGCGTCGGCTTCGCCAGCGCGGCGCGCACCGGCTCCGGCGGCTGGCCGTGCTCGGAGATCGCCTGCATGAAGTGCGCGTCGCGGAGCCCGGACTTCGCCTCGATCGCCCGGAACTGCTCGCTCTGCGAGCCGCTCGACGTGCCGAGATACCCGCGGAACTCGGCGAACCGCTGCGGCGGGAGCGTCTCCAGCGACGACAGCTGGCTGGTGATGATCTGCACCAGCGCGTTCACCCGCTTCGTCGCGGCCAGCGCGCCTAACGTGTCGTCGCCGTCCATCCGCGCGATCAGGATGTCGAGCTCGTGGAGCAGGACCTTGAACCAGAGCTCACTCGCCTGGTGGACGACGATGAACAGCAGCTCGTCCGGGTGCTCCGGCGCCGACCGCGGATGCTGGAGCGACAGCAGCTCGGTGAGGCGGAGGTACGAGGGGTAGGTGACCGGCGCGTCCTGGCTGGGGTGCGTCATCAGAAGGTCGAGACCTCGAGCGCGGCGATGTCGTCCACGCGCATCGTTTCATAGGTGAAGAACGGCTCGCCGTACTGCGTCCGGATCAGCGAGCCATAGTGGGAGGCATGATGACGGATGACGTCGTAGAGCGGCTCGCCCGTCGGGTAGACCTCCCCCGCCTGGGTCGCGCCGTCGAACTGCGACGCGTAGCAGCGCACCGCCTGCATCTTCCGCTCGAACTCCGCCGAGATGTCGACGACGAACGTCGGCTTCTCGAAGTCCTGCCGGTACGTCAGGCAGTGGATGACCTTGGTCGGCCGGTGCGGCGCCGTCGCCGGATCGATCTTCGCCAGCCCCGCGAGGAAGCAGGCGTCGCGAATCAGCTCGGCGGCGACCCGGTGATCGGGATGCCGTCCCCGTGGCGCCGGCGCGATCACGACGCGCGGGCGGAACTTCCTGATCAGCGAAGCGATCTGCCGCCGCGTCTCCGGCGTGTTCTCGATGCGGGCGTCAGGGAGCCCGGCGTTCTCGCGGGCGGCGACGCCGAGGATCTCCGCGGCCTGGCTCGCCTCCTGCGCGCGGAGCTGCGCGCTCCCCCGCGTTCCCATCTCCCCCCGGGTCAGGTCGACGATCGCGGTGCGCTGTCCGCGCGCCGCGGCCTTGATCAGCGTGCCGCCGCACGTCAGCTCGACGTCGTCGCGATGGGCGGCGATCGCCAGGATGTCCAGTGATTGCATGGAGACAACCTACTCGTATCGCAGTGCCTCGATAGGATCGAGCCGCGCCGCGCGCATCGCCGGGAGGAGCCCGAACGCGATGCCGATCGCCACCGACACCGCGACCGCGAGCAGCGTGAGGCCGAGCGGGGGGGTCGCCTCGATGCTCATCGCCAGCGTCGCCAGCTTGCCGAACCCGAGCCCGACGATGATGCCGATGATGCCGCCGACCCCGGTCAGCGTCGACGCCTCGACGAGGAACTGCAGGAGGATGTCCTGGTTCGTCGCACCGAGCGCCTTGCGCACCCCGATCTCGCGCGTGCGGCTGGTGACCGACACCATCATGATCGCCATCACCCCGATCCCGCCGACCATCAGCGCGACGCCGGAGAGCACGATCATGACGAGGAAGAAGACCCCCGTCAGCTTGTTGAAGGTGTCGAGGATCTGGTCCTGGGTGATCATGTCGAAGGTGTTGCGCTGACCGGGACGAAGCGACCGCATCTCGCGAAGCGCGACCGTCACCGCGTCCTGCGCCTCGCCGACGCTGATCCCCGGCCGCGGCTTCACGGCGATGAACAATCCGTTCACCTTGTCGATGCGGAACTGGTGGTCAGCGAACCGGTAGGGGACGATCGCCGCGACCTGCTGTCCCGGGGGAGCGAAGATGTTCTCCGGCGCGACGTAGATCCCGATCACGCGCACCGGGCGCCCGGCGACGCGCACCGTCTTGTCGATGGGGTCGATCTGGCCGAAGAGCCGGCGCACGACCTCCTGGTCGATGACCGCGACGGCGGAGCCGCTCTTCAGCTCGGCCCTGGTGAACCACCGCCCCGCGGCGAGCCCGCCGCCCTGGATCTCGGTGTAGCGGTCGTCGGCCGCCATGAACGTCATCTGCTGCGTGCGCGACCCGGCGTACTCGACGCGGCCGAACGTCTGCGCCCAGATCGCCGCATACGAGATCTCGGGGAGCCGCGCGATCCGCTCGCCCTCTTCGGGGACCAGGTCGGGCCTGATCCGGACGTCGCGCGGCAGCCGGTCCGGATTGACCGGCGTGTTCGAGAAGTAGCGGACGACGTAGAACGTCGTCGGGCCTGCGATCTCGATCGTGTGCACGATCTGCTCGCGGATTCCCGAGACGATCGCCGCCATCGCCATCACCGTCGCCACGCCGATGACGACGCCGAGGATCGTCAGCGCCGAGCGGATCTTTCCGGCGCGGAGCGTGTCGAGGGCGATGCTGAGGTTCTGTTCGACCCGGTCGAGGATGCGCATCGTCAGGCTCGCATCGCCGTCACTCGGCGCGCAGCGCGGTGATCGGGTCGAGCTTCGCGGCGCGCGATGCCGGGTAGACGCCGAAGAGGACGCCGACGCCGGCGCCGAGGCCGATCGCCAGCGCGACCGACCAGGCGGTGACGCGCGCCGGGAGGGGGGAGACCGCCGCGATGCCTAACGCAAAGAGCCAGCCGGCCGCCACCCCGATCAGCCCACCCGTCGCCGCCAGCGCGATCGACTCGGCGAGGAACTGCTGCCTGATGTCGCGCGCCGTCGCGCCGACGGCCTTCCGGATCCCGATCTCGCGCGTCCGCTCGGTCACCGCCATCAGCATGATGTTCATGATCACGATCCCGCCGACGACGACGCCGATCGCGACGACCGCGGGGATCACCGCGAAGAGCACGCTGGTGAGCTGCTTCCAGAAGGCGATCAGCGCGTCCGCGGTCTCGACCGAGAAGTCGTCGTCCTCGGCGGGACGCAGCCGGTGCGCGACGCGCATCGCCTCCTCGGCGCGCTGCATCGCCGGCGCCACCTCGGACGCCTCGCGCATCTTCACCGAGATCGTGTTCGTCGCGCGGCGGCCGTACATCGCCTCGAACTGCGTGATCGGGAGCATGACGAACCCATCGAACGACTGCCCGAGCACGCGCCCCTTCTTCGCGACCACCCCGACGACGGTGAACTGGTTGCGGTTGATGCGGATGTCCTTCCCGACCGGGTCGACCCCCTCGAACAGCTTGTCGCCGACATCCGCGCCGATGATGACCACGGGGCGCTTGTCGCGCACGTCGAGGTCGGTGAGCGGGCGCCCGGCGCTGAAGCGGTAGTCCTGGACGACCTGATAGGGCGCGGTCACGCCGAAGATCAGGACGTCGCCCTGCGTCCGGTCGCGCCAGACGATGTCCGCCTGCGGGGTCGGCCACCCCGACTGGAGGCTGACCGCCTCGGCGTCGGGGATCGCGGCGCTCACCGCCTCGGCGTCGGCGGGAGTGATCTTCGGGCGCCGCGCATAGCGGCGGATCATCTCGTCGTCGATCAGCCCGACCTGGATCGGTGAGCGGCGCACCTGGAACGCGTTCGAGCCGACGATCGCGCTCGCGAGGTTCTCGCGGACGTACGCGTTCATCCCCTGGATGATCGCGATCACCGCCACGAGGAAGGCGACGGAGACGATGATCCCGAGCAGGGTGAAGAACGAGCGCAGCTTGTTGGCGCGGATCTGCCCGAGCGCGCTGGTGACGACGTCAGTGGAGCGCATCACGCTCAAAGCTGTCGCCATGTGAAATCCTTCACAAGGCCGCGGCGTGCAGGGGATCGCGGGCAAAGCGGCCCGCGCCGCTCCCGCGCGCGGCTCCTACTCGTAGCGCAGCGCCGCCACCGGGTCGAGCCGTGCGGCGCGGAACGCGGGCACGATCCCGAACACCACGCCCGTGATCGCGCTTCCGACGATCGCCGCGATGATCGCGCTCGGCGGGATCGCCGCCGGCACCGGCGTGGTGGCGTGAATCAGCCAGGTGCAGAGCGCGCCGACGACGAAGCCGGCCATCGCCCCGACGCTCGTCAGCGTCACCGCCTCGACGAGGAACTGCCAGAGGATCGTCCACTGCGTCGCGCCTAACGCCTTGCGCACCCCGATCTCGCGGGTCCGCTCGGTGACGCTGATCATCATGATCGCGATGACTCCGATCCCCCCGACCAGCACCCCGACCGCGGAGATCGCGATCATGATGATGAAGAAGGTGCCGAAAAAGCCGTTGTAGACCTCCATCAGGCGGTCCTGCGTCACGACGGCGAAGGTGTTGTCCACCCCGGGGCGCAGCCCCCGCAATGAGCGCAGCGTCGCCGTGACGTCGTCGATCGCCTCGATCTGCTTCGTGTCGGCGCGCGGCTTGACGGTGAAGTCGACCCAGCGCATCGACATCTTCAGGTGACGGCGCCCGGTCTCGAGGGGGATGATCCCGGTCGGCGAGTCGCCGCTCTGCGCCGATCCCGGCTTGCCAAGAAAGCTCGCCGTGTAGTGGTAGACCCCGATCACCTCGAACGGCTGCCCGGCGATGTCGACGTACTTCCCGATCGGCTCACTTTCGCCGAAGAGGCTCTTCGTCGCGTTCTCGTTGAGGATGACGACGCGCGCCGCCGCGTTGGCCTCCTGGACGGTGAAGCTGCGGCCGGGGTAGATGTCGCCGCCGTCGACCTGGGTCCAGTTCGGGGTGTACGCGTCCAGCCCGACGCTGCGCAGCTCGCGGTCCTTGTACCGCACCTTCTCCTGCGTCGGCGAGTGGGCGGCGATCGCGGCGATCGTCTCGAGGCGGCCGAGCGCCTCGGCTTCGCGCACCGTCAGGGGCGGGTTGCGGCGCCAGGGGCACGTCTCGTCCGTCCCGTCGCAGACGTTGCCTAACGAAATCGGCCGCTTGTAGACGTAGAACGAGGTCGGGCCCGCCGACTCGAGGTCCCTGGCGACGCTGGCGTTGATCCCGTGCACCGCCGCCGACATCGCCACGACAACGAAGACGCCGACCGCGACCCCCATGATCGTCAGGCCGGCGCGCACCTTGTTCGCCCGCATCGCGTCGAAGGCGATGCCGACCCCTTCCTTCAGGTTGCTCGTCACGCTCAGAAACGACATTCCTTACTCCTGCCTCAGCGCGGCGATGGGATCGAGGCGCGACGCGCGGCTCGCGGGGTAGACGCCGGCGACCACGCCGACCCCCGTCCCGATGACGGTGGCCATGATCACCGACCACAGTGCGACGTGCGTCGGCAGGGGAGAGAACCTGGCGATCAGGAAGGCGATCACGGCGCCGAGCGCGATCCCGATCACCGCGCCGAAGGTGCTGAGGGTCGCCGCCTCGACCAGGAACTGGCTGAGGATGTCGCGCCGCTTCGCGCCTAACGCCTTGCGGATCCCGATCTCGCGCGTCCGCTCGGCGACGGCGACGAGCATGATGTTCATGATCACCAGCCCGCCGACGATCAGCCCGATCGCCGGGAGCGCGGTCGCCGCCACGACCAGCATCTGCTTGATCTTGGCGAAGAACGACAGCGCCGACGCCGACGTCTCCATCGCGAAGTTGTCCGGCTGGCTCGGCCTGAGCTTGCGGTGCCCGCGCATCGCCTCGCGCACCGACTCCATCGCGTCGTCCATCGCCAGCGCGGTCGGGGCCTGGACCATGATCCCGTCGATGTCCCCGCGCGGATTCGTCATCCGGTGAAGGGGGGACTTGTACGGCGCGAGCGCGATCTTGTCGAGCGAGAGGCCGAACAGCGTCCCCTGCTTCGCCAGCACGCCGACGACGGTGTAGGGGACGCCGCCGATCTTCAGCTCGCGCCCGAGCGGATCGAGGTTGGGGAAGAAGTACTCGGCCACCTCGCTCCCGATCACCATCGCCGTCGTGCCGAGCTGCAGCTCCTGCGCGGTGAAGGTACGGCCGCTGGTCAGGTCGTACTTCTTGATCGTGAAGTAGTCGCCGTCGACCGCGTGCGCCTCGATCTGGCGCGGGCGCGCGAAGGGCGATGTCGCGCGAACCTGGTCCTGGCTCTCGACCGCGTAGCGCGTCCCCGCGGGGAGCACGCTCTTCACGAAGTCGAGGTCCGAGTAGTAGACGCGCGGCCGCCGCTGCCACTCGCGCCACATCTCCTCGGTCGTGTTGCCCTGGTACCACGGGAAGCGCTTGAGCGTGAAGGTGTTCACGCCGAGGAGCCGGCCCGCGAAATCGTCCTCCATGTACTTGCTCATCCCCTCGACGATCGACACGACCGCGATGAGGAACATCACGCCGATCGTGACGCCGAGCAGCGTGAAGCTGCTCTTCAGCTTCTGCGCCCAGATCTGGGCGAGGGCGAGGCGAACGGCATCGAAGAGTGGCACGGGGTGCTCCGCGGTTGGTTGTGCGTCCTACAGACCGACTTTGGCCGTGAATGCATCCCGGCGGTCGTCGCTCGAGATCACGCCGTCGCGGAGCACGATCACGCGCCGCGCATTGGCGGCGATGTCCGGCTCGTGCGTCACCATGATCACCGTCTGCCCCTGCGCGGCCAGCTCGGCGAAGACGCGCATGATCTCTTCCGACGTCGTCGAGTCGAGGTTGCCGGTCGGCTCGTCGGCGAGGAGGATCGACGGGCGGTTCACCAGCGCGCGCGCGATCGCGACGCGCTGCCGCTGGCCCCCCGACAGCTCGTTCGGCCGGTGGTGCATCCGCTCCCCGAGCTGCACGCGCTCGAGCGCTTCCTTCGCCCGCTGCTTGCGCTCGTCGCCGGGAACCCCCGCGTAGACGAGGGGCAGCTCGACGTTGTGCAGCGCGCTCGCCCGCGGCAGCAGGTTGAAGGTCTGGAAGACGAACCCGATCTCCTTGTTGCGGACACGCGCCAGCGCGTCGTCGCTCATGTCGGACACGAGCTTGCCGTTGAGCCAGTACTCGCCGTCGTCCGGCGTGTCGAGGCAGCCGATGAGGTTCATCAGCGTCGACTTGCCGGACCCCGACGGACCCATGATCGCGACGTATTCGTTGCGGCGGATGGCGAGATCGACGCCGCGCAGCGCGCGGACGACCTCACCACCCATGTCGTACTCGCGCTTCAGCCCGCGCGTGACGATCACCCAGTCCGCTTCCGGCGGAGCCCCCGCGGTCGCGACGACCGCCTGACGCTCCTCGGTGGTGCTGATCGGAAACTCCCCGGTCGTGCTCATGCGCCCTTTGCCTCGGCCGCGGTCTTCGGCTTCTTGTCCCCCTGCGGCGCCTCACGCACGAGCGCGCCGGCCTTCAGGTCACGGATCGCCTGGTAGGTACCGGCAACGATCCGCTCGCCGGCCTTCAGGCCGGACACCACCTCGAAGTACTTGTCGCCGGCGATGCCGACCTTCACGGGGCGGAACTCGACCTTCATGTCCTTGCCGACGACGAACACGCCCTCGATGTCGCGCTTGCCGACTTCCCTCGCCGGGCGCGCCCTGCCAAGGCCGACCGCGGTATCGCCCTTGTCGAGCGCCTCGTCCTCGCGGACGGTGAGCGCGATGATCGGGATCGAGAGCACGCTCGTCCGCTTGTCGGTGACGACCTTCGCCGTCGCCGAGAAGTCGGGGCGCGTCTCGCTCGGTGGGTCGAGCAGCTTGATCGTCACCTCGTAGTCCACTGCCTGGTCGCCCTGCGACGTCGCCGTCGCCGACTTCACGGAGCTGTTCGAGATCTCGACGACGCGACCGGTGAAGGTCGTGTCGGGGAACGCGTCGATCTGGATCTGCGCCGAGTCGCCGATGCTGATCCGCGCCACGTCGGTCTCGTCGACCTTGACCTTCGTCTCGAGCACCCCCATGTCGCTGATCGTGAGCAGCGTCGCGGCGTCCTTGTTGAAGGTGCCCGGGACCGCGGTTTCGCCCTGCTCGACGTTCAGCCGCGTCACGCGCCCGCTCATCGGGGCGACGATCGTCGTCTTCGCCAGCGAGCTGCGCGCGTCGCGCAGCTGCGCGATCGCCTGGTCCACCTGGTGGGCGGCGGCGTCGTAGAGCGCCGTGTTGACTTCGGCCTGCGTCTTGAGCTGCTCGAGCTGCTCATCGGAGATGAGCGCGGCGTTCGTCTTCCGGATCTCAGCCGAGCGCTCGTAGTTGCGCTGTGCCTGGACCTGGCTTGCCTTCGCCTGCGCCTCACCGGCCCGGGCCGAGGCGAGCGAGGCCTCGGCCCGCTGCACCGCCGCCTCGTACTGGTTCGGCTCGATCTGCAGCAGGAACTGTCCCTTGCTCACCATCTCGCCTTCCTTCACCGCGAGCCTGACGATCCGGCCGCTGATGTCGGACGCGACGTCGACCTTGGTGTGCGGACTGACCTGGCCGCTCGCCGTGACCGAGGCGACCAGATCGCGCCTGGCGACGGGCTCGATGCGCACCTCGACGCCCTTGTTGCCGCTCCTCATCGCCGTCACGACGACCAGCGCGATGCCGAGAGCAGCGACGACGCCGACGATCGAGTACTTCACCTTTTTGCTCATGTTGTTGCCTCGGGGAGTTAGCGCAGCGGACGTCCGACCGCGCTCTCGAGCGCGGCGAACGCCTTGTGGTAGTCGTAAACGGCGTTGATGCGGTCGCTCTCCGCGCGCTCGTACGTCGCCCGGGCCTGCGTCACGTCGAGGAAGGTCGCCGCGCCGACGCGGTAGCGTTCTTCCGTCAGCCGCAGCTCGTCGCGCGCGCGCGCCGCGTTCTGCTCCTGCAGCGCGATGCTCTTCAGCGAGGTGGTGAGCGTCAGGTATGCACCGGTCACTTCGGCGTTGAGCTGCAGCTCGCGGGCGCGGACGTTGGTGCGCGCGTTATTGCGCGCCGCGATCGCCTGCTCGACGTGAAGCTCGCGCTGGAAGCCGTTGAAGATCGGGAGACGGATCGCCGCCCGGATCGACCATGGGCTCTTCGTGAAGTTGAAGGGGTACTGGTCGTTCGCGTTGCGGATCGCCGCCTCGTCGGCGGCGGTGAACGACGAGCTGCACGGATGCTGCGACAGTCCCGCGCCCGAGCGGGCAAAGTTGTCGGCGAGGCAGCTTTCATAGCCCCGGGCCACGTTCGCGCGGGCGCCGGCCACCAGTGCGTTCTCGTCCGTGTAACGCTGCGTGTACCCGCCCCACCCGGTGGTGACGTCGAGCGAGGGAGTGTACTCGGACTGCGACTGCCGGACCGTCAGGCTCGACGCCTTCTCCCGTGCGCGGAGCGCGAGCACCTGCGGGTTCTGCTCGCGGGCGAGCGAAAGGAGCTGGTCGATCGTGAACGTCGGCTGGGTGACGGTGAACGCGCTCGTCAGCTCGACGTTCGCCGGCTGGTCCACTCCCATGCGCTGGAAGAGCCGGAGCTTCTCGATCTCGATCTGGTTGCGGGCCTGCAGCGCCTGCACCTGCTGCGTCGCGAGCTCGACTTCGGCGCGCTGCACGTCGAGCGAGGTGGCCGAGCCGACCGCGGCACGAGCGCGCGCGAGCTCGACCTGCGCCTGCGCGGCCGAGACGAGGGTGTCGGCCAGGTCGGCCTTCGCCGACGCCTGCAGCACGGTCAGGTACTGCTGCGTGACGAGCGACCGCAGCGATTCGGTCGAGCCGGTAATGTCCGCCTCGACGGCATCGCGGCTCGCGGCCGCGACTCGCGGCGCGATCACTGATCTCGCGTTGAGGCTGTAGTTCATCGACAGCGAGTAGTTGGACCCGATGGTGTTCGGGTTCGTCCCCAGCGTCACGCCATTGTAGATCTGGCGCCCGCCCTCCTGATACTGACCACCGAGGGAGGCGTCGAGGCTCGGGAGCAGGGAGCCGTACGCGGCAAGCTGGTTCGCGCGCGCGGTGCGCCGGCTCTCGAGAACCTGCTGCAGGTCGGGGTTGTTGCCGCGGGCCAGCCTGAGGGCGTCGTCGAGGGAGAGCGCCGGGCCGGCGGTGGCGACCGAGTCGCGGTTCTGCGCCGCGAGCGGGCTCGCGGCGACGAGCACCGCGAAGAGCAGGGGAAGACGCATTCGGGGGGTTCCTGGCTGTGAGTACGGCGCGCCGTACGTTGAAGCTTGCGAAGCAGTTTCAGTGAGCGACAGCAAAAACGCCCCGCATGGCGCGGGGCGTCGCTCGCACACCTCGCGTCAGCGGCCGGCCGGCAGTGCGTCGCGTACGGCGGTGAACGCGGGCGCCTCGACCCGCAGCACCCTGCCAGCGGTATCAGTCCAGAGTTGGCGGTCGCTCATCGCATCGCTGACGACGTAGTGCCGGGCCGTCACCCGCGTGCCCGCGATCTCGATGGCATCGTCGCCCTTTGACACTACGTGAAGCTGGGCCAACTCGTTGCGGCGCGGAAGTACCGCGGCGACGGCCTCGCGCCCCTGAAGTGCAAGAAAGTAGTACTGGTAGGCGAACTCGTCGTCGAAGATCGCCATCCCGGGGCGAAGGAAGTACTCGCGAGCCGATTCACCCCGCGGCGACTGCGAGCGGGCCGCCAGCCGGTCACGGGTAGCCCGGATCGTGATTCGCTCGCGCAGCTCGTTGGACTCCCGGCCGTCGAGCTGGAAGTCCAGCGGTGCGCCGGTCGTGTCGGTCCGCAGGACGGCGACGATGCGCGAAGTCCCGTTCACCGAGGTGCCCGTTCCGACGAGCACGGCGCTGGGAGAGGCGGCCCGGACGATGCGGAAATCCTCCCGTCCCGTGCGCCCGGCCCGCGACACGGTGAAGCTTCCCTCGTCGATCGTGGTCGTCTGGCCGGACGAGGGCAGGGGAACGGCGGCGATGACCAGCACCGAGGCCGCGAGCAGTCGAGTTCGCATCCCCCATGATACCCGGAAGCGCGCATTCCGGTTCATGAGGTGGGGGCCGGTGCGAGAAAAACCCGCTCGCTGATCCGCCCGCGAATCCGGTCGTAGAGCGCCTTGCCCTTCTCGGCGGTGGCCAGCGTGGGACGCCCGATCGAGCCCGGGCTGCCTTTCGGAACCTTGAGCCACCCGCGCCGGTAACGTCGCAGCTCATCGCGCGACATCATATAATCCTGTGCGAGCTCGAGGTGTACGAGGTGCGGGGCGAGATGGAGCATGATCGACGTGTCCACTTCGTCACCGTGCATGGGTTCCGTTTGTCCCTCCAGCAGATCGGCGAAATCAATGTTGAAGATGTCGACGACGCGGACGCGCGCCTCGGCGGTGATCACGGTGGCCAGCGCTTCCTGATGGGGATCGTGCTCGTGCGCGGTCAGGAGGATGAACTCGCGGACACCGCTTGCTTCCCAGGAGGCGAGCAGGTCGTTGAGCGCGCGATGCAGTGTCTTCTTGCGGAGCGACCCGTTCCCGGCGAAGGCGCGCTCGGTGTCGACGTTCACGCCGTACTCGAAGGTCGGGGCGAGCAGGACCCCGAACTCGATCGAGAGGTCGTCGGCGAGCCGCTCGACGATGAGCGTATCGCAGCCGAGCGGGAGGTGGGGACCATGCTGCTCGCAGGTCCCGACCGGGACGATGAGGCGCGGGTCGTCCGCGAGGAGCGCCGCGACCTGCGACGGAATGAGCTCTTTGAGGCGGCGCGGGGCGCCGGCGGGGAGTGAAGACGCCATCTCGGGCATGATGGGGGTGCCGACGACGAGCCGTCCCGAGCGGGGCGACGCGCTTCCGCTCTGGGGGCTGGCGACCGGCATCGCGTTGCTCGCACTTGCCGGGTGGCTCCGTGATGCTCGCGTAGAGTATCTCGCGGCCGCGTGGTTCGCCACGCTGGTCTCGGCGGTGCTCGTCTTTCGCCCTGGAAGCACGCGCGCACGGGTCTGGCGCGGGATCGCGGCCGGGCTTGCGCTCGCCGGCTGCCTGGCAGCGAGCGTCGAGCAGCGGGAGCTCGCGCTCGTTCGCAGCGACTGGGCGAGCTACGACGCGGGCGTCCGCGCGGGAGCGGCGCGCCGGATGGAGACGGAGCTTGCGGCCGTCCGGAGCCAGCTGGTGGAAGTTGCGCGCCGCGCCCTCGTCGTCCCGAGGGAGCGGGGCGCGGCCTTCGAGGCGCTGGGCGGGCTGTCGGGCGGGGTCGGCGAGCGCGGGGTGGTGCTCTACGAGTGCGACGAGCCGCTCGCCTGGTCGGGGACGGTGCGAATCGCCACCGACACGCTGGCCTCGCCCGTCGGGGTCGCGGCGACGCCGACCTACACGGTGCTCTATGCCGTGGCGAAGGGGGGGACACGGCGCGCGGTGGCAACCGCGCTGATTCACGCCGAGCCGCCGGGGACCGCGCTTGCCCATCCCCTCGACGTGGTCGTCGCGCGGGCGGCGGGGGCGCGGGAGTTCGACGTCGCGCGGGACGGCACCGGTCGCACGCCCGGCGCAGGGGCCGCGGAGCGGGGACGGAGCATCGCGACGCTTCGGCTCGCCGATGGCGGGGCGCCGCTGGTGCTCGTCCCGCGCGCCGCCTCACCCGCGGAGACGACGTTGCGGCTGGTCGAAGGCGCGCGGCTGCGCGGGGCGCTGCTGCTCGCGCTCGCGCTGGCGGCTTTCGTCGGTGCGATCTGGCGGTCGCGGCGCCGGCTGCGCGCGCGGTTCGGCGCGCTGGCCGTACCGCTGCTCTGCGTCGGGATCGTCCCGCTGAACGAGCTGTCCAACGTCACGCGCCTCTTCGACCCGGCGCTCTACTTCACGCCGTTAGGCGGGCCGTGGACGGCGAGCGCCGGCGCGCTCGCCCTCACCGGCTCGATCCTCCTGCTCGGCCTCCTCACGCTGCTCCGGTCGCCCTTCGCCAGCCGCTCGCCCTCGG
>OEPS010000097.1_pt1 | contig 31685 bp, 33 predicted proteins | sample 1539411 | NCBI WGS metagenome assembly OEPS01 (sample SAMN02671747, study PRJEB22543) | soil metagenome | biome: bacteria | place: China:Hunan Province, Lengshuijiang City | collected 2012-10-15 | depth 0.08m m
CCATTATCAATTCAATTTTTCAGCCTGTCGGGAAGGGGTTTAAATTCGTTTCATTTAAATCCGTTCCCTTGCTTGAATAAATTACTAGCATGCCATGGTTCTTTCTGTCCAGCCGTTATTGATAAATTGCGATTCTCATCACAAATTTAATCTGAGTTTAATCTGAATGGAATTTGTTAATTTTGAACGAACTCAGTACCAATCGATGAACATTTGTGATTGTCCGGCATGCAGAAAAATATTCAAGCTAAATATTTCCCATGGGAAATGTTAACCTGTTTTACCATTCGGTTTTTCCTGTGTTTTTTTCTACCAAAATCATCTTCTGATTCATCGCTGCACGCTTTATCTCGCTGGTGCAGCAGGCTTTTATCCCACGAAATTGAATTAATCGAAATGTTGGTTGAGAAAATTCCTAATGGCGGCGATGGCCGGGGGGGGCATTATCAGGTTTTTCTATTTTCATCACTGATGGTGAAGGCGATTTTTCTTAAAGTTACAGGTAATAGACAGCCGATATTCGTAAACTTATACTGCGCCGTATTCATATTTGAATATACATTTAGCCAGACTGTTTTTTAGGGCTGTAAAGTCTGTCTGGTAATCCGTAATTAATATTATTCTGCTCTTCGGCAGAATATCTCTGTGGCGGCAACGCCAAAGCAATACATCTGGAAATTTTTATTAAGGATATATAATGAAAAAGTCTCTTTTGGCAGCATGCGCTTCTTCTATTCTTTTTTGCTCCGGCGCGATGGCCGCTGACGTTACGGCATCAGCCACGGCAAGCTGGGATGCCTCTGCAACAAAAGATACCACCAGTCTGCTGGTTGTTACGCCGCTGCGTTCTGTGTCTTTTGAATATGCTCAAGGCCTGAAAGCGTTTAATACTCAGGATGGTGCGTTTGATATCACTATTCAGGGCCAGGAAAATGCGACTGACTTCGTCTTAACCTCCCAGCTGGTTACCAGCACGCTGAACCGCGCGGCGGATGGTTCGACGCTGGAAATCGGTGTGGCATGGAACGGTGAGAAGCTGTCTAAGACCGCGCCGGTAACCATGATTAATATCGGCAGCAATATTAGCGCTGGCCTGGAAAACCTGGCCGCTGGTTTTGATGATCACGTTAACCGCACCAGCACCCAGAGCGCGTTCCTGTTTAGCGTAGACTCCGCAACTTCTGACGGTACCGCACCGGCGACTTTTGCTTCTTTAGCCGACGGTTACTGGAGCGGTGACGTGAAAGTTCAGTTCACCGCCGAGTGGACTCTGTAATTTCCCCATAGCCAAATTCTGACCTGCAAAAAGGAGGGGTAGCCCTCCTTTATTTTAATAATGAAAAAATCACATATCTTTTTATTTCTGACGCTGTTTATCAGCGGTAGCGCGGCGGGCATTGGCGTCGGGGAAGTCACCTCAATAATGTTTGCCAACGATCAAATGCTGGCCAAAGAGATCGATAACGCCAGCGATACGGCACGCTTCGTCAGCGTGAGCGCGCATCGAATCTCTACGCCAATGTCGGGTGGAAAAATTATCCCGATGGAGCAGAACGGAGAGCTGCTCTCTACGCCGGCCAATATGATTTTACCTGCCGGGGCCAGAGAACATTTTCGTTTTATTTATCATGGTCCGCAGGATGATAAGGAGCGCTATTACCGCCTGTCCTGGCTCGATGAGCCGGTGAGCGATCATCAGGTCAGCAGTAATTCACGCCACGGTCTGGCGACCACATCGGCGCAAATAAATACCATTCTGGTGGTGGCTCCCCGCAAAGCGAAATTTAATTACCAGCATAGCGGCGATACGGTGACAAATACCGGCAACGTGACCTTCAGGGTTATTTCATATGGCCCGTGTCAGGACCCTGCAAAAGATAAAGGCGAGGGCTGCCGAGAACGTTATTACGTGATGCCCGGGCTTAGCGCAAAAATAAAGCAGACGCAGGTTACAAATAAACAGACGCGAATTGGCATCTGGCACGAAGGTAAATATATCCACGTCAAATAGAGAATTACAGATGTCAGGATTGTTATTCAGAAAAGGAATGCTGCTGTCCGGAATATGTCTCGTCTGTACGGTGGATGCATCTGCAAGCGATAACGCGGGCAGGGCGACGCTGCTGCGCGTGGGTGATTATGTTATTCCTCCCGTATTTGCCGATGCGCTTAAGCAAGGCATGCGGGTACCGGTTTTTATTCGCTATAAAGAGACAGAGCAGCCGACGCGAAGCCGACAAAAAATCGCCGACGCGCTGATTGCTACCGAAGACGGCGCGCTGACGATCCGCGAACTCACTCTGGTCTCCACGGCGGATAACCTTTCGCTTTCTGCGCCGGTGGAAGAGATAGTTAATGGCCTGAAGGACCGCCAGTTTTCCTCCGACATGACGCTTCATCTTTCCGAGGCCGCGCAGATAACCTTCGATGTCAGGGCCTTCTACCTGGAAATGACCGTCGACCGCAGCGCGCTGGCGGCGACGACGCTCCCCCGACATAGCGCTTTAGGGGATTCCACCGCCAGCGCGCCATCGAACGTGCTTAACTACTCTTTTGGCACCTATCACCATCGTTACAACGGCTATGACGGTACCAGCAGCTATCTGACCCTGGATAACACCACGGCGTTGCGTGAGCACCACGTTAATCTCAACGGTTCTTTCTACGGGATCGGCTCATCCAACAGCAGCGGTAATCTCTACCGGGCGATGTATGAACGCGATGTCAAAGGTAATCGACTGGCGCTGGGTATGGTGGATACCTGGAATCTACAGTCCATCGCCAGCATGACCGCCCTTAACTCCAGCCGCATCTACGGCGTCAGCTATGGCAACAAGAGCAACTCGCATCTTGAGGATACCACGCTGTCTCTGACGCCGATCACCGTATTTTTACCGGCGGCGGGCGAGGTGCATATTTTGCGCGACGGCAAATTGTTGAGTATCCAGAACTTTGCCATGGGTAGCTATGAAGTAAATACCGCGACGCTGCCGTTCGGGATTTACAACGTTGAGGTTCAGGTGGTGATTAACGGCAAAGTTGCCAGCAGCCGCAACGAGCAGATCAACAAAACCTACTCCCGTCGTTCAAGCGTGACTGAACGCTGGTCGTGGCAGGTATTTGGCGGAATGCTGGAATATCACAAAACCGATTATCGGCCGAAAAACGCGCTGCGCGAAGGGAAGCAGGATACCTGGCTGAGCGGCGGAGCGGCGGCGATCACGTTTCCCTGGCTTGCCGGCACATCGTTTAAATCTACGCTGTACGGCTTCGACAGCAACGCCGTCAACGAAAGCGAAGTTGACGTAATGTTCAACGAACGCCTGCGGGCCAACCAGCAAATATTGCTGGCCAACGATGGCAGCAGGAAAAGCATCACCACCCTCAATCTGAGTCTGCCTGCGGGCTATGGTTCATTCTGGGGCTCCCGCGAATTTACCCATATCGGCAATCATTTGCCGTTACGTAACGGGGATTATTTCACCTGGGGCGCGACGCTGCCCCTGCAGTCGCTGACGCCTTATCTTGGTTCGTTGACCTTTAGCCGGACGGAAAACTACAGCAACAAAACGCGCTATAACAACCTCGACTACTCCCAGACGCTGGCCTCGGGGCGCTATGGCACGGTCACCCTGAGAACCGGAGTGCAGAATTATCATTATCAGCGCAACCAGGACACCACCCGGGATAAATACGTCAATCTTGAATTCTCGCTGCCGTTGGCGGCCTGGTTTAGCGCGGGCGTCTCCAGTGAAAATGGCAATATGCTGGCGAATATGGCGCTCAGGAAGCGTTTTACCGACAGTACCATTACCCAGGCGGGACTATCGGCTTCTCAGCGGTTGAAGAGCAAAGAGAGTGAGAGCCACCGCAGCGATAAGCGCGCCATCAACGGTTTTGTCAGCTACGACAGCAAATACAGCAGCGGCACGCTATCCGCCACTCATGCTTCGGATAACAGCACCAATGTCAATTTCAGCACCCTGGGAAGCGTAGCCTGGGCCGGACGCGACGTGGTTGCGGCGAAAGGGAGCCACGCTTCCGGCGTGCTGATCCATACCGATTTCAACGATAACGCGACTATGACCGCCAAAATTAACGGCCAGCATTATCCGCTCAGCGGCAAGAAAAACTTTATTCCGCTACCTGCCTACGCGCGCTACAGCGTGGAGCTGATGAATGACAAACGCAGCGTTGATAGCGTGGATATTGTCAGCGGCAGAAGCCACCAGTCAGTGCTTTATCCCGGCAACGTTGAGGTGATACGTCCTGAGATAAAACAGCTGGTTACGGTCTTTGGCCGTATTCGCCGCGATAACGGCAGCGTCGCCGCGCACCTCGATATTCATAACCACATTGGTAAAGGGCGTACTGATGGACAAGGAGAATTCGCGATGGATGTAGATAAACGTTACCCGACCATCACCCTGGTGGAAAAAAACGGCCAGCGTTGCGAACTGGAGCTGGATTTACAGGAAGCGCGCGGCGCCGTGTGGATGGGGGATTTACAGTGTGAATCACAAACCCGACTGGCCGCACAAGGGGAGGCTATGCGTGGGACGCTGTAAATCTTTTTTCGGTCTGGCGCTGGGCGCTTGCCTGAGCGTGACATCATTTCACTGCTGGGCGGTCAACGCCAGCAGTAGCGGCTCGGGGAAAAATGATTACCTGTTTATTGAAAACCACGTCGATAACGAGTATTTCGTCACCCCCGGTAGCCTGGATCCGCGTTTTTCCGGCGCGAACGTCTGGACCCGCTACTCAACGAAGCAGCGTAGTCTGGGCTATATGGGCTACGTTAGCTGGAGCTATCGTTCCTATTATTATGATATGTGGCTCTCCAACTCGCCGGTAAATACGCCGTTTGTCGGCATTCGCTGCATGACGACCGGTACCAGCTGTCCGTCGCAGGGCTATCTTTCCGGTGAGGTTATTGATAGTGAGGGTTTTTACCATACGATGGCCGGTAGCACTCTGGAAAACGGCGGTACAGGATACGCGACGTTCTCTCCGGCGATGTATGAATATCTGCGTAATCGACAGCCGGGTGAGACCGACGCTTTTGTGCTGAATCTGTGTTATACCAAAACCGATTATGATGCCGCGTCGGGACAGCGCTGTCGGGACCTGGCCTCAGGAGCGACGTGGCGTTATTACACTATCAATGCCACCAAGGTGGGGCACCTGACGCTGAACAGCACCGGCGCGCTGGCGGAAATCTGGATTGCCAGCGATGGCACGCCCAGCGTCAACGTTGGTAGCGAGCATTGCGAAGTCAGCATTGTCGGCGGCGAGAGCGGGATGACCTGCAAGATGGTCTCGTACCGCTATCGGGAAACCAAGCGCGTAACCTCGTCATTGTCTTTTGAAATGGTGGTCGATACCGCGACGCTCGGCTTCAGTCCGGCAGCGAAAACCATTAAATACAGCGGCAATGGCTCAAACTGGTATAACTGGAGCGCTTCCACCACCTACTCCAATGTATTTACCACCGAGGGTCAGTACGTTTATGTGTTCCTGTCGAAAACTTTCTTTCAAAATCTGATCCAGCGCGGGATCAGCATTACCAATAACGATGAGCTGTTCACCTTTTTCTTTGATAACGGCAATACCTCGCAGTCCGGTTATTACCAGTTTACGGCGTCGAGCATGATCAACATTCTGCCGAAAGAGTATGGGATCAGTATCGTTTCATCGGATGGAAACTCTGCGCCCAAAGAGTCCGGCAATATCGGCGACCCGACGCCGATTGAGTTTGACTATCAGGTCACGGTCTCTTCGTCGCGTATGGCGGATGCGGTGACGGCAGAGGTAACCGGAGCAGGAACCTCTATTGATGGCGTTTCTTACTGCCTCTTCACCTCGCAGGAGGGCGGCTGGCAGGTACCGATCCCGGCATTTCTCTCCTGGACGGCAGCGGGCGGGGAAACGGTCAAAACCCGCAACAGCTGTATTGACACCCCGGTAGATATGACCGGCGCGCGCTGGACGCAGACGCCGTGGAATGCGGCCATTGATGACGGATACTATTTTTCTACCCGCCTGAAGCTGCTGTTTCCGATGGACGATCCGCGTTCACGGCGCACTCTGGACGGTAGCGACTGGATGGGAACCGTCAACGCCAGCGGTGAGGTAAAGGTTACCGCCAAATGGCTGGGTGTCGATTAATGGTCAGCAGAATCAAGGCCATGACAACGTTGCTGGCCGCCGCGCCGCTGGCGGCGGTAGCGGCGTTTTTTAATGCGGTGATTTATGAGATGCCCTCTGACCAGGCGTTTATTTCGCAGCCGCTGTATAACGATACGCCGCGCAATAACATGTATACCATCTCCGCGTGGAAAATCGCTAAACCCGGGGCGGGAAACGAAACGGTTTTGCCCAATCAGGGCGAACTGCTGTATGCCCCGCTGCGTTTTAATTTACAGCCGCGAAGTAGTGAATATTTTCGCCTTTACTACAAAGGCCCTGAAGATAGTCAGGAGCGTTATTACCGGGTGGTTTTTAAAGAGACGCCGGTTACATTGTTGCCATTCAGGGCGGCGCCGCAGCAGATGGATGTTCTGCCGGTGGTGGCGATGAGCACGATTCTGGTGGTCAGGCCGCGTAAGCAGCGCCTGGAGTGGCAGATTGACGAGCGTACAGGAGAGATTCGCAATAGCGGGAATACCTTTTTCCGGGTAATTATTCATCAGGGGTGCGCGGGAGATGATGAACGATCCACCCAGTTCTATATGCTGCCCGGAGAAAGCTATCGCGACGCATCGTTAAGCGGGGAAAACCGAAAATTTGTGGTGGCCAACCAGCGTTATTTCACGTTGGGAAAAGCCTGCTCTGAGATCCGATAACAGCAGATTATTCAGACAGCAGCAGCGATTCCACCGTCAGCTGTACCAGTAAAAGTAGTAAGGCCAGAAACGCAAGCCATTTCGCTGGCTGAAGCTTATGCTGTGGAATCGTTGTATCACGTAACCGGGTGAGCCATTCGCACTTTTTCATTGATGACATCCTGTCGACAGACAAATGAATACAATCCAATGACCTGATACTAATGTATTAGAGGACAATAGCCATCAATAAATCAGGCTGGTTGAGGTTTCATTCAATAAGTGAGCTTTAAGTGATATGCGCAACGAATAATATTGATGGTCTGAAATAAAAACTCTTTCAGACCATCATTCACTGCCAATACTTGCTGGGGGTAAATCCTAATCAGGACTCAAAGCTCATGCTGCCACGGTGGATTAACGGCGGCTCTTGAAACCGTCGCCGCCGCGATACCGACGCAGGGGAGGAAGGCGGAGGCGTTTTCTCGTATCTGGCAGGGCAACATATCAATGAGCGTTTCTCCGCAGCACAGGATCACAGGCTATCTCCTTTATTTACCGCTACCAGCGGCGGAGTTTCCAGCTGGTTAGCTATCAGCGTCCAGCGATCGGCATACGGTCCGCAGGCGGTCTTGATATCGACGCCGACCGGGAGTTCAGGGCATTCGTTTTCACCGTTGCTGCCCCAGTTAACCCATCCGGACTGACGGCGCTGGACAATCTGAAACGCGCCGGAGGGACGGGAAGTCCACCAGATCATCGCCCGGCCGCTAGCCGAGTCATATTCGACGGTTTTACTGGCCGGGCCGGGGAAAATGGTTTCATCGGCCACGGAGGAAACGTCCACGGGGGAGTCGGTCAGCAGCCATTGCCGCTCGGGCAGATCGGCCCTGAGATGCGCCCGGGTGCGAACCTGGCTCAGCCGCTGGCGAATTTCCGCCTCATCAAGCACGTTCTCCCAGCGGCAGAACATCCGCCAGTAAAGATCCCAGTGAGCGGAAGCCATATCGGCAAGCTGTTCGCGGAATTCAGCAAATTTCGGACCAGCATTCTCCGAGGTGGCGACGGTATCGGCGACCATGGCGACCAGCTCTTCGGCATAGGGATCGCCCGCGCGGTAGCGGGTACCGCCATAGGCCGCGAAGCGGTCGAACAGCAGTTTTCCCGGGCCGCTTTCAAACTCGTCGCCGACGGTTATTTTGTTGGTGACCGAACGTCCGTTAATGACCGTTGAAAAGTCATCCACGCAGTATCGCCGCTGAAACCACGGGGTGCCCCAGCTAAATTTCCAGTCGATAGCGAAACCTTTACCGCGTAGCTCCGGTAATAAGCCATCGGGGATTTCGCCGCGCATGCGGTAATGATGGTAGACCGGACCTTGTTCAATAATGTCTATGTCGACAACAGTATGTTCCGGTGGGTTAATCAGCCCATTTTCCGGAGTAAAGAAGGGGCCGTAAAAACCCCCGATGGCGTTATTGCCGGAAGGAAGCAGCTCGACGTCGTCTGCCAGACAGCGGAAATGGCGCAAACCCCATTTGGATGAGCCGACGCCCTGAGCGGTTCCCCGACACATTTCCAGATCGAAACAGCCGGTGTTAAGGCGAACGAAGCAATCACTCTCCCGTCCCGGCAGCGTTTTGATGCCGGAAATTTCCCCGACTTCCGCCGCAGTGAGCGGGCGTTCGAGCCGCATGTTCAGCGTTCCGCAGAAGCTGATCGTAGCGATAAAAGCGGTGCTGTCTTGCGTCGACTGATGATTGAGGCGCTGGCAGAGGATCCGTTCTCCGTTTTCGGTAATAGCCCACCACAGGGATCCCGACAACGGCTCCGGGAGCGTAAACGTAATCGGTTCGCCTTCCCGAGTGCCGTTCATCGGGTCCGTCAGCGTAATAAGATATGTCATCGGCGTGTACTCCATTCAAATTTAAGCAAGCGAAAACCCGCCGCCAGAGCGGCGGATAAACAAATCGTCAGGGAAAGCTAGCGGGGACGGGCGATCTCTTTTTTCCGCCAGAAGGTGAACAGTTCCGGATGCTGCTTCAGTCCGTCTATAGCTACGGCGAGAATAATGACGATGCCTTTAATTAATAGCTGGGTGAAAAAGGGCACGCTCAGCAGTATCAGGCCGGTGCTGAGTACCCCAAGAATAATCGAGCCAATCAGGGTGCCGATAATTCGTCCGCGGCCACCGGCGAGGCTGGTGCCTCCCAGAACCACCGCCGCAATGGCGTCCAGTTCATAACCTGTACCCGCCGTAGGCTGGGCGGAAATAACCCTGGCAGCGAAAATCATTCCCGCCAGACCCGCGCAGACGCCGGCAATCATATACACTGCCGCCAGCACGCGTTTTACCCTGACGCCGGCCAGACGGGCAGCCTGAGCGTTGCCGCCGACGGCGTAGATGTGACGACCAAATCGCGTACGTTCAAGGATGAACCACGCCAGCAAGTACACCACCAGCATGATGATCACCGGAATGGGAATACCGGCAAGATAGCCGTTTCCCAGCTCGCGAAAGCTAAGACTGCTCGAAACAATAGGTTGCCCTTCGGTAATGGTGTAGGCCATCCCGCGAAGAAACGTCATCGTGCCCAGGGTGACGATAAACGGCGCAAGAGCGAGATAAGCGGTGAGCACGCCGTTCAGCAGACCGCAGAGCGCGCCCACGCCCACGCCGGCCAGAATCGCCAACGGTGCAGGGATCCCGGCCATCGCCGCAACCACCGAGACCACGCCGGAGACGGCGACGATAGACCCGACGGACAAATCAATACCGCTGGTTAAAATGACGAAGGTCATGCCCGCCGCCAGAATAGCGTTGACGGAAATCGAGCGGGCGATATTCAGCAGATTATCGACGCGGTTAAAGTTCGGGGCAAAGGTCGACATCAGGATCAGCAGAACCAGCAGAACGATTAAAATTCCCACCCGATCCCACCATTTGGCAAAATCAAACGGCGCTTTGACCGCCAGCTCCGTCACAGGTTTATTGTTGTCCATGGCATTCTCCGGATTGACTGGTATAGGTTCCTGTTGCATGCAGCATCACTTCTTCTTCCGTTGCTGAAAATGAGGGTAACTGGTGAACGATTCGCCCGCCGCGCATCACCAGCACGCGGTCGCTGATGCCGATGGCCTCCGGTAAATCTGAGGAGATAACCAGAATGGCTTTCCCGGCGCGGGCGAGCTTATCGATCAGTTCGTAGATTTCCCTTTTGGCGCCGATATCCACGCCGCGGGTAGGTTCATCGAGAATCAGTAGCCTGGAGTCGCGCAGCAGCCAGCGCGCCAGCGCCGCTTTTTGCTGATTACCGCCGGACAGGGCGCCGACGGGCAGTTCGACCGCATTTTCCCGCAGCCGAAGCCTGCGCATCTGCTCAAGAACGGCGGCGCGGATCGTCTTGCGCTTTACCACGCCGCCGGCGACAAAGTTATCCAGCGAGCTGATATCGATGTTGTGCTCAACCGAATGAACAAGAAACAGCCCCTGAGTTTTGCGATCTTCGGTCACCATCCCGATACCGTCGGCGATGGCGGCGGTAGGGTCTGCCGGATGGCTGGCTTTACCGTCAATACGCACGCTGCCCTGGAGCCGCGCGTCGGCGCCAAACAGCAGGCGGGCGACTTCGGTTCGACCCGAGCCCACCAGCCCGGACATGCTGACCACTTCGCCAGCCCTGACCTCAAAAGAGACCGGACCGGTAGCGTTTCCCTCCAGATCCCTGACCTCCAGCAATATGCCACCGGGCGTACGCGGTTCATGTTGATAGAGATCGACAATTTGCCTGCCAACCATCATGCGCACGATATCAGTGGTCGTGACGCTGCCCATGGTTTCTGTGCCGATCCAGGTGCCATCCCGGAACACCGTGACCCGATTTGCCAGCCGCCATACCTCTTCCATACGGTGCGAGATATAGACCATTCCGACGCCCTCCTTGCGCATCTGTTCTATCAGCTGGAATAACTGCAGCGTCTCCGCCCGCGACAGGGCGGCGGTCGGCTCGTCAAGCACCAGAACTTTCGCGTTTTCGCTCACGGCGCGGGCGATCTCCACCATTTGCTGGCGGCCGATGCTCAGCGAGCCGAGCGGCGCCTGCGGATCGATGTCGGCGTTAATCCGCTCCAGTTTCTCTCTGGCTTCCCGCTGCATCCGTTTGCGATCGAGAATACCGCCGAAAACGGTCGGTTCCTGGCCGAGAAACAGGTTTTCCGCCACCGTCATATCGGGAACCGTATTCAGCTCCTGGTGGATAATGGCGATGCCATATTTGCGGGCATCCCTTGGCGTGCGAATATCAATCTCCTGCCCGTTGATAAAAATCGCGCCGCTATCGCGCTGCTCGTTTCCGGAGAGGATTTTCATCAACGTGGATTTTCCCGCGCCGTTTTCCCCCATCAGGGCATGGACCTCTCCGGCGAATAAATCAAAGCGCACGTTGTTCAGCGCCAGCGTCGCGCCGTAGCGTTTTGAGATCCCTTCCAGCCTGAGTAAGGGGTGTGATGATCTGTCGGCCATTGTCTTTGCCCTCCGGGATGAAGCTGTGCATCATCCCGTTTGTTGCCTCTTGAAGTGATGATGTGATTACCAGCCCGGATAGCTTTCGACGCTATCGCGGGTTACCAGCACGCTGGGGATCAAAACGGTACGGGAGGCGAGCGGTTTGCCGTCGACCATCTCCTGAGCAAGAGTGATGGCCTGGCGTACCATTTCCCCCGGGTTCTGGGTTGCGGTGCCGATAAACGGTGAGCCGCTGCGCTTGAGTTCTTCAACCGCTTCCGGGCTACCGTCTACGCCGGTGACTTTGATAGCGCCGGCTTTGCCTGCCTGTTCAACGGCCAGCACCGCGCCGAGAGCCGAAGGATCGTTCATGCCGAAAATACCGGAAACGTCCGGATTGGCAGTGAGCATATCGGTGGTAACCATCAGGCCGGAGGCGCGGTCGTTGCGCGATGCCTGCTGACCGACAATTTTGATATCCGGGTATTTTTGCGCGACGTTTTTGCAACCTTTGATACGATCGATAATGGTCTGAATCGGCGTACCATCGACTAACAGCACTTTGCCTTTACCGCCCATCTGATTGAACAGATATTCGCAGGAGGTTTCTCCGGCCTGAACGGCGTTTGTCATGATGGCTGCATCAGCGCCTTTGGCTGGCGTATCGACCGCGATAACAATGATCCCGGCGGCTTTTGCTCTTTGAATAGCTGGTTCGATCCCGGACTCATCAACGGCGGAAATAATAATGAGATCCACTTTCTGCTGAATAAACGCGTCAATCTGCGTGTTTTGATTAGCCAAATCGACTTGAGCATCCTGGACGTTAAGGGTTGCGCCGATTTTTGCCGCGGCCTGTTTTGCGTTTCTTTCCATTGCCGAGAAGAAGGGGTTAGACATGTCCTGCACCATTAATCCGATGCGGGAGATTTTTTTATTTTCCTGTGGCGCCGCGCCGGCGGCGGGAATAAATCCTGTCATGGTGGTTATAACCGCGGTAACAGCGACAGCCAGCCATGCTTTGCGAAGTTTGGTCATATTGTGCTCCTTTCATTTTCTCGTGTTATGACTTACCGCCAGGTGTGGGGAACCCTCAGAAATAATCCTCTGATATTGTTTGGCGTTAACGACTGAAAAGCTCAGCCGGGATTTAAACAGATAAATCAGGTGAGATTGCTAACAGTGGACAGGCGCAGGGCAACTCACCAGAACGCGCTTTGTCAGCAATCTCAACGCTGTTTTTAGTCGTTATTAACTTTTCTACAGCCGCAGGACTGGCGAATAACCAGTTCGGCGGGAACTGTAAGCTGCGTGTTTATTTCTCCTTTTCCTTCCTGATTAATTAAGCGGATAAGCATTGCAGCCGACTGCCTGCCGATCTCTTCGCTGTTTTCATTCAGTACCGTGAGCGGCGGGTTTAACAGCGGCGCCCAGTCAAATTCGTCATAGGCAATAAGGGCCATCTCGTCAGGTATAGCTATCTGACGCTGCTGGAGCTGCTTGAGAGAACCCAGCAGAATAGGGTTGTTACCGGCGATGAGCACATCCGGCAGGGGGTTCTGACAATCCAGATATTGGTTTAATTTATCCGCGGCAGATAGCGCGTCGTTTTCTGTCTCCAGTACCTGGAGCGTCGCGCCGCAGCGTTCTGCCGCTTCGCGGATCCCGCGTTCGCGTTCAAAACGCGTCGTCCAGCGGTCCGGATAGATCAGCAGTAGCCAGTTCTTATAGCCATGCTGCGCCAGATGATTTCCCACCAGCAGGCTGGCGTGGTAATTGTCGGTAGTGACGCTGGGAAAATTGTGTTCGCCGCGGGGAGGTGAGTCGACAAAAACCACCGGAATATCCCATTTGGCCAGCAGGCTCAGGCTTTCCGGCTGCAGCGTGACCGTCGAAATGATCCCGGCCATACGCGACTCGATCAGCCGGTTAATCATGCGATCCTCCTGCGCCCGGTCATAGATGCCGTTCACCGCAATATCGCCAAGAACGACGGTCCATTGCGAAGGCGGCAGCATTTGCTGAATACCGGACATCAGGTTGAGATAATAAGAGTTTGAGGCATGGGCGGTAATAACCGCCACCGAGTCTCTGCTGGAGCGCCGAAGCGCCTGAGCCGCGCGATTGGGGACATAGCCAAGCTCCCGCGCCACTTTTAAAATCAGCTCGCGGCTATCCTCAGCAACGCCATCACCACCGTTTAGCGCACGTGAGACGGTGAACATTGAAAACCCCGTCGCCTCACTGACATCCCTCATCGTTGCTTTTCGCATTTTCCGCTCTCTGAATTTATGAAAATACCCATGACATAAACGGTTATTAGCTCAACCTAAACGTTTATGAAGCAAAACATAAACGTTTAGGTTTGTTTGATCAGTGAGCCGCTTCTCGTTTTGTGAACAGGGCGTAAACAAGACTATCTGTGAATGAATTACAACGATTTATTGATTTGATACAGATGTAGAGCCTGAGGCGCTTTGTTATCCTTGGCTCATTCATTGGCGATCAGACAGGGCAGTCGTGTTGGAAATCTTTTTTTAACCCACTGAAAAGTATTCTCTAAATATTTTTCACATCGCAAAAATCACGGTCCGTTAAGCACGGATCCGCTTTTGTATGGGTTAAAAAAGGTTCACCATGAAAGTCACATGGAACATCAGCCCTGTGGGCTACCAGCTGATTTGCAAACGCTGTCCCTCATGTCACGGGCAGCAGGATTTCATCCCATCCGGTGCCTTCCGGATCAATTCACAAAAAAAACGGCTTGATGTCTGGAGCATTTATAAGTGCGTGCGCTGCGCTTATACCTGGAATATCAGCCTGTTTTCTCGTTTGCCTGTCAGCAAAATCAAGCCGCAACTTTACGCGCGACTTATCGCTAACGATAAGTCCGCCGTCCTGGCGTATTCACACGATCTGCAGATTTTACGACGTAATGGCGCGTTGCTGTCCGGCTCGCCCGAATTTGTTGTAGACGAACACTGGCGAAGCAGCCTTATCCGCTCGGCCTGGGTTTGGGTACATATCAAACCGGAACGAGCCTTTCACGCCAGCTTGCTGGCGGTGCTGCGAAAACAGCTGCGGCTCAGCGGCTGTGAGATCCGTAAGCGGATTGATGCGGGCGAAATCGCCGGTATCACGCCGAAGGAATTGCGCTCGCCAGGGCTCAGAGCGGAAGGATACAGGCTTTACATCAGCGTAGAGCTGCTCCTGGCGCGCAGGCGCATTCTGCTGTCTGCGGGTCAAGATCCAGAAAGGAGATAACCACCGCCCCGGACAGGGCTTCTGTCCGGGGAGCTGACTCGCAAAAATGAATACTCGTCGAAAATAGCCTTGCCTTTGATACTGTGTATTTATACAGTTTTGGGTATTTCAGCAACACGGCGCTGGTGTCCCGGGAATAGCCCACGCTGAATGTTGCGCCGACGGGTTTTGAACTACTCAAGGAGAGAATGATGTCTACGGATACCAAAAATGAAGTGCTGTTTGTGCTGATCCAGGAGTATGCCGACTGGGAGTTTGCCCTGCTGGCACCGGGGCTGCGCCGGGGATTTGGCGTTTGGCAGCCGAAATATGCAGTCAAAACTGTTGCTGCGGATGAAGGGCCTGTGATGTCCATCGGTGGAGTTCGCTGTCTGCCGGATTATACCTTCCAGACGGTACCTGAAGAATACGCTGCGCTGATTCTGGTGGGGGGCATGAACTGGTGGGGCGAGGAAGCTCAGCGGGTAGTTCCGCTGGTGCAACGGGCATTGGCAAGGCAGGTCGTTGTCGGCGCAATATGCGATGCTTCAGCATTCTTGGGGGCCAAAGGATTTCTCAATAATGCCGAGCACACCTCGAACGGACTGGCCTATCTGCAAAGCAGAGCGGGGGAAGTTTACACCGGCTCGGCCCGTTACCGGAACGTTCCTTCCGTGCGCGATGGCAACCTGGTGACCGCCAACGGCGTCGGCTTTGTCGACTTTACCTGTCATGTGCTGGCGGCACTCAACGCGGCGGAGGAAAAAGAGATCGAGGCAATGAGAACAGCGTTTACGTCAGGAATGTTTACCGAGGGTTGATGTGGAAAAATAACTATCCATTTATAACCAATTGAATAATATCGTTTTATTTTCGGCGTTGTGCAATGTGGACATTTTTTGCCCCAGGTCATCATCATGCGTTAGCATAAAAGGCAAAATCGGCGAGGTTTGATACGGTGAAATATCACTCGCGATGTGAACATATCTATAAGGATCCGGCTCTATGTTCAGAACCCAATTTGCCGTTAACGGGATACCCTGTACCCTCTGGGGCGAGCAACCCAGCGGGAAAGTTGTTCTTGCGGTGCACGGCAACTTTTCGCACAAAGAAGATACCTGCATCGCGATCCTCGCCGAAGAGGCCGCCGCGGAGGGATATCAGGTACTGAGCTTCGATCTTCCCGCGCATGGCGATCGTATTCGCAATGAAAAAGAGTGCCATATCATTCAGGCGGTGAGCGACATTCAGTGTATCCATGCCTACGCGCGCGGGCACTTCAGCGAAGTGGCGCTCTTCGCCTGTAGTATGGGGGCCAGTTTCAGCCTTTTTGCCTTTCAGCCCGGCGACTTCAGCCAGGTCCTGTTTCTTTCGCCGGTGGTCGATCTGCTGGCGCTGCTCAGGAAAATGCTGGCCCACGCCGGGATTGATGAAGACCAGCTATCGCGCGAAAAGGTGATGACTACCGGCAGCGGAATGGTGTTTCGCGCGGACTATCTCGATTATCTTAAGCAGCGCTCGCCCGTCGTCTGGGAAGGCTCCATGGGGATCCTTATTGGCCGCAACGATAGCGTGGCGGATTATGCCGCCGTAAGCGCTTTTTCCCGTCAGTATGGCGGCGTTCTGGAGGTCGTTGAGGGAGCGGAACACTATTTTCATGAACCCGACGAGCTACAAACGATACGCGAATGGCTGCGTCACTCTCTGACCGCGAATTAACCCTCTGTCCGCCGGTTTTAATGGTCGTTTGCGTAATAAACAAATGCCAGTTTATTGCCGTCCGGATCTCTGACATAGGCGCTGTGGAAGCCTTCACCGTACTGCGGACGATGCCCTGGAGCGCCTTCATCAATCCCACCCAGACTTAGCGCCAGCTCATGCAGCTGCTGAATGTGCTCAACGGAGCGCGCATTCAGCGCAACCATCACGCCGTTTCCTGTCGTTGCCTGCTGCTGATTGAACGGCCTGCCAACGCACAGTCCGCTGGTGCTGTTTCCGCTGAATGTTCCCCAGGATGCGCCTTCGTCGCTGCGTCCGCTCTGGGGATGTCCCAACATTTCCATCAGCGGATCGTAAAAACGAATGGCGCGGGGCAAATCGTTGGTACCGAGCATGATGTAGGAAAACATGGTTGCTCCTCATTGATTACCTGAATGGATATACCACTCTAGCAGTAAGGGGCTGGCGCCTGTAGCCCGGCTGGGCAGAAATCATACATTCCTCGCTATTATTAACCGTTAGCCGTTTTCTCACGTGACGAATTACAAAATGATTTTTTATAACTCTATGAAATTTATAGATAATTAATTATTTAACGCCTGAATTTTATTGTAAAACAATAAACTATTATTGTTTTACAATAATTTTGTGTATTCTGTCACCAGCGGCACGGATAAAATTACAGAGGAATGTATGACTACTGATGCACTCGCGCAGTTCAGCCAAAAGATGGTCAGCATCACCATGCTGTTGATGGTGGCAATAATTATGATGAATACGGTTGTTCTGTTTTTTCCATCCTGGTCATTGAGCAATGAGCGGTTGGGAATCGATCTCTCGCTTTCGAATCGACTATTGTCGACGCTTGATATCAGCCTGGAGGGACTCCCGTGGTGGCAGGCGGCAGGGGCCGGGCTTATTAGCTTTCTGGTTCTGATACCGCTTTGTTACAGTCTGTTCCATCTGCGCGCTCTGTTCTGTACCTATGCGCGCAGAGACTACTTTTCTGCCAGCGCGGCGCGGCATATGCACAAAATCGGTATCTCTCTTGGTTTCTGGGTTGTAATGACAATCGCCGCCGATCCGCTGCTCAGCTACTGGCTCACGATGCTAAAACCTGACGGCGAGCGTGAAATACTTTTTGGGTTTGAACTGCAATCAGTCGCCTGGCTTTTTATTGCTGCGTGCGTTGTGGCGGTGGCCAGGATCCTTGAAAAGGCCACCTTAATTAATGAAGAGAATAAACTCTTCCTCTAATACTGCCGCATTTCTGGCCATTATTTTTGCACAGGGTGCTAATCGGCATCCTGGTATTTCACAGCCAGTGGCTCCACTCGCCTGAAAAAATAAATACCTCAGTTAATTATACATTTTAAATAAACATTGCCGTTTTGATACCACAATTTTCGATTCTATTATTTGTTGTCCGGAGGAGTAAAGTGTTTATAAAATTACGAGGGTCATCTGTTTTTATTCTGCTGGTGGTTTGTACATTTGCCACAGTAGCCGCCTCCGGGTCTCAGGTTTTTCATCCGCCAGAACCGGAGAAAAGCGCTGTATTACATCGTGGGGATTATGCTCAGATCATTGCCGAAAAACAGGCTCGTCTGACTGAGGAGCCGCAGAACCACGCTCTACGCTGGGAGCTGGCTCAGGATGAACTCATGAGCGGAAACCTGACGGCGGCGGAAAACAGTCTGCTACCGCTCCTCACGGTTCCCGCCTGGCAGAATCGCTCATCATGGTCTTTGGGGCTAATCCACTATTTACGTGGACAATATGCCAGGGCCGAAAAATATTACGCCAGCGTTAATCGCGATTCTTTCTATTATCAGAAAAGCCGTGCCGGGCTACTGTATGTCTATTATCAGACGGGACAGTTTTCTAAAGCAAAAACGTTATTTAACAGCGATGAGGAATTACAGCAATTTTCCGAAAACGAACAAGCGCTGCTTGCCCTGATGAACGATTTTGGCGATAGCCAACCCTATCGGCCACAATGGCGAGACAATAAATCAGTACTGCCGTTTATTGCGATGAATAACCTGCCGGTTGTTTCCGTAAGCGTAAACGGAAAGCCTATTAACGTTTTTATTGATACCGGGGCCGATCTTCTGGTCCTGAAATCTGCGACCGCTAAACAAATGGGAATTAAGCCTGTTGCCAGCTATACCGGCATTTATGCCGGAGGGAAAACGGCTGAGACAACCTATTCGCGGCTGGCGCGCCTGGATTTGGCTGCCGTGACGCTGCATGACGTACCGATTGATTTAGTGGAGTTTCCTCCAGAGTGGGTTTTTACCGATGAAAAAACCGGCAAGACCATTGAGGTGGACGGCATTTTATCGACCGGCGTTTTCCATCAGTTTCTCACGACCCTGGACTATCCGGGAAGACAGCTGATACTGAACCCCAGAGGAGACGCGGTCAGTACAGCTAAGGCCGCAGCCGCTGAAATTCCGTTTATTCTCGATGGTACCCATTTCATGATTGTTCAGGGGGCGGTTAACGGCAAAGAGGGCATGACCTTTTTTCTCGACTCCGGCCTGGACGATGCTGAAGCGTCCATCCTCCTGCAACAGGGAGCCCTGGATTATGCCGGAATCAAACGCGACGAACGGGACGCTTTTACACCGGAAAACAGCAAAGGAGGGCTGGGCGGCGGTGGATTTGCGATAACCCGCTTGCGTATTGACAGCGTGGCTCTGGGGGCGTTGAAGCAGACGGCGTTAATCGGTTTATTTGGCGTTTTACCTGAAGCGCTTTACCACACGGAGTCAGGAATGATCCTCGACGGTTTTCTCAGCCATCAGTTTCTCAGACACTATAAATGGACAATTGATTTTGACTCAATGACCATGACATTCCAGTAATGGTAAAGCTCGGGAGGAGAGCGCCTCCCGAGACCTTAGCTCAGGTCATGCAGATCTTTATCGTTCGGCGGCAGCAGAGACATATCGTGAAAATTGACCTGCAGACCGCTGCGCTGCGGCGTACAGCACATGACTCCTACTTTCACTGCGCCTGGTGGAAAGGGGCACAGCCGCAGCAGCGGCCATTGGCGACCATCTGAAGAGTACTGCAGCCGCAGCGCGTCCCCACGGCGGGTCAGCCGCAGCCAGAACTCACCGGCGTCACCCGGAAAAATACCGGTCGCCCAGTCTGATTTCTCCAGCGTCAAAACGCTGCCGATGGCGGGCGCTCCGTCGTTATATTCAATACCGGCCTTGAGCCAATGGCGGGCATCCTGCATCAGCATGATACCCGCCTGATCGTAGAGAGCGCTGAAGTCGGCGCGTACTCTAACCTGAAAGGTAAAATCTCCGGCAATATCCGTTGCGTATATATGCCCGCTGAAACGCTCAAAACCGTACCAGGTTTCTTGCCAGAAGTCGGTTTGCGCATCGGTTACCACGCGGAGCGCGTCGTCTTGATGAGTCCAGGTCGCCGGTTCGTTAATCCAGTGAAATGCCTGTTCCATTATGCCTCCTGTTGCTGCTGAATAAGGGAGATAAACCGGTCCGCGATCTCCGCTACCTGTCGCGCAAGTCGGGAGTTCCACGCCTGGCTATCCGCATCGCAAAAACCGTGCCGCGCATGAAACATGCGGCAGATCACGGTCGGTTGTTTCTTCAGTTCATCTTGCAGAGCGCGGGGATCGAATGCGGGCTCATCGCTGGCGAGAATCACCAGCGTCGGGCAGGGCGGCGCTATGTTGCTGTATTGACGGATCCGCGAACCATAATGGCAAATCACGCCGTCGCAGAGCCCGCTTCTGGCGGCCAGCCAGGCTAACGTTGCGCCCGTGCTGTAGCCGATGAGCAATACCGTGGCATATTTTGCTCTCAGCTCAGCCAGCAGGGAGACGATCGCGGTGGGATCAAATCCGACCTTATCGCAAAAGTGGCGATAGGCTTTGTCCTGCTGATGATAAGCAAAAGGCGCCGCGTGAGGGAAGAGCGCTGGGGTATAAACATCGAAGCCGCGGGTTTTCCACCGATCAGCGGTTCGCTGAATATGCGCGTTAAGGCCGTAGATCTCATGCAGCAGAACGATGGCTTTATTGCAGTCAGGTAACATAAACGCGCCTCTGTTGGAAACCATGGACCGGTTGCGAGTCGAATACCTCCCCGGAAGCGCCAGTTTATCAGGGCTGAAGTCCGGAGTATAAGCTTGCTCTCTGGCGCCGCGAATTACCTGTGCGGCGCTACCGCGCGGGACATACCGGCTACGAAAAGCATCAGGACGGTGATAAAAATAAAGGCATTGGTTAATGAGCTCAGATGCGCGACGTAACCAATCAGCGCGGGCCCGGCCAGCACGCCCAGATAACCCATGGTCGTAATCGCAGGAACCGCGACTGACTGCGGCATTAATTGCTGGCGCCCGACGGCGGAGAAAATCGCCGGTACTATATTGGCGCAGCCCGCGCCGACCAGGGCATAGCCAAACAGGGAGAGCTGCCAGGCCGTGATAAAGATCACCAGACAAAAACCGACCGCGGCCAGAAGAGCGCCGCCAAAAACCACCGGAATAAAGCCCATTCGCGTCATCATACGATCGCCGCTTAGCCGAACCGCGGTCATCGCAACGGCAAAAAAGGCGAATCCGAGCCCACCCAAATTCTCTGGCATCCCGCGAACTTCGGTTAAAAAGACGGCGCTCCAGTCGAGTACCGTTCCTTCGGCCAGAAACACCGCAAAGCAGATAATACCAATCAGCAACACGATACCCCGAGGCATTGCCAGAGCGGGCCCGTTGGATGGATTGGCCCAGGGAAGCAGCCCCTTAATGCTGATAAGCATGAGTCCTGCCACTATCAGTACGACCAGCAGCGTTGCGATAAAAGCGCTTAGCCCAAAGGTAAGAAAGAGGGTCATCACCCCGGCGCCAGCGATGCCGCCCACGCTATACATACCGTGGAACCCGGACATTAAAGGCCTGCTTGCCTGGCGTTCGACGATGATAGCCTGAATATTCATCGCGCAGTCCGTTACGCCGATACCTACGCCAAATATCAGCAGAGCGATGCTGAGCAGCCACGCATCGTTGATGCTGGCCAGCAGTGGCAGGGAAATGATGACAATCGCCACCGATGAGACGATTACCCGACGGCAGCCATAGCGGCTGGTGAGTATGCCGGTAAGCGGCATGGCGATAAGCGCGCCCATCCCCAGGCACAGCAGCAGGGTCCCCAGCATGGCATCGTTAACCGCGGTGTTGTTTTTAGCGAAGGGCACCAGCACGGCCCAGGTGGCGGTCGCGAATCCGGAAATAAAAAAAGCGATGCGCGTGGCTAACGGCTGGCTGGCGTCTGATGCGGGTTCGTGCATGATTCTCCCTTTTCTTAAGATCGTAAGATTTCCCTGTACCCGGCAGGCACCACGCCCATACCGGGGAGTGGCTATCATTCACTTGCTCAATATTGCTCGAATGATGTTTTCAGACTGCGGTATTCGCTCGATTTTGCAGTATTTACTTCAGGCCAGCAAGCCTGGATAGGGCGAAAAGACGGGTTAAGATGTCCGTAGCGTCACAGTCCGCAGGCGACTAAACGGGTATCATCATAAGCGTGAATAATCCGTTCCGGTACTTTGTCGTGCAGGGATATATGCGTCATTTTTCAGGGAGAAATGTATGTTCGATCATACCGGTATTACAGTCACTGATTTTGAACGCAGTCAGATTTTCTATGTCGCCACGCTCGCTGCGTTGGGAATTGGGGTCAGTAAGTCGCCACCGGGGGAGCGATTAGGATTCGGCAACCTGAGTAAGACCGGGCTGGAGCTGGCGGCAGAAACGTTCTGGATCACCGCCGGCATACCCTATGTACCACGCACCCACATCGCCTTTCGCGCGCGTTCACAAGCGGAGGTCGAGGCGTTTCATCAGGCGGCTCTGCAGTCCGGAGGACGTGACAACGGTTTGCCCGGACTGCGGCCCCAATATGGTGACGGCTACTATGCTGCCTATGTTCTTGATCCTGATGGTTACAATATCGAAGCCGTATATCGTTACTAATATGCCAGGATTTCAGTGAACGCCGATATGGAAAAACATGCTGTGAATCAACAGGAACTCTTTAATTTATTCAATGAACTCGATATTGATTATCGCTACATTGAACATCCGGCCATGCATAGCGTTCGTGACAAGGCGCACCATGCAGTCAGCCTGCCCGCACAATTGCTCAAAAATATGCTTTTAAAGAACAGCAGCGGACGCCATTTCTATCTTTATATCCTTGACGGCGAGAAAAGAGCTGATTTAAAAGCGTTGGCCAGCGAAATTGGCGAAAGCCGACTTTCGCTGGCCACGGCTGGCGAGCTGAAGCTGCTGATGAGTCTGCAGCCAGGCGAAGTGACGCCCTTCGCGCTGTTAAACGATACCGAGCAGAAAATACAGGTACTGTTAGATATCTCGGTGGACGAACAGAAGTTATTAGGCTTTCATCCGTTGATAAATACCGCCACGGTCTGTATCTCACCGGCGGATCTCCAGCAGTTTCTGCGCTATTCCAGGCATATACCCAGGCGGGTAGGCGATATTGCCGGCAATTGATGCTAACCATTACCGGCATTATCCTGTCTTCACTTCACGCTATACGGGCCTGAGCGTTGCTGCTTTCAGGCGCTGGGCGAAGGCTTTCAGCTGCTCCAGCATGACTTGCGGATCGTTAACGTGCTGCTCGATAATTTTCACAACGGCTGAACCGCATATTACCCCGATGGCTCCCGCTTTCAGGGCATCCTCAACCTGTTGCGCGGTAGAAATACCAAAGCCCTGTAGCGCCGGTGGCGCCTGATACTCATTGAGCTTTGCGACCAGATGATGCAGCGGCAGCGCGCCGCGGTTTTCCGCTCCGGTTACTCCCGCGCGCGATAGCAGGTAGGTATAACCGCGGCCATGAGCGGCAATTTGCCGCAGTAGCGCATCGTCAGCGTTCGGCGGACAGATAAAAATTGGCGCAATATGGTGACGCATCGCCGCTTCGCGAAACGGGGCTGATTCCTGGAACGGGACGTCTGCCACCAGCAACGAATCGACCCCGACGCGGGCGCAATCGGCATAAAACGTATCGATTCCCCGGTTGTATACCAGGTTGGCGTACATCAGCAGGCCAATTGGGATAGTCGGATACTTCTCGCGGATAGCCGCCAGCATGTCAAAGCAGCGGTCTGGGGTGACGCCGGAGGAAAAAGCGCGAAGGGTGGAATTTTGTATCGTCGGGCCATCAGCCAGCGGATCTGAAAACGGGATCCCCAGCTCCAGCGCATCGGCTCCGCCAGCAATCAGCGCGTCAATTATCTGCAAAGAGAGCTCCGGATGCGGATCGCCGAGCATCACGAAGGGAACGAAGGCGCCTTCTCCACGGTTTTTCAGCTGAGAAAATAACTCGGTATAGCGTTCCATTAGATTTCTCCTCGCGCTTGCAGAATGTCGTGTACGGTAAAAATGTCTTTGTCGCCGCGGCCGGAAAGATTCACCACCAGAAGCTGCTCTTTCTCCGGGTTTTCACGCATCATTCTCAAGGCGTGCGCGAGGGCGTGGGAGGACTCAAGTGCCGGAATAATTCCTTCGGCGCGGCTCAGCGTTTTAAAGGCTGCCAGCGCTTCTTCGTCGGTTGCCGAAACATAGTCTGCGCGACCAATGCTGTTCAGATACGCATGCTGTGGCCCGACGGCCGGGAAATCGAGACCCGCGGAAATAGAACAGGACTCTTTAATTTGTCCGTCATCGGTTTGCATCAGAGGCGTTTTCATGCCGAAATAGATGCCGGTTCGTCCGTGCTTTAGCGGTGCGCCATGCACGCCGGTCTCAATACCGTGGCCCGCAGGCTCAACGCCAATCAGTCCCACTTCCGGGATATCGATAAAGTCAGCAAACATGCCGATGGCGTTAGAGCCGCCGCCGACGCAGGCGATAACCGCGTCCGGCATCCGCCCCTCTTGTTCCTGTATCTGCGCCCTGGTTTCCTCACCGATGATGCGCTGGAATTCTCGCACGATAGTTGGAAACGGATGCGGTCCGGCGGCGGTACCCAACATAAAGTGGGACGTTTCATAGCTGCCGGACCAGTCGCGCAGCGCCTCGTTTGAGGCATCTTTCAGCGTCGAGGAACCGCTATGAACGGGGATGACTTCTGCTCCCATCAGACGCATCCGAAAGACGTTTGGCGACTGACGTTCGATATCTTTGGCCCCCATATAGATACGGCATTTCAGACCCAGTAGCGCACTGGCCAGCGCTGACGCCACGCCGTGCTGGCCTGCGCCAGTTTCGGCAATAATTTCGCTTTTCCCCATGCGCTTTGCCAGTAGCGCCTGGCCGAGCACCTGGTTAGTTTTGTGCGCGCCGCCGTGCAGCAAATCTTCACGTTTGAGGTACAGGGTGGTGCGGGTTCCTTGCGTGAGGTTGCGGCATTTTGTCAGCGCCGTTGGGCGACCGGCATAGTTTTTCAGCAGCTGGGTTAGTTCAGCCTGAAACGTCGGATCTTTGCGTGCGCTGACAAAGGCTTCTTCCAGCTGGCGTAGGGCCGGAATAAGGACCTCTGGTACATAGGTTCCGCCGAATTCGCCGAAGTAAGGGTTGAGTAATGTACTCATTAATTGCTCCTTGATGTATGCGCAGTGCCTGATAGCCCGGAAACATCGTTTCCGGGAGGACTCTGCACGTGAAATGAAATCAGGTACTGCGCAGCCGTTCCTGACTGCTTTTTTACGCCCGGGTTTACCGTTTAGGTAAAATCTGGACGAAAAAAAGCCCGCTTATTAGCGGGCCGGGTATCGGTATGCAAACTGCAGACGTGACGATACTGCCCGTTATCGGGAAGTGCGCCACCAGCCGTGCAGAGTCATCATGATTACGTGTTGCATTGTAGCGATACCTTAAAATTGATTTTGTACTAGTAAACTAGTGTTGAGGTTTAATGTCAACCGTTGAATGCCTGGCGACTGGAATTCATTATTACAGTAGTTCTGACTGATGCGACGGATTGCTTTAGAGCATCAAATCAAGGTACCGTTGTTTTTTTAGCTTATTTTTTCCCACGTTAGCGAGGCCGTATGAATCTGAACCGTGCTGATATGGCCGATCTCATCTATTTTTGCGCCATCGCACGCCATCACAGTTTTAGCAAAGCCGCCGTCGAGCTTGGCGTAAGCGCATCGACGTTAAGCCACGCCCTGAAAGGGTTTGAGGCGCGTCTTGGCGTGCGTCTGCTGAACCGGACAACAAAAAGCGTCACCCTGACGGCGGCAGGCGAGAGCCTGGCTCGTGCGGTAAGCGAACCTGTCGCCTCAATCGATGCTGCCATTGAACAGCTTAATCAGTTTCGCGATTCGCCTGCGGGACATATTCGGCTTAACGTCGCCGTTGAGGCGGCCACGCTGCTGCTGGCTCCGGTTTTACCGATTTTTGCTGAACGTTACCCCAATATTGAGCTCGATATCGCGGCCAGTAACCGCATAATTGATGTGACGGAGCAGCGATTTGACGCCGGGATCCGCTACGGTGGAACCGTGCCTGAAGACATGGTGGCGCAGCGGCTGTCCGCCGACGTGCGCTGGGTCGTTGCCGCATCACCGGAATATCTGGCCCGCTTTGGCGTGCCGCAGCATCCCAACGATCTTCATCAGCACCGCTGCGTCAGCAATCGTCTGGGAAATAATCGGATTTATAAATGGGAGTTCGAGCGCGGCGACGAGCAGATCGCCGTAAAAGTTCCCCCTTTGCTTACCGTCGATCAGGCCGAAACCGGGGTGGTGGCGATTTTGCAGGGATTTGGTCTGATGTATCTGCCTGAACCGCTGATTGCAGAGCACGTCAGCAAAGGGCGCCTGCGCCTGGTGCTGACCGACTGGGCCTCTTACGGACCGGGGTTCTATATCTATTATTCCAGCCGTCATCAAATCCCGACCGGGCTGCGCTTATTAATCTCTCTTGTCCGCGAGATAAAGCCGTTAGGTCTGTAAGCTGATTGATGAAAATTATTCACAACGCCATTCGACGCTGAGGGCTGGTTCCTTCTTATTGCTCATCTTACCCTTGAGGCAAAAGAGAAGGAGACCTCGATGAAACACCCAATCCGTTATATCCCCGGTCTGTTTTGCCTGTTGACCGCAGCCGTGTTTTTTATTTTTTCTACCAGTGCCAGCGTTGCTGCCCAGCATAAAACGCTGGTTATTGTTTCTCATCCTTATCCGCAACAATCCGTCATGACCAAAGGTCTGGAGGCCGCAGCGCAAAGCGTACCCGGCGTAACGGTGCGCAATCTGGAGGCGATTTATGGTTATGACACGCAGAAAATCAATGCTGAAGAAGAGCGTCGCTTTATGCGTGAAAGCTCGCGTATCGTTTTTATTTTCCCCACCCACTGGTTCAACATCACACCCATGATGAAAGCCTGGCTTAACGATACCTGGGGGAGCGTGGGGCCTGGAGTCTGGCAGGGCAAAGAGATGCTGATTGTTACCACGGCAGCCGGCGGGGAGTCGACATACGGCGAGTCCGGGCGAATCGGTATCAGTCTGGCAGAGGTGTTTACGCCGATGAAGGCCAGCGCGCTGCATGCAGGAATGACCTGGCTCCCTCCGCTGGTTTTTCAAAGCGCCAGCCGCAGCCAGTTACCTGAATATCAGCGTCAGCTGGTGGCAAGGCTGACGAACTAGTTCACCAATAAGGAGTTTATCGTGAAAGCATTGATTGCCGCTGCTGCCATGACATTGATTCTGGGCGTTCCTGTCCAGGCGGAAGAAAAAAAAGGTGAAAAAATGGCTCAACCACTTAGCCCTACAGCATTATCCGTTGAGGATATTCAGTCCGTCGCGCCCGCGCTGGTGCGTTTTGGCAGCGAGGTGCTGGAAGAAGACCTCTGGCAGAGAAACGAATTATCGCGCCGTGACCGCAGTATCGTAACCGTGGCGATGCTTATCGCTCGTCATCAGCCTGATGAGCTTAAGCATTATGTTGCTGTTGCTTTGAATAATCAGGTCACTCCGGCTGAGATCTCTGAGATTATCACCCATCTGGCTTTCTATTCCGGCTGGCCAAACGCGATGTCCGCTATCGCGGTGACGAAAGAGATATTCGTCGCGCGCGGTGTTAGCCGTGAACAGCTGGCTTCAGTTTCACCGGAGCTTCTTCCACTTAATCAAGAGGCGGAAAGCCAGCGTTCGACAACGGTAGAGCAGAACTTCGGCGCAATTTCTCCTGGACTGGTGAAATTCACCACTAGCCCGCTGTTTCTGGATCTGTGGCAAAGACCGGGACTGAAACCGCGCGACCGTAGCCTGGTTACGGTCAGTGCGCTGATTGCCGCCGGGCAGAGCGCGCAGATTGGCTATCACCTTAACCGGGCGATGGATAATGGTCTGAGCGCGCAAGAGGCGGGGGAAATCGTGGCCCATGCCGCTTTTTATGCCGGATGGCCAAATGCGTTTTCCGCAGTGGCGGTGGTTGGTGAAGTGCTGCGAGCTCGCGGTCTGGTTGGATGAGCCGATGCTTAAAACACTTAGCGCGACGCTATTTTTGATCGCCATGATGAACGCGGCGTCAGCTGCCGAACGGGAGAGTGCGGTGAAAATTAAGTTTGAGTTTAACGGAACCAGGGTGGTGGGTGTACTGGAGCCGAGCGCTGCGACAAAAGCGTTTCTGGCGCAGCTGCCAATCACGGTAAAGCTGGAGGATTACGGTACGACCGAAAAAATCGCCTGGCTGCCGGCTAAATTGCGTCTGGCGGACGCAGACGCAGCAATGACCCCAAAGCGCGGCGATATCGCCTATTACGCCCCGTGGGGTAATCTGGCGATTTTTCGCGAAGATTTCCGCTACTCGCCGGGATTGATAAAACTCGGTCGGGTAGAGGAGGGGCTCACGTCTCTCGACCAGCCAGACGCGGCAACGGTGACAATCGAGCGTGATGATTAATTAACGTCACTGGTTATAAACTGTCCAGAATCTGGACAGTTTACTCCGCCGCAATATCCCATTCTTGCGTCACTATTGCTGCCAGCTCATTATTATCAGTAACAAGAATTAATCGATTATTATGATCGCTATACTGTACGGAAATATTAATTCCGTGTGACGCAAGCGCATTGGCTATTCTTCCCAGTTCTCCCGGCCGTTCCTGTTTTAATTTTCTGATAAGAGGTTTAGTCACATCCCTGACATCGAGACCTGCATGGGTTAAGACCTCACGGGCTCGTGCGCCGTCTTCAACCAAAAAGTGCGCATGACTTTCGTTACCGGTAGTAAAAACGCCGCCGCCCTCCAGACTCACGCCATGTTGTCCAGCGAGAGTACCCAGCGATGCCAGTGACCCCGGCGTATTGTCGAGAATAATGTGAATATCATACATAGCGATAGTTTCCTCTGCGGGATTAAATGATAAAGACCCGGTCTTCGTCTGTTTGCGCTGACAGCGCTGACTCAGGATTACCGCGTATACTATAGGGCCTGATATTCATCATGCTTCGTTGGGAAACGAAAGATGGAATGTGTGGAATATCATTTCATTTATTAAATTGAGCAAAAAATATACTTTTCAAGGCCTTTTCGCCCCTGAACTATTAGTAAAAATATCATTTTCACCTCCCGCATCGGCAAAAATCATCTACACTTTTTCAGCCGGGTCATTTTCAAGCCGAACGAGGAACGATCGTCGACAGACAGAACATCTACCTTTATACCCGACTAACTGCAGGCGTCAGGCCCGCAGCCTTGTTTTCTCAATAGAGGAGTTTGTAACATGGCATTTGTGACAACCAAAGACGGCGTCAATATCTATTTCAAAGACTGGGGCCCGAAAGAGGCGCAGCCTATCGTATTTCATCATGGCTGGCCTTTAAGCGCTGATGATTGGGATAACCAGATGCTTTTTTTCCTGGCAGAAGGCTTCCGGGTTATAGCGATTGACCGTCGCGGTCACGGTCGTTCAGATCAGGTGAGTGAAGGTCACGATATGGATCATTATGCCGCCGACGCGTCCGCGGTCGTAGAGCACCTGGATCTGCATAATGCCGTTCATGTCGGGCATTCTACCGGCGGCGGACAGGTAGCGCGCTACGTTGCCAAATATGGTCAACCGCAGGGGCGTGTGGCCAAAGCGGTACTCATTAGCTCGGTTCCGCCGTTGATGATAAAAACAGCAAACAATCCGGGCGGTACGCCGGTTGAAGTTTTCGATGGTTTTCGTAAAGCGCTGGCCGCCAACCGCTCGCAGTTTTATCTCGACGTAGCGTCCGGTCCGTTCTATGGCTTTAATCGCGATGGCGCAGAAGTTTCGCAGGGTACCATTCAGAACTGGTGGCGTCAGGGCATGACCGGCAGCGCGAAGGCGCATTATGAAGGGATTAAGGCATTTTCTGAAACCGACCAGACCGAGGATTTAAAAGCGATTACGCTACCGGTGCTGGTCATGCAGGGCGATGACGATCAGGTTGTTCCCTATAAAAACGCGGCAATACTGCAGGACAAGCTGCTGCAAAATAGCCAGCTAAAAATTTACCCGGGCTATCCACACGGTATGCATACCTCGCACGCTGATGTGATTAACGCAGACCTGCTGGCGTTTATTCGCTCGTAGTCGCCTGAAATAGTCGTGTGAAATAAGAGAGGCCGCCATCTGGCGGCCTTTTCACCAGCGTCAGGCCTTGTTCAGGCTTTCATGCTGGAGGATTTTAAGCATTTCATCCTTCAACAGAAGTTTCTCTTTCTTCATATGTACAAGCTCGAGACTGTATCCTTTGCCATCGTCTCCTTCTATGCGTGAAATATCGTGATCGAGTGCATTATGTTTTTCGAATAGCGACTGAAAGCGCGGATGCGTGGTCTTCAATCGAGAAATCAACTCTCTGTATTCTGGAAACATGTACCTTCCTTGTTAATGGAGAAAAGTGTGTACGCTGACACACAGGTTCAGATTACCCATATGAATAAAATGGTAATGAGAACAAAGTCGCGTTTATGTTATGTTGCGATGAAATCTCAGAAGCCGGGGACCGGCATGGAGGCATAGATGACAGTTGAAGAGCCCACCATAGCGTTGATCGGTCCTGGCGCAATCGGAACGACCATCGCCGCTGCGCTGCATGAGGTAGGGCGAACGCCCCTGGTGTGCGGCCGTAGTGCTCATCGGCAGCTACTCCTGCGCTTCGACGGCGGAAGCATTGTGGTTCCGGGGCCGGTGGTGACCGATCCCGGGACGGTTGCCAGGCCGTTTGACCTGGTTTTTGTAGCGGTAAAAGCGACGCAAATTGCGGCTATTGCGCCCTGGCTGAAAGCGCTATGCCACGATAAAACGGTGGTTTGCGTCTTACAGAACGGCGTAGAACAAAAAACGCTGTTCGCCGCGCACCTGCCGGAAGCCGCTATACTACCGTCAGTCGTCTGGTTTCCCGCGCAACGCGAACCTGAGGCTTCCGTCTGGCTACGGGCGAAACCGCGACTTACGCTGCCCGACGAGCGGGGGGCTGACCTGGTGCAGCACGCGCTGCGGGGCACCCGCTGCGAAGTAGACATTAGCGCCGATTTTACGGCAGTCGCGTGGCGTAAACTGCTGCAAAACGCGGTCGCGGGTTTGATGGTGCTGGCGGGGAGAAGAGCGGGGATGTTTGCGCGTGAAGATATCACGCAGCTGGCCTTAGCTTATTTAAAAGAGTGTCTTGCGGTTGCCCGCGCCGCTGGCGCCAGCCTGGACGATGGCGTATTGCAGGAAATTATCGACGGTTTCCATCGAGCCCCTCCAGATCTGAGTACTTCCATACTCACCGATCGACAGGCCGGACTGCCGCTTGAATGGGATATTCGTAACGGAGTCGTGCAGCGATACGGCAGGATTTATCACATTGCCACGCCGTTAAGCGATGTGATAGTGCCGCTGCTGGCCGCCGCCAGTGACGGGCCGGGATAAAAAACATCGATCGGTCCGGAGTCACCGGGCCGGTCGTTATTAGAGCGTCATCCGATTGCTTTAGGGAATGGCGACAAATGTGCGTTAATCCATCCCGGGTTTGCCGTGATTAAAGAGATTCCGCTAACCGGTCTACTACCACTTTTCCGCTGTTATCAAATTGTGTGATCCGATAATTCACGCAATATGAACGGCGGGTGCTAAATTGGTTAAATAAGGCGACGCGGCCTTTTTTATCACCATTTTTATTCACAATAATCCATTCAGTAACATCCGTTGAATTGATTTTACCGTCGCTGGCGCCTTGTTGTTCTACCAGACGGTCTTCTTTCTCTACTTTTAAAAAATCACGTAACATTTATTTATCTCCTATCATCAACATTTTTAACAATACTCCTTTCATCGATTCATTCAATTAAACTTTTTAATCAATAGATGGGATTATTAGGCTGAGATGGTTTTCGTTTTATCTCTTCTAATT
>OEPS010000098.1_pt1 | contig 31304 bp, 38 predicted proteins | sample 1539411 | NCBI WGS metagenome assembly OEPS01 (sample SAMN02671747, study PRJEB22543) | soil metagenome | biome: bacteria | place: China:Hunan Province, Lengshuijiang City | collected 2012-10-15 | depth 0.08m m
CGTACATATCTTTGAGTTGCTGGTACTGTGTGATCACCTCATCATCAGTAAGATAACGATCCCACAGACCTGCAGACAGTATGGTTTGAGGGTTAGCGTTTGCCGATGAGTATCCCGACCCGACTCTGAACGCCCCGGCTTTTACGTGAGTCCCCATATTTGAAACCGCTGCCAGTTTCGCGCTGGTACCAGCCGTACAATTTCTGATTTCTGCGATCGTATCGCCGGGAGAAAAACCCGCCGTTCTTACTCGGGCGATAATTATTGCTAATCCCGACGCGGCAATATCAAGAGTCAGGAACTGACCTGAACCGTAGCCATAAAACAACCGGGCTGTGGCGGTATTAGCCGCCCCCAACGTAAACGACACAAGAGCCGGATCTGAACGCGAATTGGATATCGCATATGAGGGAACGGCTTCGCCCGATGCAGGCATTTTCATTGCAGCAAGCAGTGTGAATTCATCAGTCTCTGGCATAACGGCATCAACATAGTTCGCATTATTGCTGAACGTTACGCCCCCACTCATACCATGAGGTACGGGAGACCCTACCACTGTATTTCTGCCAACATTAACCAGGTTGCGACCGACTGATGCCAGATTAGAGAAAATATTCAGATACTGGAGGTTCTCCGGCACATCGGCACTATAGCTCATTGCGTATGCTGAAGCGTCAAGCGTCTTCGATGTAAGAATGTAGCTCATGAATTATCCTTGAAATGGTGTGACTGATTTTGTGAAGGCAACGCAGAAGTTATTTAATGGATACGGTTTATCCACTAACGCCGGAATATTGGCCGACGCATATTGCCCGGTTCCTGCCTGATATTCGTAGTTATAGGTTGAAATGGTGGCATCGCTGTCGCACAGGTTACCATTCCCGTTAAAGGTTGCCTTTGATGCATACCAGACCTGAGCCCCTGCCGGAGCGTCAGCCGACAGTGTGATTTTCACTGTTGCCATCCCCACTATCTCTACAGATGAAACAGCAAGGGATACGCCTGATGAGGTGACCCTGAATCCTTTATTTGTATAAAGCTGCGACGTATTAACGTCATATATTTCTTTAAACTTCAGCGGTGGATTAGGTACATGGAAATTGATGTATATTTCTTTGCCAGAATAAACCGCGCTGAGTGGATGAAGCGGCTTCCAGTCAACCCCCCGGTCCAGAATACGATGCATCACTTTCCCAAACTGCATACCCATCCAGCGATATCCGTTCGGATCGAGATGACCTCCTTTGTCTGTCACAAAATAACTGGGAGTCGCCAGCCAGACGCCGGGAACTGTCTTTGCCATTTCGACCTGGGCGTTACCCATCGCCATATTTGTGCTGTCGACAGTCCAACTGCCAGAAGTCTGGTACGTGATAAACGCGGGAGGTAACTTCTGGCCGGTAATGCCCATAATTGTGGTATTCAGGTCAGAGCGGAGAGTTATTGTCTTATCGAGAAAAAGTTGCTTATCCTGAGTCCCGCCAGCACTGCCGTTGTAATTATATTCACCCTGCGCATAAGGGACGCAGACCACACCCATCGTTGCACCGGGTGAAACAGAGTTGATATACGTTTTCAGTTGATTCAGGGCAATGCCAACGCGGGAGAATAATTCAGGCGAAGCGCCCTTCGACAGTTGCTCTACCGTCTGTCCCGCAACACCGCAGTTAAGCACAACGATTTTCCGCGCCGAATTGGTGGCTACGCCATGAAAATCATTCTGCAACGAACGCCAGAAATTGACCGCGCCAACATCGAATGATTCCCCTTCGTTTTGAGCGCCAGCAGCAAGCGCTGCTGTTTCTGCGTCGGTGAGAATGAGTGAATCAGTAGTATCGCGCTGCTGAACGACAGCAATCAGGTCATGTAACGATGCGCCACCAACAGGACGCCAGTTAGCAACGAGGCGATCAAGTCCGCGAACTGACTGACCAAACATCAATACGTTACCCACCTCTTGTGCGACTTTAGACTTTGCTGGCCATCCTTCATTTGCCGTGGACAGGCTCTGTCCATAAGTGATGATAATATTAAAATCAAAGACCGGACGCTGAATGCCTGTGACTACCGTGTTATTGACTGACATTGAATAGGCGAGAGCTTCATTATCAAGCTGAGCAACAATATCAGTACCCGCAGTATTGCTGTTTCGTATTTCCTCAATATCAGCATCAACCCGCTGTAGCTTTGCGCTTAACCAGCGAGACGAGAATGCAACGAATCCATTCTGGTCACGGACCAGAAAATCATTTTTCTCGGGTGACACATCAACACTGAAATTAGGGTGGTTAACAAAGTATTCGAAAATTTCATATGCTGACCAGCCGTATTGATCCCGGACTCTGAAAATCAGCTGATCCACAGCTTTGTCGGTGATTTTTGCCTTCAACTGGTTCAACTCATCAGTCGGTTGAAATTCCGACAGAACCCAGGCGGCACCCGTCCATGAGTACTGAAGCCCGGTATCACCAGCAATAGCCAGTATGTTCTGGCCCGAAGGCGTAGACGCGAGCAGTTCCTCCGTCGTTGTAAATGACATCGCTGCGCCGTTCTCCTGGAACTGAGCAAGAGTGTCATCCATTTTTTGTTGCTGTAGTCGCCAGGAGTCCAGAGGCTGTTCAGAGCGGTCATCAACGGTCGCTGCCGGGCCGTTGACAAGTTCATCCAGGCGTTTCACGTTCCCCATAAATACTTCAGGCGTAGTAGCACCCAGCGGAGGATTCAGTTCATCTGCTGCCATGTTTTTTGCTCCAAAAAAGGCGTTCGCGCAAACGAGGGTTTGAGCGAAAGAAAGTTGAAAGGGAGATTTTTGTGGTTTTAAGCGGCGTCACCGGGGTATGTGGCGTCGTCGTACTGGTAAAAAATGTCTTTGTATTCCGGGGCGGTGACCTGGAAAGTCCCATCGTCTGACGGCGTAATTTCAGCGACTAATCCATGTCTTGCGCTTTGTTCGCTTTGACAAAACAATAGTGTTAGCGGCTCAACGCTCGGATTGTCATAAATCCAGTATTCAGGCTCAAGATCCGCGCTGTAGGGTACGGTCAGCATATAGTCGTTAATTACCATGGGTACAAGCAGACGCGAAACTTTGCCGTCCTGAAAACGTATCCAGCAGCGCGGATTTTCGTAACCACGATTCAGCGGCTCAGAGACCAGTAAAGTGATAGTGGTGTCGTCATACGTCATGGCTTCTATCAGGCAACTGATAGTTCCAGAGGTTGGAATATCATTGGCCAGAACCAGGCGGTCGCTGTACTGATAGCACCAGGCATCCATCTCTGTGGATGTTGAGTAGGTTCGCCGTTGGTGGATGTGCTTCATCAAGCGGCGCATACCAATACGCCAGGCGCGATCGGCACTCATCACCATATCGATAGTGTAAGACTCAATTTTGCGCGGTACCGGATTATCAGGCGTCCGGCACTGTACCGTCTCCTCTGCCCAGGTGGTGGGATTGGTGTACTTCACGTCTACGCCATCGAAATCATCATCAGTCACCGCGCGGAAAGTGGTCTGCATTTCCTCAGTCATTTCCTGCGGAGTGATGATCCCGGCCCAGCTCTTCACCCCTTCCCTGCCAGCAGAAATCTTTCCGTCTGACAGAAGGAAATAGCCCATTCCCGCCTCAGTGATGCGATCGAAAACATCCTTTGCTGATGTGCTGTCGCTGTCTGCCACATAATCGAACGTCTCACCGCGTGGGGTCCAGTACGTTGCCTCCAGATGGTTAATGGCCGCCATATCAATCTGACTGTCGCTGTAACCCAGACTGCGGGCAAGGTAGTAATACCCCCCCGAAATACTGCGTGACGGACTGCCGTCATACAGTCGGGTAATGACCGCACTCACACGGCGATCGGACTGAGACGCCAGACGAGCGCCAGTTCTCAGGGTAATCCCCATTGTGGTGATATTCTGATACCGGGTCGGACGGGCGGGCAACCTGGCTTTCAGGGATTGCCACTGCACAGAATCGCGCGTCGTCCCGCCCCACACAGGCGTGTCCCGCTTGACGCGAATCTCATAGTTGCCGGGCTGGGGGAAAATGATCCTCTCGGTATAGCCGATCATGTTCACCGTGTTATTCCCGTGTTTTATCACTACAGATGTCCAGTCCGTTGAACCTGAGAGCCGGTATTGCACCGTTAACTGCACATCGTGCCAGTGAATTTTCCCGTCCTTGCTACCGATATCCACCAGCCCCTGCGGATAAGAGAAATTAAGCTCCACCTCTGTGGTGGTTTCCCCGTCCGGGCAGCACAAGAACGGCCCCATCCAGTCGAATGAGTCATTCACCCCTGTGACACTGGCATCGAGCAGCGTACGGGGAGTGAAACCAGTCCAGTCAGGATCCAACACCAGATTACCGGCGCTGTCCTCCATCAGCCTGCTGACGGTAATCGTCAGACCATCAACAGAACTGATCTGGTACTGGTCTCCCCGCGTACTCATGGCTATTCGCTGTATACCGTCAGGAATACCTGAGAAAGCGGTCCCTGTAGCACTCCCCCATGCCAGGGTGATAACAGGTAACACTTCCGGCGTCCCGCCAGTGGATGCCACGCCCGCAACGTTTACGGGCGCATCACCAAAGACCGCCAACGGTAATACGGTGTAAGCGATACTGTTTCCGCTGTACGGGCTGTTTTTTTCAGTTATCTGTATGCGGGTACCGTCATCGCGAGCAATAAGGCCTGAGCCGGTTAGCTGGTCAGTAATGGCATCAAGCAAAGAGGACATGGTGACGTAGTTCGCTGACAGTGCAATGACATAGCTTGCCCCTGCCCAGCTCAGCGTGAAGGAAACCGGAGAGCTGCTAAAGTCATATGTCGCTGGCGCTGCCGAAGCCGTAAGAGACGCCGCCGACCCACCCTCGCCGGGAACAGCCGGAGAACCAGGCGTATAAGACGAAACAAACAGATCATAATCGTAATTCGTCCAGTGCAGGCTCACCGCCTGCCCCACAGATGGATTCAGCTCTGCGAAGTCGCCCATAATGATGTTACGACCGCTATCATGACCAACAGTAAACGTGTCTGGCGCCACAACTGTGATAATAGTTCCCTCACTCCATGATTCAGGGATCGACGTGTCGTCATCCTCGTCATCATCTGAGGTCTGCCCGATAAGCGAGATTGCATCCCCGGAAACAGCCACTGCATCAGCGCTGATGCTCACGTTATTCGGCCCCGTCGATGCGAGGTCAAGGCCAGCTGTGCCTGAAGCAGTTCCACCGACTTCTGTCGAGTTAAACCAGTTATCCGCCCTGCGGTCGCCGCTGACATCGGCCCCAGGAGGATAAATAGTTATGCTGGCATCATCCCCGAAGGCGGAAAGCGGTGTATTACCAATTTTCACAGCGTTGCGGAAATCAGCATACTCACCATAGGCCACGGATAAAAACATCTCAGTGCGGTATACCTGCGGATCATCCGGGTCGAACCGGCTGACTGGCTGGACAAGATAATCAGGGTAAACTTTGCATCGACCGAAGACCTCACGAACAGGATTCCCCAATTTCGCGGTATTCGCTTTTGCAGGTGATAAATCAAGCTGGTCACCGTTAGCCGTTGACGCCCCAGATTTACCCAGCTGTGACATCATGATGATGCTGTAAGCGGCTGACGCTACAGCTACCGCTATTGCAGCCCATGCGGCTATTTCTGCCCCCGTACCGTAAGGAACAGGATAAATACGAACATCGCTGTCGGGCTGCATAAAACACAGAGGCCATTCAGAGGGCGGTACGTTTCGCCCGTTGAAGTCCACAGTGATCGGGTGAGTCCTGTCGAGCGTATAGCTGGGAACGTTTTTCCTCAGCCAGTCATGTAGGGTCATTGCTGCGTGTTCACGCTGCGCCAGCGGTTCACCAGGCAGGCGTGACGGATAAAATCGGATAGTCATTATCGCCAGAACTCCACACGGTAAAATCGACGAATAAAACGATTGAGGGGGAGAAACGTAACGTTAGTGCCGTGATTACACTCGGCAACCTGAAGCTGGTTATCCAGCCAGACCACGATACCGACATGCGTCACCACTGAGCCGCTATAACAGGCCACCCCGGCCCCCTCGCAAGGCTCACAACGTTCCAGCGATAACATCAGTTTTCTGGCCTCACGGTCCAGGCCGCCGCCGTCTTTGGTTACTCCTGCAAAATCAGGCCAGAGGGGTAGCCCGAGATCTGCACGGATTTCGTTCACAATGCCGAAACAGTCAAGTTCGGGGTAAGTGCGACCGCCCTTCAGCCATTTGACTGAAAGATATTTATCAGGTTGAAACATTGAAAAACCTCAGGACAGATAACGCAGACCGGGATGATCCGCGAGGTTGTATCGGTAGCGGGGCCAGGCTGTATCGAGGATGTTCATATAACCCGCCGTAATCTGAACGGCTACTGCAGTCCATGAACCGCTTTTTATATCCAGGGTATAGGGTGCTGCTGCCGGGGCTGATAAATCCGTGGAGATATACCGTCTGAAAGTGAGTTTTGCCGATTTCTGTTCATCGAGTGATTTATCGATCGCAGCAGAAACAACGCCGTCGATATTACTGATGGAAAATTTTAAATCCTGCGTACCATCAGCATTGCGAGCCGGTAGTGCAATACTCACGGCGCAGGCTTCAAAAGTCGCTATATCACCGTTCTCAAGAGTAACTGTGATGTCGTCATAACCCTGCGTTAACCAATAGCTTTCATCCTCCGTAGAAATTTCCAGCGTGTCGTGGATCACTTCCGAACCGCTACTGGCATAGAGCCGTTCAAGTATCTCCATGCTTAGGCCACTCCTTATTAAGCGCAATATCAAGCAACGAGCTACTGACTATCCATTCCGGGTAATTGCCCCATGGCGCTGGCATAAGTGGACGTTCCCAGAGTTCCAAGATCGCCGAATATTTCCAGTAAATCGGAGGTACCAGCGTCGGCCCCTCGTAAATATCCGTGAAACGACACTTGTAGAACTTAATCCCGGCAGGTGTCTGCAATCTCATTTGGAACCATGCCGTACCATCAGAAAGCGCATCTCTGAACCAGGATTCGAACGCCAATCCTTGTGCGTCCGTTTCCATAAACCATGCAACAGTGGCCTGGGTTGGTGTCGAGGTATAAGCTCGCCGTTGTCGTTCTCGCCCTGATATACGCTGAGTTCTCTTTAATGGGCTTATCGGTTGAAAACCATATCCCTCCTGCAAAGGCATCGGAAGGTAATCATGTGGATAGTAGATGTCGGGCATACCCTCCCCCTGAAAAGCATGTAGAATAAAATTTCACCGTTAACCTCTGGAGGATTTATGGAATTTTCAACGAACCACGATGTGGCTGAAAACAACTCTGAGTTTTGGCTCCAATTTTTGGAGGAAACAGAAGAAGGCATCAATTCTGCAAACGTTATTGTCAGAATTAACGATTTCATTGACTCCCGGACAGAACTCAATATTGAAATCAGGAAGCGCGGCCTTGCGTTCCTTAAACGAGCCGTCGCTCAGCTCGAAGAAGAGTTAAAAGATAAATAAACCAACGGCCAGCATCGCTGGCCATCGCCTTACCTTGGCCCCTGTCGAGCATAATTTCCTTTCAGTGCGTTACCAAAAGCCCCCTGTGGCGTCATAACCTCCTTCGCAAGCTCACCTTTTAACTGCCTAGAAAGTTGCCTGTTGTTCTGGTTGAGCGTAGCGCTCAGTTGCTCAGGTGTAACACCTTGGAGGTTAAACTCTTGGCTAATCGGCGCGTGAACGGTAGTTCGTCTGCTGTTATCACTATTCACGTTCTGCACCCCCGTTCCAAACCCCGGTTTGCTGAGCGTCGCATCAAGCGGCTTGCCATTCCGAAGCGCCTCAAGCTGAGTAACGCCGATCCGGTTCGTTGAGGCCTGGTCGAAAACGTATTCCCCTTTGTGCACAATACCCGCAGGCTGATACTTACCCCCCGGACCGGTGTAACCGCCAGAGGCGAAGCCAGTATCAGCAACCGCTTTTATGTTAGAGACGATACTGGCGGTCTCCATGGCAACCGTCGCCATAGCCATCAAATTTGACGGAAAAGGCAGACTTGCAGCCTGTGCGATACCCGCATTGATTGCCACCGTAGATTGTGCAATGGCATAGGCCTTACTGGCTGCGAAAGCAGCTTTGTAGATTCCGGATTGCTCACCAAACCCATTAGCCAGAATACTCAATCCGCTATCCATCATACTTTGCGTAGTGCTGGTAAGAATGGCGTTTTTCTGGGCCTCTATAACCGCAGCAGCGTTTGCAGCATCGGCGCGAGTTTTTTGCATCCTCGCTTCACCCTCAGCTGTGATTGTACCAGCCTTTGCATAAGCCTCTTCCTGCCGGGCAAGCCAAGCATCCAAAGCTGTTTGTGCCTGATCGAGTTGGCTGTATTGCTGCTGCATTCCTCCGAACGTGCCAGAGAGTTGACCACCGATAGGAGTAATATTACCCACCACACTACGCACTGTAGATGGCAACTGGTTATCGGTGTTTTTATAGATATCTGCGCGGGTCTTTTCATACTCACCGGGCTTCAGTTGCCCGGTTGCCTTCGCCTTTTCCAGAAGTTCAAGACGAGTTTTAAGAAGATCATTGGTCTGCTCATCCTTAAACTTCACCTGCTCCTGCATTTTCCGGTAGTCGTCCAGGGTCTTAACAGAGTTCTGCAACGCCTCCTGATTTTTGTATGCAGTCAGTAGGTCACCTGAACGGGATAAGATCGATTGCTGATCTTTGGTGAGACTTTCTCCTTTTTCGCGTCTTTTTTTAAGGTCATCAATCTGCTTTTCAAATTTGATACGAGCCTGAGTAGCACTGTTCAACTTATCAGCAGAATCTAGCTGAGCCTGCATAGCGGCAGTCTGCTGATTGATTTGATCGAGTAACCGAGTAGCTGCGTCCTCGGTGTAGGCTTTGCCTTTGGGTGTTTTGGGCGTTTTTGGATCTTTGTATTTATCGTTTATATTTGCACGAAGTTTTGACACCTCCTCAGCACTAACAGCAATTCCAGCCGCCCTGGTCTTTTCTAACGCTTTGGTAAGCTTATCCTGCTCTCTGGTTCGTTTTTGAGCATTTGTAAGCGTTTGTTCAGTGAGCGTATTTATATATGACTGAGCTTTTACTCCGTCCTGTTGCTTTTTAAGATATGAGTCATGAAGCTCGTTAATAGTATCCTGAGCTATTTTTTCACCTTGAAGGGAGGCCACCCTTTGTTCTAATAATGCCACTCCTCTTTTTTGTCTATCAAGCTCATCAGATTTCCACATGCCATATGGACCAGCATTAGCTGTTTGGCCTTTTTGTAAATCATTAAACGCTCTTTTCGCACGCTCAAGTTCGCTACTGGCATCCTGAATTTTTTGTTCAATAGACACCTCTCGACCGATATCAAGCATAGAATTCCAGGCCCAACCAGCAGCCTTGGCTACCGCGTTCCATGCCGTTTCAAGATAGCCGAGATTATCCTTAATCTGATTTGCCCGCTGAATCATTGATGAAGAGTAAGCCTCGCTTGCCACTCTCGCTGCCTCATGCTGATTCCCTTCATCCTGCAGCGCTTTAATCTGGTTATAAGTTGCCAGAGTCAGGAAGTGATACTGGTCATTCAACTTAGTAATAGCTGCAACCGGGTCGGCGGCAATATCGTTGAAGTCGCTCACCAGTTTTTCAGTAGCAATACCCGTCGCGTCACTGGTCATAACGATAGCGGTTGTCACGCGCTCCAGAGAGTCGCCAGCCACTTTTCCGGATGATACCAACTGGTTAAGTGTTGTTGCTGCTTTGCCTGTAGTTGAATCCGCCGCAACGCCAGCGCGAGCAGCTATATCAGCAAGTTGTCCAGATGTTTTGCCAACCTGATTACCAGTAAGAACGAGGGATTTGTAAAATTCGTCTTGCTCCTGAGATCCCTTGTAATAAGCCAGACCAAGAACACCGACCGCCGCAGCCGCCAGCGTTAAGGGATTGATCAAGCCTAATACATATCCGCCAACACCTTTAATCGCCGGTCCAATACCGCCGAACATGTCCTTAAGTTGGCCGCCCTGCTGCATGAGAACCATAAATGGCGACTGCCCGGTAGACAAGCCGACAACGATATCTGTCATCTGTGCGGGGATCATGCGCATAGCCCATGCGGTTTGTTTGGCTGACATGCCAGTTTTACCGAGTTGGGCCTGAGTCTTTTCAAGCTCACCGCGCATTTCACTAATCGTACCGCTTAGTTTGCTGTAGGTTTCTGCCGACAACATGCCTGAAGCCTTTGCGCTATCCAGTAGCTTCTGCTGCTGTGCAAGACGGCGAAAACCTTCGCCAACGGGGTCGAGTTGCGCCTCAAGTCTGCGAAGTGCTGCCACCTGCTCATCATGCGCTTTTGCCGCCTCTCGCTGCGCCTGTGCCTCGCCAGTGACCTCTTTGCGCGTCTCCTGGAGTTTACGAGTGTACGCATCGAATTGTGCTGTGTTTATTTTTCCTGAAGATAGCGCTGCGGCTAACTCGTTTTGCTGCTGGTCAAGGTTGCGAAGCGCTGCCGTTAGCGGGTCTATACGGTCAATCATGCGCTGGAATGCCTGCGCCTGAGCCTCCTGCTGTGCGGCGGCTAACTTTCCGGCCTTTTCGGCTTCACGTTGAGCCTGAGCAACGCCGCTTAATTCCTCAGTGGTGGCCTGCAACTTACGAGCCAGAAACTCATACTCTTCTTTGTCAATCAGTCCCTTATCGAAGTTTCTTTTCAGCTCCGTGAATCGACGCCCAAGGGTGGTAATTGCCGCACCAACCGGATCAATGGTTGCCCTTAGCTTGTTTAGAGCCTCTTTTTCCTCATCTGTAGCTTTAGATACTTTGACAATGCTGGCTACTGCCTTATCACCAGACTGCGTCATTTTATCAAGTGCAACAACCAGGCTATCAGCCTGCTTCTCTGCCCCGGAGCTGTCCAGGCGTATCGCTAGTCTTGATTCTTGTTCTGCCATTTACTTTTCTCCGGGCGTAAAAAAAGCCGCTTCAGAGCGGCACTGATCGATTATCAGTGGGTTGCATAAAGTAACGCTCGCTTATCTTTAAGTTTCCACACAAAAAGTAAGGAGCGTTTAATGTCAGGAGAATCAATCAAAGTTGGTGTGACCTGCCCTAAGTGCGGCGATGATTTTATCGAATTCGTCACCAATCCGAGCCTTGAAGATCACGTCGACCACTTTATCTGCACGAACTGTGGTGCCACCATCGATCACCAACAGGCTGCGAGTGAAGCTCTCGACGCGACTAACAAGTTCGTCGGAGAGTTGTTTAGAAACACCGTCAAGGGAAAAGGCTGGAGTACAAAGTAAATCTACAATCTGGGCGAGCTGGGATTCCAGTTCGTCTACATCGACAACGACTTTTGCTTTCATGTTTTCTCCGGGTAATAAAAAACCCGCCGAAGCGGGTCTGGTATTTGGATTATGCATTGTGATATTCACAATTAAGGTGTGGTGGGAATCACAATTCCATTTATTCTTATGCTATAGCCCACTTGCGAGGGCTGAAATTCTACTTTACATCTGGAACCTTGCTCATCACTGGACTGTATATAAAAGATAGTTGCAATCCTTTTTTATCACCTGAATATAAATATATCGAAGATATCCATGATGTATCATCACCTGACCACATCGCCAACCCATCATGAAATTTAACTTTTGATTTTAGTGATTCATTTATGTATCTAACAATCTCATTCAATTTTTTTTTGTCATTTTTAGTTTTTACAGTAACAAAAGCAATCATGTTCTCATAGGTGCAGATATTCGCCTCGACCCTCCATCCAGGTACCATTTCAACGGTATCATCAAAACACTTCATACCATTTTTTTTAATAGACACATCTCTACCAGAAAGGTCTACCTTATCTCTAAGATTGATGCCTCCAATTTCTGACAAGTAGGGTTTGCCATCAGCAACTCCACGCCAACTCAAGTTAGATGGGTGGAATTTGAATTGCGAGCGACCTTCTCTATAAACAGGAATTTCAATTATTAATTTTTTTGATATTCTTAATTTTTCTACAAATACAGGGGAATCTAAGATAGCGAGCATGTCATAAGAATCAGAAGCAATTTTAGTTGTTAAGTCCTCAATGCTTCCATCATCAAATCTAGCTTTAACCTCACAAACTTCGCCTCGTTGACAAGCGATTTGTCCCTTAGATATAGCAAGCGCGGCTCTATTTGATAATTTCCCATCATTACTTAACAGAAGGATATCAAGGGACGCGCCGCCATCATATGGTGCTGAATATTGGTTTTCATTTTCTGATTGAAGTGTTGTGGTATATGTTACGCTATCTCTCATCTCGTCACGAACTTCATTATATAGCCATTCATTGGCATGTAACTGGCTTGCAGTTGCAGCAAATATTGCAGTAGCAATAATAACCTTTTTCACATCCCTATCCCCATCATTAACATTTGCACACAGAGTAGCAGGTATGTGAAGGGAGGCAAAACCCAGTCATGCAGAATCTTGACTCAATACTGCTCATCGGCTATCTTGCGGCTACGAGGCGTCGAAACCTCTTCTCAACGCGGTCAGAACCAACCCCGTCAGTGTTGGATTTTTTATGCCTGTTATTCAGTGGGCGCAATGCGCGACCACATCCCGATCATTGTCGGGAGGGCGACTAATACAACACCCTTACGGGGAATAAGTCCGCGGTCTCGTTGAGCCGTTTCGAACCTCCCGGCACCATTACGTAAATGGTAATTCGAAAAAATCAACGGAGTCATCATGACTAATCTCCCCCACGACTACTATGTCAATCTGATAAAAATCTTACTCAAAAAATCCAGCTATGTTGATAAGTTTCGGCTCGCCGAACTGCTGGAGCGCGAATCGATGCGTGTTGCTGCAAGTAATCCTGCTGTTTTACAGGCGAAATCATCGCTCATCACACGGATCATGATGGGAGGTCCAAAATGAATAGCACCACTCTGGAACCCGTGTCAGCAATCATCCCGGAAGTTATCAGTAGAAACGGAAAGGTCGTTACTACTTCGGTTGCGGTCGCAAATTATTTCCACAAACGCCACGATCACGTATTGGATAAAATCCGATCAACTATGGACGAGTGCGACCCTGCTTATCGTCTCCCTAATTTTCGGGAGACGTTCTATCACCGCGAAAACCCCAAGGGTGGTGAAGGCATTTTAACGCCAATGTTTGAACTAACTCGCGACGCCTTCGTCCTGATCGTCATGGGCTTCACCGGCAAAAAGGCTCTCCAGTGGAAAATCGACTACATCAATGCATTTAATAAAATGGAGGAGGAGTTGCAGAGAAAACATACGACTCTTTTTCCTTTAGATGCTGACCTTTTTGTCGAGATCCGCAATGGTCAGACAATCAATGTCCAACAGGCTCGCCCTGGTGAATGCTTTATGTCGCTTGAAACCTCGATGGTGTTGGCCGAGCGAGCTGGCTATGTAGTTATTCACTGTAACGCTCTTGAGGCTCTGACTGTTACAGAACTAGCCAAGCGGGCTGACACAGCCAGAAGAGAAATGCATAAGTGGACAAAAGCCTCAGCTTAAATATAAAAGCCCACTTGAGTGGGCTATTCAAAAACCACATATTCGTGGGTTTCACGCCTCAAAACCAGGCAGGTACATTTGAACCTCGTCAACCACGCGAGCGCGGGCTGCCAAGAGCAGGCGTTTTCGTCCACCAGCACCCCATTTACCCATTCTGCTTGCGCACTGGCTCACTTCCTTGGTTTCGGCGTTTATCACATGGTCAATTTTATTTAAGCGGGCCAGAGCGCCGATCCCCAACCGGACTACCGTTCGAAATACCTCATACACTTCAATTTCAAACTCCGGTTTTATCCATGCAGCGTAGCGAATTGCGAGCAACTCAACGCCCCATACGCCACTATTATCGCCGCCCTTCATTACCTTAAGTGGTTGATTTTGTTCCGAAGCACTTTTTAGTGCTTTGGCCTGAAGCGCCTTGATGAAGCGCTTTATTTGGGCGCTCCTGAGAAATACGCTTGGGCGCTGTGATTCTGTCGCTTCCCCATTAGCTACTGCTGCTGCGTGTAGATCATTTAGGCTATAGCGTCCTTCATCGTCAACGCGAACGGAAACGCCGTTTACTGATACGGTAGGATATTTCATGCGATTTACCTTAAGAAAGCGAACCTGTCACACAGAAAAGCCGCCCCAAGAGGCCCGCCGGCACTAGCGGCAGTTCTCAGGATCGCTTTCTGTAAGGTTCTTGGATTATAACGTGCGCGTGTGAAGCGCGGAGGTTTATTGCGGGTATAAAAAAGCCCCGCGATTGCGAGGCCATAAAATGGGTGTGTGACTTTGACTAATGGTGTTAATTATTTTTTTCTGGCATGTTCTTTTGCTCATCCGCCCACGCATCGCGCCAGGCGTCATCAAGGGCAAGTATTGCTGCATCAAACTCGATACGGTCAATCAGAATGGAACGCGAGGCCAGATAGCGCTCTATATCACTCAGGGACAACGGGAGCGGCACCCCAGCCATTCCTGCATACTGCCTGCCACGAGATATCATGGCGTAAGCGTTGAGTATCTCCCCCGTTACAGCATCAATCTCAGGCTCAGGGGTTGGCGGGAGGTTTAGCTTCTCCCTCCGCCACTTTGCCTTATCTCCCCGTTCGCCCCCGAACTCATTCAGCCACTTCTGCGCCTCTAAGGCTTTTTTACGGTTTCCTGAGTCTGCTGCTCTTTGCCCTGAGCAATGTTTGCAGCCTCAGCCAGTATCAGCCAGTACAGTTCAGGATGCTGTTTGAGCATGATGGCCCCCATTTCTGGTGTGTAGTCGATGGCAACTTCTACGCCATCAACCAACTGCCCTACACCTTCCCAGCCTTTCAGCAGAAACCGGGCGACGTTATCGATCAGCAGGTCATCAACAGAGTCGATATCGCCCACGGTGGCAAGATTAAATTCTTTGGTCCCCACCTTATAACCAGCGTCCATCTTATCGATGTGGCGGCGCACCAGAGCGTTTCTGGAGCGATATTGTGAATTCTCACTGCTGGCCACCAGCAGGCGAAGCTTGAACAGCGATTCTTCTTCCGGCGTGTATTCCTTCTGGCTATCTTCCGCTTTCTGGTACGGGTAAAACCAGCGCTCGCCATTTAAATCAATTTTTGGGGTAACAATCAGCATAAAAACTCCATGAAAAAGCCCTCCGGAGAGGGCCAGTAAAATTAGGCTACAGTGACGGTAATTGCAGAGGTTGCGGTAAAGGTCCGCGCTTTACCGGTGATAACGACGGTCCCTGCTGCATTTCGGGTAAGTTTTGCTGTTTTCTGTCCGGTAGAGACTACACTCGCAACTGCCGGATCCGATGAGGTCCACTCAACGGTGTCAGTGGCATCAGCTGGCGTAAGCGTAGCAGTTAATGTCACCGTGGAACCAACCACCCCGGTCGATGTTGCCGGGGCAACACTGATCGCCGTTGCCTGAACTTTAGACACTCTGGTAATCGTCGGCGGTGTATTAGCAGCCGTGATATCAAGTTGAACCTGAACAATGTCAGTGCTGCCCGCATCGGGCCAGTCGCCGGATATCTGCACTTCCGGGAATTCGAAGATATAAGCACCTTCAGCATTCTCCAGAGTGAAACTGAACGGCACCGTTTCGCCGGTGAATGTCTTCTTATAGATTTCCCAGGCGGCTTTTGACCAGGACAACGTAATCTGGCCTGACGGCGTAAAGATGGTCGGAATGTTTGCGCCGGCGAACGCCGAACCGGTCCCGATACAGCGCTGGGTCTGCATATTGTTGTCGAACTGAATATTGAAAGTATCGACGCAGAAACCATTGCCACCATCAACACCATTCAGGCTTATTGCGGTGACTTCCTTGAACGAATAGCGGAGCGCCCCGGCATTATCGACTGGTGCAGTAAAGAAGCTGGTACCGTCCCCTTTCGTCTCCCAGTCCAGACCGACCAAAGTAACCGTGGCAGTGATATCGCCATCATTCGGGATTTCAATCTGGAATGTAGCAACCTGACAACCGCGGGCAATGGAGGCGATACCGACATCACTATCCATTGACGCGACCGAGAAAGCGATACGCTCATTACCCATTGTCAGAACGTTATTAACCCATTCCGCACCAAAGCAGGACGCTAAAAACTCATCATGCTGTTTCCAGCGAAACCGGGTGCCGATATCACCGCCGACATCAGTAGTTCCACGAGAAGTGCCCTGAGCCATACGGTCGCCACCAATCTCGTCATTGTCATTGGTGTTTTGCGTTGGTCCAAGGCCGAAGGATGAACGCCTTAACAGATTCCACGGTATGCCCGTGGGTGTAATGCCGGGAATCGTTTCACGAACCCAGGCCGTGACTCTTTTGGCTCCAGACGACATCTGGTTACCTCCTGTTTTAGTGCGCTACACAGCGCGATATGGGATTTGAAGATTTAATTGCGACCAGCCATCAGCCTCGCCTGCCGGAACAGCCGATACAGCGAAGTAACTCAGTCGTCCGTCATTCTGGAATTCGAAGTGTTTCGTTAGCTGGTCTGCGGTTTGAGTAATCAGCAACGTGCCGGAGCCGACCGGGACAAATAACTGAATGATGATAACGCCGGTTCGATGGACTACCGGCCCGGCCCCGATTTCGTTGGCTCCCGCCGTCCCTGAAATGTTGGTGAAGCGTGCCCAGATATCGCGGCCGCTCGGATCAAATAGCGGGCCGTTGGGATAGTCCACCGCATCAGAAGCAATAGCGGTCTGCGCCGTCATTCGGGAAATGACAGCGTTTCTGATTTCTGTAAGGGTCATTTGTTGGCCTGAACCACACCGTTAAATGAGACGGCATAAATGCCAGTGGCCGCCTGTTTTGAGTGACCATTCTCTAACGCCACGGAGTAAGGAAGGTTTGACTGGATGTAAATCACTGAATAGGCCGGTGCCTGGTCAATGATGTTTTTGCCATTGAGAAACGTCATTGTCCCGCGCGGATCCTCCTTAGTTGGAACCGAGTAATCCGGTGAGCCGATACTGACGAAATGCGAAGCCCTGAACGTCCCTGCGCGGTAATCTGCCGGGCGTTTGATATCCATCCCGTCATTAACGCGCACTTTCTTCCTGAGCCGTCCGGTTTTAGTCAGATTAGCCGGGTTGTCGTAGAGCGATTCGTTCCATTCGCCGACCGCTTTGTTGTACTCAACGGCTGTTGCGTTAATTGCCCATAACTCAGGGTCGCCAACAGGAGACCGTTTCACGATTTCATTCAGCAGCTCTGTGGCGATAGTTCTCTGCCGCAGCTTCACGTCATCAGCCACCAGCCCGGCAAACGCTGACGGCTCGATACTCCAGCCCTTAGCCATTGAGAACCCTCCGCCATTTGCACAGAACACTTTCAGGGGCAAACAGTACAGCGATGATTAACGGCCAGAGAATCACCGTAATCACTCCATACAGCGCCTTTAGCCAGACAGCACTGCCATCCCTTATAAACAACACGGAAATAAACTCGATCAGGCCAAGGGGCAAGCCGCAGGAGAGATAAAGCAGAACAAATTGCATCACGCCCTCCGTAACTGAATTGAGTACGCAGCACCAGCGGAATCAGTCGCGGCAGTAATAACCTCGTAACGCTTTAAGTCACCTGAAATTGGGTCTGGCGCCGTGATTATGTGCCCGACCATCGGTTTATCGGTGACTTCGTTAACCAGGGCGGTTAATTTCAGATCACCATGCAGGATGTTAACGCCATCGATACGGCGGAGTTTGTATCTCGCCAGAACACCGCGCCCTGAATACGTCACCTGCGTTTCGCTGCCGGTTTCCGTTACCGGGTCCCATACACCACGCACCGTATAACTGCCGGTGAACTCGTTAACGGCATCCTGAAGATCCGTATCGAATGCCGCAGCGACTTCGGTTTGTAGCTCGTCACGAATTCCCATATCACGCCCTCACAAAGAACGTCTGAAACGGGTTAAGCATCCACGGTTTGAGCATGGCAAGCGCGAGTTGCAGATCGGGATCGAGTAGCTCAGTACTGGAGGTTGAAAGTTCGGCAAATGTTTTGGATACCTTCACATCATCGGCTTCAACACTTTTACTCGTCATCACCCCTGAATCTGTTTTTTGCTGATACAGATTGCCTGCAGCGGCTACGGAAGCGATAAACGCTCCGGCTTGCTTAACTTCTTCAGGAATATGCTCCGGGTCGATATCCTGTAGGTTAAGCGCCGTCATCCAGGTGTTTGCCTGGAGCACGGCTTTACCCTTTTGGTCGGCGGCAGCCCAGGCATCCCCCAGCAACTCGTCAACGTCCTGGATTGTTATATAAACGGTCATCGGTTCCTCACCAAAAGAAACGGGGCTTTCGCCCCGTCAGTTAACCACCCGCTGGAGCAGTGAACGCGATCGCTTCAGTGGTTTTCACCACGCCGTCAACGGTAGCCGTCACCGTGAAGGAGCCGGCCGTATCAGAGGTGAGTTTCACCGTCGAGCCACCAGCAGACCCTGTCTGTGACGTCGAAGCACTTAGCGTGCCGCCAGTAGACGTCCACGCCACAGATGCCCCGGAGACTCCTGCACCATTTCTGGTGTATTTGAGCGAAACGGTCACCGCGTCGGTACTGTCAGCAGTTGCGGAAGTTTTATCCGCTGACAGGGTTACTCCCCCGCCGGGGCTTCCAGCTTAATCAGTACGCCTGCAGTGGATTTGTTACTGGTGAAATGCTTCTTCCAGTTCGCACCAGTGCCGATTTTGGTCAGGTCAGGGTTAGCGCCCTTCGTCTCATCCCAGCTGTAACCCAGCAGTTCAACGTTAACCGTACCCTCTGCGCGATAACCAACTGCGAGGTTTTCCTGGTTGTTGATGTCGTAAGAACGGAAACCCGGAGCCTGTGATTCCGTTACGGATACCGCGCCGGCCACCAGACCCAGAATCGCATCAACTGGCATGGTGTCAGTTACCAGCACCGGTTTACCCAGCGTACCTGGTTGTCCGCCATACACCACCACGCCAGCTTCTTCATAGATTTTGTTGTCGATAGCCTGATCAACAATGTCGAAATAGGTCGTGGAATGCATAACGAACAGCGCAACACGGTTAAATTTATCACCGTATTTACGCAGGCCGCGGGTCAGGGTTTTCTTACCATCTGTGGCAATATCTGCTGATACCGTCATATCAGCATTTACGCCAATGGCTGCAACAAGCCCCTGGAGGGCATACTTGATATAACCTTCAAGCGTTGCATCGGCGACGTCGACGCCGATCACCTCGGAGAATTCGCTAACGTCGCGACCTCGACGTTTAAACGCCTCCTCAGTGGTTTCATACGGGCCGTATTTCCACGGCGCCTTGACGCTGACAGATTCACCGGCACCGATTTTTTTCCCATTTACAGTGCTGGTGGAGTTAACGTCGCGCGACTCAATGGAGCCGCCAACTTTATAGAAGGTACGTTTACGGAAATCACCCTCGATCAGTTCGTTATCAAGAATGATTGCGCCATTTGAGGCGGCGTTGAAGACTTCCAGATTATCCTGGCGACGCTCAAGAAATGCAGTCTGCGCGAGGTCATCATAGATAATCAGGTCGTTGTTTACGGTCGTAGGCATTGATTAGTCCTTACTTAGGCAATTTGAGATAGGCCTGCTGGCCATGTTTGCGGATGTAGTCCGCTTTATCGCTTGAGCTCATTTCTGAACGCTTCAGACTACCGCCACCGCCACCGGGTTTATGACCACCAGCCCCGGAGCCTTCGGCGCGCGGGAACAGGTGCGGGGCCGTCTCTTTCAGGGATTCAGCCCACTCAACCGGGGTGAGCGGAGTTTTGCCGTCTTTACCGAACAGAACATCACCATTTGCATCAACTGCTACGGCCTCGCCTTCGTCGTTGAGCTGGAAAGTGCCTTTAGCACGTAGAATCAGATCGTCGGATGCTTCTGGCAGCGCGCCAGCCTTAAGCGCTGCGCTGCGGATAGCATCACCCAGGACACGATCACGGAACTTGTTGGAGAACGCTTCCGCCTTTTCAGCGCGTTCATTAGCAGTTTTGATTTGCTTATCAACATCAGCGCGTAAGCGTTCAGTGCGCTTATCCAGAACCTCATCAACTTTCCCGGCGGCAATCAGCTGCGCTTCCTCATCGTCGGAAAAGCGCTGGAGGATGGTTTTCACCGCGTCGGGGTCGATACCATCAAAACGTTTAAGCGACTCGGTGGACTCTTTGAGCTTACCGAGCAGCTCGCTATTTTTATTTTTCAGGCCAGAAACCTGAGCGCTGACTTGCTCATCGATCAACTTCTGGATTTCCGGCGTAATCTCAGGCGCTCCGCCGCCGGAACCGCCACCTTCACCACCTTCGCTGCCAGCTGCCGAATAATATTTAATGAGCATGTTACGAATAAGCATGTTGTCCCCTTGGGATAGTTACTGTGGGCCTGGCCCAATAAAAAAGGCCGCCCGAAGGCAGCCTGATTGAAGTATGTTTGTGGATTAAAGTTTGGCGTCCCTGAATGCCTGCTCATCCCTTGAGCGCAACTGCTCCAGCGTGAGCCACTCGCCCTTATCGTTATAGAACTCATCAGGAGACATGCCACCATCACGTATGAGCCTGGCGCGTGTCACGCCGACAATCTGGGACTGACGAGTGAAGGATTGCCGGGAAAACCATTCCTGATATGTAGTCTCTGATGGAACCTGTCCATCCATGCTGGCGCGCGAGCTGTCCTTGATTTCGCCGACTTTGATACCCAACTCCTCGGACGATTTCAGGATGTAAGTTTCGGTGCTCCGACAGCAAAAGTGGATTTTTCCCGGCCCCTGCAAATAAGGCACCTTGTGCCCTATCGGTTTGTTATCCATCGTGTACTTGAGACGGTCGCGGATCCGACAATCCTTTGATGTCCGGTTATCCAAAGTGGATAACCACTGCTTACCCTTCAGAATGTCGTCGTTAGCCGCAGCAAAGTTTTGTCTTGCTGTCGATGCGAGATGCCCTACTGCCGTTTTCGCTATGCTGGCCGCATTGGCCCGGCTCATCTGAAGCGCACCATCCTGGTAGCCGCGGTTAGCATGACCACGAACCTTTTTTGCGATCTGCTCATGCGTATCGCCCAGAAGAAAACCCTGCCGCACCGTATTGGATATCCGCGCCATCCGATCAGCTTCGAGGTTGCTGGCCCATTCGCTCAGTAAACGTCCCTGGAATGGACGCCCCATCGCCGCGGCATAAACCGCATCCGGGGAGATGCCGACAAGCGGATGAAGCGCTAGAACATCATCGGGGATCGCGAACTGAAACAGGCTCATCTGGAAGCCTGCCTCATGCTCGGCAAGACTTTGCAGTTCAGTTGATAGTCCGGCATACATAGCCTGGACTGCATCCCGGTTAGCCGCCCTGACACTGACCAGTAACGCTTCCAGACGTGAAACAGTAAAGCTCTCAGCATCCAGCGTATCGATAGCCACCAGCAGCCTGGCGGTAAGTTCGGCGTCGCTGTCATTCAGAACTTTTATCATCCTGTTGGCAACGCCGGTGCTGTAGCGACTTACCCATATTGCGTGCGCTAAGGATTCATCCTGCAGTTTGTCATTCGCCGTTGCCATCGCTGCCACCAATCAGGTTAGGCGCACCGTTGCGCATAGCGTCTATGACTGTTTCCGGGTCATCAGCGGGGTCGATAAGGTCAAGTTTCTGCAACGCTCTCACCATATCGGTGTCGCGGATCGCGCCGGACTGCCAGGCATTGACGATAGCCGTAACCATGCCGGATTCGGCAACTTTAGCGATGAATTCCTGATTAACGATATAGCCCGTAGCTTCGCCTTTGATGCCGAGATATCTGGCACACCATCCGAGCGCTTTGCTATAGGCCTCTGAAACGTTTGATACGCAGATCCCCAATACAGAAGTTGACGAGGTTTGCTCACCGCTCGCTTGTGTAGCTGTTTTAGCTGCGCTGTTCTGCTCGATAAGCCGGGCGCCAAGCTGAATAGAGTAATCACGCTTACTGTCCATCGCCTCTTTAGCCAGGGTGTTTGGTTGGGCCTGAGCATAGGTAAAACTCCCCTCCTTCGGCAGCAGGAAAGGAGAACGAGAACCGACACGAATTCCTTTATCCTGCAGCCAGTCACGCCATGCTGTATCAAGACCTGAAATCACCGGCTGCACCTGACCGCAGAAGAATACGCTGTCTTCGTAATCTGCCGAATTTCGATAATGGCCAAGGTTGATTTCAACGAGAGCAGCTAAAGGCGACTCATCGATGGTGGGATCATTATTCTGCGCACCAACAAAGGTAAAGGGAATTTCATCCCAGAATTCCTCACCTTTTGGCTTCGGCAGATACTCGGAACTGACGGAAAAAGAGCCTGCGTCAGCTGCCTTTCGCCACACCCGGCAGACAAACTTTCCTTTCTCCAGAGCCAGTTCGCGATACTGGACTTCATCCTCGTACGCAAAACCATCTTCCTTTTCCATGCATTCGCGTAAAACCACCAGCACCAGTTGATCACGTCCATTGATGCGTTTGGTGCGCCAGTTAATGATGCTTTCCGCCTGATAACGAAGGATGATCGCCTCGTCGGTCTCAGCTGCATAATCCGTATAAAGCCCCTCGCGCGCGGCCTCCAGAATATTTTCTGTAACCTGCTGGGACTGCTGATAGATACTAGCACCAGCACCATCGGCGTTATCACGAAGATAATTCAGCTTATCCGGCGCGGTCATGGTCGGGTCTTTTCGGAATGCCAGCCCCAGTAAACCCACCTTTGTATTGCCCGTTATCGCGTAGAAAACGGCGCGCTGAATGTAATCGGCATTGCGCTTTTTATTGCGTGCAGACTTATCGGACGGATCCAGAAAAGGGAGGTATTCATTCCCGGCGGCCTTTACAGCATCAGCACCTTTGCACACGTCACGTATTTTTTTCCACACGGGCATCGCCGCCCTGACCTCAGGGCGAACGTAAGTAATATCGTTATTGGCCATCAGAATGTCGTGTCCAGTGAAATAGAGAATGCAGGTCGAACGATTGGGAATTGCTTCACAATGAAGTAACCGGCGCCATCGTTGGGGTGATCGTTATCGCTCTTTTTATCCGGCTCGCCGTTTTTATCCCACACCTGTTGCTCCAGGCAGTCGGCATAGACCGGGCAGCGGGCCACATTCACCTTGTATCGGCGATCGCCATTACCATTGCAGAACATGGCGTTCATGGAGTTGATGCGGTCCTTTACTGGCGGGTTAGCATCATCAACGATGACGTTAAATCCGGCCTGTCGGAGTTGCTCAATATCTGTTTTGCTGGCGTTGTTTGACTTCCTGGAATCACCAGAGGCATCCGGATAAATGTAAATCTCGCGGACCTTGCGGTAGTCACCGTCGGCATACAGCCAGAAACGCTCCTTGATGATGCGTATCATGTCGGGCGTATCGTAAGCGTTGATAATCTCGGTTACCGCATGCGGTAAACCGAGCCTCAATACATGGACGATCCCGGCCATCTTCCCGACGTTGAAGTCCATCCCGATATAGAGTGCTTCACCCGGCTGCTCTTCTTCGCTGGAGTTGTTCAGCACCCTGTCGAACTGGTGATAAATGGTGCCACTGGTCAGGTTAGTAAACTGGCCATTCAGATATGCCTTGATCAATTCCGGCGGGTAACTTGCCAGGAGCGAAGGAATATAGTCATCCGGCAGGTTCTTTTCGTTGTCGAATGTCGAAGCCTGTACCAGACCATACATCGACCTCAGTTCAGGCTTTTCCCTCACAGCCTTAACAAACTGGTTATAGACGAACTTAAATCCTTCAGGTGTGGTGGTCACGTCAATGCCGTTACGGAGACCATCGACCTTATAACGCATACGCGCGATGATTTTTCGCCACGCCTGACGCGCCTTATCCGCTTTCAGAACGTCGAGCTCATCCACCAGCGCATTGCCGATTTTAAAGCCGACTATCGTGTCCGGCTTTTCCATCGAACGACAAATTGTCGTGCCGCGGTACTGGCGTCCACTGTAGAAATGGACCTCTTTGTTGCTCTCAACGATTTTGACTTTCAGTCCCCAGTCATGAGCAACCTCTTCCACCGTGGGATAGAAAATATCGCGGATCTGAGGATAGGTAGGGGCAAAGTAGCCCTGGTTTATTTTGGGGAACTCCCAGAACCCTTTGCATATTCCACCGCAGCCAACCCATGTCTTACCGGATCCAAAGCCAGCCACGTAGGCCTTGAACTTCTGGGGCATAGCCAGAAAACGAGCCTGAGGAACGTTAAGCGTTGGTGCTATCGCCATCCTCTTCCCTCACCCGCGCATCGACTACGTTGATATTGATTGCAACTGGCGTTGGTTCGTCATCCTCCGGATCAGCGGCGAGCTCTTTACGAAGTTTGTCGATCTCCAGTTGCCGGCGCTCGATTTCTATCTGCTGCAGGCGCTGGGAGAACTCGCTATCGGCCAGGCCAAGGCGCTTCATCACCGCCTCGTACATTCGCTCGCGGCTGATAGCCGTTATCTCTACGCCGTTCTTCCCGAGCTTGACGCCGGAATAGGCAAGCGCAGCATCAGGCGCCAGCTTACGCGTATCCGCGAAGAACGGCTGACCGATGCCATCACCATTGCACCGGGGGCATTCAGGGTTAGGTGCGCTGGTGTGGTCGTAGCCGTAACCGCCCCTGTCGTTTGGCTCTTTCCCTTTCTTCGCTAAAGCCTCAGCCAGCTTTTCTTCAAACTCAACAGCATCACGCCATTGGTACTGGTGACCGAAGCCCCAGCAGTAGCGGCAGCTCCCGCGGCGATATTGTGAAAGCTGGTTGGCATCGAAGGTGGCCAGCCGCCACATCTGCTCAAGCACTTCATCAGCGCTGCCAAGCGTGCGCACGATGGATGCTTTCTGCTGCTGCGCAATGGCCTGCGCAACGTTAGGATTCGTTATGAGCTGACGCCCATAGTTTGGGTCGCTATAGCCTGCGCGCTCAGCGGCCGCCGTAGCGTTCTGGTCCTTGAGGTATTCAGCAATAAAGCGCTTTACCTTTGGACTTAGTTTGCTATCCACCAGATCTTCTGCGCACTTTTCTTTTTGCGCAGCGCGCAGTTTCTTCTGCGCAGGTTTTTGCGCAGTTTGCGCAGAAGGTTTTTTGATGTATCGACGGGCGGTAGCGTAATTCAGTCCCTGCGCTTCACACCAATCCTTCGGTGATACGCCGGTTGCGGCATGATCGGACAGGAACCGTTTCTGAAGCTCGCCCCAGTCCGGTTTTGCCATATGCACATTCTCTCTTGATTATGCGGAGTACTTATCTATGTTTAATTAACCGCTTAAGCGGTTAATACCTCGAGGGAAAATAATGAAATACTCACAGCAAGAAAAACTTCAAATATTGATGCTTTGCGATATCTATCGTTCACTTGACATTAAGCATAACTTCGACCCCGACATCATCGAGGATGCCATTCTGTCTGAAAACTATTGGGCTATAGACTGGGAGTACCAGTACCTATCCTCGGGAGTTAATACCCCCAAAGAGGTTCAGTTATTTGTGGATACTTTAGACATGTACCGGATTCTAAATGAAACGTACATGAAACTTAGCCCTGAAGATAAAAGAGATGTTTCAGCACAGGTTAGTTTTTTTGACGAGAAGAATTCGCTTGAATTCCCAGGTTTTGACGGGAATAACGAAGGCGAATACATGTCTATTGGGCGGATGCTTCAAAAGATGGGCAGATTTTCCGGGTCAGATGAACTGACAAAGAATTCCCACATAGAAAAAGCAAACTCTTACCAAAGAATGCTTGAGGTCTTCCTTCCTGCCCGCAAAGGGGACTGGAACCATATTCGCGGCATCTCTAAAGAATCGTTGATAGCCACCTTAAATGCTGAGTACCCACCTGAGCAGTGACCAATGCCTAAGCCCGCTCTGCGGGCTTTATTAGTAATGATTGGATATTCCAGATTTAAGAGTGTTATTGCGAGGTTCTCTGCCGTTCTGTTCTGCTACTTCTTAACGCTGTCCGGCATCACCGCACCAACAACGCCAGCCAGCGCTACACCGCCAGCAATCACCGTTTCCTGGACGCCTGGAGGAAGCTGAAAACCAAACACACCCGCCACCACGAGAATAATGCCGCGCCATGTTGACGCTTCTTTCAGTCGATTGATGAGATAACTCAAATTTTCACCCTTTCTTTTACCCAGCCATAGACGAATGATTCATTTGCCGGGCGGCTCTCCGCCAGTTCAAGATAGCGCTGACCCTGACTGCAATTCAGAGCCCGAAGCATGACTTCTTCACCCTCTTTCCCTCGCGCCGCCAGGTATGATTTCAGTGCGCTGATGCTGCGGGGGCCAATCTGTCCATCTGCAACTAAATCCGGATAGAACTTTTGCTGGTTGTTGAAGACGTTTAGCCAACGCTGAAACCATTTCACGGGAACCGATGGACCCATGTTCACGCCGGTATCACACAACTCGGCAGCAATCGCTGGGGATACAGCGCTAATCTGGTCGAATCGGGGACCATACCAATAATCGGCCTCATAGATTGCCAGCGCCTGGTCTCGTGTGAGGTTTCGCATATCACCGACATAACCGTGGGCGCGGGCCACTGCCTGAGTAATACCCCAATTTGTAGGCCCGCCTTTGTCATTGGGATTGTTTACGTAACCGCCCTCTTTACTGAGGATGTCGTTGAAGATGTCGTCTTTTGTCATGGGCTACCTCAGTACATTGAATATACGCGCCAAATTCCCACGGGCCCAAAGCACAACCCCACAGATCAGGACGTTCACCAACACAACAAACCAGTGCGATTCGTGATAGAGACCGAACAAGTAACGAAACGGGATGCTGGCGTATACCAACACTGCTAAATAGGCCATAACCGATATTACTGGACGGTATTTTGCACCCTCACGGCGATAGAACATCAGCGCAATGACAATCACTGCACAGATAACGGCATTAGCCATTGCACTCGGATCACTTGTTATCATTGCTTGTTCCCCCTCCACGCAAGCGAGAGATAAATCCAAACAGGCTGCTCAGATCCTGGCTGTTAACAAACGTCAGCAACTTAATGGCTATAGCAGCTACGATTACGGCGCCGAGTGCATCGAGGGAGCGCTCACTGTAGCCCGTCCACTTTGAGAAATAGGAACCAAGGAGCGGGGCACCTACAACACCGAAAATGAATGACGTGATGAAGTAGGCCAGCAGTTTTAGGCGACTGATGTTAACCGCTGTGGCCACATAGAACACGGCACCGGCAAACGCCCCAAAAACCACGCCGTAGTCAATGCCAGTAACCAGGCCAAACATGCTGGCCCCCATCAGTCCACCAGATGCAATAACCGTAGTACCAGAAACAGGATCGGACATTTAGCCCCCTCTTTTTGCTGTGAATCCTCTCAATGTGAGGGGAAATAAAGCCGCTAAGCGGCGTAGTTGTCACTGTGTCAAAGGCCATTTTGAATGACCTTTTGCACAGTGTTATTTACTGGATTTAATCAGGGGCCAGAGCAGAGCAACCACCCCAGCAACCAGCACGCCATCAGCAAGGATGGACATCATTTTGCTGGTGAAGTCGATGGCCACTACCAGAAACAAAAGCAATCCGGCAGCAGCCCAGAGGAGTTTGCCGATCACAGATACTGATCCAGGGGAAGTTGCAGAGCCTGGGCGATTTTCTTCAGCGCCACCTCTTCTTCTTCGCCGATACCATCCTGATCAGCAATATCCAGACAGAGGCACAGCACATCTACAGCATCTGAGGTGCCGGCAACGTCAGAAAGTTCGCGAAGAGCCTGAGCATTAGCGGAACGCGGTGATGCTTCGTAACGAGCGCGAATGTTTGGGCTCATCTGAGCTATTTCACCAGCGAACGGCGAAAACGCCGGGAGGGCCGAGATAGTCTTCTCAAGCACTGCGATCTCTTTGGCATCGCAGGTTCCATCGGCGTATGCAATGGAGTAAGCACCCCACACCGTTGCCTCAACAGCGTCGCGGTTTTCCATTTTCTTAACTTCAACAACGGCTTTGCGGGCTTTCTTTTTGAAGATACCGAACATAGTGACTTTCCTTTTAGTGGTGAGCCTTACGCTCAGAGTGGAACAGCCCGCAGATGTAGTCACACTGACCCACTGCTAAGGCTCACCCTGAAAGACTCTGCGGTTAAATGCGCCGAGCGTGGCGCGGATATGAATAAGGGGTCAGGCCCGTCGGGCTGGATTTATCAACAAAGCACGTCGTAGATGATTCCCGCGGGACCTGATAATAAAAAAGCCCGCGGTTAAGCGGGCAATAAGCATGAGGGTAATAGCAATGTCGGTGATGACCGAAAATACCCTGGCTGGGTCTGGCGGCCTGTGGCGCTGTTGACGCAACGCCCCTGATGGATTGGATTATGAGTCCGTCATCAGGTCAGACCTTTATCTGGCGCACCATTCAGGACTCGAACCTGAAACCGATAGCTTAGAAGGCTAATGCTCTTTCCTGTTGAGCTAATGGCGCAGAATGCAAAAAGCCCAAGGCGTTAACCTCGGGCTTGAATTTGTATGGCGTTTTTTCTATCACCGCGCTCTTTCGCCTTTGACGTCCGAGCTTATATGAATTATGCAGTTTCAAAACTTATTTTCAAGTCTTTTTTCACGTTAGCTTCATTTTCCATGCTAAGTTCTGCACAAAGCGTGAAATAGACAGCAGAATTAAACAAATCAATACACCACCTCACCCGGTCAATACACTGCTTTTCAGTGAGATGAGGTGCATGGTAATGCTGCATCCAGCGTGCCATATCAACCATCGGTTGCCGGTTTTTGTAGTAATTTTTCCCTATGGTGTAGACCATTGTCTCTTTAGGGAATGACTTCAGGATAATGGCCTCCATGAAGTCAGCCTCATCACGATCGATAGCATCATCGATAATGTCACTTAGTGTTTTTTTAGGCCATAAAAGCGCCTTTGCCATCACTATAAGATTTGCACCTTCATAACCCATCCCGCGCAACCTGGTGAGAACGTTAGTGATTTTTTCCTGCTGATCTCCACTCCATCCGGTTATAATCATCGACCACATACCGCCGCCACCAGAAAGATGCTCTGTCCCACTGCCACCGAATACTGCTCCCCAGTGATTAAGTAGAGAGCGTATCCAGCGACTCTGAGAAGGAGTCAGGCGGCGATACTTGCCTAGGTATGAGCGACGAGGAACTTTAGCTAGTTCAGCCCAGGCTGTTGCGTTATCTTTTTTCATACTGTTTTTCCCAGGGTCTGATAGATGCGAACGAAATTCTTGAGGATGCGATAGTCAACCAGCACCGTGCCGCGGCGCCGGAATAGTCGGAGTTTTTGCCAGCGGTCGCGGATTCGCTCGATAACGTCACTGCTCATGCGGCCTCCTGATGGCGGGCCCGGCGCTTCTCCAGCGCGCGAGCTCTTCTGGTAAATATGGATTTGATGCGCTGCAGGTAGGGAATGTCGAACCGGCGCGGCTCGTTATCTGATTCGAGGCGCTCCACTCTCTCAAGCCCGATGCGTTCAATCAGGCGGATCCGGTACTCGACTGCATTCCCGCTCAATTGGCGGTTGCAGCGGGTACAGGCGGAGTGAACGTTGAAAACGTTGAATTTAAGATGTGACGCTGCGCCACGGGAACGATAGTGGCTGGCATCAATGGCGCTGCCGGTGAGGTAGTTGCTCTTGCCGATCAGCGGACTGTCGCAACTGACACACGATTTTCCCTCATCACGGATCCGGATGTAGCGGTTGAATGCTGATTGAGCCTCTTTATCCCATTGCGATTTTGACTTGAGAGCTTCCTTTCTGACTTTCAGAGAACGGCGCTCCTGCTGCGCCTCCACTTTACTTCTTCGCTCAGAATCGGCTTTCTTTTTAGCGAGCAGAAACTGGCTGTATTCGTATCCGTGATCAGGACAACACCACCAGACGTTATCGAATGTGGCAATGAATTTGGCCTTACAGATTTTGCAGGTACGGCGGTATGGTTTACGCATGCGGCCTCCGCGCTCTGAGGCGAAGCCACTTCTTATCGACCAGGCGGGCGGTATAGTCTTTCAGTGTCGGGATATCGGAAGGCTTTACTTCGGCCTTGTGCCGGCGGCGTGCAGGAACGCGGAAGATACCGCGCTCGATGACCTTAGCGAGTTGGCTGCTCATCACGCCTCCTGCTTATCGCGCAGCTGCTGGTACTCGCAACCGTTCGGGATAGTCAGGGCCAGACCGAACTGAGCGCACCACATTTCAACCTTCAGTAGGAAGATATGCATTTCACCGGTATCAAGGTCGGCAGTGTGGCGAGGCTCCCAGGTGGTGGTCTTCTCACCGGTGATGAAGTCGGTGTAGGTCACCTCTTCGCATCCGAGGTAGGTCTTTTTGAGGTTGCGCTTAACCCACTCAGGGGTTGCGTCAGTACGTCCAGAGTTAATCAGGTATTCGCTGATCTCTGTGTACCACATATGACTAAGAGAGTTCTGGGACAGACTGCGCTTCTCGCGCCACGGCTTTACCTGCAGGCGGAAGCATTGACCAGCATCGAGTAGCGGCTGAATCTGCTGGCCGATAGCCGCGAAGTTGCCGCGATGGAGCTTGATTCCATCTTGAGGAAGGTTCACGCTTCACCTCCGAAGAGGTCAAACGCAGAATGCAGAAAATCGCCGGTCTCCTGCGTGGCAGGGATCGGGATTACTGGGGAATGTTTTATCAGGTGTAACTGTTGCGCCATGGTTTCTCTCCGTGGCGCAGTAGGTTAACGGTTGTTCAGGCCGTTGATTTAATATTATCAGACGGTGGCAAAAATCGGTAGCCGAGTCGTTCAGCAAACGTCATAAATCCATTTAGGGTAAAAATTTCTTCATCTGGCAATAATGGACGCATTGAAATTATGCCATTAACCCTGTAAATCAAATGCCTTCCTTCGGCCGGGAAGCTACAAATAATGGCACCATCCGATCTCCTGACAACATCGTACCAGGAATGATTAGTAGGAACCTCAATACCATCACTCACATTACCCCCTGAGCGACAAACAGACGCAAAAAAATAAAGTCCGGCGACAGCATCAAAGGGACACGCTTATTGCGATACTTTGGGAAATGCCAGTCACCAAAAGGTGAATCAATAAAACCAGTCGTCCGCGCTTTCCCAGGTCTCGCGGAGTATCTCCTGGATAACCTCCTTGTCATCAGCGATGCCGCCATAGACACTCAGCCCGTCAGAGCCAGCACGGCGAATCGTTAGTTGGCAGTCTTCATAGTTCTGATTTAAGCGACGCAGCAATTCAACTTCCAGCGCCT
>OEPS010000099.1_pt1 | contig 31180 bp, 34 predicted proteins | sample 1539411 | NCBI WGS metagenome assembly OEPS01 (sample SAMN02671747, study PRJEB22543) | soil metagenome | biome: bacteria | place: China:Hunan Province, Lengshuijiang City | collected 2012-10-15 | depth 0.08m m
CATGCTTAAACATAATATTTGATGATCAATTACTTACCGGTATTAAAAGTATATGGTTCTTCCAGGATATCGAGAATGACGCGTGTTAACGGTTAAAGTAAAAATGGGAAAATTTAACCATAAGAAAAAAGATGTTATTTGGATTAATGGTTAAGAATATTATGTAAGGCAGTATCGAAATAACGTTGGCAATTATTTAACGCGATCCTTAATTTTTTAATTTACGGGAAATGTAACCTTTATGTTAATTTTTATGGAGCTGGCGATACCTGAAGGAGAAGGGGCAGGCGTTTGACTTTGTAGGCTCGCTCATGCGAACATTCAGCGCAATTTGTTACCTCGAAGTTGATATTGTTTTGAAAAAAATAGTGGGTTTTCTCTTTGTGGTTTGCGCCACGGTGGCTCTTTACGGCAATTTTCCGGCCAGACAGATTATTGGCTGTGAGAAACAGGGCGTAGCGGAAGCTATCTGCGTTGCGGCAGAGTGGGATAGCGAAAAAGTCGATCTGCTGCCGGCATGGAATCCTGACGTCCAGAAGCTGATGGCCGTTCACAACAATCAATCTGTTGGTGAGACAGGTTCTTTCACGTTGTAAAAAAGCAGCCTTTGAAGGCTGCTTTTTTAGGTTTCATTGCTGAGTAAATCGCTAAAGCCAACCAAAACGAACGGATAACAGGCCTATAAGCGCTAGCGCAGCGCCGAGATTAATCAGAATGACGGTTTTGCTGGAAACATCCATAACGCCACCTTAATGAATAAGCCTCTACAGGTATAGTACGAGGTTAAAGGTCGCGCTATCGGACTAAGCCGAATAGGGCGTTTTTCTGAAATCAGGTCTGCTAGCAGTGGTAAAATGCCATAATCTCTGACGCACTCTGGGGTGCAAAAAAGCATCGCAATACGCCAAAAATGCTTGTCAGGGAAGGAAGAAGATAAATGACTTTATACCAGAAAATGCTGGTTTTTTATGCAGTTATGGGCTGCATCTGTGCTGTAATAAGCTGGTTCTTAACTAAAGATAGTCGCTGGATCCGCCTGCTGGCAGCGTTGTTGATTGGCGCGACCTGGCCGTTTAGCTTTCCAATGGCGCTGCTGGTCTCATTGTTTTGAGATAAAAATCGATGGCTCACTTTCCGTTATGGCTGTATAAAAAAACAGCTGCTATTAACGGCGGATTTTCGAGGAATGGTATTTTCCCCGCTCATACTGGCGCCACGCTTCCTGACCGTTCCACGGCAATAACGCCGCGGAACGTCAGCTTGATGATGTAGTCTTTAACCAACTGTAGAAATTCAATGACCGCTGGCTGCCCTGAGGCTTAAAACGGCAGCTCGCGCCGAAGCGTTTGCAGCGTTATCCAGCGTAACTCGGTAAATTCAGCAATTCCCGCGCGTCCGCCAAAGCGACCATAGCCTGAAGATTTACAGCCGCCAAACGGCATTTGCGCTTCATCATGAACGGTAGGCCCGTTGATGTGGCAAATGCCGGTTTGCAGATGTTGCGCCAGATTCCAGGCGCGGGCGCTATCCCGGCTGTAGATGGCCGATGAGAGTCCATATTCGCTTTCATTGGCGACGGCCAGCGCTTCGGTTTCATCCTGAACGCGAATAATCGATTTCACCGGGCCAAACGACTCTTCATGCCAGATACGCATCTCCCGGGTGACGCCATCAAGTAATGTAGGGCGCATTTGCACCGAGTCAGAGGTACCCCCGGCCAGCAGACGGGCCCCTTTGGCCAGCGCGTCTTCGATCAACGCATTACAGCGGGTGACGGTTTTCATATCCACTACCGGACCGAGAAGGCTGGTGGGCAGGGCGGCGGCCCGTCGGGCGAGCAGCGCGACAAACTCTTCCGCAACGGTGCTATCGACGATGATGCGTTCGGTTGACATGCAGATTTGTCCGGCGTTGGCAAAAGCGCCAAAAATGGCGCCTGCCGCCGCCTGTTCAAGGTCCGCGTCATCCAGTACCAGCAGCGGCGCTTTACCGCCCAGCTCAAGCACAGCCGGCTTAAGATGTTCGCCGCAGGTGCGGGCGATGATCCGTCCCACCGGCGTCGAACCCGTGAAATTAATCCGCCGTACGGCAGGGTGAGCAATCAGCGATTCCACCAGTGCCGGCGCATCGGCGGGGGCGCAGGTCAGATAGTTGACGACCCCGTCCGGAAAACCGGCCGCCGCCAGGGCATCGATAATCAGCCCCTGAGTCGCCGGTGAAAGTTCCGCTCCTTTGAGAATCACCGTATTGCCGCAGGCCAGCGGCGTAGCGATGGCGCGGGTCGCCAGAATGAGTGGCGCATTCCACGGGGCCATACCCAGTACCACGCCCGCGCCCTGGCGAATCCCCATTGCGAGGCTGCCCGGGACGTTTGAAGGAATTACCTGTCCTTCGATCTGCGTAGTTAACGAAGCGGCTTCGCGCAGAATGTCGGCAGCCAGATGCACGTTAAAGCCAGCCCAATGCGCAGTGGCGCCCGTTTCGGCCGCCATTGCGGCAATAAATTTGGCCTCGCGCCTGAGCATCTCTTCTGCGGCTTCCAGCAGAAGGCGTCGCCGCTCAGCGGGGGACGTTTCACGCCATACCAGGAACGCCGCACCCGCGACATCGGCGCAGCGCCTGGCATCGGCCGGGCTTGCGGCGCTGGCAACGGAGGCGATCTCTTCCGTTAAAGGATTGCGGCGGGAAAAGGTGGCGTGGCCTTCAGCATCGTGCCACTGGCCGTTGGTGTACAGGTTGCAGGTTATTGTCATTGTTAGCTTCTTCCGGGGTCAGGATTTGCTGAGTGTACTGGGTTGTGCGACGGTACGGTGCTGGCCGGGCGGTTATCGCCCGCTTTTTTCGTAACCTTTAGCAGGCCTCACATTTATTGGTGAAACTAATGAAGTCGGATTGATCCGATGCTGAATTAATCGGCGAAAACGCCGTTTTTAGCATAACCTGATACCAATTGATTATTTGCCGGTTGAATGTACCTGTGCTGTTATTGAAGCACTTATAATAAATTCATAAGGCTTATAACCATGTCTACAGGGAAAACGCTGCTTGCGCTGGCGTTGAGCACACTAATGCCGACCGCGGGCGTCTGGGCGGCGGGAAACGACACGCTGGTTTACTGTTCTGAGGCTTCTCCGGAATCCTTTAACCCGCAGATTGCCAGCTCCGGCCCGTCCTTCGTTGCCAGTTCCCAGGTGCTGTATAACCGGCTGATAAACTTCGACCCGGTCAAGAACACGCCGATACCTTCACTGGCGACCGAATGGAACGTTTCCCCTGACGGCAAAACCTGGACCTTTACTCTGCGTAAAGGCGTGCAGTTCAACAGCAATAAATTCTTTAAGCCGACCCGCGATTTCAACGCCGACGATGTACTGTTCTCGGTGCTGCGGCAGAAAGATGAGAGCCATCCGTATCACAAGGTTTCGCAAGGGCATTATGAATACTTCCACGATGTCGGGCTTGATAAGCTGATTAAAGAAGTCAAAAAGATTGATGACTATCACGTCCAGTTTGTACTGAGCGAGCCGAACGCGGCGTTTCTGGCCGACTGGGGAATGGATTTTGCGTCGATTCTGTCTGCCGAATATGCCGAGGCGATGCTGAAAAAAGGGACGCCGGAATATGTTGATACCTGGCCTATCGGCACCGGACCCTACGCGCTGCAGCAGTATAAAGTGGATTCGCTAATCCGCTATATTGCCAATCCGCACTACTGGGACGGTGAAGTGCCCACCAAACACCTGATCTTTTCCATTACGCCAAACGTTGAAACGCGTCTGGCGAAGCTGCAAACCAACGAATGCCAGATTATTCCCGCGCCGTCGCCGGTGCAGTTCCCGGTGATAAAAGGCAATAAAGCTCTGGCGCTCCATTCGGTTGAGGCGCTCAACGTTGGCTATCTGGCGTTTAACACCGAGAAGAAGCCGTTTGATAACGTTCTGGTGCGTCAGGCGCTGAATTACGCGACCGATAAGCAGGCGATCGTTAAAGCGGTTTTCCTGGACTCCGGCAGCGTAGCAAAATCACCGATCCCCGCTAATATGCTCGGCTATAAGCAAGATCTGCCGGACTATGGCTACGATCCGCAAAAAGCGAAAGATCTTCTTAAACAGGCAGGGCTGGAAAAGGGGGCCGAAGTTACCCTGTGGTCAATGCCGGTACAGCGGCCGTACAATCCTAATTCGCGTCGGGTTGCAGAGATGATCCAGAATGACTGGAGCAAGGTCGGGATCAAAGCCAAAATCGTCACCTATGAGTGGGGCGAATATCTCGCCGGAATGCGCAAAGGCGAGCACGACAGCGCGCTGTTTGGCTGGATGTCCGATAACGGCGATCCGGATAACTTTGCAGGCACGCTGTTGAGCTGCGCTAACATCACAACCGGCTCTAACGTTGCCCGCTGGTGCGACAAGTCCTACGATGCGCTGGTGAAAAAGGCTATCCTGGTAAGCGACCCGCAGGAGCGGAGCAAACTTTATGCTCAGGCGCAGGAGATTTTTTATCAGCAGGCGCCATGGCTGACACTGGCGACCGGAAAGACCTTCTACGCGACGCGTAGCAACGTCAGCGGCTATAGCGTGAGCCTGATGGGCAGCGATTTTTCCAAAGTTAAACTCAACTAAGCCATAAGGAGAGAAGCATGTCGCATCTGGATGAGGTTGTCGCCCGCGTGGACGCAGCGATTGCTGAAAGCGTCATCACCCATATGAATGAGTTACTGATTGCGCTGAGCGATGACGGCGAGCTGGGGCGGGAAGAGCGCTACGTTCAGCAGCAGCGTTTACGCACCGCTATCGCCCATCATGGACGCCAGCAGCTTGAGGAGCAGGAAGCGCGCCGGGAGCTGCTAACCCGCGGCGGCGAGATTCATTAACGCAATGACTAGAACTGGCGTCTGGCCACCAGCCAGGCGCCAACTACAAGCATTACCGCGCCGCACAGCGGGCCAATCAGCGCACGAATCGGGACGCTGTGCGCGCGAATCAGATCAATCACTAACCCCCCAACCAGCTGGCTGGCGATTAGCACCGCAATGGTGGTCGCCGCCCCGACGTTTTGGTAGCCGCTGATACTGGCAAAGACGAAGAACGACCCCAGCAAGCCCGGAATAAGCGTCCACCACTTAATATTCTCCGCCAGCTCCTGAAACCCCGCGGCGCCGTGTCTAAGCATCAGGATTGTTACAAAAATCACGATACCGACCAGCGAGTTAAGCAGCATAGCGATCAGAATGGTCGAAGCAGACTGGGTAATCCGCACCATCAGCGTGTTTTGCAGGACCAGCCCGACGCCGGCGGCAATTAAACAGGCAAGGGTCAGCGTTTGATTCATGCGCTGCCGTCCGGATCGCGGCGATCGTCAAGCTGCAGCTGCATAAACGTCAAATCCAGCCAGCGGCCAAATTTTGTGCCTACCTGCGGCATTTGACCGGTAGTGATAAAACCCAGCGTTTCATGCAGATGCAAAGACGCCTTATTTTGCGCTTCAATACCGGCGACCATAACGTGTTTATTCAACCGCTTAGCCTCAGCGATGAGGGCGACCAGCAGGCTGCGACCGAGACCTTTTCCCTGATGATCCGGATGGACATATACCGAATGCTCTACGGTATGACGGAAGCCGTCAAAGGCGCGCCAGTCGCCAAAAGAGGAGTAGCCGGCGATCGCGCCATTTTCTTCGCTGACCAGCACCGGATAACCGGCGATCTGCCGGGCTTCAAACCAGGCAATACGGTTATCGGTATCGACGGTTTTGTCGTTCCAGATGGCGGCGGTATGGAGTACCGCGTGATTGTAGATTTCAGCGATTGCCGCGCAATCGTCTTTGCTGGCATGGCGGATGGTCATGGCAAACCTCAAACGTTTGTACACTATAGTAGTACGATATTATTACAATAATGTACGCCGGGCTGTCACCTGCTTTGGGCATAATATTTTTATTATGTCGCGCTCTATCGCGCGCTGCCACGGGATTCCAGGCGCTTGTTGCTACCAGAGTCATACACTATAGTGTCACGATATGAATACTTTAGAAGACAACCTTAACCAGCGCATCAGCGCCCGTATCCGCATCGAGCGGGAATCCCGCGGCTGGTCGCTAAGCGAGCTGGCTGAGCGGGCGGGGGCTTCACGGGCGATGATCCACAAGATCGAGCGCGGCGAAAGTAGCCCGACGGCGTCGATGCTCGGACGGCTATCCGGCGCTTTCGGTATTAGCATGTCGACGCTTATCGCCCGAGCGGAGATGCAGGAAGGCAAGCTGCTGCGTTTTGCTCATCAGCCGGTGTGGCGCGACCCGCAAAGCCACTATTTGCGCCGCCACGTCTCGCCGCGTAGCGACCTGCCTATCGATCTGGTGCAGGTGGAGCTACCGGCGGGCAGCGATGTGCCGATGCCCGCGGCTTCCTATGCGCTGGCGCGGCAGCTGATCTGGCTCCAGCAGGGCGAGCTGGTGTTTATTGAAGGCAGTACGCGCCATGAGATGCAGGCGGGAGATTGCCTGGAGTTAGGGCCACCTAACGACTGCCGCTTTATTAATGAAACCACCCAGCCCTGCGTCTATCTGGTCGTCCGACTCAATCAATCTGCCTCATAATGACAATGCGCGTTGTCGGGAAAGCAGCTAGCCTCAATACAGACTTGTCAAAAGAGGAGTTTGTTATGGCTTTCAATCCGCAACGCCACCGCCGCTGGCTGCTGGCATCTCGTCCGCACGGCGAGCCGACCGGGGAAAACTTCCGCCTGGAAGAGGGGGATGTCGCTTCTCCGGGGCCGGGGCAGCTACTGCTGCGCACCGTCTTTCTCTCTTTGGATCCCTATATGCGCGGACGGATGAGCGACGCGCCGTCTTACTCGCCGCCGGTAGCCATTGGTGCGGTGATGGTAGGCGGGACCGTAAGCCGCGTTGTGACATCAAACCATGCCGATTTTCAGCCCGGAGACTGGGTGCTGGGTTATGGCGGCTGGCAGGATTATGAAATTTCCGACGGCAGTGGGCTGGTTAAGTTAGGCGATAACCCTGAGCATCCGTCCTGGGCGTTGGGTATTCTCGGCATGCCGGGCTTCACCGCCTACATGGGCCTGCTGGATATTGGTCAGCCGAAAGCGGGCGAAACGCTGGTGGTCGCCGCCGCCACCGGGCCGGTTGGCGCGACGGTTGGACAGATAGCGAAGCTGAAAGGCTGCCGTACGGTAGGCATTGCGGGCGGCAGCGAGAAGTGCCGCTATGCGGTGGAGACCTTAGGGTTCGACGTCTGTATCGATCACCGCGCGCCCGATTTCGCCGTCAAACTGCTCGAAGCCTGTCCGCAGGGTATCGATATTTACTATGAGAACGTGGGCGGCAAAGTGTTCGATGAAGTTCTGCCGCTGTTGAACACTTCCGCCCGCGTGCCGGTTTGCGGCCTGGTTAGCGGCTATAACGCCACCGCGCTGCCCGCCGGTCCGGATCGTTTACCGCTGCTGATGGCGACGATCCTGAAGAAACGCATTCGGATGCAGGGCTTTATTATCGGCCAGGATTACGGCCATCGTATTGCGGAGTTCCAGCAGGAGATGGGTCGCTGGGTGCAGGCAGGTAAAATTAAATATCGCGAACAGGTCGTTGACGGCCTGGAGAACGCCCCGCAGGCGCTAATTGGCCTGCTGAAGGGCGAGAACTTCGGCAAAGTGGTCGTTCGCGTCTCTCCGGACGAGTAGCGTTTTCCCGGCAGGCATCTCGCCTGCCGGGTGGTATGACGATCAGGCGTAAAACGCCAGCCGCTTGGCCAACAGGTCAACAAATGCCTGACGGTCGACGTCGAGCATCACCGTTGCATTCGGCTTCTTACCGGTCAGGTTGTAGAAATCGACCACCGTCATCCCCTGGGTATATTTGCCCTGGGTTTCCACGCCGACCCAGCGTTCAACGGTGGTAAACATCTCCGGCTTCAGCAGCCAGGCAATAGTGCAAGGGTCGTGCAGCGGCGCACCGACAAAACCCCACTTTTCATCTTTGTGATATTCGATAAAGAAGTCGAGCAGCTCAGCGACGATGGTGGATACCGGATTGCCGATACGCCGGAAACGCTCAATATCTTCAACGTGGATTTGCGCTTTATGGGTGACGTCTAAACCGGCCATCACTACCGGAATGCCAGACTGGAAAACGATCTCCGCCGCTTCCGGGTCGACGTAGATATTAAACTCCACCGCCGGCTGCCAGTTACCCAGCGCCATCGCGCCGCCCATAATCACAATGCGGGCGATTTTATCGTGCAGCTCAGGGTGACTGGCGAGCAGCAGGGCGACGTTGGTTTGCGGCCCGGTGGCGACGATGGTCATCGGTATCGGGCTTTCACGCAGGGTTTTAGCCATCAGCTCAACGGCGGTGCAGGCCTGCGCAGCAAAGCCCGGCTCCGGCAGCGCCGGTCCGTCAAGACCGCTTTCGCCATGAACGTTATCGGCAATAATCAGCTCGCGCATCAGCGGCTTGAGGGCGCCGCCGGCGACGGGAATATCCGGGCGCTTAAGCAGGGTTAACATTCGCAGCACGTTGCGCAGCGTTTTATCCGGCGTCTGGTTTCCTGCGGAGGAGGTTACGGCTTTAACATCGAGTTCTGGTGAGGCGAGGGCAAGAACGAGAGCAATCGCGTCATCGTGACCCGGATCGCAATCGATAATCACTGGCAGTGCCATAGCAGCTCCTTGTTGGCGTTGTTTTGTGACAAGGTTAATGCTGTCAAACAAGATAGACGAGACAGAACTCAGGATTGTGTGATGGAGAGCACGATAGATCGCAAGGAGCGCGGGAACTGGTGAAATAGCGGAAGAACTCGCTTTATCCCTGCACAATCTTGATATAGCCATGCGGTGGCGCAAGAAGTCGCATTTTACGGTGGCGTATAATATTGGGATAAATCATCCAGACAAATATTAATGGTTTGCTTTCCGCTAATGGATTCTTATTCTAAAGAAAACTTCAAGAGGTAACCGCAATGAAAGATGTTGTAGATAAATGCAGTACCAAAGGCTGTGCCATCGACGTAGGGTCGATTATTGATAATGAGGACTGCGTCTGGCAGGTCGAGAAAAACTACTCCAGCCGCGAAGAGGCTGAATCTATCATAGCGGCCGTTCGCCAGCGTGCCGAAGCCGCCGCGCCCGCCAGCGAGCCGCCGCAGGTTGACTATACCATTGAAGCCGCAGGCGACCAGGTGAAGCTGGACGCTTCCATTGCCTTCTCCTGCCAGGCCGAAAAGATTATTTTCGAATTGTCTTTAAGAAACCTTATTTAACTTAAGCGAGCATCTACTGCCAGCGCTCAACAGGATCCAGTAAGCGATCCTGTTGAGATGGCGAGGTGATACGTTACTCAAACCGCCATGCCAGATTAATCCCGACACCGTAATTGCGGCCCGGAGCCGGTTCATAGTAACGACCGTTGGATTCATTCACGATAACCGAACCCGCGTAGCTGCGGTCGAACAGGTTATCAACGCGGCCAAACAGGTCCATATCCATCTTGCCGTAGCTCCATTTATAACCCGTAGTCAGGCCGACCACCGTCCAGGATGGCGCTTTGGCGGTATTCTCATCGTTAGCCATGATATCGCTCAGATAGCGGATATCGCTGCCCGCGTACCAGCCCTTTTCAGGCTGATAGCCGAAGGAGGCGTAGCCCATATTGCGGGCGATGCCCGGAATACGATTGCCTTTACAGCTGGCATCGTCACAGACGTTGGTGCGATAGGTCGCATCCAGCCAGGTCCAGGCGGCTTTTAAACGCCAGCTCTCGCCGAACTGCTGATCCAGCCCCAGCTCCATCCCCTGACGGCGCGTTTTACCGGCGTTTTTGTAGCTGGTGCGTCCGCCGCTGCTGGCGTCGGAAACAATTTCATCACTGGTGTCAGTCTGAAATAAGGCCGCGGTGAGAAGACCGTTTCCAATCCTCAGTTTACTACCGATTTCTACTGTGTCGTTGGTTGCAGGTTTTAATCCAAGATTTAGCCCGCCAATATCATTTGAACGGTAGGAGAGTTCAGTAATAGTTGGAGTTTCAAAACCGCGGCCTGCTGAAAGATATACGTTCCAGGCATCAGTAATAGAATATTTAAGCGAACCGGCCGGCAACCATTGATGGTAGCTGGTATTGTCGCTGCTGTCGGGGTTATCTTTGGTCACATAATGATCGTTAGAATCGAACCAGACCGAGCTGTAACGGATGCCCGCATCGAAAGTAAGTTTTTCTGTCAACTGCCACTGGGTTTGCAGGTAGGGGTCCAGATTCCACATTAAATTACGTTCATTACGTCGTAAGTTCCCTTTTTCTCCTAACTGCGTTCCGCTATCTGTAACTATGAAGTTCTCATATCCTTTCCGTTGCTCGCTCATGGTTTCGTAATCAAGACCGGTGGTAAAGGTAACCGGCACCAGCAGCTCGCCGCGGTGGGTCCAGCGGGTATCGATGCCTTGATAATGGCGGGTCAGCTCGATTACACCGCCAGAATTAGACGGTTTAGTTTGAGTTTTCACTGGAATCGACTGATATTGCGTGGTTTCGCGCTCGCCGGCATACATCATTACGCTCAGGTCGTCCTGCTCGCTCAGCTGGCGCTCGTAGCGTAAACCGGCCTGGGTCTGTTTGATGGTTTTGCGAGTATTGTACTGGTCGCCTCTTGGCGACTGGCGTGGATTATTCTGCCATTCATCATAGCTTAGGCCGCCCGCATCATTGGCTTTAATATCCACGCTGTTGAACAGCAGGGTCAGCTTGCTGACGTCATCGATACGCACGCCGAGCTTCGCGTTGGCAAGATTTTTACGCGCGCCGCTGTGGTCGCGGGAACCATGGGTGGTGAAGCGGTTGGTGGAAACCACATAGTCGACATCCCCCGCGTGGCTGCCGTCGCCGACCGCACCGGTCGCTTTCAGGCCGTAATGCCAGGTGCCGAAACTGCCGTAATAGCTGCTGGCTTCGATAGTTGGCGGCTGGCTGCCGGTCTGGGTGGTGGCATTAATCACTCCGCCTGAAGAGTTGCCGTACAGCGCGGAAAAAGGCCCGCGCAGAACGTCGAGCGATTCGAGGCTGCCAATATCAATATTCGAGGTTTGCCCCTGGCCGTCGGGCATGGTTGCCGGAATACCGTCGACATAAATACGCAGCCCGCGCACGCCGTAGGTGGAGCGAGAGCCAAAGCCGCGAATCGAAAGCTGCAGATCCTGCGCATAGTTCTGGCGATTTTGTACCTGTAGCCCCGGCACCGCGCCCAGCGATTCGGAAAGATTGACCCGCGGCGCGGCCTGGCGCATTTCATCACCGTTAACCACGCTCACGGCGGCAGGGGTATCGAGTTCAGAAACCGCGGACGGTGCGGCGGTGACCACCATGGTTTGTTCAGCAGCGATAGCGGCTGGCGCTGCGCAGACAAGCGGCAAAAGCAGGGCGGGGAGCGCGGCGGCGCGCACGGAAAGGATTTTCATCAAAGTTACTCGCAAAACGAACCAAACGGAACATATGTATATATGTTAACTCTTTTGTAAATTTTTTGAAAAGACTTAACAGGATTTGAGTTAACAAATAGCAAGAATTGCGCGCTCCCGAGGCGACTATACGCAATTAACACTCCACATTGCGATAAATAATGATTACTATTCGCATTAATAAGAGTAGCGCAAAGCAATGATTTTGTGCCCCGGAAGCACTGTCGAGCAGGCATATATTTGTTTTATCAAAGGGAGTCGTCATGTCATTACGTCATCTGTCCGCGCCGCGTCTGCGTCGTTCACTGTTATTAACTTCATTACTGCTGGCGGGGAGCTTTAGCGCCCATGCGGCGGAGGAAATGCTGCGCAAAGCCGTTGGCAAGGGCGCATACGAGATGGCCTACAGCCAGCAGGAGAATGCGCTGTGGGTTGCCACTTCACAGAGTCGTTCGCTGGATAAAGGCGGTATTGTTTATCGCCTCGATCCGACGACTCTCGAAGTGACGCAGATTATTCATAACGATCTGAAACCGTTCGGTGCGACGATCAACAACGCGACCCAGACCCTGTGGTTTGGCAACACTACCGACAGCAGCGTCACGGCCATTGATGCTAAAACCGGTAAGGTGAAGGGGCGTCTGGTGCTTGACGCCCGTCAACGCAGCGAAACCGTCCGTCCGCTGGCCCCGCGTGAGCTGGCGGTTAACGAAAAAACCAATACTGTCTACATCACCGGCCTCGGTAAAGAGAGTGTTATCTGGGTGGTGGATGGCGACAAGCTGACGCTAAAAGACACGATTGCTAATACCGGCGCGATGGCGACGGGACTGGCGGTGGATGCGGAAGCGAACCGCATCTATACCACTAATGCCGACGGTGAACTGATAGTAATCGACAGCGCCAGCAATAAGATCCTGACGCGTAAGAAGCTGCAGGATGATGGTAAAGAGCACTTCTATCTGAACCTGAGCCTTGATACGGCTGGTCATCGCGCTTTTATCACCGACGGCAAACAGCCGGAAGTCCTGGTCGTTGATATTCGCGATGGTAAAGTTCTGGAAAAAATCGCCGCGCCGGAATCCCTGGCGGTGCTGTTTAACCCAACGCGCAATGAAGCCTACGTGACCCACCGTAAAGCTGGCGAAGTGAGCGTGATCGATGGTAAGACCTACAAAGTGGTCAAGACCTTCAAAACACCGACTCACCCGAACAGCCTCACGCTTTCCGCCGATGGCAAAACGCTGTACGTCAGCGTGAAGCAGGAAGCCACTCGCCAGAAAGAAGCAACCCAGCCGGATGACGTTATCCGTATCGCGCTGTGATCCCCACGGGAGGGTTTCCCCCTCCCGTCACTGTGCTGCCAGGCGGCTTCAAATACTCATTCACCTCCGCGATATCACCCTCTGTTACAAACACTTATTAGCCTGATAAATGTAATGGCTCTAAACTTACCGCTTTCCTGCGCAAGCGGGACGGTGGTATTAATCCTGGAGATAAGATGAACAGAACATTGATGGTCGTTTGCACCGGCGCGATGCTGGCGCTTCTGGCGGGCTGTAGCTCAAACTATGTGATGACAACAAAAAGCGGGCAGACCATTGTGACGCAGGGCAAGCCGAAGCTGGATAAAGACACCGGCATGACCAGCTATACCGATGAGTCAGGCAATAAGCGCCAGATTAACAGCAGCGATGTTGCTCAGCTGGTGGAAGATAATTAAGGTTTAGAGTCGCGGTTTGCCCGTTGGGGCAAACCGTAGAAGTGATTTATTGCTGTTTTTCAACATCAGGCGCGGTGCTGTGAATGTCATGCACGCGCTTACGTACGCCAAACCAGCCGGCTACCAGCAGCACGGCAATCAGCGGGATCGAACCGATGGTATAAGTACCGTTCGGATAGTCGAAAGCCATCAATACCAGCACGCTCAGCAGGAACAGCAGGGTCAGCCAGGAAGTAAAAGGCGCGCCCGGCATCTTGAAGCTGACATCCGCCGCTTTACCTTCTTTAATCGCCTTGCGCAGGCGCATCTGGCAGATAACAATAAAAGCCCACGAAGCAATAATTCCCAGCGAAGCGACGTTAAGGACAATCTCGAACACCTGTGAAGGCACAAGGTAGTTGAGGAAAACCCCCACAACGTAGACGCCAAGGGTCGCCAGGATCCCGGCGTAGGGGACGTGATGGCGGCTCATTTTTGACATAAACTTCGGCGCGGAACCGCCCATCGACATAGAGCGCAGAATGCGCCCGGTGCAGTAGAGTCCGGAGTTCAGGCTGGAGAGCGCGGCGGTCAGCACCACGATATTCATCACGCTGCCGATATACGGCACGCCCAGCTTCGAGAAGAAGGTGACGAACGGGCTCTGTCCGGCCTGATAGGCATTCCACGGCAGCAGCAGAACCAGCAGCAGCACCGAGCCAACGTAGAACAGGCCAATACGCCAGATAACGCTGTTAATTGCCCGCGGCACCATGGTCTGCGGATCTTTACATTCACCAGCGGCGGTACCCACCAGCTCGATGGAGGCGAAGGCGAAAACCACCCCCTGAACCAACACCAGCGCAGGCAGCAGGCCGTGCGGGAACAGGCCGCCGTTATCGGTAATCAGATGGAAACCGGTGGCATTACCGTCCAGCGGCTTGCCGGTGCCGAGAAAAATGGTCCCGACTACCAGAAATGCCACGATCGCCAGAACTTTGATCAGTGCGAACCAGAACTCCATCTCGGCAAACCACTTCACGCCGATCATGTTCATGGTGCCGACAATCGCCAGCGCGCCGAGGGCGAAGACCCACTGCGGAACGTCGCCGAAAGCGCCCCAGTAGTGCATATACAGCGCGACGGCGGTGATATCGACAATCCCGGTCATCGCCCAGTTGATGAAGTACATCCAGCCCGCAACGTAAGCCGCTTTTTCACCGAGGAACTCGCGGGCGTAGGAGACGAAGCTGCCGCTCGAGGGGCGATGAAGCACCAGCTCGCCCAGCGCGCGTAAAATAAAGAACGAGAAGATGCCGCAGACCAGATATACCAGCGCCAGAGCGGGGCCGGCCATTTGCAAACGCGCGCCCGCGCCGAGGAACAGGCCGGTACCGATGGCGCCGCCAATGGCAATCATCTGTACCTGACGATTGCCCATCGCCTTGTGATAGCCGGACTCCTGCGAGTTCAGCCAGCTGCGTTTAGCAGCATGTTGTTCCGCCACACTAGAATGTTTCGTATTCATTTATGTCGCTATTTTCCTGTCATAGTCCATGAATGGTTCGTGGTGCCGGTTCTCCCATCATTCTGAGGAATGAGATAAACGGGCATGGCGGAGAATCCTACACGTATCGCAAAATGGACGCACGTAAAAGATTTGCGGACCGCACTTGCTTAAATATCAATGAGATCGGCAGGTTTCTGGCCTCCGATTGCGGACTGGAAATTTTTTCATCGTTTTATCGTTATTGCGCTATTATTCACCGCCCGCGTTTTGCCCGAGAGACCACGATGAAAATCAACGTAGTAGGGACCAGCGGCGTCGGCAAATCTACCCTTGCGCGTCGGCTGGCTCAGGAACTGTCGCTGCCCTATATCGAAATGGACGTGCTCTACTGGCGGCCTGATTGGCAAGGGACGTCGGACGATGAGTTCTACGCGAAACTCGCTGCCGAGCTCGCCGCGCCCGGTTGGGTGCTGGATGGCAACTATAACCGCAGCCGTCCGGTGAAATGGCGCGATGTGGATCTGGTGGTGTGGGTGGACTACAGCTTCTGGCGCACCGTCCGTCAGGCGGTCTGTCGCGCGGCTTCACGCGCAAGTCGGAGACAAGAGCTGTGGCCCGGCACCGGCAATTATGAAACCTTCCGCCGATCTTTCTTTAGCCGCGAATCCATTATTCTCTGGACGCTGAAAACCTGGCGCAACAATCGCCAGCGTTACCTGGCGGATATGCAGGATCCGCAGTATCGACATATTCGCTTTGTGCGTTTACGTAACCAGCAGCAGACCGAGAACCTGGTGCGCGAACTTCGGCAGAATAGCCGATAACCCCCCGGCTCGCGCTGCGCTTAGCCGGGCTACCGGGCCGCAGACTTCTGAGGACGCGTAGCCCGGACAGATGCGCAGCATCGCCTCCGGGAAATTCTGTCACTCTGCCATCTTTTCCCGGGGGCGGCGCAAAGCGCCTGCCCGGGCTACCGGGCCACAGATTGCCGGGAACCCGTAGCCTGGGTAAGGCGTTTACGCCGCAACCCGGGGAATGTGTCGTGACGTGGCATCGCCTCCGGGGGCATTTACCTCACCGCATATCTAATTTCCGGCAGAGCACATGTAAATAAATTGTTTCTCACCAGCCGCGAGCGCTTCTAATAATGCAGGCATGTTAATTCATATGAGCCTGCTAAATGTCTTATCGAATCAGTATCCTGGATAAAAGCCCGCTGGCAGCCGGAGAAACGGCCGCCCAGGCCCTGACACGTACGTTAACGCTTGCGCAACAGGCGGAAGCCTGGGGATATCACCGCTTCTGGATAGCCGAACACCATAATACGGACCAGCTCGCCAGCCCGTCGCCGGAGCTGGCGATCGCCTGGATCCTCGGTCAGACCCGCAGGATTCGCGTTGGCTCCGGCGGCGTCATGCTGCAGCACTACAGCCCGTATAAGGTGGCGGAGAACTTCAATATGCTGGCCTCGCTCGCGCCGGGCCGCGTGGATCTGGGCGTCGGTAAAGCTCCTGGCGGACTGCCGCTCTCCACTCGCGCCTTGCAGCAGGGACTTAATCCCCAGCAAAAGGGGACTTTTGCCGACCAGCTGGCGCAGCTCGATAACTGGTTGTCGCTGACCGAAACCGACGGTGAGGAGAGCGTACGCGCCACTCCGATCCCGCCGCGTCGCGCCGACGGCTTTCTGCTCGGCGCCAGCCTGGAGAGCGCGCAATTAGCGGCGCAGCTGGACTGGAACTTCGTGTTCGCCGCCCATCTCAACGGCGATAAAAATCTACTGCGTGATGTGCTACTCCGCTGGCGTGAACTTAGCCGTCGCGACGCGATTATCGCCGTCCAGGTAGTGGTAGCCGAAGATGTAGCAGCGGCGGCGGAACTGGCAAAATCTGTCGAGGCATGGGGCGTTGAGCTGGAAAACGGCCAGCGGGTGACCGTTGGCAGCGAGGCTCAGGCGGCAGCGTTTGCCCGCCAGGCGGGCAGCAGACCGACGCGCATCGCCCGCAGGGAGTCGACGGTGCTGTACGGGACCCCGGAGCAGGTCAAAGAGCAGCTGGATGCTCTGCAGGCCGAGTGGAATATCGACGAATTTATTATCGACACGCCAGTCAGCGACGGCGCGGCGCGCGTGAACTCTCTGCGTCTGCTGGCCCAGGCGCACCACAGCGCGGAGGTGCAGCCATGAGCCTCTCCGAGCAGTTAATTCGCTGGCGGCGCGAGCTGCATCAGTATCCGGAACTGTCGTTGCAGGAAGTTGACACCACCGCGCGTATTCGCGACTGGCTCGAAAGCGGCGGCATCAGCCTGCTGCCATATGACCTGAAAACCGGCGCGGTTGCCGAAGTCGGTTCCGGCGAAAAGGTGATTGCCCTGCGTGCCGATATCGATGCGCTGCCTATTGAAGAGGCAGCCAGCGTGCCGTTTCGTTCGCTGAATGCTGGCGTCATGCACGCCTGCGGGCATGATGTTCATACCAGCGTCATCCTTGGCGCGGCCCTGCTACTGAAACAACGCGAAGCGCAGCTGGCGGGACGCGTCCGTATTCTGTTCCAGCCGGCGGAGGAGAGCTTCGGCGGTGCGAAAACCCTGATTCGCGCCGGGGTGCTGGAGGGCGTTTCCGCTATTTTCGGCATGCATAATGAACCTGGTCTGCCGGTAGGTGAATTCGCTACCCGCGGCGGCGCGTTTTACGCCAACGTCGATCGCTTTGTGTTTAAGGTGACCGGTAAAGGCGCGCATGCCGCCCGGCCGCACGAAGGTAAAGACGCCATTCTGCTGGCCAGCCAGCTGGTGACTCTGCTGCAAAGCGTCGCCAGTCGCGAAGTGAATACTCTCGATTCCGTGGTGCTTAGCGTGACGCGGATTCAGGGTGGTAACACCTGGAACGTCCTGCCCGAAAGCGTCGAACTGGAAGGAACGCTGCGCACCCACAGCAGCGAAGTCCAGCAGCGGGTGAAGGCGCGGGTAAGCGAAATTGCCGCCGGCTTTGCCAGCGCCTTTGGCGCGCAGATCGATGTGTTCTGGTACGCCGGGCCGACCGCGCTGGTCAACGATGAGCGCTGGGCGGCATTCGCCAGCGAAGTGGCCGGAAAGTCTGGTTACCGCACGCACCATGCGGATCTTCATCTCGGCGGGGAAGATTTTGCCGTTTATCTGCAACATATTCCCGGGGCGTTCGTCAGTATCGGCAGCGCCAGCGAATTTGGTCTTCACCATCCGGCGTTTAATCCGGATGAGCGTTTAATTGCGCCAGCGGCGCACTACTTTGCCGATCTGGCAGAGCAGGCATTGAAAGAACTTTAATTATTCAGGGTCATAGACTAAGGATTAACGATGTCTGAACAACGGCAGCTGCGCATTGGCACCATATTACATGGCGCCTCGGGGAATATGTCGGCCTGGCGTCATCCGGCCGCGCTGGCGGATGCCAGTATTAATTTTGAGTTCGTCAAACAGACGGCGCAAAAAGCGGAAGAGGGTAAGCTGGACTTTATTTTTGTCGCCGACGGTTTATATATTAACGAAAAATCCATTCCGCATTTTTTAAATCGCTTCGAACCACTGACGGTATTATCCGCGCTGGCGACGGTGACCTCGCGTTTGGGGCTGGTTGGCACCCTGTCGACCTCCTACAGCGAGCCCTTTACCACCGCCCGTCAGTTCGCCAGCCTCGATCATCTCAGTGGCGGCCGCGCGGGCTGGAACGTGGTGACATCGCCGCTGGAAGGTTCAGCAAAAAACTTTTCCCGCGCGCAGCATCCCGATCATGCGCTGCGCTACCGCATCGCCGATGAGTATTTACAGGTTGTGAAGGGGCTATGGGACTCGTGGGAGCAGGACGCTTTTGTGCGCAATAAAGAGAGCGGCCAGTTCTTTGATAAAAATAAGTTGCATACGCTTAATCATCACGGCGATTTCTTCAAAGTAGCCGGCCCGCTAAATATCGCCCGCACGCCGCAGGGCAGGCCGATTATATTCCAGGCGGGTGCTTCCTCTGATGGAAAAAAATTAGCCGCCAGCCACGCTGACGCTATTTTTACTCATCAGGAATCCCTGACGGAAGCTCAGGCTTTTTATCGTGATGTCAAAAGTCAGCTGGCGGCCTACGGACGCCAGGAGAGCGAACTGCATATATTCCAGGGCGTCAGCGTGATCGTTGGCGATAGCGCTGACGATGTGGAGCGGCAATACCAGACCACCGCCGCGCTGGTATCGATTGAGGACGCGCTGAATTACCTCGGCCGCTATTTTGAGCATCATGATTTCGCCCAGTATCCGCTGGACGAGGCGTTCCCGGATATCGGCGACCTCGGGCAGAACAGCTTTCGCAGCACCACCGATGAGATTAAACGCAGCGCCCGCGAGCGTGGCCTGACGTTACGCCAGGTGGCGCTGGAGGCAGCCAGTCCGCGACCGCGTTTCTCTGGCACTGCCGCAGAAGTGGCGGATGGTTTACAGCAGTGGTTCGAACAGCGCGCGGCAGACGGTTTTATCATCCAGGGCGGTACGCCGGACACTTTCCCGCGCTTTGTGGATCAGGTGGTACCCATTCTTCAGCAGCGCGGATTATTCCGTCAGGAGTATCCCGGCACCACGCTGCGCGAAAGTTTAGGGTTGGCAGAGCCCGTCAATCAATTCCAAAAACAATAACAGAGAACACCCGCTATGCAGAAAACGCAGAAAAAATCACTGTTGCTGGCCCTCGCGTTGGCCTTCAGCGCCCCATCCTGGGCGCAGAACGTCACGATCAACGGCACCGGCGTGAGCATCGAAGCCAACAAAACGCCGATTCACACGGCGAAAAACCCGCAGGCTATCGCCCAACTGCCGAAAGATCTCCACCTGGCGGTGCCCGGCAAGCTGACCGTCGCGGTCGCCGCGCTGAATTCGCCGCCGCTGACCGTGTTTTCTGATGATAACAAAACCCTGCTCGGCAGCGAGGTGGATATCGCCCGCCTGGTGGCCGACAGCCTCGGGCTGGAGCTGAACGTGGTGCCCACCTCGTGGGAAGACTGGCCGCTCGGCGTCGCCTCCGGCAAATATGATGCGGCGGTCAGCAATATCACCGTGACCAAAGAGCGCAAAGAGAAGTTTGATTTCGCCACCTACCGCAAAGATTCGCTGGGTTTCTACGTCAAGAGCACCAGTCCGCTGAGCAAAATTGAAAAAGCCGAAGATATTGCCGGACTGCGGATTATCGTCGGCTCCGGCACCAACCAGGAAGCGATTCTGCTGGCGTGGAACGCCGGGAATCTCAAGAAAGGGCTGAAGCCGTTTACCCCGGTTTATACCAAAGATGACGCCGCCCAGACCCTGTCGCTGCAGTCCGGGCGCGCCGATGCCTTCTTCGGCCCCAACGTGATCGGCGCGTGGAAAGCGGCGCTGACCGGCAAAACCAGGCTGGTGGGCAGCGTTGACGGCGGCTGGCCGAAGGCAGCGCATATTGCGGTGACGGTGAAAAAAGGCAGCGGTCTGGTTGAACCGGTACAGACGGCGCTGAACGGCGCTATCCGCAGCGGCGACTACGCGAAGGTGCTGAACCGCTGGGGCGAAGGCGTGGAGAGCATCCCGCAATCGGAAATTAACCCGGCCGGACTCGGCGACTAACAGGAGGCATGATGAGCGATCTATTCCGCGATGTCTCTCCGGAAGCGCCGGAGCTGCAGCCGATTATTGAGGGCCTGTTCGGCGAGTACGCCGCGCGCTACGGCGACTACTTTTCCCGCGATGCCGAAGTCGAGCTGACTGAATGGTATCTGGCGCCGCAGGGGCTGTTTATTGTGCTGGAGCGGGAGGGAGAAATTATCGCCACCGGCGCGTATAAGCCGAAAGATGCCCATACCGCAGAAATCAAACGGATCTGGACCCATCGGCGACTGCGCCAGCAGGGGCTGGCGGCGAAAGTGGTGCAGGAGCTGGAACGTCGGGCGCTGCTGGCGGGTTACAGCCATATCTTTTTGACGACCGGTTTTCGTCAGCCGGAAGCGGTAAAGCTTTATCTGAGCCAGGGCTACGAGGCGCAGTTTGATCTCAGCCGCGATCCGGAAGAGTACAGCCAGCCGCCGTTTGATGGTCGGCTGCGTTTCACTAAAGCGCTGGCGGTCAGCGCGCTGAGCCAGAGCGCTTAAGGAGCTAATATGCATACCCCGGAAACGATTAAGGTGGTCCCCGCGCGCTATCCGCTGCGGGCGGTTGGTGCGCTGTTGGCGCTGTTGGTACTGGCGGTGGTGATTCAATCAGTTGCCTTTAACCCGCGCTGGGAGTGGGGCGTCTTTGCCCGCTGGTTCTTTGATCCGGTGATCCTTGAAGGGCTTGGGCAGACGCTGATGCTGACGCTGCTGGCGACGGTGCTGAGCGTCATTCTCGGTGGCCTGCTGGCGCTGGCGCGACTCTCCAGTTCATGGCTGCTGAGCAGCCTGGCGTGGGGCTATATCTGGCTGTTTCGCTCGCTGCCGCTGATTGTGGTGCTGATTATTCTCTACAACTTCTCCTATCTCTACGACACGCTGTCGATAGGTATCCCGTTCACCGCTATTAGCTGGGCCAGCTTTGAGACCATTAACGTGCTGGGACAGTTTTCCACCGCCGTTGTTGGGCTGACCCTGGTACAAAGCGCCTACACCGCCGAAATTATCCGCGGCGGCTTCCTCGGCGTCGATCACGGGCAGTATGAAGCGGCGGCGGCGCTGGGGCTCCCGGCGAGCCGCCGGACTCTGCGCATTATCCTGCCGCAGGCGCTGCGCACCATTTTACCGGCGGGTTTTAACGAAATTATCAGCCTCGCGAAAGGCACCGCGATGGTATACGTACTGGCGATGCCGGAGCTGTTCTACACCATTCAGATGATCTACAACCGCACCCAGGAAGTCATTCCGCTGCTGATGGTTGGGGCTGCCTGGTATCTGGTTATCACCAGCGTGCTGTCGCTGATTCAGTACCTGGTCGAGCGCGGCCTGGCCCGCAGCGAGCGTCGCTCGGCGGTCAATAGCGCCCGCAGCAGCCGTCGCGTTGAACCCGTCCGTCGCCCACAACCGCAGGAGCCTGTCCATGTCCAACTCTCGTAACGGTCATATTTCCATTACCGGCGTCAGTAAATATTTTGGCCGCCATAAAGCGCTTGATGATGTGTCGTTGGAAATTGAACCGGGCACGGTGACGGTGATCCTCGGGCCGTCCGGTTCGGGTAAATCGACGCTGCTGCGGGCGATTAACCATCTGGAGCGCGTTGATGAGGGCTTTATCCAGATAGACGGCGACTATATTGGCTATCGCCGCAAAGGCGACAAACTCTATGAACTAAAAGAAAAAGAGATCCTTCGCCAGCGGGTCAACGTTGGCTACGTATTTCAGAACTTCAATCTGTTTCCGCACCTGACGGTGCTGGAAAACCTGATCGAAGCGCCTGTCGCCCATAAACAGGCGACCCGCAAACAGGCGATTGCGCGGGCCTATGAACTGCTGGACGTGGTCGGGCTGCGCAATAAAGCCGACGCCTGGTCGCGGCACCTCTCCGGCGGCCAGCAGCAGCGCATCGCCATTGCCAGGGCGCTGGCGCTTAATCCACGGGTGATGCTGTTTGATGAACCCACCTCCGCGCTTGACCCGGAGCTGGTAGGGGAAGTGCTGGACGTGATTAAAAAGCTGGCGCGCTCCGGCACCACGCTGGTAGTGGTCACCCATGAAATCGGCTTTGCGAAAGAGGTGGCGGATCGGGTGGTGTTTATGGTCGACGGCAAGATAGTCGAGCAGGGCAGCAGCGACGACGTGCTGAATCATCCGCAGCACCAGCGCACCCGGCAGTTTTTATCGAGGGTCTTAGCGGCATGAGAAACGGATTTTTGACCCTGGCATTACTCTCTTTATCTGCGGCATCGCAGGCGGCCATCGATCTGCGCGCCAACGAGCAGCCTCTGCCGGTGACCCGCGACGAACAGGCGATCGCGAAGATCCCGGCGAATTACGCCTTTGTCGAACCGGGTATCTTAACGGTGGCGATTTCGGCGCTCAACTCGCCGCCGCTGGCGCTGTTGGCCAGCGATAACCGCACGCGCATCGGCAGCGACCCGGATATCGCCCGGCTGCTGGCCGGCAGCCTCGGGCTGAAGCTAAAGCTGGTGCCCACTGCCTGGGAGGACTGGCCGTTGGGGATTACTTCCGGGCGCTACGACGTGGCGCTGGTGAATATTGCGGTAACCGAGCAGCGGAAAGAGAAGTTTGATTTTGCGACCTATCGCGTCGATTCGCTGGCCTTTTCCGTGAAATCGACCAGCGACATCACTCGCGTGAGCGGTCCGGCGGATCTCGCGGGTAAAAAGGTGATCGTCGGGTCCGGGACTAACCAGGAGCGAATTTTGCTCGGCTGGAACGCCGAAAACGAAGCCGCCGGGCGACAACCTGCGCTACCGGTCTACCTGACCGATGACGCTTCGGGCAACCTCTATATTCAGTCAGGACGCGCGGACGTGTTCTTTGGCCCGCAGTCGGTAGCGGCATACAAAGCGGCGCTCAGCGGTAAAACCAAAGTCGTCGGGCTGGGGCCGAAAAAGGCTTATGTCGCCACCACCACCAGGAAGGGTAACGGGTTGGCGCTGGCGCTGCAGGCGGCGCTGAACGGCGCGATCGATCGCGGAGAGTATCAAAAGGTGCTGGCTCGCTGGGGCGAGCAGGGCGAAGAGGTGGCGCGATCGGAGGTCAATCCGCCGGGAATAACCTACTAAATAACCGATGTTTCGCAGGAGTGTGATGCGGAACAGCGGAGGCGAATCCTCGCCAGGGTGTTAAATCAGGCGGCGCGCGGTTCGGCGTAGCTCGCTGGAGTGTCTAAATAGCAGCCTTCCTCAATCAAACCTATACTGCAATTCGCTAAGCTTGTCGCCGCTGCCGTTGCTGAGCGGCAACCTATGAGGAGGCTGAACATGATCACCGTCTATGGCGTGCCGGGTTGGGGTTCGACAATTAGCGAACTGATGCTGACTCTCGCCGATATCCCGTACCATTTTGTTAACGTTGAGGGCTTTGACCAGCCGGGCCCGCAGCACGATCGCCTCAAACAGATAAATCCGCTATGTCAGGTGCCGACGCTCACGCTTGAGGACGGCAGCGTGATGACCGAATCCGCGGCGATTGCCCTGATGATCCTCGACAGCAGGCCGGAGCTGGCTCCCGCGCTGGATTCACCGCAGCGCCATCAGTTTCAGCGTCTGCTGATCTGGCTGGTGGCGAACGTTTATCCCACCTTTACCTTTGCGGATTACCCGGAACGCTGGGCCGCCGATGCGCCAGAGCAGCTGCGGGAAAGCTGCATTCGCTATCGTAAATCGCTCTATCTGTGGCTGGAGCAGCAGCTTGCCGCCGCGCCGTATGCGCTGGGGGCGGAGATAACCCTGCTGGACTGCTATATTGCGGCGATGTGTGCGTGGGGGCCGCGCCGGGAGTGGTTTGCCGCGCATACGCCAAAATTTGTCGCCGTGGCAGATGCGGTTTATCGCCACCCTAAACTCGAATCCGTTCTGCGGCGCAACGAGCTGATTTAAAGCACATAAAGCGATCCGGATGACGCGGGTTATGCTAGTTTTATCATCCTGACAATAAAGGAGCCTGCTATGCCGCATATTGATATTAAATGTTTCCCCCGCGACCTGAATGATGAACAAAAAGCGGCGCTGGCCGCCGATATTACCGAGGTGGTGATTCGCCATCTCAACAGCAAAGAGCGCTCGGTGAGCGTGGCCCTGAATGAGATCAAAGAGAGCGACTGGCAGCAGGTGTGGGACAGCGAAATCGCTCCGCAGATGGAACAGCTGATTAAGAAGCCCGGTTATAGCATGTAATTCCGTGCCTCCCCGGATTGCGGCGCGATGCGCCTTATCCGGGCTACAGATTTTCAGACGTCTGTGAACCAGTAGCCCGGGCAAGGCACTGTGCGCTGTAAGTGCAGGGGAGTAAAGAATTGCCCCGGAGGCGATGCTGCGCATCTGTCCGGGCTACGCGTCTGAATGAGATCAAAGAGAGCGACTGGCAGCAGGTGTGGGACAGCGAAATTGCCCCGCAGCTGGGACAGCTGATTAAGAAGCCCGGTTATAGCATGTAATTCCGTGCCTCCCCGGATTGCGGCGCGATGCGCCTTATCCGGGCTACAGATTTTCAGACGTCTGTGAACCAGTAGCCCGGGCAAGGCGCTGTGCGCCGCCCCCGGGATAGTGCGCGGAGTGGCAGAATATCCCGGAGGAGATGCCGCGCATCTGTGCGGATTATACGGCTCCAGATCCTGCTTTTCCTTACGTTAAATTTCGCATCGCCCGCTGGCAGATACGCTGCGTGGCGGGCGAGGGCGACTCAGCCAGCCATTGCGCGCAGAGCGCTCGTACCCAGTCCGGGTTGTCTTTGCCCGCATCGTTCAGCCAGTTGGCGACGGAATCCTGCACGTACGCCGAGGGATCGGCGCGCAGCGGGGTGAGGATCGCCAGCGCGCGCTGGGGCTGCTGCTTCAAAGCGCCGAGATGTGCGCACCAGACGCCGCGCGGGCGCAGGGATTCGCAGGCAAAACGGCGGATGCGTTCGGAGGAGGAGGATGTCCATGGCGCGAGTAACTCGAAAGCGAGATCCAGCTCGTGCGCCAGGTGCGGGCGCAGCGCCAGCCAGGCCCATTCCCGGACGCCGAAGTGGTCATCGTCGGCCAGGGGATAAATAGCGTTTAAGCGTTCATCAAGAGTTAAGTCTGCGGCCGCTCCCAGCATAAAACAGGCCCAGCCGCGAACCGTATCCGACCCATGCGCCAGACTACGCGCGATCCCTTCTTCGCCATATTCGCTCAGCAGCAGATGAGCAATACCCGCCATCCGTTTCACAATACCCTGAGCAGCGAAGGTCCTGGCGACCTGAAGGGACGCTGCAGGCAGGTCCGGAAACACCGATTGCAGAAGGGTGAGCTGATCGATAGCCAGTACTTCCGTCAGGTTGGCGCTCTGTAGTTTACCCTGCGACAGCGCCTGCAGAATATCATCAGCAATATCCGTAATGCGGGTTGCTCCTTTACGTTTTTCTTCAACTGCCATGGGCATCTCCTTTGCCTGCCAGCGTACCGGCGGCGACTTTGGTCAGTAGTTCAGATAGCTGGGTGCGCTCCTGTGCCGAAAGATGGCTGAATAAGCCGCCAATCCAGCGGCTGTGCCGGGCGAAGACGCTGCTGATAAGCTGTTTTCCCTCAACGGTTAATGCGATGCGCATGGCCCGGCCATCAAGCGGATCTGCATGACGCTCGATTAACCGATCGCGTTCAAGACCGTTAAGCAGGCCGCTGATGGTTGCCCGAGTGACGCCCGCTTTTTCCGCCAGCGCGTTGGGGGCAAGGCCTTCTGAGGCGGCATCAAGTAAAAACAGCAGCACGAAGCGACCCTCGGATAAACCCCACGGCGCCAGCAGCGTAGCGCAGTCGCGATCGATGGCGGCGGCGAGCGACAGGGTTTGAAAACAGAGGCGGATATTGTCGACGTCGGCTGGCTGATGACGCTCGGCCTCCTGCAGTAGCGAAAGGTGTTTCTGTTCCAGCTCCATCATCGCCCCTTGAAATATAGTATGGTGCCTAACTATATGTGGAGAAACCGTAACTATCAAGTGAAAACGCGCCAGTGATGACGTGCCTGAGGCGAGCATTATATTGACTTCTGTGCCGGATAGCGGCTGACGCTACACCCGGCCTGGCACAACGCAGTTCAGGTCGGCCCATGCAAATTAAGCACAGGCGAGCGAGTTTTAGTCTTGCGGAGTATTGGCGCGGACGTGGCGGCCGCTGGCAACAAAGTTGCCGGTGCCGAGATGATGCAGGGTATTAATCTTATCGTCGTCGAACTGCCAGCGTCCGGTGACGAACGCGCGCTCATCGGCGGCGGCGGAAACCACTTCGCCAAACAGGGTATCATACTGCTGCTGGGCCGCCGTCGGCGGCAGCAGACGACACTCCATCCACGCCAGACACTTCTCTTCAATCAGCGGCAATCCTAGCTCCGGGCCTTGCACCACCGGGATACCGTAGGCGTTAAATTTATCCTCATCGCGCCCGCTGATGCTGCCGACCGCGTAGGTCCAGCTGGCGGCCTCGACGCCCGGGACGACGATGCCGAACGTACCGTTGCGCTCAATAATTTCCCGCGTCCACGCGCTTTTATCCACTACGATGGCCAGCCGCGGCGGGGCGAACTCCACCGGCATCGACCACGCGGCGGCCATGACGTTGCGCCGTTGCGACTGCGCATCATAGCTGGTTATCAGAATGGTCGGGCCATGGTTAAGCAGGCGACTGGCGTACTGGAGTTCCACGTGGCGAAAACGGCTCATATGCGTTCCTTGGTGAATGGGGCTGTTGCCAGAATACACTGTAACCTGCGGGGCCGGAGCACAAAATACGCAGTCAGGCGGGAAAAATGCGCTATAAATGTCGGACACGATTGCTGGAGGCATTGATGAGTCCATTTTTAAGCGCCTATTTTTCTCGTCTGGGCTGGACGGGCACCCCGGATGTTTCAATTAACACCCTGCGCCAACTGCATATTCACCATAACGGCGCGATCCCGTTTGAGAACCTCGACGTACTGTTGCCGAGGGAGGTTCACCTCGACGATCGGACGCTGGAAGATAAACTGGTTCATGGTCGGCGCGGCGGCTATTGCTTTGAGCAAAACGGCCTGCTGGAGAGAGCCCTGCGTGAGATAGGCTTCAACGTACGTAGCCTGTTAGGACGCGTAGTGTTGTCCAATCCGCCGCATATGCCGCCGCGTACTCACCGGCTGCTGCTGGTTGAGGTGGAGGGTGAGCGCTGGATTGCCGATGTGGGTTTCGGCGGCCAGACCCTGACCGCGCCGATTAAGCTGCTGGCGGATGTGGAACAAACCACGCCGCACGGCGAATATCGCCTGATTTATGAAGGCGATGAGTGGACGCTGCAGTTCAGCCATCACGGCCACTGGCAGTCAATGTACCATTTTGATTTAGCCCGCCAGTACGCTTCTGACTATGTGATGGGCAACTTCTGGTCGGCGCACTGGCCGCAATCGCACTTCCGCCACCATCTGCTGATGTGTCGCCATTTCCCCGACGGCGGCAAGATGACGCTGACTAATTTTCACTTCACCCACTGGGATAACAACCATGTGGTTGAAAAGCTCGACTTACCGGACGTTCCGGCGCTGTATGAAGCGCTGCAAACGCGTTTTGGCCTCGGCGTTGATGATGCGAAATATGGCTTTAGCGAAGCGGAGCTGGCGGCGGTGATGGCGGGGTTTGATACGCATCCGGAGGCGGGGAAATAATCATCGTAAAGGAAGCGTAGGAGGGGTAAGACGTTGTCCATCCTGCGTGGATTTTACCCGGCTCGCGCTGTACTTCATCGGGCTGCGGGTTCACCGCCGTTTGCGGCCCTGTCGCCCGGGTCAGGGATTTACGCCGCGACCCGGGATGATTGCAGATTTTGCTCAGCGCCTTGAACGTACCACCTGGTAGCGGCGGGTGAAATACTCTACCGGCGCGCTCCAGACATGCACCAGACGGGTGAACGGGAATAGCAGAAAGATGGTCATCCCCAGCACCAGGTGAACGCGGTAAATCCACGCAACGCCGTCCAGATGCGCTGATGCGCCGCCGTGGAAGGTCACCACCGCCTGCGCCCAGTCAACCAGCTTCAGCATCTCGCTGCCGTCCGGATGCTGCGCGGAAAAGGGAATCGTCGTCAGGCCGAGCGTGCACTGGATCAGCAGAATACAAAGAATCAGAATATCCGCGGTGGTGGAGGTTGCGCGAATCCGCGGGTTGGTCAAGCGACGAACCAGCAACCCGATCCCCCCCACTAATGTCAGAACGCCGCAAATCCCGCCAAGAATCATCGCCATCAGCTGCTTCTGCGACATCGGCAGGAACCACGAATAAACCCAATGGGGCGTCAGCATGCCGAAAAGGTGACCGAAAAAGATGCCGAGAATGCCGATATGGAACAGATTCGACCAGAGTACCATTCCGCGCTTGTCCAGCATCTGGCTCGACGAAGCGCGCCAGGTGTACTGACCGTAGTCGTAGCGCAGCCAGCTGCCAAGCAGAAAAACCGTTCCACACAGATAGGGGTAGATATCGTAAAAGAAGACGTTCAGATACTGTATCATTTCGGGCCTCCGGCATGAACGTCGACGTACTGCGGCGCCACGTCCTGGCTAAAGCGTCGTTGATAAGCCTGCATCGGGGAGCTGTCGCAGGCGGTGGCGTTATCTTCGATAAACTTCACCTGTTCCTCCTCCCACACTGCATCAAGCGCCTGACGGGTATCATCGCGCTTTTCTCCCGCCACCTGTTTAGTGACACTGTCACTATTTAACGGACTATTAGCCAACGACAGCAGGAGATCGAACAGCTGATAGTAATCGCACTCCCTTTGTTTCAGTCGTCCGCCGAGCAGGGCCAGAATCGGCGCGACGTTGTGTAAACCTTCACTGGCCTCGTTGTCCGGTAAAATGCTTAAATATTCCAGGTAAAGCGGTAGATGATCCGGTAGTTCGCGGCAGTCCAGCTGTAATCCGGCCTGCTCGTACTGAGCCATTAAATCGACCATCGCCTGGCCGCGATCGCGGGATTCGGCGTGCACGTGTTCAAACAGCAGCAGCGAGGTGGCGCGACCGCGTTCGAACACTTCACACCATTCGGCCTGGCGGTCAAGCAGCTTTGCCGCCAGCAGCGGCCTGACAAAAGGCAGGAGCGCAGGGGCATCGGCCTGGACCAGCGCCAGCGCCTCTCCGCGATTCTCCCACAGCTCCTCATCCGGATACTCCAGCAGCAGACCGATGACTTTGAGAATACGCATTACTCTCCCTCCCCATGTTTATGCACGCCGCTAACGTCAATGGCGTCAATACGGCGGCTGTTGAAGAGGTTGAACTTAGTGTCCGAGCCGTGGCAGCCGTCGCCGAAGGTGAAGCCGCAGCCGTTGCGCTCAGGAAACGCATCTTCCGCCATTTCACGGTGGCTGGTCGGGATTACAAAACGGTCTTCGTAGTTGGCGATGGCAAGGTAGCGGTACATATCTTCTACCTGCTCAACGCTCAATCCCACTTCTTCGATGGCGCGGGTATCGGTGACGCCTTCCACGGTCTGGGAGCGCTTGTAGTGGCGCATCGCCATCATCCGCTTGAGGGCGCGCAGCACCGGCCCGGTATCGCCCGCGCTGAGCAGATTAGCGAGATACTGTACCGGGATGCGCAGGCTTTCCACCGCCGGAAGAATGTTGCCGTTGCTCGGCAGGCCACCCGCATCGGCCACCGACTGAATCGGCGACAGCGGCGGCACGTACCAGACCATCGGCAGGGTGCGGTATTCCGGATGCAGCGGCAGGGCCAGCTTCCAGTCCATCGCCAGTTTATATACCGGCGATTTCTGCGCCGCGTCGATAACGTTATGCGGAATGCCCTGCTTGAGCGCCTCTTCGATGACCGCCGGGTCGTGCGGGTTGAGAAATACGTCGCACTGGCGCTCGTAGAGATCGGTTTCGTGTTCGGTGCTGGCCGCTTCTTCGATGCGGTCCGCGTCGTACAGCAGTACGCCGAGGTAGCGGATACGGCCAACGCAGGTTTCCGAGCACACCGTTGGCTGGCCGGATTCGATTCGCGGGTAGCAGAAAATGCATTTTTCCGATTTGCCGCTTTTCCAGTTGAAGTAGATTTTTTTGTACGGGCAGCCGCTGACGCACAGCCGCCAGCCGCGGCATTTGTCCTGATCAATCAGCACAATCCCGTCCTCTTCACGCTTGTAGATAGCGCCGCTCGGGCAGGTGGCAGCGCAGCTTGGGTTGAGGCAGTGTTCGCACAGGCGCGGCAGATACATCATAAAGGTGTTTTCGAACTGACCGTACATCTCTTTTTGCATCGCGTCGAAATTACGGTCGCGGGCGCGCTTTTCAAACTCGCCGCCGAGCAGCTCTTCCCAGTTCGGCCCCCACTGAATTTTGTCCATTCGCTCGCCGCTGATCAGCGAACGCGGACGGGCGGTAGGCAGATGTTTGCCTTCCGCCGCGTTATGCAGGTGCTGGTAATCGTAGGTAAACGGTTCGTAATAGTCGTCGATGCCCGGTAAAACCGGGTTAGCGAAGATTTTTGACAAAACGCCGACGCGGTTGCCGAGGCGTGGAGTTAGCTTCCCGGTGATCCCGCGGATCCAGCCGCCTTGCCACTCTTCCTGATCTTCCCAGTTTTTCGGATAGCCGATGCCCGGCTTGGTCTCGACGTTGTTGAACCACGCGTATTCCATCCCTTCGCGGCTGCTCCAGACGTTTTTGCAGGTGACCGAGCAGGTGTGGCAGCCAATGCATTTGTCGAGATTGAGCACCATGCCGACCTGTGAGCGTATCTTCATTTTTTCGCCTCCTGTACCCCATCGCGACCTTCGTCATCCAGCCAGTCAATATTTTTCATTTTGCGGATCATAATGAACTCGTCGCGGTTGGAGCCGACGGTGCCGTAGTAGTTGAAGCCGTAGGCCAGC
>OEPS010000100.1_pt1 | contig 31163 bp, 45 predicted proteins | sample 1539411 | NCBI WGS metagenome assembly OEPS01 (sample SAMN02671747, study PRJEB22543) | soil metagenome | biome: bacteria | place: China:Hunan Province, Lengshuijiang City | collected 2012-10-15 | depth 0.08m m
ATTAACTTTATTATGGCATGCATAAAAATAATTTAGCAAATTCAACGTTCTGCAATATTTTCAACATCATAGCATTATTGACATCGGGACAAATGCGGACAAATGCGGACATTTATTTGCCCCAAATCGCGCCCCAAAATCCATTTTGCCCCAAATTTTGCCCCAAAATTACACCATTAAACCGGGCTGTCATCTTGCCTCATATCATTAATCACATGCGTTGCAACGCCGAGCACTTCGACATCATCCAGGGCCTCCCCTTCTATGCTCTCCCCCTCAACTGTGATAAACGACTGGCCCATTAATTTTGCAAACTGCAGATCCCCGGCGACACGTATCAGAACAACGCTCCGCTGCTTGACCTTCAGTGACAAATCGAGAACGACATAGCCCCGGTCAGTCTCTATAACCCGACTGTTAGCGCCGATATTGCACGCCGCCGTGACAGTCAATCTCTGCTCAACATAGTCATCAGCAGGTGATGGAAATGGTCCCATTACATGATCCTCCCCATATTTCTGAGAATCCACAATCTGTTTTCAGTGTGGGTCGGGGTTTTGTCAGCAAAGCAAAACTGATAGCGCTCTATCCACCGGTTGGCCTCGATGTACGAAAAGTGAATGTCACGCTGCAGCAAAGAAGAGATGAAATCCCGCGTGTGCAGGTACTGGTAGCCCCGTGAGTCACGAAGAATCGACTCACGAAAGGCCTCTGTGATATCTGATTGTCTGAGCATTTCTCACCTCGCATAAATACTGTTTATGCATACAGTAATTTCATCGAGAGGGAAGATCAATAGCGAGTTGGGCCAATCTTGGTAAAGTGCTGGCGATGTTGCTTTAAGGCCAATTGTCCAGACTAAACCTCAACGGCATCGCTGAACTTGCTCAGCGTTCTAAGGTGGGTGTAGGCATTTTCTTCGGGGTTAGGCCCATCCAAATCGTAATCACAACTGAACGTTTCCTGGTCAAATACAATATCACTTCCCGGCGCAGTGTAATTGACGATAAACGACATCACAGTTTTATCCTCAGAGATATTTATCACCCCTACGGAAATGCCCGCTCCGTTGACGGGTATCCCCTTAAACATCACGTTTCCTTTTAACATATGTTACCCCTTAGCTAGTTCGACCTGCTGACTCATATCTCAGGCGGATGCGTGAGAAAGATGGTGTGATTGATGAAGCAGTGTTGTTTTTGCAATAAATAATGACATTACCCTCAGCGTCCATACTTGGCTGTAATGTTGTCCCGTTAAGGCTTCCATTGGCAGTAGCCTCAACACCGGTAGCTATAAAGCCAGTAGTATCGACCACACTTTGAACTGGAGATGTGGCTGTCTGCCCTGCAGCTATCGTTCCCGGGACCCATGCAAACGACCAGTTCAGATAGTTTTTTCTCTCAATAAATATGCCGTCAAACAGTATTGGTGAAGCGCCATTTGTAAGAATGAATGAGCCGTTACTGATTTTGTCCGGCCTGATTTGCCATGTGTAGTTATGCCACTGACTGTCGGCAGTAACGCTGACGCTACCGAAATCAACGCCGTCAAGGTTGAGAATGACGGATGAAGCGGTGCCAGAAACATTCTTCATTCTCGCAGTAATATGCACAAACTCACGGTCAGAAATCAGTGCGCGCGAAATGGTTCCGCGCCGGATTTCAGTTAATGCAGCGACCGACATTACCGTTCCGTAATGAGTCATAGAGTTTGCATCAGGTACGAAAGGGTTGTTTACCAGCCCGGTCATTTTGTGGGCCGATATAAAGCCCGGTGCTTCATAGTACGAGCGTTTGTTTTTTGCTCCATTGTTAGTGTGATAGATAATCGGCTCGATATCCTGCGGCAGGTTTGAAGTGCAAACAAAAGTACCGTCAGCCGTTGCATCTCCCCGGTTAGAAATATTTTTACTTCCCGCAACTGTTCCGCCCTGGATATTCATCAGGACATTGTCACATCCCGAAAACTGATTTCCGCTAATATTGGGTTTTACACGAGAGTTGACACCTATTCGAATACAATTTGTATAAAGATTTTCATTAGTTAATTTGAAGTTCGTAAAGAAGTTATCTTTTATATCTACCCTGTTGGCCTGTCCAAGGTATATAACAGACTTCTGAGTGACGTTACCGGATACGGGTTTATCGTCATATTCAAACTTGTGATGCCCGGCGATAGAAACCACATCAAGGTTTGACCTGTCGGTGCCATAAATCCATGTACCTGAGTTGAACCCGAAAATCCCGCGCCAGAGGCTGAAGTTATTCACGTTGTTATTGGGGATGTCTATATAATCTTCAAATCGAATACATCCGGTATCTTCACTGCCCAGTCGTCTGCAGAGATAGTTATGAAGCCCTCCCTCAGCAACATCCTGAAGCGACAATCCCCAGCCCGAAAGATTCTGAAAGGTAATTTGCTCAAAAAACAGATAACTCCATGTCTGAGCTCTGACAAGCATTCCTGTATCAGAACCTTTCTGGCCGCTCAGACTCAGATTAAGAAGTCCGCCACCATGCGGGCGGATTCCTTCTTCAGGATCACCAAGAAACTGAAAGATATGATTTGCGCCTGATGGTTTTATTATTCTGGCCCCAAGGGCATCGATGCTGATAGAACCTTTTCCGTAGAATTTAACTGGAGCAGTAAGATTAATGTCGCCAACTATGTATTCACCATCTGGAACAAAAATTGACGCAACGCCTGAATTGGCCGCTCGTTGAAACATTAAAGTATGGTCACTCTCCCCCATATACCAGTCAAATACATCAGGATAACGGGCATTTTTATCGTGCTGAGTTTGACTTGTGGCTCCCAAAAATGGCTGCTTAACAGCCGTCAGGGCATCACCCATGCCTTCTTCGTCTGAACCCAGGTTTTGGCGAAGCGTGTCCCCGTCCATCAGAACAAGGTGAGTTATATCGTTTGCAAAGCTTGTTTCATCAGTGCCAGTAGTAGTAAAACCCGTATCAGTTTCTTTACTCAGTCGGAAAAATTGTCCCTGGAAGCGAATGTATTGGTTGCGTGCACTGAACTGGAATGGGCCATCCTCGTAATCACCCAAAAACACATATCCAGAACTATCAAGAAAGTCTATAAAGCGGGTTTCTTGCTCTATAAGCTGAGCGGAAAAACGGGACTCAAAATCCGTAAGTTTTACTGTGAATGCGGATTCCAGGCCAAACCATGACATACGACTGCGGCCAAGCCGATCTGTCCATATAGCGGATGTAATATCATTGAGAGCAAGGTCTAAATTCTGCGCGTTATCGAATACGTTGCGCATGTCTGCCGACGGAACCGGGTCCCGCGTTAAATAAAATGGCATAGGGTGTTACCTCAGAAATAAATCAAGCAGGCAGTTCCGGCCAGGCGAGTTTTTCGAATGATGCCTTATCTGAAATGCTGGTTAAATCGAGTGCCTTAATGTCTTTTATATAGGACATCCATCTGATAAGTAATTTCCTGTCATCATCTGAGATAACGCCAAGTTCAAGTTCTGTCCGCCAGTCTTTAATTTTATTATTGGCTTCTATCAGTAGTGCCCGTTGACGGTTTTCTGCCTCGATTGAATAATCGACGTTCTCTGGGGCAAAGCTACCAATATCACCATACTTGCCACTAATGCAGTCGCTGTAGATTTCGCCTCCGTGGCTTTCAATGTCATCAGGTGACGCAGTAAAAGAGATAAAACCATCAATCAATTCAAACTTTACATCACAGGTAATGAGCGTTTTTTCTTCGTTGGCATACACCATGTTTTTAACGTCGGTATAATTCATCATGCAATCCTTAAAAATAACGAAACGCCATAATGCCTGTCGCTATTGATAGCCAGCCCCATGCAGCGCCATGATCCTGAAACCGTGCTACCTTCAGTAATTCTTGCCCAGTCCCCCCCTGAATCTCCGCCATAAGCTGTGACGCCGGAATAAGCTAATCGGCTACCGCTCACCACATCGCCGGGGTTGATAGTCGAACTGAGGGTTGTATTTCTTAACATGGCGTATGAACCGATCGCTCCAGTGCCGATATTTGCAATGCTGCTCGTAATAAACGACTGAGGTGGTGGGTTATTTGGACTGTAAACGCGTAGCCCTGCTTCAGAAATTTGCCCTGTGGCGCTCAGGGGGCCACTTAACGTGCCGCCTGTAGATGGATAGGCCCCAACATCACCAGCACCAAGAACAACAGCACCAGTTTTCTTATTTACACTGGTTACAGGGATCGAAGGGATAATGGAATTCACGGCATCGTGCAGTTTCTGAACTAAGTCACTAACGTTACCATCATCAAGTATGTCTTTACCGGTATTATCGGCCATGAATTGAGCCAGAACACTACCCATTACAGTTGACTGACGTAACGCCTTGTTGATCTGCCCAGAACGTGCAATACCAGCGGTAAATCCCGTAGCAAGCGCAATAAGCGCCTCCCACTCAGCCTGAGTAACTACATTCGCACCAGATGCTATTGCGAAAGGTTTAAAATTATTTTCCGCCATCAGAAGTTTTCTCCCCATGCACCAGTTTCAAAGCCAGCCATATATTCATTTTCAACATCAAATCCAAAAAACTTATACCCATTTGAGGGTGTTACTGTTTCCCTAACTCGTACACCAGCAGCCTTGACAGTCAGCAGGCCAGCGCGAATAACGAAAACAAATTCAGCGGGTAACTTATCAATAGGGTTAATATCGTATCTTGAAGGTACATAATCAGCAGGAAGTGTAATGAACGGCCCCCGATTCATACCTGAATCGAATATCAGCCTGTCCGTTACCGACATAAGATATTCTTCATCGATAACAATCAGCACTGAAATAGTCATATCCTGATTATCCAGGATAATCATTTTTATTCCCGTACCTGCAAGCGCGGCCTCCAGAATATCCGGTAGCGTACCGTTCTGGCCGTTCCAGTTATTGATGCCAATTCTTGCTTTCAGAACAATTCGGTAAACATCGTCGCTCAGGTAGGTTAATTCGTCGGTTGCCTGGTAAGGCCCCAACCACACACCCTGATCCCATCCGACACGCCCCTTATCCCACTCAAGAAAAACGCCGGATATGGGGGCTGCTACGGCTCGCGATACACCAACCCATTCCCCAACAATGTCGAGCTGATCACCAATAGCTGTATCAACATCGAAGTCAGCAACCAGCCCGGAGACTGACTCTGAAACATCAATAAGCGGGCGTGTAGATAAATCGACGTGAGCAAAGAACTTAGGCTTTCCGGCATGATAGTTAGTGATCCGGTCCGTGTATTTACTCATTCTGTCACCGTTATGACTATGTTCTCCACGCTACACGAAACTGATTCGTCATAGGCAATAACCACGTTCGCCGCTGCAACGGTCGCAGCTGATTTCCCGATCATCAGCTCCATGATGTCGTAATAGCGGGCGTTACCACCGCTCACGACACCAAGGTTAGCCGGGGAATAAACGCGACTCAGTAGCACGCTGTCACCGATCGCCAGCGAGTTGATATATGCCGCGATAGCTGCCTTCATCTCGTCGCCGACCTGTGAACTGTAGCCAGTCAACGCCTTAAGCGTGATTGCGACGTATATCGGTACTTCAACAGGGCGAGAAAAGCGGATGGTGTAGGGATTGCCGTATTTGTCGGTAACGATTACAGCCGTAGTGCCGTAAGTGGATACGCCCTGCCCTTTTGTGCCCCGGATTGTGTTTGCTATCTCTGTGGCGTCGCCGCCTTCGACAATCGCCGAAATTGAATGAGCTGGCAGTCCGTTAGCATCAGTGGTTTCTGTATCGTTCTCAAACAGCTTGTGACGCGTTACGCCTGAGACGTTAGCAATCGCCCCATCTACAGCATCGAACGGCGTCAGTGAGGCAAGCGCAACGCTCTTTGCCTGCCTGATGCGTAGCTGAGCATCTGTTTCAGCCGCAACACCAACCGTAGCGGCCTGTTCATTAGTTACTGATACCCAGCCCCGCGTCGGCGTATTGATCGTGGTTACGCTGCCCGCCAGTGCCGCCACCGCTCCAGAGCTGGCACATGTCGCCGTTGCAATCACGGTTCCAGCGGTACCAATAACCACTGAAGCGGGCAAGTTCCATATAACGCCGTTTTTGTCGCGCACAGAGCCGTTAGTGATGGTCGTCCCGACTGTGCCTGTCAGTTGTAGGTCGACAGTTGAATTCGTCGCCGGGCGGCGGGTAATGCCGTTAATTTTGACGTTACTCGTCAGCGCATCCGACATCGCCGTTGCCGGAGAAAATGACCGATATACTGAAATAGCTGTGTTATTGGCATCGTGGATGGCCAGCGCCACCAGCGCAACCATCTGCCCGTCTTTACTGTCCGGGTCCAGGTAGGCATCACCGCCGTAAATCTGCTGGAAGTAACCCGTAATTCTGGTCAGTACAGTTTGATATTCAGGCGCACTTATCCCCTCAGCGGTTACCGTTGCCGATAAGCCGAGTGTATCGAGGTCCAGGGCCATTTATGCCTCGCTTGTTACTGTCGTTGTCCCGTAGATGGTTTCTACCGTTGCAGTGAACGTTACACGCCGTGTGCGACCGTCAACGGTAGTATTGAATTCAGTGACCGCGCGAACTCCCTTTGTTTCCAGGATGCGCTTTCGAATGGCAAGGTTGTACGTCTCTGGTTTGTGTTTCCCCAGTACAGACTGAATCCAGGGTGTACCCTCAGTGGTATCAAGGAACCATTGACCGTACCAGAGCAGGAAGCGCGTTTTAATGGCCTGCGCGACGGCCTCCGGAGAGTTTACCAGCCAGGTATCATCACCCTGGCCGAAAGTATAATCTCCGTCATCATCTTCTCGACGGTAACGCATGTTATCCCCCAAGCGGATCTGTATTACTCCCACCAAATTCAACGCCGCCGTGCGTGTGCTTATCGACGACTGAGCCATCCACCAGCTGCAGGCGACCATCGGGCAGAATTTGAAGCCCGTTCAGGTTAAAACCTCCCGGAGCCGTACCATTGATTGCTCCGCTTTCAGGGTTGAGGCTCAACTTTGTCGCCCCGTCATCACTGCGCAGCTCTACCGCACTGGTGCTGATTCCGCTGATTTTCTTTGCCTGTGACCGTGGACCGACAATAGCGAACGCATCAGATAGATCGTGCATACGTCCGTCTACCGGCTCCTGCACGCCGCCGCTCTGCCACCAGAAATCAATACAGCGGTCAGCAAATATCACCAGGCATTCATCGCCTTCCTTGACAGGAAAGGTCAGCGTACAGCCACCGCCGCGAGGGAAGACGACAGGAACGTCCACCAGCAGCGGGTAATCCTTCGTGCTTTTGTTGCCATCGCTGTCCCGCTCAACGTAGCGGATAGCGGGTTGCACAACTGCGGTTACTAATTCAGGGTCAAATGACTGAATAATGCCGGGCAGTGCAACGCGGATTTGTTCCTTGAGAACTTTTCGTTCTGATTCGAATGTTTCGTCAAGTGAGCCACTGCGTGTTTGATTTGTAGAGGCCATTCATAAACTCCAGAAATGAAAAAACCCGCGCATTGGCGGGCCTGATGTGTTGTCTTTTTTTTACTGTCCTGTGGTAAGAAACTCATGATAGAGATTAGAGTCCCTATCCAAGCAAACCTTTATCAGAGTAATAGCATGAACTAACAAATCATTATCTCTGTTAGGATCCGGTTTGAAGTACTTACTCCCATGGAATAGGTTGTTCCTAATCATTGGAATCTGAAGTAATGCCTTGCTGAAATTTTCCGGATATATTTTCGGCTGCACTTCCCAAGTACCATCAGACTTCTGCCTGTTAACCGTGTTGTTGCAAATGTAACTTATTGCCGCATCAGCTTTTTTGCTACCAGAGGGCAACGATAAAGAAACCGTATCCGAATAATCTTTCCAGTTAACACCCACGACATATTGCTGTTTATCGAGTTTGATGAAATTTTGACGCTTTAATGCATGTTCAAATCTAGAAAAATAGTTGAAAAACATAAATATAAGTTTTTCATCTATCCCGCACCTTAATTTCTCAAAATCTGGTTCAGCAAAATTATCAAGCGGGTCCGGCTTCTGATTTTTATCATCTGTTTGCGCAGTCATTAGCCATTTACCTTCTTGCATGGAAAAGAACCGATGATCTTCGGTGCATCCATGCTGTTCTGAAGGAGCTGGACGTTTAGAAATCGCTTTTCAGTACCAGGTCTGCGGACGTACTCGAAACCGTAGTTGTTACCATCTCTCGCAGGCATAAGCCCCATCTCGGCTTTCATTCCGTTGCCGTTACCAAGAGTTTTAATCTTCTGGGAGGTCACTGCCTCACCATTAATTCTGAATAATGAATCAGGAACCAGCTCTAATTTATAACTACCACATTGCACCGTGATACCACCAGGATTTGCAGAAAATGCTAACCCAGGAAGAAAACAGAATATGATAACCACCAACTTTTTCATTCTTACCCTTCCCGCTGTAAAGACGACGCCGAACGGACATCCGCCGCACCACGCGCTTCACACATCATATCCATGTACCACGCCTGGCCCCTTGTGTCGCCAGTGTACATAATGCCGCGCACGATATAAACGCCGTCCGTAGCAATACTGGCTGGCTGTGAGGTAGTTCCGGTTATTGAGATGTTCCCGTTATTGTCCTGATCGGTTATGCGACCACCAGCCATAGCGATATCATTATTCGCCAGCGCGGTACGGTAGACAGACGCCTGATCCAGCTCAATCAGGCCATTAACGCGAATGTTTGGGTTAATCAGCGCCCGTACGTTCACCCCGTTGTCGATCGTTTGCTGAGGCATGCCGATTAGCCCGGTAGCGCTGTTCAACACAATAGCTTCGTGCACATACTCATTTTTTGCCACCATCTGGCGCTGACCATCAACGAATTGCCAGGTTGCGCCGCATTGCCTTGCGACGTTATCCATCAGGTCTCGCGTCATACCAAACAGCACGCGCCCGCGTGGGAAGACGGTAGCAGGCTTTGGCGGGGTGACGCCCTCAGTCGCGCCCTTCGCCTCGAAGTCCTTCATCAAAGCGCGGTTCATATCGGCAACGGTATATCCTGCCGCCAGTGTTTGCACCGTGATGGAAGAGGTAAAAGCCAGATCGGTATCTGCGGCCTGAATAAGTACGAACGAATCAACCGGGTTATCTTTTCCCGTGATGGTGTACCGAATATCGCCTGTAAACAGCAATCCCCAGTTACGACCGTCAGACTGTCCAACCTGAGAAGCATCAATCTCACGAACGCGTCCAACTTCACTGGCGTCAACATCTGCCGCTATTCCGTCATAACCAGCGATAACCCTGATGGTGGAAAATTCACTTCCAGTAATACGGTTTATCGTATCCGCTGCCAGGTTATAAATCTTGAAGGTCCCGGTTCGCGTAGCGCTACTGATGTTGAACCAGTCTATCGTGAAAGTAACTTTAAAATTGCCAAGGTCAATTCCTTTGCCATTCTCATCGAGCAGCTGCAGCTCAAAATGACGCATCCAGTTTTGAGACATAATTACTCCATTATTGCCACCAGGTGACTGGCGGTACCGAGATCTGTTTGGGTTGGATAATCCTGGTTGGCATCGTCGCAAACCACGGCGAGTTTGAAGCCGAATCCGAGGCAGGAATACTGCGCCAGCAAATCAGCTCCGGTCACCAGAGGGATACCTTTAACCACCTGGTTACCGCTGCTACTGGCGATATCCAGAACCCAGCAAGGATCACGCCAGGTGATGATTATCTGGTAAGTTACACCAGCCAGAATGGTGCTGAACTGCTGATTATCTGCCGTGAGAGGGATTTCGTAGATTTGCATTATCCGCCCCCCAGGATTGTTTTTATTCCCTGCCACCCAGAACTCAACAGGGATTCGTTTTTAGGCGTAGCCGCTTTTGTACCGGAGTTAATAACGGCGGAAGTATTTGCGCCTTCTTTCATATCAGCCTTATCGGCAACCGTTATTTGCTGGGTCTGGGAGATAATGACCTCTCGCAATGTCAGAACGGCCATAAGCACATTCTCTGAGGTCCGGTCGGTTGTAACCTCAATGGCACGGATCAGCATATTGTTATACAGGCGCTTTCCGGTCACTACGTCGAAAGGAATACGGCTGGACTGCAGGTCGAGGATCTGTTGATAGGTTTCCTTCGGACTCAAGCCTAGCGTAAGCCCCAGAGAGGAGGTGTCAGCAAAATCAAGAAGCGAGCCACCACCAGCAAAGCCCACCTCCATAACAACTTCAGACGGACGTTTATAAGCGTGATCGGAAACAGGCGCTCCTGTTTCAACCGGATGCTCCGTAATCTCCAGTGTGTCGTTGTGTTTTTCAGTAATCACTACACTAGGGATAATCAGGCCAATACGCCGGGACTGCTGCTGAAACAGCGTAGAGAGAATATCCATCAACCAACCCCGCTCTGGTTTTTACGCATCACCCTGGCGTTTGCATCGACCTGTCGGCGTCCTACTTCCTGCCCGACTTCCATCGCGTTATTGCCATAGATGTAGTAATTGTTGTTTTGCTGAATACCTCCCTCTCTACCAGGTAAGTTGCTAAGCACTCTGGGAATGTAGTTTCTTGTTTCCTGTGGTAACAGTGACAAGCCATACTTCTGTACGTTGCCAATACCCCAGTTATAAGAGGCAAGAGCTTTACTCAGATCCCCACCGTTAACCTTAAGCAACTGCGCCAGATACCTTGCTGCAGCCTCCGCTGATTTTGCGGGGTCAAATACATCATTGCCACGCAGCCCCAGCTCTCGCGCGGTTCCGTCCATAAACTGAAACAGACCTTTAGCTTGTCCGTAGCGAGTTTTAGGACCTACTGCAAACTGATTGCCAGCAGATTCAGCGATAGCTACGCTGCGTAACAGCCCCTCCGGGAGGTTATGCAGGGCTTCCAGCCTGCCCAGCAGCGGGGATATCCAGCCCAGAAGCTGAGCACCGGTTTTAGTTGGTGATGGGCGCTTAACTGACTGACCATATTGGGCAGGGTCATCATTAAAAAACCATCCGCGCACAGTTTTACCAACGTTGCGAGGATCAAACCCAAACCGGTTCTTAACCCACTCCGCCGAGCTATCAGCACTATCAGAAACGCCAGGTAATGCGTCTGGATTGCCCCCTTGCTTCAGCAGCCGCTTACCGATAGCGGCAGCATCAGACCAGCGCCCCTCTTTGATAGCGCCCAGCAGGTCGCCGATCAGGCTCAGCATCTTACTGAACTCGCCCATCTGAGCGATGAAGTTGCTGAAATCCCACTTCAGGGACCAGGATTTAGGGTCGATGTTAAGCAGCTTCGCCAGGGCTTTTCCGAGGTCGTTAACGGTTTGCTTCAGGTCATTGACCATCTTCAGTGCCGCGTCGACTTCAGGCTTCCATTTTTCCCATTCAATCAGGCTTTTTCCGCCTTCTTTCCAGGTCTTATAGTCTTCCCAGAGAAGAGCAATCCCGGCAGCAAAAGCGGTAACCAGGCCAATCGGTGACATCCAGAACGTACTGTTCAGAATACGCAGCGCTATCGTCAGCGCACCAAACAGCGTAATCAGTTCGCGTGTTTGTTTATCGAGAGATTTCCACCAGTCAATCAGATCGGAGACGCCTTCAGTCAACCTGAAAAATAGCCTCCCGATGATTTCACCGAGCCACAATATCCCTTTAATGGTCGCCGTTAGTACCAGCTCAATTTTCGGGAAGTTGTCGAGTATCTGGCGGCGTAGTCTGTCCAGACCATCGGCCAGCCCTCCTGCGAGGTTGGAGCCGATTTTGTCCCGCGCCATTCCAGCCAGTTCACTGAGTGAGCGGAGGGACGTCATAAACCGGTTAGAACTGACAGCCGCCCGATCAGCGTTGAATCCGATCGCTTTTGCCATCGCGGAGTATTCGCCGGTGATTCCACCTATTCCTCGCCGCAACGCCATCAGCGTATTTTCATCAATACCCAGCATCTGTGCGTACTGGTTGGCCCGGTAATACGGCATGCTGCTGAGCTTCTGGCCTACACCCGTGAAGATGCTGGCCATATCGCGCATATTGCCGCTGGCATCGCGTGTCTGTACGCCCAGCCGGTTCAGGAAGCCCTCAGCGCCGGGATTGGTTCGGATAAACCGCGACAGATTTTCCAGTGAACTTAGCGCGGAATTTGCATCACCGCCCATCTGTGAAACGGCGAACCCAATTGATTTAAGCCCTTGCACCGTTGCGCCGGTACGCTGTGACGCCCAGTACAACTTTTCGGTGCCCTGGGCTATCTTCGCGGTAAAAGCGATAACGGATAAAGCAGCACCCTCGATCGCCAGTCCGGTTCTAATCGCGTTCGACGTTACCCCGGCCAGAACTGCGTTAAATTTCCGCTCACCACTTTCATCGACTTTGAAGCCAAGCGACACCAGAAAGTCTTTAATCGTCTCAGCGTTCATTCGCCTCTCTCCATCTGTCAATGCGCCCCTGATTGTCGGCTTCCATATCCAGATAATCGTTAAGCAGCGCGATACGGGCGAGATCAACCCGCCCGTTATCGAGGTCTGTCTGGTCTATCCGGAATTCACGAACAACACGAAGGATGTAATCCTCACCACCGGGGAGAGAATTAAAGGTTATGGGGCTGGCTGGTCCGCCGTCTCGTTGGTAGGGAGTTCTGGTAAAAAATTTCCCAGGCTATCGGCGACCACCCGCGCCACCAGCTGCAGCATGCCGAAAAGGTCAATATCATCAAACATCAGTTCACCGCTGCGGAATACTGGCGTCCAGGACTTTCCGTTTTCACGCACCACCACAGCAAGGCAAGGGTGAATAATGGCGTTAGTATCCTCTTCGCTTAGTTTTGACAGCTCATCAGCAATGCGCGGAAAGAGTGTGCTAAACACCGGCTCCAGTTTATCCAGACTGGAACGCTCAACTTCACCGTCTGCACTCAGGAGGGCTTTAACCCCACCTGCAGGAAGGAGGTCTTTGAAACTGCCAAAATCGGAAAGCAACCCGGCGAGGATCGGCAGCAGTTTGCGGGATACCTTCAACTGCTCGAAGACACCCAGTTTATTGGCGCGATAGTTCACGCCGTTGATTTGAAATTCCATTGTTACCCCAGAGAGATTGGTTACGGACCGCCTTAGAGATATTCTTCAGATTCCACACCGAAGGACTAAGGAGGTCCGTATGTCAGTAAACAAGTTACCGGAAGGAAAAACCCCCAGCGAGGCTGCACATGATTTAGTGCTGGCACTTGTCTCATCAGGCCATTTCACGACCAAAGATAAAAATGTCGAGGAAATATTCCGGATGGTTCAGGAGGCAGAAGCTGAATACTGTCGGCTCTACCAGAGAAGGCTCGATCTTCTGGCTGCGCGTGAAGATAAGGTCACTCAAGAGATTTGGTCTGCTCTTGTCCTATAAAAGACATAACTAAAGCTGTGTAGCCACGGACGGCAGTTTGAACTGCTGTCCGCACTTCCTCTTCACTTTTGCCATCAATGATTAGCTGATTAATGAGAGCGCCAATCGAAGGCAGGATGTCGCTTTTGATATCACTAAATACTTTATAGCGGTCAGCATTGGTGATAATGATTTTTTGTTCCATCGGTTAAAACTCCCCTAACAGTTCATCAATTTTGCCACAATCAAACACCCAGGCGACCGTCCCGGCGACCTTTGGGTTGTTCCAGTCTGGTTGTTTCTGGAATGCAACCGATCGCGCTGTTCCGATGTCTCCCGACACTTTATTTCGAACAACGATGACGTTATTCCCCCAGGTAGCAGATGACAGGCTTTGTGCGTTGTACATCAAAGAGAGCTTTTTATTGACCGGAGAGGTCTTCAGCAGTGTGACGGTAATCGTCCCACTCTTTCCGCCGTGCAGGCTATGCATCACTTCGCCATCAGCACCAATGGTCATGGTGTTTTTAGCCTCGGTCATCGCAACGACAATCCCCTCGTCAGAGCTTGCCGATCCGGAACCCAACTCGACAGAGCCGGTTGGCCCGGAAAGGGAAGCCGTGATATCAAGAAAAGAATAAGCAGACATGGTTTCTCCTTAACGAACCACAGTGATTGCCACGCTGCCATAATGGACAGCACCCGCCAGTTTTCCGGCTATCTGGATCGGCACGCCTTTGCGTGCCTCGCGGTCAACCTGCAGCTGGTCATCGACACTTTCCGCCCAGGTGTAATATCCCTTCGTCAGCATGTCGCCAGTACCCAGTTGACCGACTGGACCGCCAGTCCATTTTCCCGGCGCAAACAGGCCGTTGGTGACAGCCTTATCCAGCACCAGTTCAATATTTGAGATGCGAGTCGTAGTCCCGGCGTCGGTCTGGGGGATTTTGGTTGTGCTGGTATAGAGCGTATTGAAATCGGCTGTCTGGACCGCGTTCTGCAGCCAGTCGAGGCCATGACGTTCATCGAAGAAATCACCATTGCTCATGACGCCCTGCTCAAGAATCGCCGTATCGTTCTCGTAGTAGACGTAAACGTTACAGTTTTTCGCTTCAAGGTTATTGGCTTGCGACGTTCCCAGCATTTCGTAGGTAATGCCAGGTTGCTGTTTAAACTTCAGGGTGATGGTCGTATTGCTTCCAGTGAAGTCGACGGTAAACGCGCGGGCAAATGCCGACAATGCAGCGTAACGACTACTGGTTGAATACTGGATAAATGTCCGGCTGTACTTCGCCGCTTTCAGTTTAGATGCAATATCCGTGGTTGCGGCGGCATCCAGTATCGTCGCTGCGTTGGAGGTGACACCGAAGATGCGTGAAACGGTTGAAGCCTCAATAGCTGCAGCAACATTGATAATTTCCGCATCAGCGGGATAATCAGCAGCGGGTACCGCCAGATGCAAGCCATACCAGGTGTTATAGTCCATCAGCGCATTCACAGCCTGCAGCACCGTTTCAACGGAGCCAGACTCGCCGCTTGCTAACGTTTTAGCCCAGCGGCCAACATAGACCTGCGTGGGCTGTGGCTGCTGAGCAAACCAGATAACAGCAGCTTTGTATTCTTCGCTGTCCACTCCGAAATCATCACCTATATCATCAGACGAAGAATAAACCCGGAGGCGTTCGGTGATTGGGATGACTGTTGAATCACCCAGGATGAGCATCGAGCCAAAATTGCGCCCCTGCGCAGCCCGTGCGGAAAGCGTCACCGTCACGTTAGTGATACGGTTAAGGGGAAGCCCTTTTTCCATTTTAGTCTCCGGTTGAGATTGTGACGTTACCGTCAAGAATGGATTTAACGTTGTAAGTACGTGTGTTTTTGCGGGAAAGGGTCACGCTCAAATCGTACCGGCGTACCCACTGGTTATTGATTAGTTCGGGAAGATTTCGAATATCTCCGGCCTCCACCAGCGACAAACCGCTGATTTGTCGGAACGTATCGGCGTTTTGAGCAATAAATATTCCGTCACGAAAGCGTGTTGCCATTGCTGAACCACCAGGACCGTAGAAGCAAAACAGGACCTGGACGCTTTCCCATGACCATTGTTCGCTCTGCTCTTCGCTTACCTGAACATTTGCAGGAGTGCCGGGGCGTGAGAGCGAGGAGAAGTTAAAACCGCACCAGGTTTCGCCGTTAGGCGGTATCTTCTGCTGTGGATCGATAAAGCGCGGGTACACCTTTTTAACCGACAGTCCAGTAATACCTCTCACCCAACGACTTAGCTGTCGCTCCAGTTCTTCGTCGTAATCTGGCGCATCCCCCACAGGAGTTAGATATCCGGGGCCGGTACTGTCATTACTCAACGGGAATTCCTCCGTTAAATTCGAGCAATTCACAATGGGCCTGAACAAACCCGGCACCGTATGCCGTGTATGGATCGACAAACGTCACACGGTAATTACGCCCGCTGTACGTCACAATGTCAGCGTCCAGCTCTGGCGTCGTATCACTGGCTGGCATGCCCTGAGTAAGCCGGAATTGCGTCACAACCAGGATTGCGCCATTAATATTTTGCCCTGCGGCCATACGCTGAGCCTGAAGCGAACGGTCAACCGTCACCACGCCAGAAAACGGGATGTCCTGCGCGGTGTTAACCGGGAAATTATCCTCGTCTACTGTCTGCACCTGGCGATGACAGACCAGCGTGGTATCCACGAAATCCGGATCCAACAGAACCTCAGTTACATCGAGAAGCGGCATTATTTTTTCCTCACGACATAGGCGATCGACCGTATCAGGTACCCTCGCGCATAGAGCGGTTTATCGCCTTTGATCGGGGGTTTCGACTGCCTGCGGCTTGCAATTGTCTTTTCAGAAAGCGGGGTGAGACGGTCGCCCGCACCGATAACCGCTTTAGAGGCATCACGGGCAATTTGTCCTGCCCTCTCCAGCTCACGCATAGCGGCTTCCTGCTTTCCATCCATAGTGGCAACCGCTGCGGCTTTAAGATGCTCTGTAGTGCGTGGTGTTGAGTCTTCAATACCCATTTCCAGAAATGGCCGGGGCGGCAAAGTAACTACTGTCCCGTCAATTTCTACGGTCGCGCCGGTAGACTGGAGATAACCCAGTTCAGCGTTTGTCATCGGTGCATCTTCACGCTGTGGACCAGCAGGAATACCCACCAGCACATCAATCCCGGAAAGCTGGCGTAACGACTCCAGAACGGACTCAGCGTTATCTGCGGTGATCGTGAGACCTGATTTCATAGCAGTTGCCTCCCACCCGCACCGGACATCGACCACCACCAGAAGAACTCTCGACCATAGGCCGTGTTATTCCAGAATCCGGCATCAGGATCGATAATTCCGGAAACGTCATAACTGGCGCTGACTTTATCAACCGACTTCGAAGATAAAACACCGCCTCCTGAGCTGTTCACTCCACCAGCTGCAGCCACCGCAATAGCCCGGCCTCGCAGCTCGGTATAGTGCGCGGTGAACAACTCGGCTAGGTAGACGAACTGGCACCCGAAAACATCCTGATTGAGAAGGCAATCAGCCTGATTAAGGTAGAAATTTATCGACGCTTCTGGATATTTGGTTTTATCGGAGAATTCAGGGAAGTCTGTGCGGAACTGATCACTTGTTGGCAGAAGACTGTTTTTTGGCATTGCCGGTCTCCTGTTTCTCTTCACTGTCGACAGGCTTCACTGCTGCGGCTTTCAGCTCTGAGATTTCCTTGTCCTTTTCAGCCAGTTGAGCCAGTAGCTCAGCATTGGCTCTTTCCAGGGATATGACATACTCCTTCAGGTCAGCATTGACCGCTTCAAGCTGCTCCGCTTCGGCGTCGTCGATCTGTTTTGCATAGGCTTCAAACGCCCAGTGAGACTTAACGATGTCAGGGAAATCCGATCCGCTGTGAACACCTTTAGTTATTTCAAACTTAGAACCATCTGCCAGGCTCAACGTTGCGCCAGAAGATACGAGATACTTCATAGGATTACTCCATTGAAAAAGGCGGGGCTTCCCCCGCCCGTGATGGCTATCAGGACGCTGGAACGTCCAGGTAAGAAATAGTGTTGGAGTACGGCACCTCAACCTGCCCTAACTTTCCGTAATACACCGTCAGTTGCTGCATGCTGCGGTATTCCAGCGGGGTATTCAGCAGCGGGACCATGGGGAATCGAATATATTTCTCATCCTGGGTATACGCGACGATGCGATGAGAACCACCAGCACCACGCTTTGACGCCCATTTGATAGAGACAATCTCCAGCGGTTCACCATTTTCCTGATAGGCAATGCTGTTAATTTTCACGTACTCCAGAACGGAGATATTACCCGCCGAAGATACCTTCTTAATTGTCAGCAAACCGAAAAGCTCAGGGGCCAGACCAATCTTCGCCGGACATACGGCATAACCAGAGCGCATCCATACATCAGTCAACACCAGGTTGATATCCTGCAGGATGACATCAGGATCGGTCGTCGCGGTCCATGCAGCAGCAGCCGCCAGCGGGACAATATCCGGGAGGTTCAGCATTCCCGGCACACCCAGACCAGCATCACCGATGTATACCTGCTCATCGGTATCCATGTTCCATTTCAACTTCATTGCTTCGTACTTCTGGGTATCGATTGGGCGTCCGAGTTTTTGCGCTGACGCCAGCTCCAGTACCGTCCAGGATACTTCCGTCGCCCATGGGGTCAGGTTGTTACGAGTGGGGAGAATATCCAGCTCTGGGCCAGGAGTTGCCGTACCCTTTTTCCCCATCCAGTTTTTACCCATTGGATTAGGGCCGCCAACGCTGGAGAAATCAGTGTTAGTGAAGGATGACACTTCATCCGCGATGGAGATATCACTACGCAGCGGCATGTCTCTGGTCCATTTAACGGACACCAGCGGCATGTTTAGCGTCTGGTCCATGCGCTCCAGCTCACCGACGACAAAAGCGCCGGTAGAGTCGATAGTCGCTCTGTCAACTGTAAACATTCATTCTTCCTCAGATGTTAAATGCGATTTCGATACGACCGTCAGCTTCACCCGGTCCCATTACCTCTGCATTTGGTAGCTGAGGTGTATTTGTTGCGGTTGCGTCAGGCGTCAGCACAAATGAACCTACAGGGCTGGCTGCTGTACCTGCTGTTACGCGCACGTAAACAGGAGCACCTTTTTTCGCGTTGGCCGCGTTTCCTGCGGTCGCCTTAACGCAGATGTAACCACGTTTAAGGTTGTCACCCACCTGATTAGCAGTGACACCGAGATAAGCCAAATCCGGAGCTGAAGTGATAGGGAAAGGACGAACAAAAATACCTTTTACCTTGTCAATAGTGTCACCATCAGCCAAGGGTACGAACTGATCGTTTACGTATTTCCCCGGCAGGCCGTATGTTGGAAATAATTTAGTGTGGTCCAGAGTAACCGGCTCAATAGTCAGATCTCGCGGACGCGTTACTGCACCGACAAACCCAAGGGGCATGCGGGTTAAATATGCTGTTCCAGCCATGTTGAATTACCTTATTTGCGCTTGTTCCAGAAATCGGCGTTGATCTTGTTCAGCTCAGCCGGGGACATGTGTTTTGTGCTGATATTGCTGTCTGTCGTGTGGACAACGTTGCTCAGCGGGAGTAAGTGGTTTTTGGCTTTATTAATTTCGACAGCGGCCTTAAATACCGCATCCACCGTTGATTTTGGCGCTTTGGTGAAATCCTCCACACCGAAAGCCTTCAGACTGTCACCAGTGCGTACAGCATGATTGAGCACCTGACGCTTAAGTCCTTTATCGCCATGCGGCTGGAAGCCTGGCGCGATGATCTCCGCATCGGCGATGATGTTGCGCTTAAATGCCGCATCACCGGTAATCTTCGCGTCTTCCTCCGCATCTTCATCACCTGTTGGTGTGTCTTCCAGATCCGGGTCAGCGTCCGCTGTTTTTCCCTCCAGCTTATCCAGGCGAGCAATGATAGCCGCGGCCCACTCCGGAACGCCTTCATCACCCGTGGGAGTATCTTCCGGCGTTTCATCCGTGGTTGTACGATTTTCTGTCGGTAAAGCCGTAGCCTGTGACGGAATATTGATATTGATTGTCGAGCCAGGGATACCACCAAGAGCGTCGGATGGCAGCTCTGCGGCTTCGTCTGCCAGCTGAGCAAGCGCGTCTTCATCACGCGTGCGGACAGCCGTTAAGATCCGCTGCAATAACGTTGGTTGTTTCATCTTTTTTCCTTTGGGTGTTGGGGTGGAATCCCCTATTGCACAGCGTCCACCAGCCCGCCCCCGGTCAATGCCGACAGCAAGATGGTTTCCGGTGATTTGGTATTGCTTACCCCGACCGGGGGAGAGTTGTTTGTACAGGGCGTCATAGCCACAACTGACATCACGCAGGCCAGCGTTAATTGCATCGATAGCCTCTTGCCGCTTCACCAGAACATCAGCGATAAGCAAGTCTGATTTTTCGCCAGTACCGCGCCTGACGTTCTGTATATGTCCGTGAGCCAGTTCGGCGTAGTTGGATGGGTTTACGAAAATGATATTGCCCTGAGCGTCTTCTGGATGTCCTAGCGTGACAGCGACGCCCTCAAAGCTAGCCATCGTCTCAGGGGAAAAAACCTCATCTTCAGTTCGCCACACCGTCACTGTGCCGGTTAACGGGTCTGGCTCAAGGTTCACCTCTTCCGGCAAATAGATTTGCGTGCCAGTTCTGGCTATCGGGACATCTTTACAGAGCAATGAGCCATCAGCCTGCAGGTATCGAGTCTCCCCCAGCCTGGCGGTAAAGTAATATTTCATGGGTTACCTGCTGGATTACGGGCAACAAAAAAGGCCGCTCATTGGCGGCCCTGTAGATAGGGATAATTGTTCAAAATCGGCTGCTATTTAACATAATGGTTCTTACCCGCACCACCGAAACTGAACTGGATTGAAATGTCCCGTTAAAGCCCCGAAACCAGCGTTTATCTGGACAGAATGAGGGCTTTTTTGAACACAACATTTCGATAACATTTGGCGGGTATGAGGTTTCAGCCTGATTGACAGGGATAAGCCGTATTTATCACTTTCTCGGCTCTGGAATCTGTACTTCTGACCAGCATTTGCAGTTAGGCAAGCATCCCGCGTGTCCAGTCATACCGTCTAGCGTCGGCGGGTTATCCCAACGCACAAACTTATCCTTCATTTTGCGGTGTGATGGCCGGGTGCCAGCCCCTTCAATCCGCCACCAGTACCCCTCAGAACCAACAGCCAGCGCTCGCGCCTGAGTCAGTGCGCCAGTGGCGCGTCCAATCTCAGTACGAGCAATCAACTTCGCCCTGCTGGCAGCAACACCTCCAGTCTGCAGAATCATCTCGTAGAGCTGATCCGGTCTCTCACCATTTACTACCGCCTCTATCGCCCTGGCCTGGATATCTCTTACCCGATCGGCAGATTCAAGGGGGAGCGACTTCATCAGTTGTATCTGTCGATACACGATATCCTGAGCAACCTGGCCTACTGGCGTGTTACCAACTACATCACGCAGACCAGCACCAATTTCCTCTGATACAGAGCGCCATTGCTGCCACTCTTCCCGCTCAACCTGCAGAAACATTTTTCTGCCGACCATTTCAGCCCAACTGCCAATTGTTTCCGCGTAGTCGGTGAGAATGACAGATGTCTTATCCGCTGACGCCTGGGAACCATCGTAGATACCATTTACGATTTCCCCTATCTGGTTTGCTATCGCCAACAGGCTTTTTCGGTACTGGATCTCCGAACGGCGACGGAGGGCTGGCCTCAGATTCATCCTCCGACCACTGGGACTTCGCATTATCAATGTCCTCGTCAGTAATTGAGCCACCTATACCAATGACGTCCGACATATTGCGAAGATCGCTAAGTGCCGCTGCTGTTGGCATGCTTAAGTCACGAACGGCGGTTGCAAGGGCTGTTGTGTAGTTACTGGCCATTGTTGCGCGGTCAGTGTCTGACATCTCCCAGAGCTTGTTAAACTCAAAAGTGAAGTCTTCCGGCAGCGGCTGACCAAAGAGCGAGCGCCAGCTGATTTCCATTAACCAGCGAATATGGCGGCGTAATCGGCGCTCCTGCAGCGAGTTAACACGGCTGTAGTAGTTCTCCAGGTCACCATCACCAGTATTGAATCCTGCGGGCGACTGACCGAACAGGCGCACCAGCGGAATGCCCGTAGCGCCCGAGACCTGCTCAGCAAAGCGGAGGAGGACGTCAGCCACGCCAGCGAACGAATAGCTGTGCGTCTCGAACTTGTCCGAGGCATCCATGATGGTCATGCCTTCGATGGTCTGGAACTCGCGTATCATGTCCAGGTGTCGCATCAACCCCTTTTCCAGATCCCCGCCAGTAGCCAGTATTGCGCGTAATTTTTCGATGCTGTAGGTGCGCAGATGTGCCTTGTGGGTGAGCTGTGTAATACCCACCGTCACCGTATCAAATGCCTGTATGCGTTCGAAAATACGTTCGACAACAGACATGCCCCAGCCGTTTTCTGTTTGCGCCTGCTGGAAAGGGAGCGTATCACCTTCCATGCGGATGAGACGGCTGTGGTGTATCTTCCAGGGCGGAATTCCCTGCTGATTTGTTGTGACTTTATAGAATCTAGGTTTGCCAAACTCAGGCCCGTAATCAGCGACCAGATCGCGGTATGACGGCTGCAGCATCCAGCGGTCAAGTGACATCACCCCTTTAAACTGCCCCTCTTTGATACGGTCAAGTTTTAATGGTGTGGACATATCCTGCCCTTCAATCAACACCACCAGCACCGCACCACCATATAACCGTGACCATTTCAGTGTGTCATTCAGACCATCCCAGATGCCCAGATCGTCCCAGAATGTTTCAACCTTTCCCTTCTCACCTGGCTTTAACTTTGAGCTGATATTGACGCCCTTACGGGTCATATCATCAGCCATTGCATCCACACCAGCCCCCACAAGAAACGATGAACGGTAGGCAAATTCAAGCATCACACGGTTTCGTGTGATGTATCCGGGAACGTATGTTCCTCCTGATTGAATATTTGGGGTATTGGTACCGAGTTTTGCAGCAAAATTATTGTACCCGTCAGCGGTCCTAACGGGCTGTTGTGCGCCGTTCTGGCGTTTCTTACGGGACATATTTAAGCTCCGGCCAGTCTGGCCCAGATATCGAGAGAAGAATCCATTGGCGCGTAGCAAATCATCACCGAGTCAGCCAGATTTGGAGATTTGGTCCCATCAGGCTGTTTATCGACAAGGATTTTACCCACTGCGTTTTTTGACCAGGTTGGTTGTGATAACTCCATCAGCAGACGGTCCTTATTTTCCATCGTGCTGCTTATAGAAATGATTTCGTCAGGGTCGTAATCCATCCCCTGCAAGGCGCGGTAGGTATTGCGAAATAGTTTGCGAAGATGCCACCAGCTTTGTGCCTTTGCGTTAGCGAAGAAATCTTTATTCAGGCGAGCGACTTTTCCGTTGTCACCAGGCACCGCCTCATCGTCGGGATCGAATACTCCACCACTACCACGGAAAGGGGTTGCTGTAATTTGTGGTAAGTGCTCAGCGACACGCAGCTCATTAATAACGCGAGCATCTCCGCGAGCGCCAGCCCCAAGACCGTCTTCGTCGAAGCGGAATTCATCAAGACCATAATCGTCACAGTATCCGAACGATTTGACTACCGAGGCGTAAATATCACTACCCTCGCCAGACCACTCTTTAACATCCTGCAACAGGAAGCCGTAACGTGCTGAGAAGCCGTTTTTATCCCTGCCCTCATCCGCAACATCCATCGCCCCGAGGCGCTGGCCGCTTGGCTGTATCCCCAGCTTGATATGCGCATCAACAGCAGCCTGTACCCATTCAGAAGGAATCAGGATACCTTCGGCTGATGCCTGATAGTTGAGGTCCAGTTCCTGCGCGACGATGACCGGGTTATCAATTTTCTCGCACTCTTTTCGATACCATTCATCATCTTTGCGTGGATCACTGCGCCAGTGGAATGTGAATACCGGGATTTTCCCGCTATGGCGCTTCTGGGCGAATGGGTTGCTCATGCCATTTACCGATGAAAGATCGATACGGCAACGCGTCGTTTGGGATAGCGCCGCATCAATCAGCAGCGGGCGCTGCAGGAACGCCGATTCATCCACGAAATAGAGCGTGGTTCGGTCACCACGTCCAATGTTATCGCCAGCCTCTCCTTTGATAACGGCTCCTGTCGTCGGGAACTCGACGCGCATATAGGGAGCGTGCTTTTTCTCGGTCCATTCACCACGGAATTCAACAGGCAATAACTCAACAAACTTTCGGGCTTTCCAGAACAACGCTTTCGGGTCGCCGGTACTGTCTACGTATTCCTCTTTACGGGAACCGAAACCAATAACCATTTCTTTGTTGAAGAGACATAGCGAACAAGCCAGCCCGATTGACGTCCAGCTCAGCCCCATCTCGCGGCTCTTTTCCGTCAGACCATGCTCAAGCCGACTACGGCGCTCCATTATCCAGTTAATCCATTCCTCCTGTCGGGGGAACAATAAAAAGGGGATGGTCGCAGGCAGACCATAGTCGAGGTTGCGGGGGTCGGTAGTCATACCCCAATCGATAATGAATTGCGCCGGGTCATTGCGGTAAAACTGCCTGAGTGCAGGGAGAACGTCAGGATTTTGCCTGATGCGCTGCAGGCGCTCCATCCTCCATTCAAATACCAGGTTGTAATCCGGCCTCTTGAAGTCAAAAGGGAAAGGTATAGGCATTACAGAACCATTATATGAGATATTGGGGTTGGCCTTTTTTGGCTCTAAACAAAAGGAGATTACATGTCTAACACGTTCAAAACAGGAGAAAAGGTTCGCCTGAAAACTGGCGGCCCGGAAATGGAGCTATGGAAAATCACTGATGAAGATAATGAGGTGATTTTCATTTGTCGTTGGGATGACGGCAAAACACACCAAATTGAAAGATATCATTGGAGCGATGTAGAGCACGTATAGAAAAAAGGGCCAAATTTGGCCCTATTTAACATAATGACTGTTACCCGCACCAGCCAGATCGCTCCCACAATGAAATGTCCTTCAAAGGCTTGTTTATCACTATATTCACACTCAAAGTGATAAAAAACGAATGCATAAACCCTGCATAAAACACCCCTGAAATTGCATAGTATTTTTTTACCATGAAACGCCTGTTTTTGCAGTTTTAGCCCATCATCTTCTTGTACGCTTCGGCGGCTTCTTGCGGGGTCATATTAACTGTCTCGGTCTGAACAGGTGCACCATCTGGCCCGCTAAGTTCAGTTTTGTTTTTTAACATCCCCAAGTGCTGAGCAACCAACTTCATTGCCTCATCCTGATTTCGAGTGATCATCTCCAACCCAAACTTACCCTCTTTCACCCCAGCAAATAGACGGCGAGCTGCGCCGGTCAAATCTCGCGTGTCATGAAAAACCGGGCGACTTAAGCCCACACCATTACAACGCGGGCAATCAGGATTCGGGTCCATTGTTTCGTCAAAGCCGTAACCGCCAACATCAACAGGTTCTCGCTGTTTTTTTGCACGGGCTATTTCCTTACGCTCGTCAAACTCCACAACGTCACGCCACTGGTAGTTATGACCAAACCCCCAACAGTAACGGCAACAAGCCCGATGATGCTCAGTGAGTTGTGTAGCGTCTGCAGTAGCTATATCCCACCACCACTGGAGAACCGCGTCCTGTGTAATGGCTGTCCGCTTGGCTCTTAGCTCAAGAGCATCGCGGATCGCAGCGTTTACCGATACATTTCGATACAGCCGCCGAGCAGCCGCAGCGGCCGTTTCGCCCTCACATTTATACCCTGCTCGTTTATAGGCTGCGGTTTTGTCCATGTCGATGAGATACTCGTTCACGAACTTCCACTGCATATCGTTAAGGCCATAATTGCGCGGGTTAATAGATTGCGCATCAAACCGATCATTTTCTTGCGCAGTAGCAATATGCTTTTTGCTTTGCGCAAATGAACCATGCCTTTTTTCATGCGCAGTGCGCAGCTGGTTATGCGCATTTTTTTGCGCAGTTTGCGCAGAAGGTTTTTTGATGTATCGACGGGCGGTAGCGTAATTCAGTCCCTGCGCTTCACACCAATCCTTCGGTGATACGCCGGTTGCGGCATGTTCGGACAGGAACCGTTGCTGAAGCTCGCCCCAGTCCGGTTTAGCCATGGAGAGTTACCGTGTTGAGGCCATTAAAAAAGCCGCTCGGAGGCGGCCTTCAGGCAATCATTAATTTCAATTTACTACTCAAAATATTTATCAAGCTGCTTAGCTAATGCCCTGTTAAACAATTCTTTTGATACCGTAACAAGCGTTCCTATGCTGGCATCCTTAAATCCACTTTTAAGGGTTGTCCACACTTCTTTGTTTCTGATGGCTTCCAGGAAATCATGCCCAGAGGCAGTTAGACGCAACGGCACTTCGTCAAAAAAACCATCGTCATCTTGATCATCACTTCCATGGCTGAAATACCCAATCCCATATTCACCATCAACGCGACCAATCAAACCACGATCTTGCAATAACCAAATATGGAAACGAAATTCATTAGTTCGATGATCGAACCCCAGCGCCAAGAGACTGGTAATACTTGTATGAGGCTCATTAGAATCTTCAAACGCAATAAGCAGCCCCTTTAGATACTCCTGATCGATTTTCATTTATCACCCCGTTTTAATTTTTGGGATAATTTAGCATTATCACAGGCACTCAGTTAATGCCTGTTGTGATGTCATTTCTTAACGCTGTCTGGCATCACAGCCCCAACCACGCCAGCGAGCGCTACTCCGCCAGTAATCACCGTTTCCTGGACGCCGGGAGGAAGCTGATAACCAAATACGCCAGCAATCACAAGTATGATCCCGCGCCATGTGGAAGCTTCTTTCAGTCGATTGATGAGATAATTCATATTTCAACTCTTTCCTTTATCCACCCGTATATAAATGCCTTATTAGCTGGCCTGGCTTCGGTTAGCTCCAGATAGCGAGCACCCTGGCTACAATTCAACGCTTTCAACAGTGTGGTTTCGCCATCTTTGCCGCGAACTGCAAGGTAACTTTTCAGTGCGGCGATGGTGATGTTGCCGATAGAGCCGTCCGGCTTCAGGTCCGGATATAGCTTGCCCTGCATGTTCAGTGCTGATAACCAGCGCTGCAGGAATGTACTGGCTACGCGCGGCCCCATGTTTACACCGGTATCACACAACTCCTGCGCAATGGCTGGGGACAGTTCGGCGATGCGGTCAAACTTCGGTTCAGACCAGTATTGCGACAGGTAAATGGCTTTGGCTGTATCCCGTGGCAACGTCTTCATATCGCCGCTATAGCCATATGCGCGGGCTGTGTTCTGCGTTATACCCCAGCGGGTAGGACCGCCTTTATCATTCGGGTTATTAACGTAACCACCTTCTTTTCCGAGGATACCCTCGATGATTTGATCGCTGGTCATGGGTCTACCTCAACACATCGACGATACGCGCAACGTTTCCACGCGCCCAGAGAACGGCAGCGCAAATCAGGACGTTCACCAGCACCACAAACCAGTGTGATTCATGATACAGGCCGAACAGGTAACGAAAAGGGATGCTGGCATATACCAACACGGTGAAATAAGCCAGCAGCGATATCATTGGGCGGTGTCTTGACCCGTCGCGGCGATAGAACATCAGCGCAATAACAATCACCGCACAGATAACGGCATTCACCATTGCACTCGGATCACTTGTTATCATTGCTTGTTCCCCCTCCGCGTAATCGAGAGATAGCTCCAACCAGGCTGCTCAGTTCCTGACTGTTAACGAACGTCAGCAACTTAATCGCTATGGCTGCCACAATTACAGCCCCCAGCGCATCAAGCGACTGCTCGCTGTAGCCCGTCCACTTTGAGAAATAGGAACCCAGCAGCGGAGCACCCACAACACCGAAAATGAACGACGTGATGAAGTAACCCACCAGCTTTATGCGGCTGATGTTCACCGCTGTGGCCACGTAGAACACGGCACCGGCAAACGCACCAAAAACCACGCCGTAATCAATACCAGTTGCCAGACCAAACATACTGGCCCCCATCAGCCCACCAGTCGCAACCGTAGTGCCAGAAACAGGATCGGACATTTCGCCCCCTCTTTTTTGCTGTGAATCCTCTCAAATTTGAGGGGAAAGAGAATCAGGCTTCACGGGCTGGATTTATCAACAAAGCACTAAGTGAGTGATTCCCGTGAGCCTGAAATGAAAAGCCCCGGCGAGGGCCGAGGCTTATTGATTTTTTTTATTCAGTACGACGATGTGACAGGGGGACTGATGCAATGCACCTCGCGAATCCCCCTGTCAGATCGCCGGAAAGCAAAAACCCCGCAATAGCGGGGTTCTCGTTATGTTCAAATTGTCGCTTCTTATCGCTGCCATCGTGGCGCAGCTCTGCCAAGCATGAAAGAATTATCTAACTTTTAGACCTGAAATCAACTAGCAATGACATAATTAGCACTAATTGTTAAAAATAAGTCATTCGACAATCTGGTTTGCTATCCACTCTCGACGTCTTGCCATGCATTTCTGAATGTATTCCGTCAACTCAACAGCAGTCAGCTTCATCAAATCCTCAGGGAGCGCCACCACATGGCCGCACCACCGCATCATTGAGGTGAATTCTTCTTTAGTTGCACAGAATTGTTTTGGACCTATCAATTGGCTTTCCACTACCTGATTTGCCTCTATCGTTTGCAATAGCTGATAACGACCAGGAGCAGCAAGAGTGACATGTCTTGTCGACTTACTTTGTAATTGCTTTTCGCACTCTATGAAGTAACGGCGTATTTGACGGCCTTTTTCGTTGCGTTCCACCATGGCGAGTTCTTTGGCTGTGTCGAGGGTAAGGTGGTAATCTTTACTGCGGCGGTCTCCGCCACGTCCTGTTTTGATTCCCCCTCTTTGGTGAACCATTATGTAATCGGTATCGATGATGAATCCATATTCAGAAATGCGACTTTTTATCCACGTTGAAAAGTCTCGCTTAACACTGAGAAATTCATGTAAATCGCGTGCATTGACGAGGAGAGCTGTTTCGTCCGAGATAGTACCATTGAAAATGGGGATTAGTGGCTGGGTCATGGTGACCTCCTTTTGTGTTTTAGTCTACAGTCACCAATTAGTAGTTGGTGACCGGGTGTCAACTAGAGCCACAAAAGATGCTCCGGGCATATTCCCCATATGGGTATTTTATTAACGCCTCTCCACCCGGTCTTCGGATGTGATTACGCCATATTGCAGGCATAAAAAAGCCGCAAAGCTATCGGGTGCGGATGACCGCTTTTGTGTTCTAGTGCGGCCAGTATGCAATAGCCTTGCGAAATTTGTCAATTATTGCAGCTTATGGGCGTCACCCTCAATGAAAGTAACATTTTGAATCTCTCCGTTTTCATAACTCACTAAAATTTTTCCATTTTCAGGGAAAGCAACTCCCTTTCTCCTCAAATATTCCCTAAGCTTTCTTTCTGCTTCCGCTTGCTGCTCAACGCTCAGAGACTCCCCATGTTCCTGTGACATAGCCTATCCTTTTATTTATAGGTGAATTAAAAAATGAGATATAGCCCCTAACATCTGTGTGTGTCAATCCGCTTGGGCTTTCAGGCTTTGCTTAGCAGATAGAAATGTTTTCGCCTGAAATATCTGCAAGCACCAGTTAACGCGATCCTTTGCCATCTTGAACGTCAGCCATGGAGCAGTTCGCTCCAGCTCGCGGGCAATATCCGCAACTTTTTTACGAGTGGTATAAAAGCTCATCCCTACTATATAAACAGGATCCGTTATGTCGAATGCCTTTAAGACGCATTCCTCAATGAAATCCGCATCATCATTCCTTATGGCAGTATCAATTATGCTGGTAGCGGGTTGCGGCCACAGAATTGCGTGCGCGCGATTTAACGCGTGCTGACCACGAAAACCCTCCTCCCTCGCTTGCTTAATCGCCGCAGTAAAGCGTTCAAGTGATTTATCAGACCAGCGCTCCCCTCTGATTGCTCGCCAGCATTCATGGCCTCTTGGCAAGCGGGGTGCAGCCTCACCGCGCATGGTGTCACCCCATATGGTAAGCAATGATTTAATCCAACCCGATTGGATGCCGGTAAGTAAAGTTGCACGGCCCAAATAACGCTTGTGCGTGGCGACGGCTAACTCAGAAAGGGCTGCACTGTGTCTGCGACGCTGTTTCGGGGTCATTCATTCACCTCATTGTTAATGATGTATCCAGGTAAAATTTCAAAAGAGTTATCACACTGGTTGCCCCAACGGTCCCAACCCGGCCACGACTTACGAGAAAACAGCTCAACTCGCGAAACATCGCCATATAACAACTCAAGGCGATGGCGAACTTCCCAGGGCTTCTGGCTATGCTCGCCAAGGCAGGAATAAACCACTTGCTTGATAGATGCGCTGGCTCGCTTTAATCCCTGCCCGCAGGTTGCGATAAGCAGATCCTCAGTATTGGCCCGCGTGTGGTTGCCGCCGTTCATCCGGGTTTCGTTGTTCAGCATTGCAAGCAGATCATTAAAATCCACCAACTCACCTTCGGCTAACGCCTTATTGAATCGTCGTTCGGCATTTTGATTGAGTTTTACCCACGTAAACCCCTTCATCGTTCGAACGCGAAAGCCCCAGGCTTTGGCCAGTTCAATTGCTTCTTCGGTATGTGTGCCGGTGTACCACATGGCAAGAACGGCATTATCGGCAGCCAGGTTCCAGACAGGAATGCGCTTAAGTTCGGTAAGACTCATGGTGTCGTAGTGGCTCACCGCCGCCCCATTGCTAATTTTATTGCCGTACTGCCAAGGCGGATCAGCGTATATAAGCTGGTAAGTCATGCGATGGTCTCCCTTATCTCCTGGAGAACCTGAGTCAGCAACTCTGCTTCAGTGCCGAATTTTTCTTCCCATGACTTACGACCAGCATGAATAGCAACGCCGTAACCACCAGTGCGATGATGGGCATGACAAAGAGGAATTACATGGAAGTTGTCAGCGCGGACTGAAAGTCCGGTGCCAGAACTGCAGTGATGGATTTCTGCTGGTGATTCACCATATTCAAGATTACGGCAAACGATGCAGCCAAGAGCGGCAACGCGGCTCAGATGAAGCTTTTCTGCTTTGGTTTTGGATTTGCTCATGCCGCACCGCCCAGGTGCGACAGACAAACAGAAACACCGCGCCAGAGGGTACGGTGTGAAATGGTGTTACTTTGTTGTTGCGTCATCACTTTACTCCGGTGATGGCGCGATAAGTTCGGTGTTCAGCCGAGGTGATTAGTATAAATCAGTTTTTTTCTTGTCGGTAATAACTTTTGCACTCCTCGTGAGAGGCCTCGGTGTTTTTAATTTCTCCCAGCTCCATAGGAGTCAGAACAAAAACACCTCCTGGCAGGCTATCAATAACGTAACTGCCAGGTATACGTATTGCCTCTATGAGTTCTTCTGTATTCATCAGCTACCACCTTATGAAAATTTTTCATAAGAGATAACGTTTAAATGACCGCTAAGCATGTTCATCATATTGCCCCCGAAGCGAGAAACTCTCGCAAAAGCCCGGCAGTGCACATCAGAGGGTGTGTACGCCACCAATAAAAACATCAATAAAACCAATCATCGGCACTTTCCCACGTTTCCCGGAGTATCTCTTGAATAATCTCCTTATCGTCATCGATACCACCGTACACGCTCAGCCCGTCAGAGCCAGCACGGCGAATCGTCAGCTGGCAGTCTTCATAGTTCTGATTTAAGCGACGCAGCAATTCAACTTCCAGCGCCT
>OEPS010000101.1_pt1 | contig 31118 bp, 81 predicted proteins | sample 1539411 | NCBI WGS metagenome assembly OEPS01 (sample SAMN02671747, study PRJEB22543) | soil metagenome | biome: bacteria | place: China:Hunan Province, Lengshuijiang City | collected 2012-10-15 | depth 0.08m m
TGCCCGTGGAGATCAAGAAGAAGTTCGCGGCCGAGCACGGGATCACCGTCAACGAGCTGCGATAGCGGGTGATCACCCCAAAGAAAAAGGCCCGGAGCGAAACGACGCTCCAGGCCCTTCATACTCCATCCCCTGGGTTTCCCGACGGGCGGTTCGCCTCCATCGGTACTTCCCTGTCGATCTACCCATGAAACAGGCGTCATCGCACGTGCCGGACTGTACCTGACGACAAGATCCGTCCGCAAATCCCCACCTCTCCCCAAAGGACACCCCCAGCATGTCCAAAGTGATCGCATCCCCGAGAACGTCCGTCATCGACATCCCCGATGGTGAGTGCCCGCACGGTATGAGCGACGCGGCCTGGTGCGCCACCTGTCGGCAGAAACAGCATTCCCGTGGTGGAGTCCGTACCCAGGTGCAGGCCAATGGAGGACACTGCTGGAAGTGCGACGGTTACCTCCACAAGGGAGACTTGATCACCCTGGTGGAGGGGCGCATCCACTGCCAGGACTGCGCCTGATCAAGATCAAATAGTCAAAGATCGAATGATGGACGATACGATGCAATCCCTACGGAACGCCTCACCGACAACGGGACGGATTCACGTGAAACCACAAGGGAATGACACCCCCCAACATCTTCCGGCGGGGATGATCGACACCAACGCGTTCGATACTCCGGTGGTTGACCTGCCGGATCTGCCCTGCGCTCACGTCGGCTGCCCGCTGCCCGGCACGCACATGATCCGGCAGAGCGGCGACGGCGAGTACAAGTTCTGGTGTGAAGGGCATGCCCCCCAGCCGCCTGCCCTGATCCCGCCCGAGGGTGCCCAGTGAGCGGCTCCGTATACGTCCGGATGACTCCGGCCGATCAGACCTTGAGTGCCCGCCAGCAGACGTTCGAGTATCCCAACGGCATCGTGGTGTTCGACTTCGACGACAACGGTCGGCTCCTGGGGGTCGAGGTGCTGGACGCCGTGCAGGTCGACTGGAACGGCAAGCCGATGCTCCTGCCCGGGGGTGGCGAATGAGCGACTCCTTGTTCACCAACGATGAGTCGTTGCGCATCATCGCGATTCTCCTGCAGCGCCTCGGTGGGGACGCCCAGTTCATTGCCGACGAGGACATGGCCGACATCGGCACTCCCATAGTGCAGGTCAAGCGCGACATCCTGCGGGATGGTTTCCGGATCCGGACGTGGTCGAAGGATGATCGCTTCCCGCCGGGCCCGGCACGCGGAGCACCCGTCAAGGCCCATGCTCGGCGCATCACCCCCCTGGAGATCGAGGAAGCGGAGGTCGTCGATGGCTGACCGCAGCACCTACCGGCAGCACTACCAGCATCAGGTCGCCGAACTCGGCGGGGACGACGAGGAGTTCGTCAGCGGCGAGGAGGAGATCGTCGCCGCCCGTCAGTTGGTGCAGGACTGCGACGACGGCCTGATCGAGGACGGCTCCAAGGTCGAGAAGGCCCGGGAGATGATCCGGCGCTATGACGAGCAGGCCGCGCTCATCCGCAAGGTGCAGCTGACGGTGTGCGCCCACTCGCACAGTGCCGCCGAGGCCCAGGACCTGATGGAGTACCTCGGCATCGCCCCGAACCAGCCGATGCTGCCTGGCCGGGTGTTCTTCAGCCCCACCACCATGCCCGATGCCGCCACCACCACCCGCCTGATGCAGAAGAACTGGTGAGCACCATGACCGAACGAAGACCGGTGACGTTGCCCCGTACTCCCGTTCTCCCGCTGGCCCCGCACCTGCTGCTCGACGAGCTGACACGCCACTTCGATGACCTCGGCGACTGCTGCACCTGCCGGGGCACCGGGACGGTCGTCGTCATGATGTGCCTCGCGGGTGACCCGCACACGCCCGTGAAAGACTGCCCCGCGTGCACCGGCACCGGCTGGACCGACCGGGTGGCACGCACCCACCACACCCCGCTTCCGCCCCGCCGCATCCCCCTCTGAAAGGTCCCGACCCATGTTGCTGCTCGCCATCTCCATCGCCCTGATCTTCCTGGCGTTCGCCGTGTTCCTCCTCGGCGTGGTGGGTGCCTGGTCGCCCGCTACCCTCCTGCCGATGAAGACCTTCTTCGCCCGGCTGGGCACCCGCGTCACGTCCCTGTTCGGCACTCACGTCACCGCCCGCTTCCGACAGGGTGACACGCCAAGCGGCGGGGGCAACAACGGCAACAACGGCAACTGCCGCTGCCTGGCCTGCCATGCCTTCGACGGCATCGACCTGCCCATCCGCGCCAAGCACAAGCTGCTGCCGCGCCTCGCTGGTGAGTTCGCGGAGGACCTCGCCTCCGAGATCGAAGACTTTCTCGCCGAGGCCGACGAGCGTGCCTGACACCCCCGCGCGCCCGGCCTACGTCGTCATGCAGGGCCCGACCTTGCTGCATGGCCTCAACCGCGCCATGCTCATCGAAGACCTCGCCACGTGGGCCTGGGGGCCCGAACCGGGCCGTTTCGGCCTGGTTGTCGCCGAACGGTGGCTGGCCGAGAAGGGCTTCATCACTCCGAACCCGGAAGACCACGATGCCTGACATCACCCGTCTTATCTACAACCACACCAACGCCGCCGAGATCGAGGGGCTCCTGCTCGGCCACCGGATCGTCGCCGTCGAGAAGGGCGAGTACGAACTGGAGGGGCGTAGGTGGTACGACAGTCCCACCGGCCGTCTCACCCTGGACGATGGCACCCAGCTTTACGTCGCCCCGAATCAGGGTGGTTGTGCCTGTAGTGCGGGCGACTACACGCTGACTCACCTGACCAAGGTGGACAACGTCATCACCTCCGTGCGGCTGGTCGACGAGGAGATCGTCGACGGCGAGGACGCCCACTCGTACCGGATCTATGTCGTCGCCGACGCCCAGGAGATCAACGCCGTGCAGGTCGACGGGGACGACGGCAACGGCTATTACGGCACCGGGTATGAGCTGATCGTGGTGCCCGCCCGTGGAGACACCCATGACTGACCAGGATGAGACCGGCTACCGTATGCTCGCCGACCACGTCATCAGCCTGACCAACCCGCCCGACGAGGACGCGGCCGAGGTGTGGATCTGCATGCAGGCCGTGTCGCGTCTGGTGGACTACGTCAAGGACGAGAGATGCTGCTGCCCGGTCCCGGAGATGGATGAGGACCATGGCGCCTGGGAAGCGTGCAAACGCTGCTTCGTGCTGGGCCGTTTCAACGACAGGGAGGTGTCCCGATGAAGATCCGGGCCGCGCTCGCCCTGGGGACCACGGCTCTCCTCGCGCCCTTCAGCGCAATCTCCATCGTGATGGGGGTCGTGGTCGCGCTCAGCCTTTATCTCGTGGGCGTACACCCGTGACTGACCACCTGAACCCTGAAGAGATCCAGCAGGCACGCGAACTGTGCGGCGCCCAGCTCGATACCAGCCACGGCATCATCCGATGTGGTCTTGTCCGTGACCACGAGGACGAGCGGCATCGCGGTCGGTGCTGGGCTTGTGCCGAAGAAGAACCCGAGAACGAGTGGGTGAGATGGAAGACCATCCCCGTCCAGTTTCCTCCATCGACACCCACGCCCCTGTCCTGAGTGTCGATGTCACGACCATGGAGGCGCACGGCATGTCTCGAACGTTCGAACCTGAGCCCCCGGAAGAGCACCCCCTGCTCGACGTGCTCACCCAGGACCCGACCTGCCCCGTCTGCGGCTACCGGGGTACCCCCATCTCCGACGATCGAGGGATCGCCTACAAGCACGACGGCCGGTACGTCCTGTGCCGGGTCACCCCGAAACTGCTGGAGCGGTCATGAGCTACGTGACCGACCTGGTGATGCTTTTCCCTGGCCTCTCGGACGCCAAGCGCTTCGAGCAGCTCTATGAGGGACACACTGGCGGCGACATCACGCCTGTCCGCAAGGAAGTGGGGGGCACCAAGATCCCCCTGGTCGACGTGTATGTGGCTGGACTCAACTACGTGAACCTGGATCTGCTCGATGCGCTGGAGCGGGAACCGTGGCGGCCCGGCACCGTCTTGTACTACCACCCCGAGGCTGATGACACCCCTACCGTCAAGCTCTTCGGGGTGACCAGCGTGGAGGGCCTGAGCGAACCCGGGCTGTCCGACTAAGCTGACACCCGTGCCTGACGCCGCTGACCTGCTTGACCGAGTCGAGGCCCTTCATGATGAGCTGTTGCTGGCCCGTAGGGCGGTCGTGGAGGCCGAGCACACGCTGGCCGATGCCATCACCCTCGCGCTGGCCAAGGGGGCGTCCTGGAGCCAGCTGGGGGCCGCGATGGGCATCCGTCGGCAAACGAGTTGGGATTGGTACCAGAGACATCACAACTGAACTCCGGCTGGGGTCAATGTCGCGTCGACACCCAAACACGACCGCACCCCACCTGGATCCTCACTCCTGGCCAAGGTGGCCCCGACACCCAAGTACAACGCGCCCCCATGGCAGAACCGACACCCCAAGGATTGAGCGCCCTACCCCTATCCCGAGAGGACACGCCCCTACCCATGAAGACTTTCGACGAGGACGACTTCGTCCACCAGATCAGCGAGGCGGGTCAGGCATTCGCCAATGACCTCAACGACGACATCGAGGGCAAGTTCGGGTTCTTCGTCGGTGAGTACGACGAGGACGCGGACGCCTTCCTGTTGACCGCGTCCTGGCAGCCGTGCCTGGATGAGGACGAAGAGGTCGAGGGTCGTGATGGTGACTACGGCCCCGAGCAGACGATGAAGTTCTGGCTCGTCCCCATGACCCCGTACCAGGAAGCCGAGGCGGAGGGCAAGCATGAGCGCTGAGTCCCAGGACATTCCTCTGCGTGTCGGCGACGAGGTGCGCGTGCTGCACGTCGAGCCGGGCGACATGGTGGTTGTTGAGCTCGATGGTGACCGCCCCCCCCATGAGGTCATGGATATCGTCGAGTGGTGGCAGGACCACCAGCCGCACGTGCCGATGACGGTGTTCGACAAGGCGGGCATCCACATCGTGGTGGTCGACCCTGAACAGTTCCCATGGCCGCTGGCGTGCGAGAGCTGCCAGCGCGAGATCAAGCACCGCCCCATCGATTCCGTCTTCCCCGCACCGAGATGAGACCCCTCCATGACTGAGACCGAGCCTGCGCCGTTGGAGATCCCGTTCATCACCCAGGGCGAGCTGACCGTCCTGCACATCGAGCCGGGCGACATGGTGCGCATCCAGCTCCAGCAGGAGCTGACCACGGACCAGCGGGCACTGCTCGTCGAGTGGTGGGATGAGCACGTGGCCACCGTGCCTGCCCTGATCATGCTGCCGGGCGAGACCGTGGACGTGGTCACCACGCCCGAGTGTGAGTGCCGCGCTTCCGCTTCCGTCCGGGCCAGCTTCAGCGAGTCCGGGGGCATTGCGTGAGGATCATCCTGTACGTAGCGGACGACATCAAAGAGCACGAGAAGGCGATCTTCTTCGTGACCGAGGCCGAGCACGACGGATACTTCTGCTTCACCACGTTCGACGGCGATGACATTGAGATCAAGCTCTCGAAGGCCCAGATCGAGTCGTAAACCCGCTGCTCAGCACCCCTTGGTCCCGGCGGGATGACTGGCTACTCTTGGCCTTGTCACCGATTCCCCGGTGGCGCTACAACTCCAGAGCGGGCCACACCACGTGAGCAGAGCCGGACATACGAGCCGAGCGCGGTCTCGCTTCGTGCCACCCCACCCATGCCGCCGAGAGGCGAAACACGGTCGGGTTTCCATCCAGGCAGGATTGGTCGTCAGTTCCTCAACGGACCCGTGGTCTCGCCCGCTCTGGGGGTCAGCGCCCAGCCATCCCCCGGAGGCTCCCATGGCCACCACGTCCCGCCGGACCAGCAAGCCCCGCCAGACCCCCGAAGAGCGCGAAGCGAAGATCGCCGCGATCAAGACCCAGCTCGACGACGCGGTCCTCGGCCTGAACTCCCCCGAGAACTGGGAGGAGTTCCTCACCCACGTGTCGAACTTCGGCGCCCAGTACTCGATGAACAACCAGCTGTTGATCTGGATGGCCGCCCAGGCCCGGGGCTTCGAGCCCACCCTGGTGCAGTCGTTCACCGCGTGGAAGAAGGCCGCGCAGCAGGCCACCGGTTGCCGCTGTGGCCGCTTCGACAAGTGCGACCACGACCTCAACGTGCCCGCCCGCCCCAAGGGTGTCTCCAAGGACGAGCCGTTCGGCCTGCCGATCTGGGTGCCGATCAAGCGCAAGCTCACCAAGGAGGAGTGCGACCAGCGCGAGACCCGCGACGGCAAGCGCATCCCCCGAGACGAGAAGGGCCGTTCGCTCTACCCGCAGCTCGTGTCCTTCGGCATCGACTACGTGTTCGACCGGGCGCAGCTCAAGCGGCCCGACGAGGTGAGCGCTCCCGAGCCGCTCATCGTGCGTCGCCGGGTCCGCACCAACGCCCTCTCACCGCAGCTGCTGACCGGCGAGGACCCCACCGGTGCCCTCGGCGACATCATCGAGCTGATCAAGGCGCAGGGCTATACGTGGGAGCTAGGTGAACCCTGCGTGCCTGCCGCGAATGGCATCACCCACTTCGACACCCACCGCGTGGTGATCAGGGCCGGGCTGGCTCCGGCGCAGATCTTCAAGACCACCGTGCACGAACTCGCCCACATCCTGTGCGGGCACGGCGCCGACGACGGATTCGATTACGTCGCGCACCGGGGACAGGCCGAGACCGAGGCTGAGTCGGTCGCTTTTATTGTCAGCCACGCACTGGGCCTGGACTCGACGGGCTACTCCGCCCCGTACATCTCCGCCTGGTCCGAGGGTGACGAGAAACTGATCCGGAAGTGCGCGGAGACCGTGCTGCGAGTGGCCAAGAGCGTCCTGGAGGCCCTGGAGCCCGATGACGCCCACGAGTCCGCTCAGGCCCTCAGCGAGGCCGTCAGCGCCGAGTTGGTGTCCGCATGAGTCCACACCAGACGCCAACAAGTCCCGGAATACGAACTGGACTCGGGACGATGTCGATGATGGTGATCCCGAGTCATGGAAGAAAGTCGCTGGCAACTATGGGCCGGTCACGGTCACCGTCGAGCCTGACTTCGTCGGAGACAAGTACGACGAGTGGTGATCTCCGCGACATGGCTTGACCTCCGATTGGTCATCGGTACCCGAACCTCTTGGTGGCGAGGTGACGACTCGCTATCGTTCTGCTCGTCACCAGCTCTCTCCCGGAGGTCGTCATGTCCCTCTCCACCATCACCCGCTACGCCCACCACACCGACGCTCAGCACGAGGCCCGCGAGCACGGCTACAACGCCGGATGGGACCACGCCAACTACGCCGAGGCCTACGGGGCGGACGAGCGCTCCACCGGTCCCGAGGTGCCCCCGCGCTTCCGGCACGAGAAGGACGTGTGGCTGGAGGCCTACCAGGAGGGTGAGGACGCGTTCGTGGCCGATGTCGAGGGCGGCGAGATCGTCGGCCTCTACCGCCTGGACCACTGAATGCCACCCCGCAAGAGGCTGGCTGCCCGCCCCAAGTGTCATCCGTGTGGCGGCCTCGCCATCTTCACCGACAAGCTCTCCGCTGACCTGCAAGCCATCTACGGCAACATGCGTGCCTACCCGTGCCCCCGCTGCCCGGGTCGCTGGCACGTCACCAGTGCCCCATCCCAGGAGGATCAGAAATGACCACTTACGTGACCGCCGGTGCCCAAGACCGCGACGGCAACCGGTTCACCTCGAAGAAGGCCCTGAAGGAGGCTCTCGCCGCCAACCCGTCCGAGGTGGTCTTCGACATCACCGACGCCTTCCACGAGGAGCTGGGCGACCTGCTCTGCGCCGACTCCCTCCCGGCCGATGTCACCGTGCAGGTTGCCGGTCCTGACCCGTACACCGCGCGTCGTTGGTTCGCCAGCGTCAAGCCCGGCCCGAAGCTGAGCTGATAGGAGAGATCGTGACCGTCCCCCGTCACCTGACGCACTCGCCGTTCTGGACGCACCAGCAGCGTGAGGCTCACCGCATCGCCAACGCTTACGTCTACACCCTGATGCCCTCCGAGGAGGAGCTGGAGAAGCTCCCCGCTCTGGCCCAGGCCGTCCGCAACTTCGAACCCTGCCGCTACCAGGTGACCCCTCTGGACACCCCCGGCAAGCCCTGCGAGAACTGCGGGCACACCGACCTCGTGCACCCGGGGGTTCATCAGCTCGCCAGTCCTCCCTGCGGTGGCTGCATGCTGCTGATCACCTGGCTGGAGATGAAGGGCGCATGACCGATATCGATGATGTGTTCGATGGCCTGCACGCTGCCTCCGACGAGCTGGAAAGGATCGCCGTGCCCCTCCAGGCCGCCACGGAAATCGCCGCGTTCGTCCACGGCATGCTGGAGCGCGTTTCCACATCGGGGTATGGCGACCTCAAGAAACGCGTGATCGGGCTCGTCAGCCAGATCCAGACAGTGCAGAGGGCCGCTGAGGCCGTGTGTGTGGCCATCGACGAGAAGGCCGCCGAAGTAGGAGGGATCTGACCCCCATGACCGACATCGTCGCCCAGCACGCCGCACTCGACCTGGCCGTGATTCTGCCGGTCCTCGCCCAGTTCCAGCTGCGACTCACCATCGACTACTCGAACAGTATGGGGATGGTCGGGGTGACCTACTACGGAGAGAACGTCACGTCCATGAGCGGTGACCTCGACACTGTCATGCGACACATCCGCGAGGGCGTGCTCGCCTACGCCGCAGCCCGCCAGGCCCCAAGCTCGACGACTCGGTGACGCTGCCAGCATGATGGGCGAGCCCGATCCGCAGATCCCCGAGTTCGAGATCACCAGGGATGTCTGGGACCTCGGCGCTTGCGAGGTCACCGTCGAGGGCGCCTTGCGCTACATCGCCGCACGTGAGCGAGCGATGGGGATGCAAAGTACACCGTGGCGTTTCTTACCCCCCGCTTCGAGCGCAGGTGGTTAGAATTCGAGCCTCTTGGTGGAGCTGGGACAAGTCGCTACTCTGGTTCCTGTCACCAGCTCTCCCAGGAGGAATCCCATGTCGCTCCCTCGCCTCAACCGTCCCCGCCAGCTTGCTTCGTGGCAGATCGAGTCCGCCACGCCCGTCGAGATCGACACCGACCTGTATTGGACCACGGTGGAGATGCAGCGGGTCGAGTTCCAGATCACCGCGTGCACGGTCGTCGAGCGCAACGACTACGAGACGGCCGCCCGGCGCAACCAGGCGACCCAGGAGAAGCGCGACTTCAACGAGTTGTGGGAGGCACTGCATGAGCACCGTGAGGACCTGGATGCCGAGTACCGCAAGCGCATGTGGCTGCGGGCCTATCTGGTGACCTCCTCGGACGGCCATATCCACTCGGGCCCGTACTGCACCACCTTCCAGGAGCGCACCACCGCCACCCTGCTGCCGCAGGCGTCCGGCTTGTCCCGCGAGGAGATCATCGACGCGGTGGGCGAGAAGGCGTGCACCGTGTGTTTCGCGGGTGCGCCGGTCAAGCCCTGCACCCTGCGCGACCCGCTGACCGCCGAGGAGCAGGACGCCAAGGCTGCTGAGAAGGCCCAGAAGGCCGCCACGCTCGCTGCTAAGGCGATCACCACCCCCGACGGTGCGCCGCTCTACACGGCCACGACGAAGGCCAGTGGCGGCTTCCGCGACGAGGACCTGATCAAGACCGAGATCGCCGCCCAACGCCGGGCCACCAGCACGCTGAAAGATCTCGGCTGGTATGGACTGGGCTTCGCCGACGACGCGGCTCACATCGAGACTCTCAAGCGCCTGATCCACGCGCTGGCCGCCAAGCAGAATCACGCGGTCGGCGTGCTGATCGAGGAGTACTACGACCGGGCGAGCAAGGCCGTCAAGCGCGACAGCGGCGAGATGCTGGTCTCGTGGAAGACCGTCTCGTCCTGGTTCTGATCTTCAGCGCTCGGGTGACCCCCCACCCTGAGCGCCGGTCGTTCCAACGGCCGTCGCGGGCCCGGAGAGGGTCATCCCGCTTCCCCTCTCCGGGCCACCCTCCTTGGTGGCACGCTGACGACGCGTTACTTTGTCCCCCGTCACCCAACCCCCGGAGTCATCATGATCATCGGTACCAACATCATCGAGGAGTCCCGATGAGCCTGCGCGGCGACTACGAGTCGTTCGACACGATCTCTCTCAAGCTCCTGCTCAGCCGGGCCCAGACTGAGCGGCACCGGAAGCTGATCACTGAGCTTCTCCTCGCCCGTGACGAGCATCCGGTCGTCTGGACCACCAAACGTCAAGGCTGGGTGTGGACTACCCCTGGCTGGACGATCACGCGTCTTCGCCGCCCCAACCCGCGCACCCTGGCCGAGGAGACGATCTACCAGGTGTGGCAGGACACGAAGATCTACCACGAGACCCCCGACCTCGGCCGCGCCAAGCAGGTCGTGCAGGAGGCCGAGGACATCGCCCGCTACCCGCGTACCGAGGACTAAAAAGCTCGCTGTCGAGCGGGCTCTCTGGCGTCAGCGGATGATCCAGGAATCCCCGCCTCTTGGTGAGGACCTCACGATCGACTAACGTCTCCCCGTCACCAATCCCCATCCCCCCAAGGATCACCATGGAACTGACCCTCGAATCCCGCGTCCAGCTGGACGAGACCGTGCACCTCGGCCGGTTCGCCCTGACCCCCGCTCTCGGTGAGGACTACTGGACCTTCCGCGTGAAGCTGTCCTCGGCTCAGGCCATTGTCGGCTTCCCGAAGTTCGGCACCATCGGTATCGGTTTTGCCGTCGAGGACGCCGACTGGAACACCAACCTGCCCTACACCTGCGGCGCCCAGCAGATCTACGCCCACATCAAGAACAACAAGGGCGACGATCAGATCAGCGACGCCGCGTGTCTGGAGGCCATCGCCATGGTGCAGGCCGCCGCGAAGGCCCTGAAGGCGAGTGAGTCGTCATGACTTCCCCCGTCACGGATCAGAGTCCCGAGGAGCGCTACCCGTTGCACGAGAAGCTGCGGCAGAACCGTGAGGTCGCGCAGATCCTGGCCGACCTCTACGACAAGCTCCACGAGAGGGGTATCTACCTCGCCGAGCTGGTGCACTACGACGAGTCCAACATCGAGCGTCTTGTCTTCTCCCACATGTCCGGCGACGAGTTCGTGGGGTTCGCTCTGGGCATCGACCCGAAGGCCTTCTCGGCCGAGAAGGACCTGATGCTGGAGGACTTGCAACGCATGAACGGGGAGGCCAGCCATGGGGCGTGAGAACTTCATCATCGAGATCAAGTACTCGGTGAGCGCTCACCACTCCCCCCGCGACCTGACCGACAAGGCCATGGCCAGCCAGCTGGTCGAGGAGCTGGCGGCCGTGATAGGGAAGCCGCAGTACCAGACGCTGAACGTCAGCGCCGAGGGCTTGACGCCCGATTTCATCCCGCAGCGTGAGTTCGTCGAGCAGCTGCGCCTGACGTTGATGAACCTCACCGTCAGGTCGGAGTTCTCCTCCGGCGACGTGTTCACGCGGCTGACGCTGTCACCCGAGCACATGGACGAGATCATCTATTCCGCGTGGCTGGCCGTGCAGAACCAGGAGGAAACGTCATGAGCTTGGTCAACGTCGAGTCGTTCCGTACCCGTGTCATCGATGGGATGAAGCCGGGCGACGACCTCGCGCTGAGGCGGTGGGTCACCGTGCTGGAGGCCATGGCGCTGGAGAACGTGACGACCAAGAAGTGGGACTTCTTCGGCCGCTGGCTGGTGGGCACCGCGTTGACCAGCGCCATCAACTACACCCACGACGCCGCCATCATCCTGGCCACCCGGCCTATGGAGGACCGGTGACCGCGAAGCTCGTCGGCAAGCAGGGCGTCTACATCAACGACACCGTCTATCACGTCGAGATCGACGGGCAGAGGGTGACCACCCAGGAGCTGCTCGATCGCTACAATGAGGCCCTCGCGGATCATGCTGTTCTCTACCAGCAGGCTGCTGAGGTGCGGAAGTATTGGCGGGATTGGCCCGAAGGTCGGCGTCATGGGCGACGGGCCCTCTCTGGCTTCCTGGCCAACGCGATCGAGAAGCTCTCCGACATTGTCGAGCGGAAGGGTGCCGAGGGTGAATAAAGTGCAGCCCCAGCCGGGCGACAAGTTCGTGGTTACCGGCACTGTCACCGCAGACGGCGCCTACCCGGGGAAAATGACCTTCCGGGACGGCGTTCCGGACACCGATTGGAAACTGGAGATCCTGGAGCGGACCGACGACCCGAGCCGCGACGAGATCGGGACCGTGGCAGAGATCGACGGCGTCGACGTGCCGTTCGTCAAGACGGCATCAAACACCTGGGAGCCGGTCGGTCCCGGGCTCATTCGTCACAACGCAGACATGGCTGGCCGCAGGGTGACGGGTGCTGTTCCCGGCACCCCCGCCGCCGAGTACGACGGCCCGGACGCCTCGTTCGAGGACCACCCGAAGTGGGCCGCAGTACGCGAGGTGCTGCGTGGCGAGCCGGAGCCGACGGCGTGGCCGTGCAAGTGCGGTACGGACGAGACCGACATGGTCCACACGACCGAAACGCTGCTACAGCGCCCCCAGCCCGTGACCGCTCCGGTGTCCGCGATCGTGGACCGGGCGACCGGGCGACCGGCGAACGGCACGAATACCCGAAGCGGTCAGGGGACGAGTGCGCCTGTCCCGGTTCGGGCACCAGCGCGCACGCCCAGGGCTGCCCTCTGCACCCCGAATCCGAGGGAGACAAGCGGTAATGGACGCCATCGGTGCATTCATCGGCAACCTCCACCAGGCCCTCGGCCACGACAAGACCGCCGCGTTCCTCGGCCAGCCGTCGGGAGACCGCGCCAGCTGCGTGCTGTGCGCGTACGAACGGCAGCCGGACGACGAGCATCGTGCTGCGGTCATCGACGCGATTGGAGGTGGTACCCGTGACTGACCAACTGACCCCTGAACAGATCGAGCAATTGCAGTTCTGGCGTGCTGCGTCCCGTACTGGCAGTTCGTTGTGCACCGCGACCACCATCGCACTGGACCTACTCGCGCAGGTCGAGCAGCAGCCCGAACCGGTCAGCCGCGACGAGTTGACTCACCAGCTACGCCTTCGCCACGCCTCCGGGTTCAGCCAAGTAGCCAAGGAGCTGCTGTCCCGCTACACCATCACCCGCAAACAGCCCGAAGGAACCGACCATGGCGAGTGACCGCCGATACCGGTTCATTTCCCGATGACCGAGGTGGTGGTTGGGCCGTGACCGACAACCTGCCCCGCTTCAACGCGCTGTTCGGCGAGGCGCAGCTACTCGCCGACGGCCACGTCCAGTTCACTCACGAATGTCGCAACGGCACCGAGACGACCATCCTGCCGTCGCCGCCGTGGAAGGTGACAACGGCTGAACCGCTGACGGTCGAGCCGTCTGTCCACTGCACAGAGTGCGGCTGGCACGGCTGGATTCAGAACGGCGCGGCTCGGCAGGTCCACGTCAGTGAGCTGCCTGCTCGGGTTGAGCACCCGGCAGAGGACGGTGACCCCGATGTGCCGTAGCGACATCCACCCAGCAGCCCGCGAACAACTCGGAAACCTGCTTGCCTTGATGGCCACCGCGCTGGCCGACAGCGTCGGCGCAAACCCCGACGAGGTGGTCATCGGACCGGTCGATTTCGGGACAGAGGACGGTGAACGATGAGCACCAAGCCCGACTTGCGAGTAGCCAGCTACCTCAGCCCACCCGACATGCACCGGCTCGACTGGGCCTGCCGACCCGTCTACGACGCATTCGGGTCACCGCCCTACCTCGTCGGCAGCGTCCTGACACGACCCGACTTCCGGGACATCGACCTCCGCCTGATCCTGCCGGACGCAGACGTCGACCGGCTGTGCTCAATCGGCACCAACATGGCCGACCGCACCCTCGGCAGTGCCGTGCGACTGCTGCTGAACATCGCGATCTCCGATCTCATCGCGAAAGCAGCCAACCTGTCGTGGCCGATCGATTTCCAGATCCAGTCCATGACCGAGGCGAACGTGCCCGAGCACGGGCAGCGCAACCCGATGGGAATCCGATGGGACCACACGCGGTGACCGGGCGTGACGCGGCACGCGACGAACTCGTCTCGGAGATCGCGGACGCCGCCAGCGAGTGGGACGCGATCCAGAACAGCGTCACCCGCGAAACCTGGGAAGGCACGCAGCACGAGCACCTGGCCGACTGACTGCTGTCGCGGGGCTACCGGCGCAGCGACGTGCCAGACCAGATTGAAGCCGCTACGGAGGATGAAATGAGCGCGCGCGAAACATGGCCCTGCTCGAATTGCGGACACAAGCACTACGTCAGCCAACGGTGCCCCAACCACATGTGGACGGACTACTGCCCGTACGAGGGCATCGACTGTCCAGCCGATGCCGCCGAACGCGACGCAGCTGACCGCGCGCAGGCCCAGGCTCGTGCTGCTGCTCGCGCGTTCGGGCTGGAAGTCACCGAATGAGCACCGTGGTCGCTGCCGTCCTCGACATCGCGTTCCTCAGCCTGCCACCCCTCGCCGTCGCGGTCGCCATCCTCCGCAACGAACACCGCATCCACACCACCAAACGGAAGTGACCCGATGACCCACCCGCAAGAGCTGCAATACGAAGCCTGGCGCCACCACCAGATCGAGATCGTGCCGCTCGACGACCGGCGTCCGATTCTGCCGCCCGACCACCCGCTGATCCGGAGCACGCCGTGACCGAGGACCTGGCCGCGCGGCTACTCGCCGCCATCGACGCGAAGGAATCGAAAGCCCGCGCCGCCGCCACGCACGCACCCGGCCCCTGGCGCGTCGACCCGGACGACAACGACGCCATGCTGCCCACCGGCGTCTGGGTTGAGGACGCGGCCGACACCGGCGTCGCTGTGGTACGCGGCAACTACCGGGCCGAGTTCCTCGTGGACAACCAACCCGACACCGTGCTCCGCCGGTGCGCGGCCGACCGGAAAATCCTCGCGGAACACCAACCCGACGGCACCGCCTACGGCGACCAACTCTGCCGACGCTGCACCCTCGGCGACGAGGCCAGCGACAAGCTGCACCGCTGGTTCATCTGGCCATGCCCGACACTCCGCGCGCTCGCCGAGGGCTACGGCATCACCGAGGAGACCACGTGACCCGCGACGAGCACTACGCAGAAGCCGAACGCCTCATGCAGTTCCACAAGTCCGGCAACGTCGTCTTCGAGGGCAAAATCCTCCAGCCCCAGGACCGCAACGACCTGCTCGCCTACGCGCAGATCCACGCAACACTCGCCCTGGCGAGCGAACACACTCGGGAGACCACGTGAGCGGCGGCAGCTACGACTACCTGTGCTACCAACTCGACACAGGCGGCCACCTCAACCTCGCCGACCTCGAAGCCATGCGCGACCGACTCAACGAACTCGCGCCCGACTCGGCCGCCGCACGGGACACGGCCGCGCTGCACGCCGCACTCAGCACACCGCTCGTCGACGGACTCACCGAGGTGTGGCACGACGTCGAATGGCTCGACTCCGGCGACTACGGCGAGGACCAGGCCCGTGCCGGGATCGAGAAGTACGAGCACACCGACCGTCCCACCACGACAGCCGGACCGACCGTCGAGTACGGGACCGTCATGTCCGGGGGTGGTGTCCAGACCCGACCCACCGACCCAGCCCTGGAGCGAGTCGCGCCGCTCGCTGAGTGGATCCACCTCCAGCGCACCGTCAACCAGTCGCGGGTCGTGCGCCGGCGCATCATCGTGATCGACGACTGGGAGGAAGTCACCGAACCATGACGATCACCACGGCCGACGTGCCAGCCATCGTCGAGGCGCTCCTCGCCACAGCCACAGTTCCCGGACCGCTGCTCGCGCCCCCGGCAGAGGACCGTGGTCGAACGATCCGATACTGGGGTGTCGACCTCGACGAGGCCGATCTTGAGTGGGCGATGGAGCAGCACGAGGTGTCTCTGCGCGCGGCAACTGCGCGGCACCCGCTGCCGCTCGGCGCGAGCCAGTGGGTCGTGTGGCCGATCGGCTTCATCGCGGCCGAGGCTCTCATGAACTTGCTCATCCGCGCCTTCCAGCTCGCCCGGCACAGTGGTGACCACTCATGATCACCCCCGAGCAGCTCCGTGCCTGGGCCGATGACATCGATAGTGAGCAGATCTCCAACCTCAACTATCTCACCGAGAAGATGCGGCAGGCCGCCGACCTGCTCGCCGCCGAGGTACCCCACCCGCGCCTGGAGGGGGTACCGATGCTCCCGGCCAACCTGTACGGCTACGCACCGGTGCCCAGGTTCCTCCGTGCCGACCGCTGGCCGGTGACGGGCGTCAGGGCCCGCTGGTACCTCATGGGGCCCGCAGCGGACCTCCTAGAGGCCGAAACGGTGGATGTGAAACAACTCAGCGGTGGCACCACCACCGTCACCCCGCTGGAGCCGATCGGCTGGCGCATGGTCAAGAAGAAGGGTCACGGCTCGGTGCTGTACGTGCTCATGACCTTCGAGCGGGCCGTGTATGACGAGTCGGACAACCCCCTTGGTGGCGTCACCACATCGCGCTAACTTGGGGTTCGTCACCAGCTCTCCCAGGAGGTTCCGATGTCCGGACGTATCCAGCCCCACGAACTGATCGAGGAAATCCGCAGCTTCGCCCGCCAGTACTACAACGAGGGCTGGGATGTCGTCGTCGAAGCGGTCGACGACGACGAGCTGCAGGCGGCTATCGGCCGGGCCACCCGCTTCCAGACCGCGCTGGGCAACGTCGAGCGCAAGATCGTCCTTCCGTGGCGTGAGCAGCAGGCCAACGCGGGCGTGCCCGAGGCCGAGCGTGAGTTGGAGCTGGGTCGCCAGGACGTCGAGCACGAGGTCTACCAGGGTCTCGTCACCGACCCGGTGGAAATCTTCGGGGTGGGCGTGGACACCGACGCGGACGCCGCCGTGCTCCGCAACCCACTCGGTCACCACCTGCCCGGCTTCACCGTGGACGGCCCCGTCTGCGCGGCCTGCACCTCCGAGTTGCACCGGCCCGGCACTCGCCGCAGCCAGGTGCACCATGTCTCCGTCGCGGCCGTCCGGCTGTGTGCCCAGCGCCGCGCCGAGGTCGACGAGGACGAGCAGGAGGTCAACGCCGAGTACCAGGCCGAGCTGGCCTACGAGCGCTACCTGGAGAACGGAGGTGCCCACGCTGCAGCCATCCAGGCCGACCTGGAAGAGGAGCGTCGCCGCGAAGGCTGGTAATCCCCTCCCCCTCCGCCCCGCCGGGGTCATCATGGCCTCGGCGGGACCACCCCGAAAGGACAGCCATGATCACTGGAGTGTGGATCAAGCCCGGCGAGGACGACCTCCCGCCGGGCGATTTGCCGTCAGCCCGTCCCGATGTCCCCGATGTCGTCTACGGGAGATCCTTGATGCAACGGCCCCAACAATGCGTGCGGTGCCGACGTGGCCCAATGCAGACTCGGCGCGCCCCCGCCACCGGGGGCGTCCGGCACATGGCCCGTGGGCTCTGCGCGAGTTGCTACCACCACGTCCACGAGCAGGGCAGGCTGCATACCTTCCCCGCGTTGCGCGCCCCCCGAGTCGATCATCGTGCCGTGGTGGACGCCTTCCTCGAACTCGAAGGCCACGGGCTGTCCAAGCTGGAGATCGCCCGCCGGATCGGGGTCGGCCGGGGCGTCATGTACGACGCGCTGTCCCGCGACCCGCGCATCCAGGGTCGTGCCCCGCTGCCCGCTGAGGAGCTACTGCGCCTCCGCCGTTCGATCGGTCTACCGTCGACCGTCTACCCTCCCTGACACGCCCCTTGGTGTCTGACCGACCTCCTGCCACACTGCACGCGTCACCAGTTCCCCACTCTCCGGAGATCCCCATGTACTCCGATCATTTCGAGGGCATCCACCCCACTACTCAGCTCGCCTACATCGTGCTGTTCCCGGCCACTTCCGGGCCTGGCGATGTCTGGCCGGTGCACTGGAAGACCTATGTGCCGCATCCCGGCGACCTGGTGCCGCCTCCATTCGTGGCAGTGCACCTGTTCTCCACTCCGGACGCGCGTCGCGCCTGGTGGGTCTCGGTCCGCCGCGACATCCTCTGGGTGCGTATGCCGACCACGAACAGCCAGCTCGCCTATCGGGAGCAACCGGACTACCACTGGCTCGACCTCACCGACGGCCTCCTGCCCGAGAAGAAGGGATCGACGACATGATGTCGTGGCTGGAATGGTTTCTCGGCTTGCAAGACGATGCGGGCCTTGACGTCCTGTTTCTGGGGTTCCTCTGCCAGTGGATGGTCGCCGCCGTGATCACGGCGGGGTGCGCCCCCTTGCACTGGAGTAGGACTCGCTTCTTCTTGACCACCCTCTTCTGGCCCGTGGTTCTGGTGCTCATGATGGTCAGTGTCATCCCCGTCAAGACTCAGCATGTGCTCGATCAGCGCGCCGACCGTAAGAAGATCAAGCAGGATCGGCGTCGTGAGCACGCCATCGCGGTAGTGTGGCGTTACATCGATCAATATGGCGATCCCCGATCAGAAACGCGACGAGTCGATCACTTTCTGGCGCAGTCAGCTCCAGGCCGAGTCCGAGGTCGAGCGTGAGGTCGCGGTGCGCATGCTCACCGACGTCTACGAGGTGCCGCTGAAGGAGCCCGATCCGGAGCCTGAAGTGGCCATACCCTCCCGGCCGTTGCACGGCCCGCAACCACGGCGTACCCCGGTCATGCCCAAGGCGCTCACCCGACTGCCGGAGGGCACGAAGACGTGCCCGGCGTGCGGCGGCACCGCCGTGCGCATAGACGTCTCCTGCGATCCGATTACGTGCACCTTCTGCCGGGGTACCGGATGGGTCGCGGCCAACGGTTAGTTGCGGTGTACGTGCGGGGGTGTACCTGGTTGATCCGGACATCGGCGGCCAGTGCCCTGAATGCCAGGCACACGCCGCTGTCGTGCTCAATCAGATGGCCGACCGCCTGCGGGCCCTTCCGGCACTGCGGCCCCTGCCTCCGAATCTCTGACCCCTTGGTGCCGTCCGGACGACACGCTAACGTCTTCCCGTCACCAATCCCCATCTCTACCAGGGAGTCTCCGATGCCCAAACTTCCCCTTCGCGACATTCCCGCCGAGATCTCCGCCATGCGCGAGTTCGACGGCTCCTCCATGTCCGGCCGCGTCTACTCGCCGCGTGGTGGGGCCTATGTCGACCCGGGGCGCCTGGCCGGTCCCGACCACGAACGGTTCATCAAGGACCGATCGAAAATCATCTACATCGTGTTCAGCTACGCCACCCCGATCGCGTGGGTGACGCGGGGTCGCGACCCCTACATCGTCGAGCAATACTTCTCGCCGACCACCGCGTCCAAGCACATGCCGCAGGTGCTGCGGGCCTGGGGTGAGTTCGTGCCTGAGGAACACCGGTTGGCCAAACAGGCTCACCGTCAGAGGCCCTCCCACATGCCAACTCGGCGCTACACGATCTATCCCTCCACTGAGGGCACGCTGCGGTCCACGCCGGTCACCGCCATGGCCAACCCCTCGCACATCGTGGCCGGAGGCGAGTACCCCTGGGATGCCATCAAGCGCGAGAACGCCGAGCGTGAGGTCCAACAGCCCCTGATCGACCGCATCGCGGCTCTGATCGGAGAGTGAGGGTGAGCCTGCCTGACGAAGTCCCACCGCATATCACCTCCTTCCTTGATCAGATCAAGGCGGGTGTCCGCCAGCTCAAGGGAGCCGCCCTGGGCCACTGCGCTCCCGTCCCGGCCGGATGCGGCAAGAAGATCGATCTCCAGCACGAGTTTCGCGACCAGCTCAGCGCCTGCGAGTACGAGATCACGCACCTGTGTCAGTCGTGTCAGGACATCGTCTTCGCCCCCTCCGCCGAGGACGTCGAGTACATGGTCAGCCATCCACGGCTCTTCGGCCGGTGCGTCGTCTGCGGTGAGTACCGCGAGTACGAAGAGGTCGACGTCGGCGTCGGTATCATGCGCGGTTTCGACTGCTGCCAGAGCTTGCTCCCTCCCGACCAGTGGCCGCCCCGCTGCACCCAGACCCGCGATTGCGCCCTCTGCGAGGGGCATGCGCACTCCTGCACCCAACGAGAGGACCCTCACTCATGACCGCCCCCGAACCTGACTGCAGGGACGTCCAGGCCAGCCTCATCCTGGGCTCGCTATGAGACCTATCGGAAGGCAGACGAAGGTGACGCCTACGACGACGATGCCGCGACGCAACGTCTCCAGGATCTTCGTTCCTCGCTCGGTCTGTGAGGGCTGATCATGGGAAACCTTGACGATGCCGCGAATATGGTGCAGCGCGCCGCTCACGGGCTCACTAACGGGGACGCGTTCGCCGCTACGCAGGCGGTCATCACCTCTATACAGGAGGCCGAGCGCTATGTCGGCGTGATTCTCGACCAGGTTCGTTATGCCCTGACCATCGCGCTCGGTTCGGGTGCGACCCCTGGAGGACGCATGGCCAGCGAGTGGGCTTATGGAGTGCGAGCGATCGAGAATGCCGCCGATAACACACTCGGCCACATGCAGGCGGTCATCAGCGAGGCCTCCCACATCGCCGCCATGATCGGTGACGTCGCGGCCCGCATGGACGCCGACTCTCACACCATCCGCAGTACGGGTACAGCCTGATCATGAACGTCCTGGAGGCCGTGAATGCCTGACTGGATCGAGCAGGCGTTGGAGAAGCTCGCCGTCATCGCGACGGAGGTGGAGGAGGTTATTTCCATGATCAATGTGAGTGACCGGCTCGACTCCATCGTCGGCAAGCTGCCTTCGGTCAGTGGAGGCGATCACATCGTGACCACGATTCACCGCGTGCAACTCGCTCGGGAAGCGATCGAGGTGGCCTTCGCCAATCTGCGTGGTGTTCAAGTCGATCTCGCTGCGCTCGAAGAGAAGCTCCGCGAGTTGTAGTACCCTTCCGCACGGGAGCGGGGGACTGGCCAGGTAGCTCCTGGTGCGGTTCCGTTCAGCCGGTACGGCGGTCAATCCGTACTTGGGACGTAGCGCAGCCTGGTAGCGCACCCTTGGCCAGGGAGGTCGGTGGTTCAAATCCACCCGTTCCAACAGTGTCCGACCGGATGCGACGGCATCTCGCAGGTGATGAGCCTGCCCGGTCGAACATAGGCTGCTCTGAGGCGCCCGGGTAAAGGATAACCGCCAGGAGAACAGCCGAACCGGCCTAGTAAGCAGATGTGATCTCTGGGCGACTCTGGTCAGGTTGTCTATCTGGGTGATCATCCCCTGCGGGGAAGTGCGCTTACTTCGCTGACCAGGGGCTGCGGTGGCTCATACTGGTCGCACCGTCACTGCAAGCCGCAGCCCCGCTAAACTCCCCCATCCCGATCATCATGCATTCCCGGAAGGACCCTCATGGGTGACCTCGACCATGCCATCGCACTCACCAAGGAGGCGCAACGCCTTCTTTCCCCGGTGCCTCACCTGGCGGACCTGGCGCAGAAGCTGGAAGAAGCAAACCGGATCCTCGCGCAGATCTCCGGCAACGTCATGCGGAGTCGCATCGCAATGCTGCGTGAATCGGCAGAGAAGCTGCGTGAGGTATACGCGAATTTGATGATGGTTCATCGACAGCTCGATGACGACACGAACGCCCTGAACGCTCTCGGCCAGTAGCCCTCTACCCCCAGAAAGGCATCCGTGTCCGACATTGACGAGGCGGTCGCCAACTACATCGCCGCTTCCGACCTGCTCAACCCCATGGGGCTCGTCGGCTTCCGGGAGACGCTGAAAAGTGGCATTCTTCTCAACGCCGCACATACCATCGGCCGAGCCGCCGGGAACGTCCGTCGTGCCGGTGGAACGTTCGAGGAGCCCACCCTCACCAAGCTGCGGGCCATCGGTGGCAAGCTCACCCAAGCCCAGGCTCACCAGCAGCAGGTGATGAAGTTGCTGGATGAGTTGGTGGCCGACTTCATGAGCATGCAGGGCGAGCTGGCCGGTATCGCAGCCCAGATCGCAGCTCTCGGATAAGCTCTACCCCCTTAGTTTTTACTCGTTTACCGACTTACGAATAAAGGAGAAGTTCGTTATCATGGGTGATCTCGAAAACGCTGCCGGGCATCTCGACTCGGCGGCCCAGAAGGTCAACGACACCGCCGGTTTCTTCCATTCGGCGATTGACGTGTACAGCGTCGCGCAGAACGAAATCTACACGGCTGGTGGTCAGCTTTCCGAAAACCTGGTTCGGAAGGTGGCCGCCCTCAGTCAGCAGACCGAGGATCTTCAGCGGCAGGCGGTGCAGATCGCCAGTGAGTTGAACGGTGCCGCCAACTCGGTTCGGTCCGCCGCGTCCTGATGATCGACTGGATCGCACAGGCGCTCGCTCGTTACCAGCGGGCGAGCGCCCTGATCGGTTCCACCAAGCTCCTGGGCATGGTGGCCAACCTGGACTTGGCTCAGCTAGACCTCTCGCTCGCGACCGACTCGGAACACGAGAGGCTGGCTCAGCGGGTCGGCGAAGCACGGATCAACTTGAACGCCGCGCAGGCCGAAATCGATCAGATCAGGGCAGACATCGACAACCGCATCCGCACCCTGGGGAGCCTCTGATGGGCGATCTCGACGACGCGGCGGCCCGCGTCACGGCCGTCGCCAGCTACCTGGAGCCCTCCCAGCTCGCACAGCAGGCCGCCGCGATCGAGATGGTGGTGGCCACCCTCCTCGGCGTCTCCGAGACGAGTCCGATGATCACCAAGGAGGTCGAGGCGCTGCACGCCGTCCAGCGCCGGATCCAGGACGTGACCACCATGCTGCGGCTGCGTCAGATCAGGCTCGATGTGCTGGCCAAGGCTCTGAAGGGTGGGTTCTCGTGAGCAGTGAGCTGGAGCATGCCCGGGGTGAGCTTCTGGCCGCCATCGATTTCCTTGATGACGTGGTCGTCCTCGACGGCATCGCCGACAGCGTGCACAATGCCGCCCAGTCCTGCCTACAGGTCGGTGGGCGAGCACACGGAATCGCTCAAGAGCTTCTCGTGACCGAGGGTTACCTGAAGGAGTCCGCGACCAACATCGCGCAGAAGATCTTGGAGTTGCGGGGGATGGTCGAGTGGATCAACAAGCTTCTGGAGGGTGGTCTATGACCGAGGAGGAATGCCCCCTCACTGAGTTGCCGGTGAGCCAGTGCGCGTGTCCCAAGCACCGTGGTGGCCGCACCCCCGAAGAGGAAGCCATTCAGCAGGCCCGTACGGCCGCCCGTACGGCCTGGAGAGGGCCTAGCGGCAAGCTGGTGGCCCGAACCACCAGCCGACCCTTCGCGTCCCACTTCGGCGGCCAGTGCTCCGAATGCGGGGCCTGGTTCGCGGAGGGTGACATGATCCAATACCGAGACGGCGACCTGGTCGCCATGGACTGCTGTGGAAAAGACCCGTGACCGTTCCCCGTTATACCAGTGATCTGTACGCCACGGGGTCATCGAACCAGACCACCACCTCCAGAAAGAGCACTGACATGGGACTTGACTGCACCGCCTACTCGCACCTGAAGGCTGTCGGCCGACACACCGAAGGCTGGTGTGCCGTCGAGGACGACGGTGGCGATCTCATACATCACCGAGCCTTCGTCTACACGGGGTTCGAGCAGTCCATGGACGGCCTGCCCATCCTCGGGAAGCTCAGCAGGTCCGGAGACCCCGACGGCGGCTGCTACGAGGAAACCTCCGAGACCGAGGCGTTCCGCTTCCATCCTGGCAGCTACAGCGGTTACAACCGGTGGCGTAGGGAATTGGCCGACCAGTTCAATCCCTACGAGGAGATCGAGCACGAGGACGGCAGTCGCGAATGGACGCCGATCGACATGGACAAACCCTTCGCCGAGCTGATCTGGTTCGCTGACAACGAGGGCACCATCGGTCCGGTCGCCGCCGCCCGGCTGTTCGTTGACTTCCAGGAACACCAGGGTGCCTACATGCGCAAACACATCAGCGAGAAGTCCGAGGACCGCTGGAGTTGTGAACGCTACGCCGACTGGATGAAGGCGTTCGAGCTGGGCAGCCACGATGGCATGGTCATTTTCCACTGATGTTCCCGCCCACTTGGTGGCGGGGAGATTCCGTGGGTTAATGGCGCGTCACCATCTCCGTCCCCCTGGAGCCCCGATCATGAATTTCAATCTCGACGTGTATTACGACCGCAGCGGCATCCCGATCTCCTACGAGGAGTTCGGCCGTCTGTTCATGATCCCTGGCTACAGGGTCGTCGAGCAGACGGTGCTTGCGGATGCGGCCGACCCCACCACGGGGTATGACGTGTCGACCGTGTGGCTCGGTATCGATCATGGCTGGGGTTCCCACGAGTTGCCGGTGATCTTCGAGACCATGGTGTTCCGGCTCGGTGGGGCCGAGGTCGACAGTGTCTTCGGTGAGGGCGCGAACAACAGCGACCTCGCCTGTTCGCGGTACTCCCTGGAGACCGAAGCCCAGGAGGGTCACGCCCTCTATGTGGTCGAGTACTCCCTCAAGCTCACCGACCCGGTCATCATGGACCGGACACCCCTCACCGAACCGGAAGGATCGTGATGAGTTCCCTGATGGAGGGCCTGCAGGAGCCGCACCCTCGCTCCCGCTTCCTGTGGTGGTGGCAGCATCACCCGTGGACGCTGGCCCTCGTGGACATCTCGCTGTGGACCCCGAGCTTCATGATCTCCGGCTGGGGGCAGTGGCCCTTCACCGTGCTGGCCGTCCTGTTCGCCGGACTCATGATGTTGTCGATGAAGGCGCATCAGCGCGCCATGCTGTGTCCCGGCTGTTCGTTCAGCCACCTGCCCGACGATCCCGATGTCCAGGTCAAGCGCCATCGTCGTCGGCTGCGGTTCTTCCACGGATTCGGCGACTTCACCATGATCATCCATGCGCGGCTGGCCCGGCACAAAATGTGGCTCACCGAGCTGATCGTCGTCGGGGTGTGGCTGATCATCTGGGACATGCTGATCATCTGGGGCATGGTTCCCACCGGCCCGCATTCGTCCGTTCCCGTGGGCCTCATTGTCGCCATCCTGATCGGTGCGTGGATGTCCACGGTCGGCATCACCCACAACCGACTGGTGACCTGGTGCCCGTGGTGCAAGGACAACGGCGGTGGTGACGACGTCTCCATGGTCGAGCCCGATCCGGATCCCTCTGACGCCATCGACCCGAATCCGATCCTGGTCAGTCAGTGATCGACGACGAGGACACGCTGCCCTTCACCACCCCCGTGGGCCCAGACTGGTGGGACGTCTTCACCGACTCCACACCAGCCCGCCACCAGCCGGTCGCCCGGACCCCGCGACCGCGCTGGCCCCTCATCCTCGGCGCGTTGCTCCTGATCGGTCTCGCCGTGCTGTTCACCGCCCCCGTCCTCCCCCCACTGACAGGAAACTGATCATGGAAGTCGTCGTCACGCATGTCGGCACCGAGAACCACACCCAGCAGGTGCACTGGCCGAAGGACTGGCCCATCCCGCCAGTGGGTGCCGAAGTCCGAGTCCCCGGCCTCCCGGAGGTGACCACTGTGCGCACGGTCGTGTGGCGGCCCGAGGGCGGAGAAGCGATGCCCTACGACTACCCGCATGTCTACCTCGTCCTGGGCTCCGCCCGCCCAGATTAGAGTTGATCATGTATCACGAGCACCTCAAGTTCGACACCAACGCCCGGGGCGCCCACTGGACGATGCCTCAGACCAACCACGTAGGCGCCAGCGCCCAGGCCTACGAATCCAGCAACGCGAACGGCCCCAGCGTGTGGTTCGCCCTTGCCGATGAGCAGGGCAACGTCGTGTACGTCGAGCTGAACGCGACCTCGGCCTACCACTTCGCCGAGGCGATCATGAACCTGCTGCGTTGCCACTACCAGGGCGATGCCCGGCCCGATGACCGCGTCACCGCGTTCCTCACCAACGAGATCCCCGGAAGGGAATGATCATGTCTCAGCTTCCCGAGCACCACGCCGAGGTCGGCCCTGGATGGGAGAAGATCCTGACCGACCTGCACGCCAACCTGCTCGTGCTGGTGCCCGAGTACGCGGTCACGCAGATCAAGGAGAAGTTCGGTGGCCTGCGGATCTACCTGACCTACCCCGAAGGCACCGACAGCAGCGCACCCGAGGCCCTGCTCGACAAGGCCGAGGAGGACTCGCTGCGCACGTGCGAGCGGTGCGGCAAGCCCGGCTCCCCCGGCGGCAAGTACTGGGTCAAGACCCTGTGCCCCGAGCACCGCGTGGCCGACGACAAGGCCAGGGCGGAACGCTGGCTGTGAAACCGCCGGAGAACACCGACATACGCGTGGACGTGATGTGACGCTCTACCACGTGGACGTGCTGCGGGCCGGGCATACCGGCGTGTGGGACCAGATCGAGGAGGCCGACCTGACATGAGCAAGGACAATCCCAACCGACCAGCCGCTGCCGTGGCTGGAGAATGATTCGTCGACCGGCGACTGACCCCTTTGGTGGCGTCAGGACACGTTGCTACTCTGGCCCTCGTCACCAGCTCCTCCCCGGAGGTCAATCATGGATATCGCCATCCGCGAGTTCGGCAGTAACCGTTCGATCCAGCACCCCGACGGCGCCCTGGCTGTTGTGGGTCGCATCAACAGCTCCACCTACACCCTCGATTCCGTCACCGAGCGCGGTGCCGTGCTGCGGGTGCAGACCCTGAGCCGTTACGGCACCCGGAAGCCCGAGGTCTCCTGGTTTGTGGTGCGCCCGAACTACAAGATCCCCTCGTTCTTCTCCAGCCGCACGGCCGCACGCCGGGCGATCGAGGCGTGATGATCATGTCGAAGGCGAAGCGTTTCGGTTTCCAGCAGGGCCAGGACTACCAGGTCCCCACCCACGTCCGCCGTGTCCAGGGTCTGCGTGCCTCCTCGGCCGCCAGCCCGCAGGACCACTCCCCGCGTCGTCAGCGCTCCCGCAGCGCCGTCCGCGCCGCTGCGATCCGGGGGAGCTACTGATCATGAGTGCCCGCGAAGACATCACGACCATCGCCGTTTCCCACGGATGGCAGTCCCAGCCGCAGGACTCGGCCACCGCGCACCCCGACCGCGTGGTTCTGCACTCTGATCGCGTAGTGCTGCTCCGCGAAGGTGTTCGCGTGGTGGTGGCGTTCACCCCCACCGGCCGCGTGCACTGCGCCGACCGCTTCCAGCACGGCAACGTGGTCACCGGCTTCGTTGCTCCTCGCGAGCACAGCAAGTCGCTGACCGTCATCAACTGGCTGATCGAGGGGTGTTGATCATGGAAATTCTATCTCGCGAATTCGGCCGCAGTACTTCCCACCAATACGGGGGCGAGCTCACGCGGACCACCCCTCTGGACAAGATCACTTACCAGCTGGACGTGGTCACGGAGCGGGGCGCCACCTTCCGAGTGAGCATCCTGTCCCGCTACGGCAGCGGCAAGCCCGAGGTCTCGTGGCTCGCGGTGCGCCCCTCGTGGCCCCTTGGCGTTTTGTGCTCCACGCGCAAGTTGGCCCGGGAACGGATTGGGTCATGAGCACGCGCCCCTTCCTGATCACTCTCGCGGCGGCCGGGGTCGTCCTGGCCGCCTGTGGGGGTCCGACCAGCGGCACGGTGATCGGCAAGCAGTACGACGCGCCCTCCACTTACTTCATCACGTCCTGCTCGCTGATCGGGAAGGTCACCGTCTGCACGCCGATTCCCGAGGAACAGCCGGAGTGCTGGGAGATCGACCTGAAGAGCGGTGACGATACTGGCTCAGTGTGCGTCGACCAGAAGACCTTCAGCGCGGCCATCGTTGGTCAGCACTACCCGTGAAGAGGAGACCATGTCCATCTCCACCAACCCGACGCAGATCAGCCCCATCGAGCGACTACTGTGCCCGCACTGCGTGTACATCATCGAACGGCCGACGCAGACCTTCTCGCCCGACTCCACGACCATCGATCAGACCGCGCAGATCATCGAGCGTAACCACGACATGGGCCTGGAGCTCCTGGAGCATCTGCGGGAGGTGCACGACCTCGGCAAAGCGCAACGGCTCCAGGCCGAGCTCGATCGCATCCGGCTGCCCTTGCTGAACCTGTTCGGATTTAGCGACATCGATCGTTATTCGACGGAGGATTTGGTCATCCGTTTGGCCAGCGAATACCACGAGGTGAAGGCGGCTCGCGACGCCACCTACGAGCGCATGGGCAACCTGGAGGAGCGTATTGCCCTGCTGGAGCGCGCGAATCAGGGTCTGCAAGAGCGGGTCAAGCTGGAATCCGATCATTCGGTCGCGGTCTGGTCCGACGCGGAGGAGTGGTCATGAGTGAAGTCGACCCCAACAGTCACGAGTACCTCGATGGCTACTACCGGCTCCGCGAGCGCCGGACGTTCTTCATTGACGGGCTGCGTGCGTTGATCGGCGCCTCCCGCCAGGCGGGAAAGATCAACGAGCTCCAGCACGATGCGTACCTCCAGGTGCTCGACAACTGGATCAGTCCGCCGGGCGGCCGGGAGTATTTCGCCGTCCCTTCCTACACGGTGCCGCTGGCCATTCAGGTGTTGGCCGCCAGCTTCGGGTTGCCGACTCCCCACGAGCTGGCCGGGGAGGAATGATCGTGATCAGTGATGAGGTCACGACTGCGCTGCCTACCACGACGACAACGAGGAGGACTGACGTGGACGAAAAGCGCGTTCCCGTCACCGAGTCCGAACTGCTCGCCCTGCTCATGCGCTCGGACTCCGAACACGTCGTCACCGCAGCACTGCCCGCCACCGTATTGGTGATCGGGGCCGAGGCCGATCTGTGGCAGCTCGACATACTGACCGAACTCAGGAGGCGGACCGAATCGTGAGCCTCGCCAAGACCTATACGATCATGTGCGATGTCTGCGGAGTCTGGGACGGCGTCCAGCACGAGACGGCGTCCGAGGCCCGCAAGGCTGCCCACAAGGCCGGTTTTCAGCGGCTGGCCAGCCCGCGTGTGGTCGAGTTGCACTACTTCTCCGCCAGCCGGGCACCCCGTCATGACTACTGCCGGGCGTGTGCCCCGGCGATCGTCAAGCGCCTGGCCGAGATCGCCGAGCTGATCGAGGCCCGACGGTGCGTCCACTGCTCTCACCCTCACCACGGGCACAGCAAGGTCGATTCGCTGTGCTACGACCCCGAGGTCGAGCTGGACTCGGGCGAGCGTCATTGTCCGTGTCCCGGCTACCAGTCCAAGGAGGGGCTGCCCGCATGAGCGCGCATCACACCTTCATTGGCGACGTGCTCGCCGGGAAGGCCTGTCTGAATGAGATCGACCATTACGTCGACCAGTGGCACGACGCCCCGTCCGGGCACTACCCGGCGACCGTGCCGCTGCATGTCTTCCTGGGAATGAACTACGGCGAGTACACCCGATGGGTCCAGCACGGCTGGGCTCTCCCAGCCATCGTCGAGTCCTACCGTGCTCTCACTCCACTCGCCGTCCAGTCCGCCCCTGTCGAGCAGCCCTGACGCGACTACTCGCACTCCACTGACTGACCCTCTTCGTCGGGAGCCGACAATCCGCGACCATTGCTTCGTCACCCTCCCCATCCCCCCAGGAGCAATGATCATGCAGGTCAAGATGTGGGCCGCGACTCTTGCCGTCGTCAGCGGTCTCGCCGGACACTTCGGAATGCCACAGCCCCATCCCGTCGTCGGTGTTCAAGCCAGTCCGGTCGCCAGCGCGGTGGACACCCTGCCGTACTGGACCAACGGCACCGGCTTCGAACTGACCGGCACCCACCCGTTGGCGACCGTGGTCAGCGGGAGCGACCTCTACCGGGTCAAGTTCGGCGACCCGCGTTACTGGGAGCACTGGACCGTCCCGGCCAGCCCCAGCGGCGACTTCACCCTGGTCGAGGACACCAGCGACGCCGCCCACCGCTACACGTTCACGTCGCCGATGTACCCGCGCACGATGAAGATCGGCCAGGTCTACACCAGCGCGCAGCTCTCCGGCGGCACCCAGAACGTGGAGACCAGCTACTCGCCGTCCACCAGCGGCACGTGCACGCGGCAGTACCAGCAGCAGTTCCCGTTCTCCGCCGAGCTGGTCACCAAGCTGACCGGCTACACCGGCTTCGGCGGCGATCTCGGCCCCGTCACGGCGATCGACCTGCGGTACTCCTACCGTAACCAGACCAACACGGCGAACGAGTACGAGGACAACTGGAACGCCCTGGGCTACGGTCTCGTGCAGTGGCGGATGTGGCACTACGACCCGGTGGGCAATCAGGTGACCGACGGCCTGTCCACGTTCAATCAGACCACCACGACCCCGATGACCCAGCCGGACCTGTCCCTCTCGTGCTCGACCACCCCAGCTGTCAAGACCTCCTACCGCAGGAAGTGATCATGTTCCGAGTCGGCAGCAAGAATGGGTTCACCATCTACTGGTCAGACCCCACCGGCCAGCACGAGGACCGCTTCGTGGCTACCGCGACGAGCCGGGAGGTGGCCGAGGACATCGCGGACGCGCTCAACGACGTGCATTCCGCTGACACCGCGCTGCCGCCGGAACCCATCGGGACGTGCCCGATCGTGCCGAGGCGAAGCCAGGATGGGTGAGATGGATCAGCAACGTCGAGCGAGGAGGTGAAGGTCATGGACAGTCGTGAGGGATTCCGCCGCGACACCATCTGGGATCAGGGTCAGGCAACCAAGAAGAAGTAGGCCAGCGACCCCGCAGAGCGCCTCAACGGCCTCTGCCGGATAGATGAGACCCACGAGCCCCGATCTTGCCTCACAGAGCCACACAGAGGTCAGATCGGGGCCGTGGTGTTTCCGGCTCCCGATGATCCGGCAGAAGTTACTGCCGAGTACAAGATCCAATCAAAAATGTCGCACAGAACGTGATAACGGCAGGTCAGACCCCCTGCGGAAGCGCCTTCTCCCCCCGGGGGAAAGTGGCGAAAAATGGCCCGTTTACAAGATCGAAGTAGCTGAGCGTAGTCAAGACCGTAAGTCTGAACCCTATGCTCCAAGCTTGCGCAGAAGCATAGTCCTCGGCGCAAATCGGCGCCTCTTGGTCCCGTCCCGACGACTCGCTAGTCTCAGCCCCGTCACCAGTTCCCCACCCCCGGAGGCCTCCCGTGCGCACGATCATCGTCACCAGCTCGGCCGACCCGACCCTCGTCGGCAAGACCCTCGGCACCGGCGGCATCGTGGACACCACCGACTACGCGGACCTCATGCGCCGCGCCCTCGCGGCCGACAA
>OEPS010000102.1_pt1 | contig 31014 bp, 23 predicted proteins | sample 1539411 | NCBI WGS metagenome assembly OEPS01 (sample SAMN02671747, study PRJEB22543) | soil metagenome | biome: bacteria | place: China:Hunan Province, Lengshuijiang City | collected 2012-10-15 | depth 0.08m m
GGGGCGGGTCGACACGGCTATGACACGTACAGCCTTCCCGCCCCGGGTAAGGTGTTCGTGTCATAGGTCTTGTCAAACCCTGGGTCCGTCTGTGCGGACCGTGGGTCGCACGCGCCATGGTCTGTTGACCAAGTATGTTGACGCGTACCGGGCGAGCTGGGTGCTCGCGGGAGACTACTCCCCTAGGACGGAGCGGATTCTGCCTAGGCAAATCCGTTTCGGCAAGCGCTGATTTTAACCGCGTGTTGCCTGGTAGATCTTGAAGCCTTGTCCTTCGGCACGTACCCGGCAGTTGCCGAGGGCGCCTTCGATCAGCGGTTGGTAACGCAGGAAACTATTGGCAACCAAGCGAAGTTCGCCACCTTTTTTCAGATGATCGGCTGATTTTTTCAGCAGGTTTTCCGAGGCCTGGTAGTTGGTGTGCACGCCGGTGTGGAACGGCGGGTTGCTCAGGATCACCTCCAGATCGCGCGGGGCGGCATCAATGCCGTCGCCACAAATCACCTCACCTTCCAGACCATTGGCGGCCAGGGTCAGGCGGCTGCTGGCGACCGCAAAGGCGTCGACATCAAGCAGGGTGATCCGGCTTTGTGGATAACGGCGCTTGATCGCCGCACCGAGCACGCCGGCACCACAACCAAAGTCCAGCACATGGCCAACCGGCAGTTGATCCAGATTTTCCAGCAGCAGGGCGCTGCCGCGATCCAGGCGACCATGACTGAACACCCCCGGCAGGCTGACGACCTTCAGCGGCCCTTCAGCCTGTTCCAGTTCAAAGTGCTCGGCCAGGCTTTCCAGCGGTTTGGCCGCAGGCGCGTGTTCTACGGTGACCTGCCACAGCTGGCAGTGGCGGGCACTGTCGAGCTTGCGCGGTTTGCCAAAGGCATGTAGCTGTTTTGCCGCGCCCTCGATGCCGCCGCGCTTTTCCCCGACCAGGTACAGCTCTCGTCCGCCCAGGCGTGAGGCCAGGGCATTGAGCAGGTAGTTGGCCAGGTCGCGGGACTTGGGCAGGAACAACACGGCCGCTTCGAAGCCCTGAGCGGGCGCTTCTACGCCGAAATGGCTGCGGCCGGCAAAGCGTGCGTCGAGCGCCGTCTGATCGCCTGCGTGCCAGCTCCAGCCGTGCGCTGCGGGCAGTTTGCCGAGCAGATCGTCGGCAGGCAGTCCGGCGAGTAACAGCGAGCCCTGGAAAAGCTCGGCCTGACGAAGCAACACTTCACTGCGCGGGTCCATGGATGGCGGCTCCTGAAAAAAGTGGCGCAGTTTATCAGAGCCAGGCCTGGCTTAGCCGACCTGTCGGCGCGGGCTGCCAGCAAAAAAGGCTTCAGCGTTCTCGCTCAACTGCTCGACGATACGCTGGCGCGATTCCACCGCCCCCCAGGCGCTGTGCGGGGTGATGATCAGGCGAGGAATATCGCCGGCCAGCAGCGGGTTGCCATTGACCGGTGGCTCGACGCTCAACACGTCGGTGGCGGCCCCGCCCAGATGACCGGCGCGCAAGGTGTCCGCGAGGGCCTGTTCGTCGATCAGACCGCCCCGGGCAGTATTGATCACGAAGGCCCCAGGCTTGAGCAGGGCCAGCTCCTGGGCACCGATCAGGTTACGGGTGTGTTCGTTGAGCGGGCAGTGCAGGGTCAGGGCATCGACCTGAGGCAGCAGTTCATCCAGTGGCAAACGGTCTTCGCGAGGCGGGCGTCCGGGCAACTGCCCCAGCAGCACGCGCATGCCGAAGGCTTCGGCCAGGCGCGCCACAGCCCCGCCCAGCTCACCATGACCAAGCATGCCGAGGGTTTTGCCTTCAAGTTCGACGATGGGGAAATCCAGCAGGCAGAACTGTTTGGCCTTGGCCCACTGGCCTGCGGCAACAGCCTGCTGGTAGTCCGGCAGGCGCGTGGCCAGTGCCAGCAGCAGGGCCAGGGTGTGCTGGGCAACCGAAGGGGTGCCGTAACCCTGGCAATTGCTGACCACGATGCCTTGGGCCCGTGCCGCCTGCAGGTCGACATTGTTGGTACCGGTGGCGGCCACCAGGATCAGTTTCAGGTCGGGACAGGCGGCCAGGGTAGCGGCGTCGATCATCACCTTGTTGCTGATGGCCACGGTTGCGCCCTGCAAGCGTTCCGCTACCTGCTCGGGGCTGGTTGCCGGGTACAGTTGCAGCGCGTCGAAGCAGCCGCGCAGGCGGTCCAGGCTGAGGTCGCCCAGGTCCAGGGAGTGATGGTCGAGGAACACAGCGTGGCGAGGGGCGGACATGGAAGCTCCAGTGAATGACGGTCGGGCTCAGGTCGGATAAGTGAAGCAATCGTAACGAGTCTGTTCGAGGCTGGATTCAAAGGCCAGCAGGCTCTGTTGTTGCTGCTGCAGGTCGGCTATTTGTGCCTGCAACTGGGCCTTGCGGGTGGTTACGGCCTGGCGGATGCGCGCCAGCGGCAGCTCACCGGGGCCGTTGTCGCGGACCATTGCCTGCATCTGCTTGAGGCTGAACCCCAGCTTTTGTGCGCATTTGATCAGGCTTACCAGCGCAACGCTCTGTTGATCATAGATGCGATAGCTGCCCTGGCGTTTCGGTTCAGGCAACAGGCCGATCTTCTCGTAGTGGCGGATGCACTTGATCGTGGCGCCGGACAGTTGAGCCGCTTTGCCAATGTACATCGAAAGTCCTTTTTTACCTGGCGCTGGCCAGCCTGCGAACCCGCTGCAGCCAGGCCTCGCGTTGCGCCGTGTTCGAGCTGATGATGGGACCAAACGTTAACGTCTTTTGCGGCCTGATTCCACAAAAGCCCAGGGTGGTGCGGCGCATCTGTTCCAGGCCCGGCATGCGGTACACCCAGCGGTAATACCAAGGTGGTGTATCCATGCACACCAGCAGGTCGGCGCTGCGGCCTTTGAGCAGTTGCTCGGGGAAGGCTGAGTCGCTGCGGTACTTGAAGGCGAAGCCGGGGAGCAGCACGCGGTCGAAAAAGCCCTTCATCAGCGCCGGAATCCCGCCCCACCAGATCGGGAACACGAACACCAGGTGCTCTGCCCAACGGATCAGCGACTGGGCGTGTTGAAGGTCCGGCTCCAGGGGCTGCACGTGCTGATAGCCGTCGCGCAGCACCGGATCGAAGTCCAGCGCGCCCAGTTCCAGCACCTGAACATCATGGCCGGCGGTGCGGGCGCTGGCGACATAGGCGCTGCTCAAGGCAGCGGAGAAGCTCTGGTTCGAGGGGTGGCCGAGAACCACCAGTACACGTTTGTTCATCGAGGGCTGCTCTGTCGTGCAAAGCGCCCAGGCTAGCGGTTGTCCCTAAGGGGAGAGTCAAGCCTTCCCGCTGGTTGTTACTGAGTGTGTCTAGGGCGTAATGTACGGGGTCTCTGATTTCACCCACTGCCGCAAGGAGCCCCCATGTATTGGGCTGAATTTCTCACTGTTGCCTTGATTCACCTGCTGGCCGTGGCCAGCCCCGGTCCCGATTTTGCCGTGGTGGTACGCGAAAGCGTCACTCATGGGCGCCGTGCTGGCACCTGGACGGCCTTTGGCGTGGGTATGGCGATCTTCCTGCATGTAGGCTATTCGCTGCTGGGTATCGGCTTGATCGTGTCGCAGTCGATCGTGCTGTTCAACGCGCTCAAATGGCTGGCGGCAGCCTATTTGCTCTACATCGGTTTCAAAGCCCTGCGTGCAGGTCCTGCTGCGCCCGGCAGCGACACCGTGCAGGCCTCGACGGTCGAACGCACGCCGCGGGCAGCGTTTGTCGCAGGCTTCATGACCAACGGTCTGAACCCCAAGGCCACGCTGTTCTTCCTGTCGTTGTTCACCGTGGTGATCAACCCGCACACGCCGCTGGCCATCCAGGCCGGTTACGGCGTTTACCTGGCCGCTGCTACCGGGCTGTGGTTCTGCCTGGTGGCCATGCTGTTCAGCCAGCAGCGCGTGCGCGCCGGCTTTGCCCGTATGGGGCACTGGTTCGATCGCACCATGGGCGCGGTTTTGATTGCCCTGGGGGTGAAAATCGCCTTCACCGAAATGCACTGATGGCTATTTGCCCTTAGCCTGCGTCCGGTCAAATCATTCCTTTGGCTGATTTGGCCGGCGTTGTGGCGTTCTAGAGTGGGTCATGTCTTGACCGCCCGTGCACTCTAGAAAAGGGACTCCCATGCTACAGACTCGTATCATTCCTCCTGCCGAAGGTGCTTATCAGTTTCCACTGTTGATCAAGCGCTTGCTGATGTCTGGCAGCCGCTACGAGAAGACCCGCGAAATCGTCTATCGCGATAAGTTGCGCTACAACTACCTGACGCTCAACGAGCGCATCGCGCGCCTGGCCAACGTACTGACCGAGGCCGGTGTCAAAGCCGGTGACACCGTGGCGGTGATGGATTGGGACAGCCATCGCTATCTGGAATGCATGTTTGCCATTCCGATGATCGGCGCGGTGGTGCACACCATCAACGTGCGCCTGTCGCCCGAGCAGATCCTCTACACCATGAATCACGCCGACGACCGCTTTGTGCTGGTCAACAGCGATTTCGTCGGCCTGTACCAGTCCATCGCCGGGCAACTGACCACAGTAGAGAAAACCCTGTTGCTGACCGACGGTGAGGCCAAGACCGCCGAGCTGCCGAACCTGGTGGGCGAGTATGAGCAATTGCTGGCTGCAGCCAGCCCTGCCTATGACTTTCCCGATTTCGATGAGAACTCGGTAGCCACCACGTTTTACACCACCGGTACCACCGGTAACCCCAAAGGTGTGTACTTCACGCATCGGCAGCTGGTGTTGCACACCCTCGCCGCCGCTTCGGTGACCGGCAGTATCGACAGCGTGCGACTGCTGGGCAGTAACGATGTGTACATGCCGATCACGCCGATGTTCCACGTGCATGCGTGGGGCATTCCTTATGTGGCGACCATGCTGGGGGTCAAGCAGGTCTACCCCGGGCGTTACGAGCCGGAGATGCTCTGCGAGCTATGGCGCAAGGAAAAGGTCACCTTCTCCCATTGCGTACCCACCATCCTGCAGATGCTGCTCAACGCCAAAGGCGCGCAAACCCAGGACTTTGGCGGCTGGAAGATCATCATTGGCGGTAGTGCACTGAACCGTGCCCTGTACGAGGCCGCCAAAGCCCATGGCATCCAGTTGACGGCGGCCTACGGCATGTCCGAAACCTGCCCGCTGGTGTCCTGCGCCCACCTCAACGAGGAGCTGCTGGCGGGTAGCGAGGATGAATGCATCACCTACCGGATCAAGGCCGGGGTACCGGTGCCATTGGTGGAGACGGCGATTGTCGATGCCGAGGGTAACTTCCTCCCGAACGATGGCGAAACCCAAGGAGAGCTGGTGCTGCGTGCACCCTGGCTGACCATGGGCTACTTCCGCGAGGCGGAGAAGGGCGCCGAACTCTGGCAGGGGGGCTGGTTACACACCGGTGACGTAGCGACCCTCGACAGCATGGGCGTGATCGATATTCGTGACCGCATCAAGGATGTGATCAAAACCGGCGGCGAGTGGATCTCTTCGCTGGAGCTTGAAGACCTGATCAGCCGTCATCCGGCAATACGCGAAGTAGCCGTGGTCGGGGTCGCTGACCCGCAGTGGGGCGAGCGGCCGTTTGCGCTGTTGGTGGTGCATGAAAATCAGAGTGTCGACGCCAAAGCGCTCAAGGAACACCTCAAGCCTTTCGTCGAACTTGGGCACATCAACAAGTGGGCAATTCCCAGTCAGATTGCGCTTGTTACTGAAATTCCCAAGACCAGTGTCGGCAAGCTCGACAAGAAGCGCATCCGCCTGGACATCACTCAATGGCAGGCCAGTAACAGCACGTTCCTCTCAACCCTGTAACGCGTGGCGGGTCGTGCTCAACCGGGTGCGACCCGCAGGCTAGACACGTCAGGCCTTGCCAAATGACATTTTTCAGCCATTCTTCCCCCTGCCGGCTGCGTGGCCACTCCACGAAGCCGCGCCTCAGGGGCTGACATGCAAATCACACTTTAGAGGGATCTAGCACCAGTACCTGCTGGCTATAGTCGGGTCAGGGGATTTTCAGGAACGGGGGGAGCACATGAATGTGCCAGCTTACTTGCTCGACGCTTCGTGTGCGCTCACACCGGTCGACCAAGGCGTTTCTGCAAAGGACTCACTGCCATAAAAATAAAAGTACATGGAGTAGCGTCGATGACATCAGCAAATCTGTTCTGGCGCCGGGCAAAACTGCCCCTGGCTGTCAGCCTCGCTTCTACGCTCGCCGGTCCTGCATTCGGCGTCAGTTTCAATATCGGTGAAATCGAAGGTTCGTTTGACTCGTCGCTGTCGGTGGGCGCGAGCTGGTCGACGGCCAAGCCGAACGAGAACCTGATTGGCGTCAACAACGGCGGTAAAGGTCTGTCGCAGACCTCCGACGATGGCCACCTGAACTTCAAGCGCGGTGAGACCTTCTCGAAGATCTTCAAGGGCATCCATGACCTGGAGCTCAAGTACGGCGACACCGGTGTGTTCGTCCGCGGCAAGTACTGGTACGACTTCGAACTCAAGGATGAGCACCGCGAGTTCAAGGACATCAGCGACTCCAACCGCAAAGAGGGCGCCAAGTCCGCCGGTAGCGAGATTCTCGATGCCTTCGTTTATCACAACTACTCCATTGCCGATCAGCCGGGTTCGGTGCGCTTCGGTAAACAGGTCGTCAGCTGGGGTGAAAGTACCTTCATCGGTGGCGGTATCAACTCGATCAACCCGATCGACGTTGCCGCCTTCCGCCGTCCTGGCGCCGAGGTCAAGGAAGGTCTGATCCCGGTCAACATGTTCTATGTGTCCCAGAGCCTGACCGACAACCTGTCGGCCGAAGCCTTCTACCAGATCGAATGGGACCAGACTGTCGTCGACAACTGCGGCACGTTCTTCTCGCAACCGGACGTCATCGCCGACGGCTGTACCGACAACCTGCGCCTGCTCAACAGCAGCCGTAGCCTGCCGCCTCAAGCGCTGGGTTTCCTCGCCAGCCAGGGTGTAGACATCAACGCAGAGGGTGTGAAGGTCGACCGTGGCCCGGACCGCGATGCGCGTGACAGTGGCCAGTTCGGTGTGGCGTTGCGCTACATGTTCGAGCCGCTGGATACCGAGTTCGGCGCCTACTTCATGAACTACCATAGCCGTGCACCGATATTCAGTGCCACAGGTGCCGATCCGTCGGTCTACGCCGGCCTGGGTAACCTGCCGCCGGCATTGCAACCGCTGGCGCCACTGATTGTCGCCGGTAATTCGCAGTACTTCGTCGAGTACCCGGAAGACATTCGCCTGTACGGCCTGAGCTTCTCCACCACACTGCCTACCGGTACCGCGTGGAGCGGTGAACTCAGCTACCGTCCTAACGCGCCGGTCCAGCTCAACACCACCGATATCCTCTACTCCGGTGTTACGCCAATCCCTGGACTGGGAAATGCCTCGTTGCTCAAGGGCACGCCAGGTCAGGACCAGCACGGCTACACCCGTAAGGAAATCACCCAGTTCCAGACCACGCTGACCCACTTCTTCGACCAGGTGATGGGCGCCAGCCGTCTGACCGTGGTGGGTGAAGTCGGTGTGACGCATGTCGGTGGCCTGGAAAGCGCGCACAAGATGCGTTATGGCCGCGACCCGGTCTACGGCCCAGGACCGCTGGAGCCTACCGGCCCGTTGAATACCTGTGAGTTCCTCAACGGTCGGACCGTCACCGGTGCTGGCAACAATGCCTCTTCGGCCAACCTCTCGCGCAAGTGTGAAAACGACGGCTTCACCACCAGCACCTCGTGGGGCTACCGCGCGCGGGCGATCTGGGACTACAACGACGTGTTCGCCGGGGTCAACCTCAAGCCTAACGTGGCCTGGTCGCATGACGTCTCCGGTTACTCCCCGGGCCCTGGCGGCAACTTCGAGGAAGGGCGCAAGGCGATCAGCCTGGGCCTGGACGCCGAGTACCAGAACACCTACACCACCAGCCTGTCGTACACCAACTTCTTCGACGGCAAGTACACCACTGTGGATGACCGCGATTTCATCGCCCTCAGCTTCGGCGTGAACTTCTAAGAACACGGATTCAGGACGAGCATGAACATGAAAATGACCAAGAATCTGCTGCAAGCCGGTGTGTTGGGCCTGTCGCTGCTGGCCACCAGCGTCATGGCGGCGGTGTCCGCCGACGAGGCGGCCAAGCTCGGCACGACCCTGACACCAATGGGCGCGGAAAAGGCCGGTAACGCCGATGGTTCGATCAGCGCCTGGAAGCCGCTGGCCACCAATGCTGGCGCCGTTGATGCCAAGGGTTTCCTTGCCGATCCGTACGCTGGCGAGAAGCCGCTGTACACCATCACCGCGCAGAACGTCGACCAGTACAAGGACAAGCTGTCCCCGGGTCAGATCGCGATGCTCAAGCGCTATCCGGACAGCTACAAGATCCCGGTGTACCCGACCCACCGTGGCTCCACCGTGCCGGCTGATGTGTTTGCCGCGATCAAGGAAAACGCCACCAAGACCAACCTGGTCGCTGGCGGCAACGGTCTGGAAAACTTCAGCACCGCGGTACCGTTTCCGATTCCCAAGAGCGGCGTCGAGGTGATCTGGAACCACATCACCCGTTATCGCGGTGGCAGCGTGACCCGTCTGGTAACCCAGGCCACGCCGCAAACCAATGGCTCCTACAGCCTGGTGTATTTCCAGGACCAGTTCGTCTTCCGTGACAAGATCAAGGGCTACGATCCGGCCAACCCGGGCAACGTGCTGTTCTACTTCAAGCAGAAGGTAACGGCGCCAGCGCGTCTGGCCGGTACCGTGCTGCTGGTCCACGAGACTCTCGACCAGGTCAAGGAGCCGCGCAAGGCGTGGGTCTACAACGCCGGTCAGCGCCGTGTGCGTCAGGCACCGCAGGTGTCCTACGACGGTCCGGGTACTGCAGCCGATGGCCTGCGTACCTCCGACAACCTGGACATGTTCAACGGTGCACCGGATCGCTACGACTGGAAGCTGGAAGGCAAGAAAGAGATGTACATTGCCTCCAACAGCTACAAGCTCGACGATCCAAAGCTCAAATACGCCGACATCATTAAAGCCGGGCACATCAACCAGGACTTGAGCCGTTACGAGCTGCGCCGCGTCTGGCACGTGGTCGCAACCCTGAAGCCGGGTCAGCGTCATATCTATGCCAAGCGTGACTTCTATATCGATGAAGACACCTGGCAGGCTGCAGTGATCGACCAGTACGACGGTCGCGATCAACTGTGGCGCGTTTCCGAGGCCCACTCCCAGGACTATTACAACGTCCAGGTGCCGTGGTACACCCTGGAAGCCATCTACGACCTGCAGTCGGGTCGTTACTTGGCACTGGGCATGAAGAACGAGGAGAAGAAGGCTTACGACTTCGGATTCTCGGCTAGCATTAGCGACTTCCAGCCCGCAGCGCTTCGCCAGGAAGGTGTGCGCTAAGCTTCAAACCTCCGTGTGATCTCCCAGAACGCCCCGGCTTGCCGGGGCGTTTCTGTTTGCGCAGCCTTGCCTGGCAAAGAATTGTCGCTTTTTGTTGTAGTCTTTTTTCCACAAAGCGCGGCAATCATCTTCAAATGTGTGTTTATAACCGCTAGTCTGCCCTGATCCGTACTGCCGAAGATTCTCTAACTAAAACGAGCCGGCCATGACTGATCTGTCCCGTACGCAAGGGTTCGCCAGCCAGGCCATGAACGTCCTGGAAGGACGCTTCTATCGCCCGCCACTGCCCGAAGGGCACGTGCCGCGTGCGCGATTGTGCCAGCGCTTGCAATCCGGGCTGGGTGGCCGACTGTTGCTGGTCACTGCGCCAGCGGGTTTCGGCAAGAGTTCTTTGGCCGTGGAATTCTGTCAGGCCTTGCCCAATCACTGGAGCAGCCTGTGGCTGGGCTTGAGCCGTCGCGACAACGATCCCGGACGCTTCCTCGAACGTTTGCTTGAAGGTCTGCAGCAGTATTGCCCGGCGCTGGGTAACCAGGCCTTGGGCCTGCTCAAGATGCGCCAGCGCCATCAACCCTTTGCCTTTGAAGAATGGCTCGATGGCCTGCTCGATGAGCTGGCCCGTCACCTGCAGCCACACAACCCTTTATTGCTGGTGCTCGATGACTACCATCTGGTCCAGGGCCCGGTGCTCGATCGCTGCCTGCAGTTCTTCCTCAACCACCTGCCGCCGGGGCTGGTCCTGCTGGTTACCAGCCGTGTGCGTCCGGACTGGCACCTGGCGCGCCTGCGCCTGTCGCGGCAACTGCTCGAACTCAACGAACAGGATTTGCGCCTGACGCCCGACGAGTCGCTGGCGGTGTTGGGGCAACAGCCCACGTGTTTGCGTGGCCAGGCCCTGGATAACCTGATCCAGCGTAGCGACGGCTGGATTGCCGGGCTGCGCTTCTGGCAGCTGGCAGCCAGTGAGTCGGGTGCCGACAGCGCGTTGCCGCAGGCGTTGCATGGTGGTGAGGGGCTGATTCGCGATTACCTGCTCGAAGAAGTGATCGATATCCTGCCGGCCGACGTCCAGAGCTTTCTCAACGACACCGCCTGCCAGGAACGTTTCTGCAGCGAACTGTGTGACGCACTGCGTGACAGCCATGACAGTGCCGAGATCATTGGCTATCTGCAGGCCCACCAGGTATTTCTGGTGCCGCTGGACGAGCATGGGCGCTGGTATCGCTACCACCATCTGTTTTCCGACCTGCTGCGCAGCCGTCCGCCCAGCCTGCCGCTGTCGAGCCTGCACCTGCGCGCCTGCCGCTGGTTCCACGGCCAAGGTTTGCTCGACGAAGCGGTAGAGCAGGCCTTGCGGGCCGGGCACCTGGATGTCGCCGCCAACCTGGTGCAGAACCTTTCCGAAGAGCAACTGCTGGCCGAGCAGAACGTCGGCATGTTGCTGCGCTGGAAAATGGACCTGCCAGACAGCCTGCTGATCAGCACGCCACGCCTGATTGTGTTGTACAGCTGGGCCCTGGGCCTGGCGGGGCAACTCGACGCCGCCGAAGAGCTGGCCAGTCATTTGAGTCGCTTTTTGCCGGCGCCTTCGGCGACGGCGCAGAAGTCCATGCTGGCGCAGTGGTTGGCCCTGAGCGGGGTCATTGCCCGCGGCCGTGGCGACCGCGAGCGCACGCGCTCCTGCTGTGTCGAAGCCCTGCGCAGCCTGCCGCAAAAGCGCTATGGCCAGCGCCTGGTGTGCTTGTCGACACTGTCCAACCTGGCCATTGCCGACGCTGATTTCCCACGGGCCCGCAACTGGAATCGCGAGGCGCTGGAGCTGGCTCAACGGGTTGGCAACCCGCTGTTCGAAGCCCTGGCCCACTACGACCGTGCACGCGTGCTGCATGCCCGCGGCGAAGTGCTGCGCGCGCTGGAAGAGGTGCGTCAGGGCTTGCAGCGCTTGCAAGGACTGTCAGCGCAACGCTTGTACGCGGCGCGGGCCCGTCTGACCTTGTACGAGGGTTATTTGCTGGTCGCGCGTCTGCAACCGGATGCCGGGCGCAGTCGCCTGCGTGCCGGCCTGGTCGAAGCGCGGGCCTGTCGCGATATCAGCGTGTTGATCGGTCATTGCGTGATTGCTTCGCTGGATGGCCGCGAGGGCCGCTTTACCGAAGCCTTCGCCGAACTGGCCGAGGCCGAACGCCTGATGCACATCTGGGATGTACCGCCGATTTTCTATCTGGCGATGATCACCCTGATCAAATGCGAGCTGTGGCTGGCGCAAGGGCGTATCGATCTGGCCGAGTCCTGGCTGTTGCGCCTGGGCCAGACCTACGGGGGCAAAAAGGCTGCTGCGGCCCCGGAGTTTCATCCGTTGCTGCCTCTGCATATCGAGTTGCAACAAGCATTGCTCGAACGTACGCAGGGACGCTTTGAACAGGCCGGGCAGCGCTTGCAAGCACTGGTGGCGCGTGGACAGGCCAGCGGTGGGCACATGCTCTGTGTCACCGCGCTGTGCCAATGGCTTGGCTTGTTGCTGGCCAACAAGAGCGAAATGCAGGCCCGCGATTTGCTCTCATTGAGCCTGGAGGCTGCAGGTGGTGGTGCCTTGCAGCCATTCCAGTCCTTGCTCCAGGAGCATCCGCTGTGGCTGCGCGAACAGTTGCTGATGCAGCCCGCGAGTCCGGTGCAGGCAAGCCTTCTGGCACTATTGCCCGCACCGCAGAGTGCGGAGGTTGCCAGTGGCAGCGGGGAAGCGTTGAGCGCACGGGAGAAGGCGGTGCTGGAACTGATTGCCCAGGGTTGCTCCAATCAGGAAATCAGCGAGCGGCTGTTTATCTCGCTGCATACGGTCAAGACTCATGCCAGCCATATCAACAGCAAGCTGGGGGTCGAGCGCAGGACGCAGGCTGTCGCCCGGGCCAAGGTCCTGGGACTGCTGGCCTGACCATCGGAGCTGCAGCTGCCGGATGAATTTCTGCTGTACTCTCTGGCAGGACCTTTCATGCTGGAGGCATTGCCCATGTTCCGCACGCGCACCCAGGTGTTGCTGATGTGCCTGTTACCCACAAGCGCCGTGCTGGCGGCAGAAGGGCCATCGTTTTCCTGCGACAAGGCCGAGGGTATGGCGCTGAAAGTGTGCCAGAGCCCGCAACTGAGCAAGCTCGATCGTGACCTTGCTGCCCTTTACAAGCGCGTGCTCGGGCAAGCCGACAGCGATACGCAAAAGCAGCTCAAGGCAACGCAACGCGGCTGGATCAAGGGCCGCGACGAGTGCTGGAAAGCTAGCGATGCTGACGCCTGTATCCGTGAGCAGTATCAGGTCCGCCTGGTCAGGCTGCAGATTCAGTCAGGCGCAGTGCAGGTGCCCGCCGCGGTTGAATTTGACTGCGATGACAACAGCAAGCCGTTCACCGCGGTGTTCTACAACCAGCTCGATCCGCAGGCGGCGGTGCTCACCTTTGGCGATGATCAGACCATCGCGATAGCCCAGCCTGCGGCTAGCGGTAGCAAGTATGGTGCTGACGGGGTCGAGTTCTGGGAGCATCAGGGCGAAGCCAAGGTGAAATGGTACGGCACAGAGCTGAGCTGCCAGGCGGTGCGTTGAGGCATCGGCCAATGCCACGCTTTACGAAGGACTGTGGATCTAAGATGATGGCGACTAGCTATCATTGTTGAGCGCTTGAGCATGCTGCAGTCGCTGTACATCGTCGTGCCATGGATCGGCATGGGTATCCTTTCGATCCTCTGGTTATGTGCGTTGCTGCGCGGGCGTAGCCTCCAACGGCAGTTGCGCGAGTGCCACCAGCACCTTGATGACCTTGGCTTGCGGCAAGCACCGGGTGGTGTTGTGCAGCCGGAAGATATCGTGCGCTACAAGCGCAGCCAGTACTTTGCCCGCATTGGCACCTGGGACTGGGATATCGGTACCGAAACGCTTTATTGGTCCGACGCCATCTACCCCATGTTCGGCTTTCAGGTCGGGGAAATCGTCCCCAGCTATGAGCGCTACTGCGCCAGTGTGCATCCGGATGACCGCGCTCGGGTCCGGGCCGGTGAACTGCGCTGCATCCAGACCGGTGAAAACCACGACGAAGAGTACCGTGTGGTCTGGCCCGACGGCAGCATCCGCTGGCTGCGCGAGACCGGCAACGTGGTGTGCAATGATCAGGGTGTGGCGGTGAAAATGATCGGCGTGGTACGCGATGTCACCGAGGAAAAAGCCTGGGCCAACCAGCTGCAGAGCCTGGCCCATAACGATGCCCTGACCGGGCTGCCTAATCGCCTGGTGCTTGAACAGCGCCTGGCGCTGGCCCTGGAAAAGGCCCGTGACACCAATACCCGGGTAGCCTTGGCATTCATTGACCTCAACGACTTCAAAGCGATCAACGACCGCAATGGCCACGCCATCGGCGACCAGGTGCTGATGTTTACCGCCAAGCGGCTCAAGCAAATGCTGCGCTCGGCCGATACCGTGGCCAGGATCGGTGGCGATGAGTTCGTGCTGATTCTTGAAGGTTTTTCACCCGGAGTGGAGTTGGAGGAGGAAGTGCGCCTGGTCTGTAGCAATGTGATCGAGTCGCTGGCTTTTCCCATGATCATTTCCGGTGAGCTATTGCAGGTGGGCATCAGCTTGGGTGTCGCGATTTATCCGGATCATGCCGCAGGCATGGACACCCTGATTCACCTTGCGGACCTGGCCATGTATGAAGCCAAGCGCAGTGGTGACAATCAGTTCCGGGTTGCGGCAACCGGAGCTTGTGCCTAACCCCGATTTACCCGCGAAGCCAGCCTGTGGTTGTTGAGGTCTGTGCATCCTTTTTTTTCTTTGCCATGTCAGGTTTCGTGGATGCAGGTCTACAGCCAAAAAAGTTTTCTGATCGTCGATGATTTCTCCGACTTTCGCAGTTCCGCCCGTTCCATGCTGCGTGAGTTGGGCGTTCGTGATGTCGATACGGCCGACAGCGGTGAGCAAGCGCTGCGCATGTGCTCGCAGAAGCGTTACGACTTCATCCTTCAGGACTTCCATCTGGGGGACGGTAAGAAGAACGGCCAGCAGGTGCTGGAGGACCTGATCCTCGACAAGTTGATCAGCCATGAGTGTGTGTTCCTCATGGTCACCGCCGAAACCAGCCAGGCGATAGTCCTCAGTGCCCTGGAACATGAGCCGGATGCCTACCTGACCAAGCCATTCAACCGCAGCGGGTTGGCCCAGCGCCTGGAGAAACTGGTGCAACGCAAGACGTTGCTCAAGCCGATCCTGCAGGCTCTGGACCGTGGCCGTCCAGCCGAGGTGCTGGCGGCTTGCGCCGAGCTGTGCAAGAAAGACCCGCGGTTTGCGCCGTTGTGTTTGCGTTACCGCGCCGATGCGCTGCGTGACCTGAATCGTTACGACGAACTGGAAAAGTTTCTGACCACCATTATCTCCAGCCGGGCCACCCCTTGGGCTTATGCAGCCCTGGGCAGCTTGCTGAATAAACGCAATCAGTTTTCCCAGTCCCAGGGCGTGTATGAACAGGCGCTCAAAGCTTTTCCGCTGATGCCTGGTCTCTACGACGGGCTGGCCGAAGTGCTGATCGCGCAGGGCGAAAACAAGCGCGCCCAGGGCGTGCTGGAAGAGGCGGTACGCCTCTCGCCCCTGGCGGTGCGCCGGCAGATGATGCTGGGCAAGCTGGCGCTGAGCAACGATGACTTCGACACCTCGTCGAAGGCTTATCGGCACGCCGTCAGTCAGGGCCAGAGTTCCCGCTACAAAGACCCGGAAAGCAATCTGGGCCTGGTTCAGGCGTTGATGAACAAGAACGCCGGCAACGGCCTGGATGCGCGCACGCGGGTCGAGATCAACACCGTGCTCAGCGAAGTGGCCAAGGAAAACGTCGAGGACCAGGGCTTGCAGGTGCGTGCACGCTTGATGAAAGCGGCCAGCCTGCAACAGGCCGGCGATGCCGAGACCGCGGCGAAACTGACCGAGCAAGCCATGGCGCGCCTGGACAAGATGGAGCAGTTCTTCTCTGTCGAAGCGGCGCTGGTGGTGGCTACCCAGTTGCAGGCGTTGGGTCAGGCGTCGGCGGGCACTTCGATTCTGAAGAACTGCGTGGAAACCTACGGCGATGACCCCAAGGTGATGCAGAGCGTGTCGCGCCTGACTGACGACCCGACGGTGCTGGGCGCGGTGACTGAAGCCGTCGACCTCAACCGTCAAGGCGTGCGCAGCTACCAGGGCGGCCAGCTCAGTGAAGCATTGGGGCTGTTCCGGCGTGCCCTGACGCTACAGCCAAAGAACATCAGTATCGCCCTCAACACCGCCCAGGCATTGTTGCGCATTGGTGGGGAAACACCGCCGCCAGCAATCATGGACGAATGCCGTGCCTGCCTGACCTGTGTGGCCGGCATCCCTGAAAGTGACAGTCGCTATGACCGTTACCGCAAACTGCATATCCGGGCTTTTGGCGCATGAATCAGGACAATCAGGGGCTGGATTTTTCCACGGTGATCGCCTCCACCGTACATGACATGAAGAACTCCCTGTCGGCGCTGACCCAGGCTCACGGCCAGTGGTTGGCGCGGCTTCCAGAGGCCCAGCGGGGTGGCAGCGAGCAGGGGGTGATGGAGCACGAGTTCACCCATCTCAACGGTATGCTGGTGCAGTTGTTGGGGCTGTACAAACTGGGGGTCAACCAGTTGCCGATGTGTCCGGATTACCATGAGCTGGAAGACTTCATCGAAGCGCAACTGGCGGCCCAGCAGAACCTGCTCCAGCACCGCGATATCCTCGCCAGCTGGCGCATCGAGACGGCCAGCCCGCTGGGCTTTTTTGACCGCGAGCTGGTTAGCTCAGTGGTTGCCAACATCCTCAACAACGCTATCCGTTACGCCGGTCACACCTTGCTGATTACGGTGAGTGACGAAGACGAGCAACTGCTGTTGAGCATCAATGACGATGGTCCGGGTTTTCCGGCGCGGATGCTCGAACGTCAGCACGATTACGTGCAAGGGATTGAAGCGCAGAGTGGCAGCACCGGGCTGGGGTTGTACTTCGCAGCACGGATTGCGGCGTTGCATGAGCGCAATGGCATCAAGGGACGGATCGAGATCGCTAATGGAGGCGCGTTGGGCGGGGGCTTGTTCAGGCTTTATCTGCCGTAACAGCCCCTTCGGCTTAGACCACCCGCAGGTTTGTGGCGTTGCACCTGCCGCAACATGACCAAGATGAGCAGGATGACTTATGGCCTGGCTCAAGGCGCGCCGAACATGAATGGATCAACCCCACGGGTTTCCTGGTTCTTTGCCTTGCGCGCCTGATCCGGAGGCCGGACCATCTGCACGCTCAGGCTGCCGTCCGCGCCGGCATAGACCACGGCGCTGACGCCGCCGTCCTGGTAACTGGCGATGGTCGCCAGGTTGATCTGCACCAGGGCGCTGCTGACCCCGGTGTTGCCCAAGCGGCGGCCGATGTCGTAGCCCTCGTCGACATTGCCCAGCTCAAGGCCATGGCCATCGACGTTGAGTGCGTGCAGGGCGTTGGTCAGGGCGATCTCACCGTCGGTATTGTCGGTGCTGTCGTAAAACACCCGCACCGGCTGTTCACCTTCGGGCAGGCTTGCCAGGGCTTCGAGCCAACCGGCTTGCAGGGCTTTGGCCCGTAGTGCGGGTTTGAGGCGTTGGCCCTGTTCATCGTGCAGCACGACTTTGATCGGGCGGTGCAGGTAGCCCAGCACTGGCGAAGCGTCGAATTCCTTGAGTTGATGCCGGGCCCAGCGTACCGGTAGCCAGGGCGACGGTTCGAAGTAGCCCGGGCCGCGGTTGCTCAGGGTTTGCCAGAGGCCAGGAAGCTGCGAGTGCCAGTAGGCGGTCGACATGGTGCCGGGGCCTATGGGGTTTTTAGCGCCTTTGGCACGTTCTTGCGCTTCATATACGGTCCTGGATGCTGTGGTGTTTTTCCAATAGAACGCCCACAACTTGCCCAGGTCGCTGGTTTTGTCCTGGTTGTTCTCACGCGTATCCGTGGCATAAGGGCGGATATAGCGCTCCACCCGGTCCGTGCGGGCCACCAGCAGACCGGTCATGCTTTCGAACACCGTGGGCACGGCATGGACGTTTTGCAGGCCGGGGGTCCCGGGCACCCGATAGGCACTGCGAGTGACATCACCGTCCTGGCTGGTGATCAACGCCTGGGGCGGCTTGGGGTTGTCATCAAAAAATGCGAACAGCCGCTCGATCATGCCCTGGGCGTGGGTGGTGTTCTCGGCGTCCTGCCAGAGAAACAGGGTGACGCCCAGAGTGGCGGCATTACGGCCCTCGAGAATGTCACCGGAAGCTCCGGTGTCTTCAGGTTGCTTGGGCGGGGCGATGGCGAAGGTCGGGATCGGCCAGTAGGCCACGGCGTTGCCGGCCGAGTACGTGAACGCGGCGCGAATAGCGGCGGACTGGATGATTTCTCGTGTCGTCACCGAGGCTTTGTAGTCCGTAGGGTCTCGGGAATAGATTGAAGAAAAGTTATCGTTTTTGCGTTGAACCAGCTTCCAAATGGATGATTGATGCCACCCATGAACGGCAAGCCCTGTCCCTCTAATTTCCAGTGCATAGGTCCGTTGGTAAGTGGCCCGGTGTTCTTCGTTCTGGGCCATGACCGTTGCCTTGTAGGCAGCAAGCTCGGCCTTCTCATTGGCTACGGCATTAGCCCACCAATGCACGCCGTAAGCGGCTCCCAATACCCCGATAACACTGGCGACACCCCAGCGCAGGACCGTACCTATGTCATGAATGTTCACGTTATCGACCTGTGCCTTGTAGTAAATGAATCCGACGAAACCAAGCCAGGCAGCAGTCAATACCAGGGCTAGCCAGAAATAGCCCTTCAGCTTCGGCCGGGTTCTTGCGTGCTGTTGACGCTCCCTCACCGGACTGCTCCTTGTTTCTGGGCGCGCACCAGCAGCGACGGCGGTTCCAAAGACACCAGTTCGGCGGAAGGAAACTCTCCTAGCCGGTAGTACCATTGACTGGCCGTCACCAGCGCCTGGGACTCGACGCCAAGCCGTGACCAGCCCGGCAGCCTGGTGAGTTGCTCGTATCGTTTTTTATCCAGTTTCCAATCGGCAATGGCCACCAGCACCTCGCGCATGGCCGGGTCGTTGAGGCACTCCGCCTGGCCGATGGCGATGTCCATCGCCGTGACCCAGCGGTGGTTTTCCGGGCTGCGCAACATGGCTGAGTGATAGCTGTTGGCGTCCCATTCTTTTCGGTCAACCGGCAGGCGCGCTCGAATTTCATTGGGTGTCTCTTCGCGTTCGATCCGGTAGTGATCCTGGGTCTTCAGCATGGCGTTGCCCGACACCGGGGTCTGGCGTAGCGCGGCGGTCTGGTCCCCGGCCTCCTTGCCGCGGTTCCAGCGTTCGCGCTCAACTTCCAGGACCACTCGGGTGGGGCTGTTGTGCACGTAGATCCACTGGAAGCGGGCGGCCGGATTGCCCAGAGCGTTGCTCTGGCTGACCTCATCGGGGCGGTCCAGGCCGGCGCGGGTGGGCGTGCCGGGCTGCGCTTCGCCACCGAACATCTGTGGCGCATGGGGCGGATTCAGCGCCTCGGCATTGACCAGGCGCGTTTGCTGCTCGGGGATTGGCGCTTGTGATGCGGCGGCGGCCATGCTCCAGCCGCCGGGGTAACGCGGCTCACCGGCGGCGCGCAGGTATTCCGGCCCCGGCGCCTTGCCGACCAGCACCGGGGCACCGTCACGCTGGCGCTTGGTCCACAGGCGTTGATAAAAGCCCTGCGTGTGCAGGGCGCTCATCGCCGCGGTGCCGTCCGGCAGGCTGTCCGGCACGCCGTAGGTGCCGATGCCTTCGACGTCGTCCAGGGCCACGGTGGTGTCGTCGGGGCAGAAGTACAGATAGACCTTGCCGCGATTGTCGCGCTCGGAAAATACCGTGAGGTTCTGCGCTTTATCCAGCCGGGTGCCTTGCCCGGCCGACCAGCGCGGGCCGCTACGGCCGCCATAGGTGGCGAGTTCTCTGAGCTCGGCCAGCGCTGGCCGTGGATGCTTGTTGCAGGTGACGGCGGTGACGATGTTGATCAGGGTCGCCAGGGTGTCGTGGTCCTCGGGCGTGACCTTGGGCAGCACGCTGTAGGGCGAGGCCACCATGATCAGGGTGTCGGCGCAGCGCTCGCCCTGGTCGACCAGCATGGCCTGGGCCAGCAGGCTGATCAGGGTGCCCTGGCTGTGGCCCATGACGGTGATGGTGTCGTTGGCCGACACCCGGCGGATCTCGCGGATCAGCATGGCCAGGCGGGCGGCGGCCAGGACGAAGTAGCGCCGATGAGGCGCCTGGCCCATGTACAGGGTATTGGGCAACTGGGTTTGCGCGACATGGCGGATCAGCTTGTCGAAGCCCTTGCCATACATGTCCAGCAGGTTATTGGTGGCATTGGCAAAGAAGCCGCCGCCCTTGGCGAAGTGACGGTCCAGGCGGTTGTTGTAGATGTCCTGGTACTGGTCGCGTAGCTTGACCGGGTCGTCGTTCTCATCGCGCTTGATTTCCTCGGGGGCGGCTCGGTAGCCCCAGTAAAACGGGATCATCAGGCTGCGGGTTTTCGGGATGTCAGTATCACGGCGATAAAGATGTGTGTCGGGATCGTCGAGCAGGTTTTTCTGATAGTTTTCCAGCTCTTCATAAGGTTGCTTCTTGGCCTCGCTGTAGTCGGCACCATAACGCCCCGCCTTGAGATCCGGCCGATCCAGGCGCTCATTGACACCCTGGCACAACCCCGTTTCCACCGATTCGTAAGAGGCGCCCGGGTCATTGACGCCATGGAGGAAGATCACCACGCCGGGCAGGTCGGCGGGCACCTCCATCCTGATCGGTGTGTGGCTGTTGGGGATCAGGCGTGTGGTTCGCTCTGCCACGCAGTACAGGTCAGGATTGCTCATCGGTTTCCCCCGTGTTGGCGCGCAATGCCGTCACACTGCTTTGGTGCATGAGTGGACGCTGCAGGTGTTGCGATAGGCCGCTGGAGTCCGTCGCTCCTTGCACTGAACTGCCATCGTCGAGTGCCATCTGATACACATGAGCTGCGGCCGGACGGCTGCTTTCGTCACTGTCGCCGGGGAAGTGCAGTGCCACGCGCTGCGCGGCCGGATCGCGGCTGAAGGATGGCGTGATGGCGGCGTCGGTCTTGGGGCCACGCCAGACATGCTCGCTGGCATGGATAGTGGCCACACCCTGGGTACCGATCTCGACACCTCCCGCGCCGATCCTGATGTAGCTGCCGTCATCGGCCACCAGGCGAATGGTGGGGGCCGTCATCAGGATTTCACCTTCGCGGGCCGACACCTGCAGGCTTTTCTGGGCATTGAGGGCGATGTCGTCTTCCTGAGCCTGCACCAGCACCTTGCCGCGGTTGGCAATGGCGCTGATGCCGTCGTCCTGGGCAAAGGCCGACAGCCCTCTGCCCGCGTGCAGGCGCATGCCGGCGCCGCTGCTCAATTGCAGGTGATCGCGGGCGGTGGTGTCGTGGTTTTCACCGGCGTAGTGAACCTGGGAGCCCGGTGTGGCGCTGGTGATGCCTGCTTCGGCCACCGTGGCCATGACCGCCGCTCCCGTTGCGCTGCTATCGGGAGCCGGCCATTGGTTGAGCGACTGTTGCAGTGCCTCGATGCCCTGGCTGTTCATGGCCTGGCCACCGCGTGCCGAGGCTGTTTGGCCAAGGGCGTCGAATAGCTGGTGGCATTCGCCGAGAAGCGCCAACAGTTCCTGGCGGTCCAACTGCGCCCCTTGTGCCTGATGACGGGCAAAGGTGGTCAGCAGCATTCCCTGAGCGGCGCGCAAGGCAATCGCGGCATCGGTGCGCAGCTCCGCGCCTTCGCCCCGGGGCTGGGCTGAGCCATCGGTGCGAGGGGTGACCAGCTTGCCCAGGTTCAAGGCGCTGGCTTGATGGGTTGTGCCCAGACGCGCGCGCAACGCACCAGGGGTGTCGTCGAAGACCAGCTCGTTGAAACCCTTGCCCTTGTGCTCCTGGCTCTTGATGCCGGACAGCGCCCGATCGCCGGGAAGTCCCGAGGCTTTGCTGAAATGCGGCGGATAGTGCTCGGCGTTGTACAGCACCGAGGTGACCAGGGGGCGGTCGATATCACCTGCCAGGAAAGTCACCAGCACTTCCTGGCCGATTCGTGGCACGAACTGATGGCCGAAGCCGCTGCCAGCACTGGGCATGGACACCCTGAGCCAGGTTGTACCTTGAGGGAGGTTGTCCCCTCGCTGCCAGTGAAAGCGGACCTGTACTCTGGCCAGTTCATCGGTAAACACCTCTTCACCTGCCGGGCCCACCACAATGGCGCTGAGCGGTCCCGCAATGCTGGGGCGAGGGACAGTGAGCGGATGGCGATAGGGGATCTTCTGGCGAATGCAGACAAAGGTGTTGTCGTAGCTGGCGGGTTGATCGGTCAGGTAGTTGTTACTGCCTTGGTGCTTGACCTTCAGTAACAGGAATTGGCGGTCTTCAGGTGTGTCTCCATCGTGGTCGAAGTGCTGGGTCAGCTCAAATGTGTAGCCCGGGCGCAGGGCACGACAGTTGCTGGCGCCCTGAAAGGTTTTGCCGTTTACCTCCAACGCTTCCAGGCGATGACGTAACAGCAGCTCAGCCTCACTGGGCAGTCGATGGCTGTAATGCCCGAGGAAATCGTAAATCTCGTAGTGCTCGATATCTCCCTGATTGTTGAGGGTGTTCATGCTTGAGTGCAACGGGTTGCGAGGCTGACGATAGTCGAATGTCTGGATGGCCATGCTGCCTGAGTGCAAGGCTCGCTGGCTGCTCCATGCCGTGATGGCGTCGGCACTCTCGGTGACGGAAGCGCTGTGGTAGCGGATGCGCGGCTGTTCCGGGAGCGGGCTCAAGCAAGCTGATGCGTCGGTGATAATCAGCGTATGGCCTTGCTTTGAATGGTCGAAGTAGAAAAATAGCCCTTCGTGCTCCAGCAGCCGCAAGACGAAGTTCAAATCGCTTTCACGATATTGAGTGACATAACTGTGTAGCTTGAGCGGTCGACTTAGATGGAATTCGAAACTGGCCAATGCACCATAGTGAGCGAAGACGGTGCGAATAATGGCTTCGATTGTTTGCTCCTGGAATATTCGACAATCCTGTCGATGCGTCAGCATCCATAGCCAAGGCTTCAGGGTTGCGCAGTAATGTGCCAGACCGCCATCGCTTCTCAGCAGGCTGAAGCTGCTGAAATAGCCATGGATATAGCGTGGCTCACCAGCAGGCAGCTCGACTTGCAGATGTGCGGGTTGCCCGATAAACGATTTCAGTTCAATGAAGGCATTTTGGCTGATCAGCGATAGCTCAATGTTGGACAGGGTTGATAATCCTTCGTTGCCGGTAAAACTCTCCAGTAACAGTTCCTCTGCGTTGCTGTGTGGAGTCTTCAGTTTGATCAGGCGCCGATGTTGAGCCGTAAATAAGGGTGTCAGGTCCTTTAACATTTGTACTCCAGCATCAGTAACAAATAGCCGGGCGGGTTTAGCCTGGTGCCGGGGGAGGCCGTCACAAGCACAACGTTGAAAAAGGAATTAAATTGATTGTCTGACGGTTTGTATGCAGAAAGCGTCTGAGTTGTAAGTAGCGGTGCGGGCAAGTTTTTGTGGGAAAATTCGCCGTAACTAAGGTGGCCGATACGTGCTCATGTTCAATATCACGGCTACATGCGTCATCCCTTTTACGGGATGACGTGAGATGGAAGACCCAGCCTCATAAGAATAATTTCGCGAAGTGCAAACAGATCGGGCGCCATCATGGCGCCCGACTGTGGTCTCCAGAATCATCAGGCCAGTTCGCGATGCGCTGGCCCGCTGACTAGATCGCTGCCGCCAGCCTCAAACCAGCCTCTTCCCGACGAATACTCGCCAGTGGAATGATTACCAGCAGCAAGGTCAGCAGCACGGTGACGGCAATACCCCAGGCCGCCAGGCTGAAGCCGCCCAGCGAAATCAGGCCACCGGAAATTGCCGGCCCTACGGCCAGGCCCAGGCTCAGGAAGCTGCTTGCCGCGGCAACCACACGGCCTTCGCGATCCAGCGCCGCCGCCAACCCGGTGAGGTAACTGAGGGCATAGAAATAGGTGACGCAGATGGTCATCACGCCCACGGTGTACAGGGTCTTGGAGTGCTCACCCAGCACGTAGCTCAGGCTGGTCGCGCCGGTCAGCAGGATCGCCAGGATTACCGGTGTGCTCAGGCCGAAACGCTTGCCGACCATCGCCGCCAGCAGCGGGCCGATCAAGCCGACAAACGACTGGAAGGACAGCAGCACACCCAGTTCGTCGCCGTTGTAGCCGACCATCGTGCCGATACGCTCGACAAACGCCCAGCCCATGGTGTCGCGGGCCTGGAAGACGAACATCGCCAGCATCATGCAGATCGCCGGCAGACTCAGCAGGACATTGCCCGAACCACCCTTGGCACCTTGCAGGCTGACACTGGCCTCCATCACCGGGGCACGCTGCGGCATCGCCGGAATCGCCAGCAGCATCACCGCCATGGTCGCGGCCATGGCGTAATACAACCCAGGCAAGCCATACAGGGCCATGACCTTGGCGTAACCGAGCATCACCACGATCATCAGCAGTACCGACAGCACGTTCATGTGCCCGGCGATGCGATCCGGTTGCTTGGCACTGGACACGCAGGCATTGCCGCAGGCCAGCGCCAGGCCGGCGCCAATCCCGGCCACGCAACGCACGGCGGCCAGCGAGTAGAGTTCGGTCATGCTTGCACTGACCAGGTTGGCGACGATCGCCAGCAAGGTGCCGAGCAGCGCCAGGGTGCGGCGCGGTGCACGGCCCATGAACGGCGCCACCAGCAACGAGGCGAGCATGGTGAAGACGAATTCGGCTGACATCAGGATGCCGGCCTGGGCCTCATTGAGCTTGAGGTCGTTGATGATCGCGCTGATCAGAAACGGTAGGGCCCACAGCCCGAGCAGGCCGACACCGTAGGCGGAACCTGCAGCAGAGAACACCAGACTCCAGCTTTCAGGCAGAAAATGACTTATTGTTTTTTTCATCGGGGTAATCCCTGGTTGGCAAGCACGCGGTGCAAATAAGCGCGCCGTTCAGGCGCGCTGGTAGTCTGGATATTTATTGCTGGCTTTCGTCCACCGGCGTGCCGTCATCGTATTGCGACAGCCAGGTGACCATCGCATCGCGATAACGGGTGAAGCCTTTGTAGTCGACCAGTTCCTGGTCAAGGTCGCGGATTACCCGGTGCATGCGTTTGGCCCACTGCGGAGCGAACTCGGCCAGTTGTTTGAGGCTCACCAGATAGGTGCGCACCGGGAACAGCACGGCATTACTGCGCGGCAGACGATGCAACGGTTGCAGCTCAATACGCAAATTGACCAGATCACCGGCATTTTCGGCGGTGACGATGGTGCGATCCGGGGCCCAGTCCGGCAGGGTCTCGGCCGAAGTTTCCAGGCGCGGATTGACTGTGATCGACCAGTTGGTTCGGCGTACCGGGTGGCCTGGGCGCAGGCGCAGAAGAAATTTCAGTGCCCGTTGCAGGATGCCCATTTCATGCAGCTTCGGCACCGGGCCGTGGAACTCCATGAAGCTCATGCCGAGGTTGAAACGCAGCGAGTAGTCGGCGCGCTGGGTGGCCATGCCGGCGCCCATGACCAAGGTGTCGTCACGCTCCTCGAGGAGGATGAATTCGCCCTGGGCCTGACGGGTGATGTATTCCATCGGGTCCATCGGCAGGGTGCTGGCGTCACCGAAGGTGAAGGTGTGGTCAATCTGTAGCGGACGGTTGACCCAGTGCCACTGGCTGCCGTTCTTCTCCAGGGTGAAGTGCTCGGGGAAGTCCCGCGAATAGGACTCCATCAGCAGCTCAAGCAGGTCCCACTGGGCTTCCATCATGTGCGGCAGGGCGGCGTAGTGCACACCCGGTTGCTCGTCGAGGGTCTTGGCGCGGTGATGGCATTCGGAGATGTAATGCTCGTCGATATCGAACTGGGCGCGCAGAGCGCCCTTGCCGAAGGGCACATGTGGCTCGACGTTCATCGAGTACATGTACTGGTCTTCCGGGTAAGGGAACGGCAGGCGCGTGATGGCGTCACGGCTGTTGCTGTAGGTGTAGTCGCCGGAATAGGTTTCGATTGGCTTGAAAACGGTCATGACGTTGGTTCCTGTTATTAGAGGTCTACGACCAGGCGGCTACCGCAGGCGCGGGACACGCACGGCATGAATTTGCGTTTGCTCAGCTTGTCTTCTTCGCTGAGCCAGTCGTCGCGGTGGTCCAGCTCGCCGTCGACTTCCAGTACTTCGGTCTCGCAGTAACCGCAGGCACCGCCGCGGCACAGGTAGGGCACCTTGTAGCCGGCCTGTTCGGCGGCTTCGAGCAGCGACTGGTCGGGCGGCACTTCGATGGTCACGCCCTGGCGGGCCAGGGTGACGCTGAACGGCTGGCCGTTGGAGCCCTGCTCGACAAAGCGCTCGTAGTGGATGTGGCTGTCGGTCCAGCCCAGAGCGTGGGCGCTGTCGAGGGTGTCGTCGATCATGCTGTCCGGGCCGCAGACATACACATGGCTGCCCAGCGGACGTGCGCTGAGGATCTGGCGGATGTCCATGCGCGCCTCCTGGCCTTGCACGTACAGGTGCACGCGTTCGCCGTAGCGCGCCTGCAACTCCAGGCCCAATGCACGGTGTTCCGGCCCGCGTACCGCCAGGTGCAGTTCGAAGTCGGCCTGCTTGATGTGCAGCTCTTCCATCTGTGAGTACACCGGGGTGATACCCACGCCGCCCGCGATGAACACGTGCTGACGGGCATGCTTGGCCAGCGGGAACAGGTTGGCCGGTTGCAGGATCTGCAGCAGCGCGCCTTCTTCGACAGCGTCGTGCAGGTGACGCGAGCCGCCACGGCCGTCTTCGACCCGGCGCACGGCGATCTGGTAGGCGCTGGAGTCGTACGGCGAGCCCATCAGCGAGTAAGCGTTGCGGTGGGTCTTGTCACCGTCTTCCATCACTACGACCACATGGCTGCCGCCGGAAAATGCCGGCAGGTGCTTGCCGTCCGGATCAACGAAGGTGAACCGCTTGATTTCCGGGGTCAGGGTCTCGATGCGCGTTACCCGTACGCTCAGGGTTCCGTTGTGAGTATTCATGTATCCAGCTCCTCGGCAGGTGGCATTTCGCCCGGGACTTCACCGTCGGCCTTGATGCCCTGGAAGGCGGCCAGACGACGGGAATAGTGGTCGCGCACGACCAGGTCGAGCTGGCAGCCGGGACAGGTGAATACGCGGTGGGTAACGTTCTCGGTGTAGGTGTCGCAGTGCGCGCACCAGACCCGGCGAACCAGGGTGCCACTGTGTTCGCGCAGCACTTCGTCACGGTTCAGGTCGACCGCGTTGGCGGCCTGCATGGTGGTGCCGATGAAACTTTCCGAGCCGCTCAGGTACAGGCGGGTGCCCATGTGTGCGGTGTCCAGCAGGCGGCGCAGGCCTTCGATCAGCGCCTGGTTGCTGTCGAACACCTGCAGGTCGCCGACCTCGGCATCGCGCAATGCGGCGAGGTGGTTGTGCCCGGAGAAGGACTCGGTGGAGTAGAGCAGGGTGCTGTTGTCACGCTGCGTCGGGGTCATGTCGCCGATCAGGCGCAGCATGGCCGCGCCGCCACTGCCCTGGCCGACGATCAGGTGGCGCAGGCCGCCTGCCATCGGTTGCAGGTGGTCATAGACCGGGCGGCTTTTGATGCCGGTGATAAGCATGGCATATTACCTATTATTTTATATGTTTATAGTGGGCCAAATCAGCGGTGCCGGTTGCACACTTAGTGCTTGAACATCACGTGGCGTACGCAGGTGTAGTCTTCCAGGCCGTACATCGACATATCCTTGCCGTAACCCGAGTGCTTCATGCCGCCATGGGGCATTTCACTGACCAGCATGAAGTGCGTGTTCACCCAGGTGCAGCCGTACTGCAGGCGCGCAGCCAGGCGGTTGGCGCGGCCGACATCGCGGGTCCAGACCGAGGAAGCCAGGCCATAGTCGGAGTCGTTGGCGAAGGCCAGGGCCTGGGCTTCGTCGCTGAACGAAGTGACGCTGACCACCGGGCCGAAGACCTCGCGCTGAACGATTTCATCATCCTGGCGGGCGTCAGCCAGCACGGTGGGTTCGAAGAAGAAACCAGGACCTTCGACGCGCTTGCCGCCGGTGATCACGCGGATATGGGGCTGGTCTTTGGCGCGGTTGACGAAACCTTCGACACGCTGCAGATGATCTTCGGTGATCAGCGGGCCGAGCTCGGTTTGCGGATCGTCCTGCAGGCCATGGCGAATGCTGCCTACGGCTTCGCCGAGTTTTTGCACGAAGGTCTCGTAGACGCCTTGCTGGACATACAGGCGGCACGCAGCCGTACAATCCTGGCCGGCGTTGTAGAAACCAAAGGCACGAATGCCTTCCACCGCGGCATCGATATCAGCGTCGTCGAAGATCAGCACCGGGGCCTTGCCGCCCAGCTCCATGTGCGTGCGCTTAACGCTGCTGGCGGTATTGGCGACGATGCGTGCGCCGGTGGCCACCGAGCCGGTCAACGACACCAGGCGTACCTTGGGGTGAGTGACCAATGGCTCGCCGACACTCGGGCCGCGGCCAAAGAGAATGTTGACCACGCCTGCTGGGAACAGCTCGGCGATGATTTCAGCCAGCTTCAAGGCGGTCAGCGGGGTCTGCTCGGACGGCTTGAGTACCACGCAGTTGCCAGCGGCCAGGGCCGGGGCCAGCTTCCACGCGACCATCATCAGTGGGTAGTTCCACGGCGCAATCGAGGCCACGACGCCCAGCGGGTCGCGGCGAATCATCGAGGTGTGCCCCGGCAGGTACTCGCCACCGGCCGAGCCGTTGAGGCAGCGGCTGGCCCCGGCGAAGAAGCGGAAGACGTCGGCAATCGCCGGAATTTCGTCATTCAAGGCCGCCTGGAACGGCTTGCCGCAGTTCTGTGATTCCAGGCGGGCGAGGGTCTGCGCCTCGGCTTCGATGCGGTCGGCCAACTTCAACAGCAACTGGGCGCGATCCTTGGGCGGGGTTTGCGCCCAGGCGTCGAAAGCCTGATCGGCAGCCTGTACCGCCGCATCCACTTGAGCGCTACTGGCCTCGGCGATGTCCACCAGTACCGTGCCCAAGGAGGGGTTGTAAACGGCGTGGCGGGCGCCTTCGCCGTCGACCAGCTGGCCGTTGATCAGGAGTTTGGTTTGCATGGCGTATCCCTTGGTTGGTCTTGTAGGTTGAGAATCGCTGGGCCCAATGCGCGGCGCAGAGGTACATTTGCCCGCTGTTCACACTAAACATATAAAAACATATCTTAATGTTCGAGCTTTGCCAACTGTCCATCTGTCGGCTTGAAAATGCCTTTTGCAGGGTTTTTTTCGCCATGCCAGGCTGAAATCGACGGTGTCGGTGGCCGCGCAATCGCTATAAGATACGAAACTGAACGTTTAGCAGGCTCCATCTGGGCCAATACATGCTGACTATGGAGAGCCGATGAGTGCCCTGAATACAGCCCGTAGTACTGCCTTCATCCGGCTGCGCCAGGAAGGCCGCACCGATGAAGTGGCGCGGCGGCTGGTCGAAGCGATCGAACTGGGCCTGTTCGCCGAAGGGCAGCAACTGCCCAGCGAAACCGAATTGGCGCTGCAACTGGGTGTCGCCACCGTAACCTTGCGCGAAGCCCTGGTGGTGCTGCGTCAGCGCGGCCTGATCGAAACCCGCCGTGGGCGCAATGGCGGCAGTTTCGTCTGCGCGCCGGTGGAGTTGCCTGAAGGCTTGTTGCTGCAGAAACTGCGCGAGATGAGCGGACCGGACCTACGCGATCTGGGTGATGAGCAAATGGCGATTTCCGGAACGGCCGCGCGACTGGCCGCTCAGCGTGGTTCACGTGAACAATACGCACGGATCGCCCAGCACATCGAAACGCTGAAACAGGCCGGTACGCGTCTGGCGCGGCATCGCGCCGATGCCCGTTTCCATATTGAAGTGGCTGCGGCGGCGCAATCGTTGCGCCTGACCCACGCCGAGATGCGTTTGCAGTCGGAGGTGGGCGAGTTGCTCTGGCTGGAGGCCGCTGGCGGTGGTGATGTGACCGTGGTCGAGCACGAGCACCGGGCGATTCTTGAAGCCTTGCTCAGCAACGACACAGTGCTGGCCGGCGCTCTCGCCGAGGCGCACGTCAGCCGTGGTATCAAGCGTCTGATCAGCCTGCGCCTGGAATTGCTGGCGGGTAGTGACGAAGAAGAACAGGCCGGCGCGGTAATTGCCTAGACCTTCGTGGGTTTGACCGGAAACCCGAACGGATAATAATAAAGCCAACCCTGCGTGAGGTAATGCCATGTTTGCCCTGAGCGAAAACGATCCCCTGTGTGCTTGCGCTCGGCAGCTCAACAGCACGCTGGAGAGCATCTTCAGTCAGGTCCGCCAACTGGTGGATGAAACCCTTGAACTCTGGGAGCGCGTACTGGCCGAAGGTCGCCAGCCCAACGCCAAGGACCTGGCCCTGCTCAGGCCGGCGATTGACCGGCAACTGCTGGCCACCGGCGCTTTCGGCTGTGGCGGCGGGGTGATTCTCGAACCGGGTAGCCTCAGCGATCAGCACATGCACCTGGAGTGGTGGTACCTGGCAGATGCGGGCAAGACCTTGCCGCTGCGGCCCAACTTCGACCGGCGCCGGGAGAATTTTTACGATTACACCGCGGCGCCCTGGTTCAGCCGCCCGCGCGACTCCGGCACCAGCAGCGTCGAGGGGCCTTACGTGGACCTCTACGGCACCAATATGTACGTGCTGACCTTCACCATGCCCATTTTCGTGCAGGGGCGCTTCATTGGTGTGGCGGGGCTGGACCTGTCGCTGCACAACGTCGAGCGCATGCTGGTGCGCAGCCTGATGCGTCTTGCACATGAAGCGGTGTTGATATCTGCCGATGGTCGGGTGATTGCGTCCAATACCGCGAACTGGATGGTCGGTGACCTGGCGCCCCGGTTGCTCGATCCCGCGCTGAGCGAAGGCGTTCGCCTGGTATTGGCCGAGCCAGAAGCGGGCTGGTCGCTGATTCGTCTACCGGGTTTGCGTAACGCAGCCTGAAGCATCGCCAGCAGGCGAAACGTCGCGCTGGCCGTCTCCCACCTTTTTTCGTCGATTCGATTTGGCCGCCATCGGTCGGCTTTCTCCTGCGTTGCTTGAATCCCCGGGCGACTGGGTCTAGGTTTTTCATGTGGGAAAAATTCCCACGTATCAAAAGTAGAAAAACAAACAACGATTTCCGACTTGATATGACGTTTCTCACGGTAATGACCAGGAGACGGAAGATGCAGACTCATCGGTTTTTCAAGAAGGCGCTTTTGGCGATGGCCATTGGCGGCGTGCTATCAGCCTCTATGGTGTTGATCCCCGATTCGATTTCCCATGATTCCAGTGCCTACGCCAAGGATGGTGGCGGAGGGGGTGGCGGTCACGGTGGCGGCGGTGGCGGTGGGCACGGCGGCGGTGGAGGTGGCGGTCATGGCGGCGGTGGCGGGGGAGGACACGGTGGCGGCGGTGGCGGCGGTCATGGCGGGGGTGGCGGGGG
>OEPS010000103.1_pt1 | contig 30918 bp, 17 predicted proteins | sample 1539411 | NCBI WGS metagenome assembly OEPS01 (sample SAMN02671747, study PRJEB22543) | soil metagenome | biome: bacteria | place: China:Hunan Province, Lengshuijiang City | collected 2012-10-15 | depth 0.08m m
ACGGTGTTCGTTATTCCCGGGGTGCATCCCCTGGAGCTGTACCGCGGCTTGCCCGGCAGCGGCATCCGTCACGTCCTCACCCGCCACGAGCAGGGCGCAGGCTTTATGGCCGACGGCTATGCCCGGGTCAGCGGCAAGCCCGGCGTGTGCTTTGTCATCACCGGTCCGGGTGTCACCAACGCCGCGACCGCCATTGGCCAGGCGTACGCCGACTCGATCCCGATGCTGGTGATCTCCAGCGTCAACCACACGGCCAGCCTGGGCAAAGGCTGGGGCTGCCTGCACGAGACCCAGGACCAGCGCGCCATGACCGCGCCGATCACGGCGTTTTCTGCCGTAGCCTTGAGCGCCGAGGACTTGCCAGAGTTGATTGCTCGCGCCTATGCGGTGTTCGACAGTGAGCGCCCACGCCCGGTGCACATCTCCGTACCACTGGATGTGCTGGCGGCACCGGTCAAGCGTGACTGGAGTAATGAAGTGGTCCGCCGCCCAAGCCGTGGCCTGCCAGCCAGCAGCCTGCTGGAGCAGGCGGCAGCCAAGCTGGCAGCGGCGAAGCGACCGATGATCATCGCCGGTGGCGGCGCGTTGCAGGCTGCCGATGCGCTGCAACAGTTGAGTACCCGCTTGGCGGCGCCGTTGTTCACCAGTGTCGCCGGTAAAGGCCTGCTGGCCCCGGAAGCACCGCTCAATGCCGGCGCGAGCCTGTGCGTCGAGCCTGGCTGGACGCTGATCGCCGAGGCCGATGTGGTCCTGGCCGTGGGCACCGAGATGGCCGACACCGATTTCTGGCGTGAACGCCTGGAGCTCAATGGCGAGCTGTTGCGGGTGGATATCGACCCCCGCAAGTTCAACGATTTCTACCCGTGCGCGCTGGCTTTGCAGGGTGATGCACGGTTAACCGTAGGCGCCTTGCTGGAGCACTTGCCGGACATCAAGCGCAACTCCGAGGCGGCCATCGCTTCGGTCGCCGCCTTGCGTCAGGCGCTCAAGGCCGGGCATGGCCCGCTGCAGACGATCCATCAGGCGATTCTCGAACGGATTGCCGCCGAGCTGCCGGACAACGCTTTCATCAGCACCGACATGACCCAGCTGGCCTATACCGGCAACTACGCCTTCGCCAGCCGCGCGCCGCGCAGCTGGTTGCATCCTACCGGCTACGGCACCCTGGGTTACGGCGTGCCTGCGGGCATCGGCGGCATGTTCGCCACCGAGGACCGTCCGGGGTTGGTGCTGGTCGGTGACGGCGGCTTCCTTTACACCGCTCAGGAACTGGCCACGGCCGTCGAAGAGCTGGACCGCCCGCTGGTTGTGCTGTTGTGGAACAACGACGCGCTGGGGCAGATCCGCGACGACATGCTCAACCTGGATATCGAGCCCATCGGCGTGCTGCCGCGCAACCCCGATTTTGCCGGGCTCGGCCGGGCGTTCGGCTGCACCGTGGCGCAGCCAGGCAGCCTCGATGAACTGCAACAGGAACTGCGTGCCGGCTTCGCCCGCAACAGCGTGACCCTGATCGAGCTCAAGCACGCCTGCGCTCGCTGACGTCCAACCCTATTCAGGAAGATTGCCATGCGCTTTTCCGATCTGACCCAACGCATCGCCGGTGACGGCGCTGCCGCCTGGGATATTCACTACCGTGCCCTCGAACTGCAGGCGCAAGGCCAGGACATCCTTCTGCTGTCGGTCGGCGACCCGGATTTCGACACCCCGGCGCCCATCGTCCAGGCGGCAATAGACAGCCTGCAGAACGGCCACACCCACTATTCGGACGTACGCGGCAAACTCGCCCTGCGCCAGGCCATCGCCCGGCGTCACCAGCAGCGCAGCGGCCAGACGGTCAGCGCCGATCAGGTGACGGTACTGGCCGGTGCCCAGTGCGCGCTGTTCTGCGTCGCCCAGTGTGTGCTCAACCCCGGTGATGAAGTGATTGTCGCCGAGCCGATGTATGTCACCTACGAAGCCGTGTTCGGCGCCTGTGGTGCGACCGTCGTGCCGGTACCGGTACGTTCCGAGAACGGCTTTCGCGTGTGCCCCGAAGATGTCGCCGCGCGCATCACCCCGCGCACCCGCGCGCTGGCCCTGAACAGCCCGCACAACCCCTCGGGCGCAAGCCTGCCGCGTTCGACCTGGGAGGCCCTGGCCGAACTGTGCATCGGTCATGACCTGTGGCTGATTTCCGATGAGGTCTATAGCGAGCTGTTGTACGAAGGCGAGCACATCAGCCCCGGCAGCCTGCCGGGCATGGCCGAGCGCACGGCGACCTTGAACAGCCTGTCCAAGTCCCATGCCATGACCGGCTGGCGCGTGGGCTGGGTGGTGGGCTCGACAGCCCTGGCCACGCATCTGGAAAACCTCGCGCTGTGCATGCTCTACGGCTCGCCGGACTTCGTTCAGGACGCTGCCGTAGTGGCGCTGGAGCAACAGTTGCCAGAGCTGGTGGTGATGCGCGACGCCTACCGCCAGCGCCGCGACCTGGTCTGCCAGTGCCTGGCCGATTGTCCGGGACTCAAAGCGCTCAAGCCGGACGGCGGCATGTTCGTGATGGTCGATATCCGCGAAACTGGCCTCAGCGCCCAGGCATTTTCCAATCAATTGCTTGATCGCCATGGTGTATCGGTGCTGGCCGGTGAAGCCTTTGGCCCGAGTGCGGCGGGGCATATCCGCCTGGGCTTGGTAGTGGGTGACGAGCGACTAAGGGAAGCCTGCCAGCGCATTGCCCGCTGTGCAACTGAGCTGATGGAGGCCAAGGCCCATGCGTGAGTATTCCCGGCTGTTTATCGATGGCACCTGGCAGGTGCCGTGCGGGCAGGGCATGGCCGAGGTGATCGACCCGGCCAGCGAGACGGTCGCCGGTCGCGTGCCACTGGGCAACGAAGAGGACGTCAACCGTGCCGTAGCGGCAGCGCGCCAGGCATTTGCCGAGTGGTCGCGCACGCCATCGAGCGTACGCGCAGGTTACATCCGCGCCCTGGTCGCGCAACTGACTGCACGTGCCGAGGAAATGGCCAGCGTCATCACCGCCGAGCTGGGCATGCCGGTGCAGTGGTGTCGTCCCGTGCAGGTGGACGGGCCGATCGCCGGGCTTGAGCAGTACATTGAACTGGCCGGCCTGATGGATGAAGTGCGCGAGGTCGGCAATTCTCTGGTGTACCGCGAAGCCGTCGGCGTCTGCGCGTTCATCAACCCGTGGAATTACCCGCTGCACCAGTTGATTGGCAAACTCGCTCCAGCCTTGGCAGCAGGCTGCACGGTAGTGGTCAAGCCAAGCCAGGAAACCCCGTTGCATGCTTTCCTGCTGGCCGAAATGATCGAAGCCATCGGCTTGCCGGCCGGGGTCTTCAACCTGGTCAGCGGGCCCGGCTCGAAAGTCGGTGAAGCGCTGGCCCGCCATCCGCAGGTCGACATGGTCTCGTTCACCGGTTCCACCGGCGCCGGTGTGCGCGTGGCTCAGGCCGCTGCGCCGACGGTGAAACGCGTGTGCCTGGAACTGGGCGGCAAATCGCCGTTGCTGATTACCGCCGATGCCGACCTTGACGCCGCCGTGCGCTACGGCGTGCAGGACGTGATGATCAACTCCGGGCAGACCTGCACGGCCTTGACCCGCATGCTGCTGCCTGCCAGCCGCTATGCCGAGGCTGTGGAGATCGCCCTGGACGAGACCCGCAAACTGCTCATGGGCGATCCGCAAGACCCGCAAAGCTTTCTTGGGCCGATGTGTTCGGCGGCGCAGCGGCGCACGGTGCAGGATTACATCCGCATCGGCCAGGAGGAGGGCGCGCGCTTGCTCTGTGGCGGTGATGGCGCAGCGGGCTTTGAGCGCGGTTTCTATGTGCAGCCAACCCTGTTCGCCGACGTTGATAACCGCATGCGCATTGCCCAGGAGGAGATTTTCGGCCCGGTGTTGTGCTTGATCCGTTACGACGACGAAGCACAGGGCATTGCCCTGGCCAACGATTCACCCTTTGGTTTGTCCAGTGCCGTCTGGGCGGGTGATCGCGAGCGCGCCTTGCAACTGGGCCGGCAACTGCGTGCCGGGCAGTGCTTCGTCAATGGTGCGGCCTTCAACTACCGGGCGCCGTTTGGCGGCTACAAGCAGTCAGGGAACGGGCGCGAATGGGGAGAGGAAGGGTTGGGTGAGTTTGTTGAGACCAAAGCCATTCAGCTTTAGCGACACAGCGCCGCTCTCGCGGCGCATCGCGGATGAATCCGCTCCTACGTTTTAGGGTGGCGCCCCCATATTCATCGCCGTGCGCCAAAGGCGAACAACCATGGCCTGACAGGTCGTGGCACGTTGCAACAAATGTAGGAGCGGATTCATCCGCGATGCGCCGCGCGGGCGGCGCTCGATCTGCCCGGCGCCACCCATTTCCCGTCGGGCACCCAGAACCATCACACCCAAACCGCATCCCAATGCGGATAATCACCCACCTTGTCCACTAACCCCGCTCTCAGGGGATTGGCAATGATGTACCTGGCGACCCTCACCACATCGTCTTCCCGTCGCAAAGCACGGTCATGATAACCCGCTTGCCAAACCGGAGCTGATACGCCCCCAGCCTTGCGCAACCCATGGCTGGAACGAGCCTTGAAGCGGCGCATCAACGTACTCAGCGTTACCTCCTTCAATTCGATCAGCCAATGAACATGGTCGGGCATGACCACCCAGGCCAGTGACTGGCAGCTGTTTTCTTGCTCAGCCAGACGCAGGTGTCTGACCGCCGTTCGTGCATGCTGGAAATCGAGGAACAGGGGCCGGCGTAGTTGAGTGACAGTGGTCAGCAGGTAGAGCCTGCCGGATTCTGAATGCCTGCAGCGACGGAGCAGGCAACCTTTTGGGCTGGGCATGTGAGGCTTCCATGAATGGGTATGTTCTGGAAGCCTAGCGTTGGCGGATTGTGGGGGTGGTGGAGTAGTTTTTCAGGGTGTGAGGGTGGGGGCTATCGCGGATGAATCCGCTCCTACAGGTTAGCGTGTTCCTTGGGGGTATCGAACGCCACAAACAATTGATCAGCGGTAATCGCACCGAGGTCCAGGCGCATGTTGGCCTCCAGCATGGCGAACAGCCTGGTGAACACTTCGAACACCTTGCAGTGGTCTTCCAGACCGGAGAAGGGGTTGTCGATCTTCTCGGCGATCAGCGAGCTTTCCTGCACCGCGTCATACACCTCGCGCAAGGTGATCTCACTGGCCGGACGGGCCAGGGTCAAGCCGCCGTGGGCGCCGCGCCAGGACTTGAGGATGTTGGCCTTGACCATCAGCGAGACCAGGCTGCGCACGCGCGTAGGGTGGGTCTTGACCCATTTGGCGATGGTCTCGGTACGCAGTTTCTGCGGGGCGTTGGCGGCCACGAACGACAGAATGTACGAGGCGGTGATCAGGCGGGTGGACTGGCTCATGGTCTGCAGAATCCTTTGAAAACACTGTTGTAGGAGCGGATTTATCCGCGATGGACTGCGTAGCAGGCCCGGCTGCCGGGGCCGCTCCGCGCCCCATCGCGGATAAATCCGCTCCTACAAAAAGTTAGCCCATCAGGGGCTTGGCAGCGGTGTGTGATTGAGTCTAATGTAATTGTCACGATGACAAATACAAATATTTGCAGCATCGATGCGTGCGAAGTCGGCTGAATCCTTTTCTCTGCGCTTCAACAGGGGCAATGCCATGAGCGATAACAACAACAAAATTACTCAAGCGATGCACGACGGCGGCTTGCCGCGTCGCGATTTTCTCAAGTACAGCGCCACCGCAGCGGCGGTGGCCGGCGCTTTCAGCCTGGGCCTGCCGATGCGCGGCTGGGCCGAGGAGGCCACGCCCAAAGCCGGTGGCGTACTGCGCATGGGCCTGGCCGGTGGCAGCACCACCGACTCGCGCGATCCGGGCACCTGGGCCGATACCTTCACCTTTGTCGGCTTCTCCGCGGTGTACAACACCCTCAGCGAGATCGCCGTGGATGGCAGTGCCATTCCGGAACTGGCCGAGCGCTGGGAACTGAGCCCCGACGCACGGATCTGGACCTTCACCCTGCGCAAGGGCGTGACGTTCCATAACGGCAAGACCCTGGACGCCAACGATGTGGTGGCTTCGATCCAGCATCACCTGGGCGATAAATCCACCTCGGCAGCCAAGACCGTGCTCGGTGATGTCGCCCAGGTGCGCGCCGAGGGCAACGATACCGTGGTGTTCGAGCTGCATTCGGGCAACGTCGACTTCGCCTATGTAGTCGCCGACTATCACCTGGCAATCATGCCGGCCAAGGACGGCGCCGCCGACTGGCAATCTGGCGTGGGTACCGGCGGTTACCGCCTCAAGGGCTTCGAGCCCGGCGTGCGCATGGACCTGGAGCGCAGCCCGGATTACTGGAAAGCGGGCAGGGCGCATTTCGCCAGTGCCGAGCTGCTGGCCATCGCCGATGGCGCCGCGCGGGTCAATGCCCTGGTCACCGGCCAGGTCGATGTGATCAACAAGGTCGACCTGAAAACCGTGGCCTTGCTCAAGCGCAACCCGAACCTGGCCATCGAAGAAACCAAAGGCGCCCAGCACTACACCTTCCCGATGCTGACCGACAGCACGCAGTTCCAGGACAACAACATCCGCCTGGCGCTCAAGCATGCGATCAACCGCGAGACCTTGCTGGCTTCGGTGCTCTACGGCTATGGCCAGATCGGCAACGATCATCCGATCCAGCCCGGCAGCCGCTTTATCAATAGCGCCCTGGAGCAGCGCCCTTATGACCCGGACAAAGCGCGCTTCTACCTGCGCCAGGCAGGCGTCGACTCGCTCAAGGTGCGCCTGCAAGCCTCCGATGCCGCCTACACCGGCGCGGTCGATGCTTCGGTGCTGTTCAAGGAGCAGGCGCGTCAGGCCGGTATCGACATCGATGTGGTCCGCGAGCCGGCCGACGGCTTTTTCAGCAACGTGTGGATGAAGCAACCTTTCACCACCTCGTTCTTCTACAGCAGCCTGACCGCCGACCGCATGTTCAGCATCGGTTACGCCAAAGGCGCGGCCTGGAACGAAACACACTGGGACAACCCACGCTTCAACCAGTTGCTCAATGCCGCCCGTGGCGAGATGAACGCGCCGCTGCGCCAGGAGATGTACAACGAAATGCAGGCCCTGTGCCGCGATGAAGGCGGGGCGATCGTACCGCTGTTCGCCAGCTCCGTGGCCGCCCGCTCCAAACGCGTTACCCATGGCGGCGTAACTGCGCCCTACGGTGAGCTGGACGGTCTGCGCCTGATCGAGCGCTGGTGGCAGGCCTGAGGGCCGGACCCGCAGTGCCACCTTTCGTTGTGTCTGTTCGAGGAATTGTCCGGTGAATAGTCTTTACAAACTGCTTGTGCAGCGCCTGGCCCTGGGCCTGTTGTCGCTGTTTGCGGTGGCGGTGATCATCTTCCTGGCCGTGGGCATGCTGCCTGGCGACGTCGCCGAGGCGATGCTCGGCCAGGCCGCCACCCCCGAAACCGTCGCCGCGCTGCGGGCCCAGTTGGGCCTGGATGTACCGGCGCTGACCCGCTTTGGCCAATGGGCCTGGCAACTGCTGCACGGAGATCTCGGCCTGTCGCTGGCCAACCAGCGGCCGATTGCCGAGCTGATCGGCAGCCGCCTGGCCAACACCTTCAGCCTGGCCGCGCTGGCGGCCCTGGTGTCGGTGCCGGTGGCGCTGCTGCTGGGCATGCTCGCGGCGCTGTACCGCAACAGTTGGTTCGACCGCCTGCTCAACACCAGCGCCTTGAGCGCGGTGTCGTTCCCCGAGTTCTTCGTCGCCTACATCCTGATCCTGGTGTTCGCGGTGAAGCTCAACTGGTTGCCGAGCATTTCCAACCTGGTCCCGGGGGCGAGTTTTGCCGACGTGCTGGAGCGTTCGCTGTTGCCGGTACTGACCCTGAGCCTGGTGGTGATCGCACAGATGATGCGCATGACCCGTGCGGCGCTGATCAACCTGCTGGCCAGCCCCTATATCGAGATGGCCCGGCTCAAGGGCATCAGCCCGGCGCGGATCATCTTCCACCATGCCTTGCCCAACGCCCTGGCACCGATCATCAACGTCGTCGCGCTGAACCTGGCTTACCTGGTGGTGGGCGTGGTGGTGGTCGAGGTGGTGTTCGTGTATCCCGGCCTCGGCCAGTTGCTGGTCGATTCGGTGGCCAAGCGTGACATCCCGGTGGTGCAGGCCTGCAGCCTGATTTTCGCCGCGACCTACATCCTGCTCAATACCACGGCCGATGTGCTGTCGATTGCCAGCAATCCACGCCTGATGCATCCCAAGGGGTAAGCCATGAGCCTGATCAAACAACTGCTGCGCGCGCCCTTGAGCGCCCAGTTCGGCCTGCTGGTGATTGTTCTGTATGTGCTGGTGGCACTCTTCGCCCCGGTGTTGGCGCCCTATGGCGAGACCCAGGTGGTCGGCGAGGGCTTCGCGCCGTGGGGCAGCGAGTTCCTGCTGGGTACCGATAACCTCGGGCGCGATATGTTCAGCCGCCTGGTCTACGGCGCTCGCAACACCCTGGGGATTGCCTTTCTGACTACCGTTCTGGCCTTTGCATTGGGCGGCTTCTGCGGGCTGGTGGCGGCGATCAAGGGCGGCTGGATCGATCAGGGCCTGTCGCGGGTGGTGGACATTCTCATGGCCATCCCGCAACTGATCTTTGCCTTGCTGATCCTCAGCGTGGTCGGCACCACGGCCACTTCGCTGGTGCTGGTGATTGCCCTGCTCGATGCCACCCGGGTGTTTCGCCTGTCACGGGCGGTGGCGATGACCGTGGTGGTCCAGGACTTTGTCGAAGCGGCGCGGTTGCGCGGGGAAGGGCTGTGGTGGCTGGTCAGCCGCGAAGTGCTGCCCAACGCCGCAGCACCCTTGATCGCCGAGTTCGGCCTGCGCTTCTGCTTTGTCTTCTTGTTCATCAGCGCGCTGTCGTTCCTGGGCCTGGGCATCCAGCCGCCAACCGCCGACTGGGGCAGCATGGTGCGCGACAACGCGGTGCTGATTACCTTCGGTGATATCAGCCCGCTGTTGCCGGCGCTGGCCGTGGCCTTGATCACCGTCAGTGTCAATTTCGTCGTGGATTGGGTGCTGCATGCATCCAGCGGCCTCAAGGAGTGCTGAGCATGAGCCAAGCGAATAATCACAAGCCGCTGCTGGAAATCCGCGACCTGCGCATCGAAGGCCATTACGAGGACGCCTGGCATCCCTTGATCAAAGGCATCGACCTGACCCTGCAACGCGGTGAAGTGTTGGGGCTGATCGGTGAGTCGGGGGCCGGCAAGTCGACACTGGGCCTGGCGTCGATGGGCTATGTCCGTGATGGCTGCCGGATCACCGGTGGATCGGTGCGGTTCGACGGCATGGAACTGGTCGGCGCCGGTGCCGAAACCTTGCGCAAGCTGCGCGGCCTGCGTATCGCCTATGTCGCACAAAGTGCGGCGGCGTCGTTCAACCCGGCCCACCGCCTGATCGACCAGCATGTTGAAACCGCCGTGAAGAACGGCGGCATCGACCGCGCCCAGGCCGAGGCCGAAGCGGTGGAGCTGTACCGCGTGCTGCGCCTGCCCAACCCCGAGCAGATCGGCCAGCGTTATCCGCACCAGGTCTCCGGCGGCCAGCTGCAACGGGTGATGACCGCCATGGCCATGGCGTGCCATCCGGACCTGATCATCTTCGACGAACCGACCACCGCGCTCGACGTAACCACCCAGATCGAGGTGCTGGCGGCGATTCGCGATGCGGTAAAAACCTACGGCAGCGCCGCGCTGTACATCAGTCACGACCTGGCAGTGGTGGCGCAGATGGCCGACCGCATCATGGTCTTGCGCCACGGCAAGCTGGTAGAAGAGGCCGACACCCGCAGCATGCTCGACGCACCGCAGCAGGACTACACCAAGTCGCTGTGGGCGGTGCGTAGCTTTCGCACCGAACCCAAGCCTTGCCTGCTACAGCAACGGCCGCTGCTGGAAGTGCGCCAGGCGAGTGCCAGTTACGGCCAGCAGCCGGTGCTGCATGACGTCTCGCTGAAACTTCACCGCGGCCAGACCCTGGCGGTGATCGGTGAGTCCGGCAGTGGCAAGAGCTCCACCGCGCGGCTGATCACCGGCCTGCTGCCACCGACGGCCGGGCAGGTGCTGTATGACGGTGAAGCCTTGCCGGCTGACTTTCGCCAGCGCAGCAAGGAGCAACTGCGGCGTATCCAGATGATCTACCAGATCCCCGACACCGCACTGAACCCGCGCCAGCGCATTGTCGACATCATCGGTCGGCCACTGACCTTCTACCTCGGGCTCAAGGGCCAGGCCATGCGCAAACGGGTGGCCGAACTGCTGGAGATGATCGAGCTGGACCCGGCGCAGTACATGGAGCGCCAACCCCGCGAACTCTCTGGCGGGCAGAAACAGCGCATTTGCATTGCCCGGGCGCTGGCCGCCGAACCGCAGCTGATCATCTGCGACGAGGTGACTTCGGCACTGGACCAACTGGTCGCCGAAGGCGTGCTCAAACTGCTCAACCGCATCCAGCAGCAGTTGGGGGTGGCCTACCTGTTCATCACCCACGACGTCGCCACCGTGCGCGCCATCGCCGATGAAGTGCTGGTGATGCAGCGCGGGCGGGTGGTCGATCACGGCAGCCGCGAAGCTATTTTCACCCCGCCGCACCGCGACTACACCGGGCTGCTGTTCTCATCCGAGCCGGAGATGGACCCGGACTGGCTGGACCGCTTGCTGGCCGCACGCGCCACGCCTTCAACCTTGCAACCTGTTTAAAGGAACGCTGTCATGAATGTATTGATCGTCCACGCCCACCCCGAGCCGCAATCCTTCACCGCCGCCCTGCGTGACAAGGCCGTAGAGACCTTCCAGGCCCAGGGCCATCAGGTGCAGGTCAGCGACCTGTATGCGATGAACTGGAACCCGGTGGCCAGCGCCGACGACTTCGGCACCCGTGAAAACCCCGAGTACCTGGTCTATGCCCTGGAGCAGCGTCTGGGGGTCAAGAGCGGCGCGATTGCCGCCGACATCCAGCAGGAATTGGACAAGCTGTTGTGGGCGGATCTGGTGGTGCTGAACTTCCCGATCTTCTGGTTCTCGGCCCCGGCCATGCTCAAGGGCTGGATCGACCGGGTGCTGGTCTCCGGGGTCTGCTATGGCGGCAAGCGCTTCTACGACCAGGGCGGCCTGGCGGGTAAGAAGGCCCTGGTGACCGTGACCCTCGGCGGGCGTGAGCACATGTTCGGCGAAGGCGCGATCCACGGTCCGCTGGAAGACATGCTGCGGCCGATCCTGCGTGGCACCCTGGCCTATGTCGGTTTCGAGGTGCTGGAGCCGTTCGTGGCCTGGCATGTGCCGTACATCAGCGAAGACGCGCGCAAGGCGTTTTTGCACAGCTATCAGCAGCGCCTGGAGCACCTGTCGGATGACCAGCCGATGGTCTTCCCGCGGCTGTCACAGTTCGATGAAGCGCTCTACCCACTGGCCTGACAGACGTTAACCCACCTCCTCGCGGGGCAACCTCAGGTTGCCCCCGGCTTGCCCCTCGCTGATCACAGTCCAGCACGCTTTACCACAGGGCAGATACGCCTTTTTGTAAGCCATTTGGACGATGTTTCCTCGCCCCCCAGCCGCGACTATCCCCTGCAGGCAATGCCCCCTTCACGCCCCGCGCAGCCCGCGCGGGAGCGGAGCAGAACAAGAGGATTGGCCGCATGAACGTCCTTGTGTACCTGAGTCATGAAACGGAGCGACTGCTATGCGCTCGTTGATCGGATACCTGGTCTGCCTGGTGGTGGCGGCAACCATCGCCTTCGCCTTCGCCCCCAGATCTGCCCCCGAACCTGGTGAGCAACCGCTGCGCACCGACCGTGTGCAGATCAACGCCTTGCTCAAGCTCGGCGAGCGGGTGGTGGCGGTGGGTGAGCGCGGCAGCATTCTGCTCAGCGACGACCAGGGCGTGAGCTGGCAACCGGCGGTGTTGCAGCCGCAACGCAATGTCGCGCTGACCGCGCTGGTCGATCTGGGCCAGCAACGTGTGCTGGCGGTGGGGCACGACGGCTGGATCCTGCGCTCCAGCGACGGCGGCAGCCACTGGCAGGAGGTTCGCCACGACGACAGCCTTGGCGAGCCGCTGCTGGGCGCCTGGTCTGCGGGCGGTGAACGGGTGTTGGCCTATGGCAGTTTTGGCAAGTTCTACCAGTCCGACGATGCCGGGCTGAGCTGGCACAGCCTGGCGCTGGAGGTCGACAGCGCGCACCTGAACAGCATGGACGGCGGCACGGACGGGCGGCGCATGCTGGTCGGCGAGCAGGGCCTGGTGTTGCGCAGCCGCGATGCGGGCCAGCACTGGCAGACCCTGCCGGCGTTCTACAACGGCTCACTGTTCGGCGTGGTGCGCTTGAGCGCCGATCTCTGGGTCAGCTACGGCATGCGCGGCCATGTGTTCGTCAGCCAGGACTTTGGCGACAGCTGGCGCCCGCTCAAGGTCGGTAACAGCTTGCCGCTGTACGGCCATGTGCGCCTGCCCGAGCAGGGCGGGTTGCTGATCGTTGGCGCCGGCGGTTCGCTGGTGCGTCTTGATGGCCGTGGCCAGTTGGTAGGTGTCGGTCGCCTGGTCGGGCTCGGCACCCTGACCTCGGCCGTCATCCTTGGCTCACGCTTGTTGGTAGGTGGCGAGCGTGGGGTATTCCAGGATTCCGGTGGCAGCGTTGCCGCCCTTGGCAAGTGAGAGGCGGGCAATGAATCAAGCTAAAAGCTGGGTGACGCGCAGTGTCGTGCGCATCGCCGACTACCTGATGGCATGGCGCAAGGGCTTGCTGGTGCTGTTCGTGCTGCTGACCCTGGGCCTGGGCTACAGCGCCACCCATACCCACCTGGACCCTGGCTTCAGCAAGCAGATTCCGGTGCGCCATGAGTTCATGGTCAACTTCCTGCGCTTCAGTCAGTACTTCACTGGCGCCAACCGTTTCTTGGTCAGCGTGCAGTGGAAGGGCGAGGGCGATATCTATAACGCGGAGTTCCTCGACACCCTGCGCAAAGTCAGCGACGAGGTGTTCTTCATCTCCGGGGTCAACCGCGCCAGCGTGACTTCGTTGTTCACCGCTAATGTGCGTTACATCGAAATCACCGAAGAAGGCTTTTTCGGTGACGTGGTGGTGCCGCCGCGCTTCGACGGCTCGGCCCGTGACCTGGCCCAGGTGCGCAGCAATGCCGCCGCCTCCGGGCAGATCGGCCGGCTGGTGGCCAACGACCTGAAAGCGGCGATGGTCCGCGCCGACCTGCAAGACCTCGACCCGCAGACCGGCAAGCCCGTGGACTACGCCCAGGTGGCCCAGCGCCTGGAAGACATTCGCGCCAAGTACAGTAACGCGCAGATCGAAATCAACATCGTCGGCTTCGCCAAGCTGGTGGGCGATGTGGTCGAGGGGTTGAACATCGTCATCGGCTTCTTTGTCATCGCTTTTGTGATTACCGGCGTGCTGCTGTGGCTGTACTCGCGCTCCTGGCGCCTCACGGTGGTGGCGTTGGTGGTGGCCTTGCTGCCGGTGGTCTGGCTGCTCGGCCTGCTGCCGTTGCTGGGCCTGGGCATCGACCCGATGTCGATCCTGGTGCCGTTCCTGATCTTCTCCATCGGCGTGTCCCACGCGGTGCAGATGACCAATGCCTGGAAACAGGAAGTGCTGGCCGGACGCACTTCGGTGCAGGCGGCCCACGGTGCGTTCTGCAAGATCTTCATTCCCGGCTCTCTGGCGTTGCTGATGAATGCCCTGGGCTTTGCCGTGATCATGCTGATCGACATCCCCATCGTGCATGAACTGGGGGTGACCGCGTGCATCGGTGTGATGCTGATGATCGTCACCAACAAGCTGATGTTGCCGGTGATCATCGCCGATCTGCGTCTGGAGCCTGCCGTGCTGCGCCGCGCCAAGGCCGACAGCGCTGCGCGCCATCGCCTGTGGTGGCGCTTGTCGGCGCTGGCCGAACCCAAGCCGGCCTTGAGCGTGTTCGCCCTGAGCCTGTTGCTGCTGGCGGCGGGCGCCTACAAGGCACGGGACCTGGCGGTGGGTGATATTGGCGCCGGCGCACCGGAGCTGCGCGCCGATTCGCGCTACAACCTCGACAACCAGAAAATCGTCGGCAGCTACTCCATCGGCCTGGATGTGCTCTCGGTGTTTGTCGCAGTCAACGGCATCGAAGAAGGCTGCCTGTCACCGGCGGTGATGCGCGCGGTGGAAGCGTTTGATTTTCGCATGCGTGCGGTCAAGGGCGTGCAATCGGTACAGAGCGTGGCGGGCATGGGCAAGGTGGTGATTGCCGGCAACAACGAAGGCAACCCGCGCTGGGCGGCGATTCCCGGTTCCGCCCGTGGCCTGAGTCAGGGCGCGCGGGCCTACATGCCGGACGACGGGTTGGTCACCGACGGTTGCCAGCAGATGCAGATTCTGGTGTTTCTCGCCGACCATGAAGGCGCCACGGTCAGCCACGTGCTTGGCGAAGCTCAGCGCATCATCGAGCAGGTGACCACCCCGGAACTGACCTTCTACCTGGCCGGTGGCAATGTCGGGGTGATGGCGGCCTCCAACGAGGCGGTCAAGCATGCCGAGATCTTCATGCTCGCCGCACTGTTCGGCTCGGTCGCACTGTTTTGCTGGCTGACCTTCCGCTCCATTCGCGCCGTACTGTGCATCCTCGTGCCTCTGGCGATTGTTGCAATCCTCTGCAATGCGCTGATGGCGCTGCTGGGCATCGGCCTGAAAGTCGCCACCTTGCCGGTGATGGCCCTGGGTGTTGGCGTCGGGGTCGACTACGGCATCTATCTGTATGAACGCATCCAGCACGAGATGGCCGCCGGCGCGAGCCTGCGCGAAGCCTTCTACCAGGCCATGTGCCAACGCGGCACGGCGGCGGTGTTTACCGCCCTGACCATGTCCATCGGGGTCATTACCTGGGCCTTCGCGCCGCTCAAGTTCCAGGCCGACATGGGCGTGCTGCTGTCATTCATGTTCCTGGTCAACGTGCTCGGGGCGATTTTCCTCTTGCCGGCGCTGGCCGCCTGGTTCAACCGTGGTCGCCGCTTGGTGGCCGCCAATCCCGCGCCGCAGCCAGCGCCACAAGGGGAGTACTGCCTGAAATCGAGCCCGGCTGCGCGGGACTCGCATTAAGCAAAAATAAATCGCCGCGGCCTATTGTCGCGGCGAGCTGCAACGTGCAGGTTGTACTGGGCTTGCGCCGCGATCAAAACAATAACAATAAAAGGGCAGGCCATCGGGCCTTACCCGAGCAAGGAGACGACTGTGGAAACTCCCGTGTTGACTCATGAAATACTGGCCGCACTGGGCCTGGACCTTGCCGACTACGACCGTCTGGTGGGTGACATCTATGATGGAGCGCTCGATCCAAAACCCCTGGCGCGCACCCTGGAAAACCTGCGCATGGCCTTCCAGGCCAACTACGTCACCTTGATCCTGCGGGTTCCGGATCAGCCCGACATGGCCGTAATGATCATTGCTGGCGACATCGAAGGCGAGGGCGAGGTCATCTACATGGCCTACCCGCAGGCCAACCGACCGTTCGACAACCAGCCACAGGACGTCGTGTTTACCGTCGACGACATCATGACGCCGAGCCAGTGGGAACAGAGCTCGTACTTCAAGATGTACTGCAGCCAGCAGAACGTCTACCACGTGATGGGCGCGGATATTTCCACCCACGAAGGCGGGCTCCTGCGCTTTCGCGTGACCCGGGCCAAGGCCGCGCCGAAGTTCTCGGTCAATGACCGCGCCCTGTGCGCCATGTTCCTGCCTCATCTGCGCCGCGGCCTGAACATCCACAACCTGCTCGATCGCAGTGAATCGCTGAGCGATCTCTACGCCCAGGCCATCAGCCGCCTGTCGGTCGCCACCCTGGTGCTGGACGAGAGTGGCAGCGTGCTGCGGGTCAATCCGGTGGCCCAGGGCATCCTCGCCAGTGGCGATGGCCTGAAACTGGTCGGCGGCCGTCTGGAAGCCACCTACCCAAGCGACAACCGCGAGCTGCAGCGCTTGATTCGTGCCGCCTTCGCCCAGGACACGGTCAAGAGCGCCGACGCCATGTCGGTGACCCGGCCGTCCGGGCAGGTCAACCTGGGGCTGGTGGTCGAACCCATTCCGTCCCTGGACTGGGCCGACGAGAAGGGCAAGCCGGCGGCGCTGGTGTACATCCGCGATGCCGCGAGCAAGTCGCTGGCCAGCGAAGTGGTGACCAAACAACTGTTCAACCTGACCAAGGCCGAGACCGCGCTGGCCATGGAACTGGCCAACGGTCTGTCGCTGGAAGAGGCGGCCGAAACCCTGAACATTCGCCGTAACACCGCGCGTGCGCACCTGCGCTCGATCTTCTCGAAGACCGGCGTGCGCCGCCAGACCGAGCTGGTGCGCATTCTGCTCAACAGCGTGGTGGCCCTGGGTAAGCCGCAGGCGACCCTTAAGGTCGCAGCGAAACCCAAGGTTCAGGTGCCGCCCTTGACCCTGGCCAGCCGTCGCCAGGCGTAGTCCGCACAGACGATGCCGACGCCGGGCAGGGCTAGGGATACTGCCTGAACCACTCATGGAGACTCACCTATGCCAGTTACAGCTATCAGCGGTAGTGCCTCGGGGATTGGTGCAGCGGTCAGCGCCTCGTTGCGCGCTGCCGGGCACCGGGTTATCGGCATCGACCGGGCCAATGCCGAGGTGCTTGCCGACCTTTCCACCGCCCACGGCCGTGAAGCCGCCATCGCCGCGGTGCTTGAGCAGTGCGACGGCGTGCTCGATGGCCTGGTGTGCTGCGCCGGGGTCGGTGTCACCGCACCGTCTTGCGGGCTGATTCTTTCGGTCAACTACTTCGGTGTCAGCCAGCTGCTTGATGGCCTGGCCCCAGCGCTGGCCAAAGGTAACCAGCCTGCGGCGCTGGTCATCGGCTCTGTCGCCGCCACCCAGCCGGGCGTCGAACAGCAGCCGATGACCGAGGTGTTGCTGGCCGGTAATGAAGCCGACGCCTGCGCCCTGGCCGATAGCCTTGGCCAGCCGCATTTCGCCTATGCCTGCTCCAAGTACGCGATCACCCAGCATGCCCGGCGCCTGACCAAGCCCTGGGCGCAACAGGGTATTCGCCTCAACGTGGTGGCACCGGGCGCGGTGCAGACACCCTTGCATCAGGCATCGCTGGACGACGCCCGCTTTGGCAAGGCCGTGCGTGAGTTCGTCGCGCCGCTGGGACGCTCCGGCACCCCCGAGGAAATCGCCGCCCTGGTGGCCTTCCTGCAGTCGCCACAGGCGGCCTTCATCCACGGCAGCGTGGTGTTTATCGACGGCGGCATGGATGCCATGGTCCGCCCGCAACGTTTCTAGAAGGACACCCCATGAACAAAGTGGCATTCATTACCGGCGCCAGCCGTGGCATCGGCCGGGCAGCGGCGCTGGCGTTTGCCCGCGCAGGCTTTGACCTGGCCATCAGCGCGCGCACCGTCGACGAAGGCGAGCAGCATGAACACGCCTTGCGCAATGCCGCGGGCGAGCCGCTGGCGGGCAGCCTGAACAGTACCGCCGAAGCAATCCGCGCCCTCGGGCAACGGGTGTTGGTGGTGCCCATGGACCTGCTCGACAGCGCCTCGGCGCTGGCCGCCTGTGCGCAGGTGATCGCTGAGTTCGGCCGCATCGATGTGCTGGTCAATAATGCGATCTACCAGGGCCGTGACCTCAACAGCAGCTTCCTGCAATTGCCGGCACAAACCCTTGAACGGGTGTTCCAGGGGTACGTCCTCACGCCTTTCCTGCTGACCCGCGCGGTGGCCGAACAGATGCTCGAACAGGGGGGCGGGGTGGTCATCAACGTCACCTCCGGGGCCGGTGAAAGCGATCCGCCCGTGGCCGCCGACAAGGGCGGCTGGGGCTACGCCTATGGTGCTGGCAAGGCGGCGGTGTCGCGGCTGGCGGGGGTGCTGGCGGTGGAGTTGGGTGAGCGCGGTATCTGTGCCTACACCCTCAATCCGGGGGTGGTAAGCACCGAGGCCTTGAAAGCGACCATCGGTGACAAGGGCGTGATCGCCCTGCGCGCCGGCATCGCGCCGCCAGAGGTGCCGGCACAGGTGATGCTGTGGCTGGCGACCTCAGCCGAGGCCCCGGGCTATCAGCGGCGCACGATTGCTGCGCAGTCGTTGGCCCTGGAACAGGGGATTGTCGCGGATTGGCGCTAGCTGTCGGACCGTCATGTTAGAACCCGCTCTCACGTAACAGCACGGCTGCGACATGGGTCAGCCCCTCGCCGAGCAAGCTGCGGCGCTCGCCGGCGATCTGCACGCGACCGCGGGTTTCACGCAGGGCCGGTGGCGCGCCGTCGAGCTGGATCAGGACATGAAACAGCGGCGGCGTGGGCAGTAGCTCCTTGCCCCGGCTGGCAACGGTCAACGGCCCGCCAAAGCGTGAAGCGAGCATGGCGTGATGCAGCTGACTGACCCGGGTACTGCCGATGGTCAGCACCGTGCCGTTGATAGGTGTAGGTTGCCCCTCGGGGTAGAAGCGCACGGTACCGCCTTGGATCAGGTGCTGCACTTCATCCTGGTCGACATAGGCGTCCACCTGCCAATGACGCGGATCGACCAGAATGCCGATGGCTTCGCGGCTGTGAACCCACTGACCCGGTTGCCGAGCGGGATCCAGGTCCAGCCACTGGCCGTCGAAGGGCGCTTGCAGGGTCAGGCGGGCGATTTCGGAGCGCGCCGCACGGGCCTCTTCGAACTGCACATCAAGGCGCTGGCGAGTCGCGATGGCCTGGTCGGCCCCAGAGGGGTCGGCAATCAAGCCACCAAGCCGGGCCTGATAGCTCCTGGCACTGGCTTCGCTGCTGGACAGCCGTGAGGCAATATCGGGTTCATCGAGTGTCACCAGTGCCGCGCCGGCAGTGACCGCGCCCGCCGGATGCAGGGCCTGCAGACGCGCCGGGTAAGGAGCGAAGACGCGCAACTGGTGTTCGGCGCGGGCCACGCCCATGGCCTGGACCTGGGTGCGCCAGGGTACTGCCAGGAGCAGCAGCACCAGCGCGCCAATCACCCACCAGGTGCGTCGATGGCTGGTGCTGACACCGTCACGATGCTGCCACCAGTACTTCAGTTCACGCCAGACCGGCATGAGGATGAACCAGGCCACTTCCACGGCAAACAGCACGATGCCCAGCACTTTGAAGAACAGCAGGTACACGGCCACGGCAATGCCCAGGAACAGCACCAGGCGATAGACCCAGGTGACCATGGCAAACGCCACCAGCGCCCGGCGCTTGCCGGGGCTGAATGCTTCCGGCCAGTCTTCGTCAAGGCCGAGCAGCAGCCGGCGCAAGGTGACCCGGGCCAGGGCCGAGGAGCGCTCGTGCAGATTGGGAAAATCCAGCAGGTCGGAGAGGATGAAGTAACCGTCAAAGCGCATGAACGGGCTGGCATTGAGCGCCAGCGACAACACCCAGCTGGTGGTGGCCAGGTACAGCAGGGCGTTGCGCAACGGGCCGGGGTCGGACAAGGCCCAGCCCAGCGTGGCCAGGCCGGCCAGGGCCAGCTCGGTAATGATCCCCGCCGAGGCGATTGCCAGGCGTTGTCTGGCGCTACGCAGCTTCCAGCTCTCGCCGGTATCGGTATAGAGCATCGGCCACATCACCACGAAGGCGATGCCCATATGCCCCACGCGTAACCCCAGGCGCGTGGCCACCAAGGCGTGGCCCAGCTCATGCAGGGTCTTGGCCAGCGCCAGGGCGATGGCAAAGCTGACCAGGCCGGAGGCAGAGAACGACTCGACCACGGCGGTGGTGAAGGTATCCCATTGCTGCAGCACCAGCAGGATGCCGGTGATACTCAGGAGCAATACCAGTACTCCCGTCAGGGGCCGGAACACCCAGTCGAGCTTCTTCGCCAGCGCCTGCAGGTGCTGTTGCGGACGCAGCAACGGCACGCGAAAGAACAGGTAGTGGTGCAGCCACCAGCGCCAGCTCAACCAGGCATTCTCCTGGCTGCGTGCCGCCATGCGGGCAAGCGCCTCGCGACCGGGACGCAGCAGTTGATTGTTCTCCAGGAACTGGCGAAATTCGATGATTTGCTCGACGTCCGGACGTAGCGGCGTTTCGGCGTGAATGGCATTACAGATCTCTTCAGGCGAGCGATCCCAACGCAGCAGGCACTCGAATTCCAGCCACCCGATGCGGTAGAAGCGGTTGAGCACGGTGTCCTGAATCACCCAGGCCGGTTCGCCATTACTGTCGGGGGCGGTCTCCAGCAAGCGCAGGTCGTCACGCAACGAGGGCAGCGGCAGTGCAGCCGCGTCGACGATCACAACCCGCTCCAGGCCCGCAGCGCGGCAAACGGCCGACGCAGCAGGTAATAGCCCAGCACCACACGCTCGCCATACAGCCGCGCGGTACCGTGCAGGCCCAGGCGTGCGTGTTCAGGCTGGCCTTCGATGCTGGCGAGCAAGCGGTAGGCCACCACCCCTTCTTCATTGGCCTGCGCCTGGTAGCTGGTCTCCAGCACGTTGCCCTTGAGCGGGGTCAAGGGGTAGGCGGTGAGGAACAAGGTGACTTCCGCGCCCGGTTCCAGCGCGATGGCATCGGCCACCGGCAACTGGATGAGCATGGCCGGTTGTTTCGGTTCGGCGATCAACAGGATGCGCTCGCCGGTGGACACCGGCTTGCCCAGCCAGTCATTGGGGTCGCTGTACACCGCAACGCCGGCCCGCGGCGCGCGCACCTGGGTGCGTTGCAACTGGGCTTTGACTGCCGCCAGTTCGGCGCGGCGTTGCTGTACGCGGCCATTGAGCAAGGTCAGCTCGCTTTTGCTCTGGGGGTTGTCAAACGCGCGCTGGCTGGCGGCCATCAGTTCGGCATCGGCGACCGCGACCTCCTTGCTCAGCACCTCGGCACGGCTATTGAGCGTGGTTTCATCGAGGCGAAACAACGGCGTGTCTTTGTCTACCGGCTGATTGGGGCGTACCTGCATGCTTTCGATGACGCCATCAATGGGCGAACTGATGATCATCGCCTGGCGTGAGACGATCTCGGCCGGCGCCAGCGCAGTCTGTCTGACCGGTACCAGCAACAAGGCCACCGCCACCGCCAGAGCCAACAACAGTTGGCGTTTGCTGGGACGCCAGCGCAACAGCCGGCGTTGCTTGGCAAAGCCGGCCCAGCAGTGTGCCCAGGTGCGCCACAAGCCTTCGAACAGGTGCAGCAGTGCCGGCGCCGGTGCAGCGTCGAGCAAAAACAGCACCAGCCCCAGACGCTGACCTTCACGGTCATGCAAGGGGATGCACCACACCCCCGACGGCCACCATTCGGCCCAGCCTTCGTCGATGTCCGCTGGCGGCGTAACCGCGTCGCGGCCCAGCCAGCGCGGCTGGTCGTGTTCGAGCTGAGTGGCAATCCAGCGGATCGCGCGTTGCAGCCAGACCAGGTAGGGGGAGTCTTCGCTGGGACGGGCAAGGCCCGACACGCACAACAACTCCAGGCTTTGCCCCTGTTGCTGGAACACCAGCGCCTGGTGGTACTGCAGCAGCGGGTAGGGATCGTTGGCGATGGAGAATCCCAGCGCGTTCAACGAGTCTGTGGCCAGGGCACGGTCACGCAGCGCTGCGATGGCCAGCAGCAGCTGCGGGTGGGGTAGTGGCTCAGTCATTGGCGCGGGGGAAGCGGGCAGTGCCGCTCATGCCGGCGATCAGCTCTGGATGGGCGGCGTCCAGCCGGGCTTCCAGCTCCACGGTTTGCGCCACGGCATCGACCCGCGCGTTGATGGCGCTGACGTGGGCCGGGTAGGCCTTGCCGGTCTCGAGGATCGTCACCTCCAGGGGCTGATTGGACTGCAGTTTGGGTAACAGGCTGGAGGGCACGTTCAAACGCACCTTCAAGGCCCCGTCACTGACCAGGTCGAACAGTGGCGTACCGGCCGCCACGGTCTGGAAGGGTTTGGCATGCACCTTGGCGACGCGCCCGGCAAAGGGCGCCTGAACCACGCAGTAACCGCTCTGGGCCTGGGCCAGGGCGCGGGCGCCGTCGGCTTTTTGCAGTTCGGTATTGGCCATCGCCACTTCCAGATCACCGACCGCATCCAGCTTGCGCAGGTTGCGTTTGGCGTCGAGGTTTTGCTTGGCCATGGTCAGCTCGGCAGCGGCAACCCGCGAACGGGCCTGGGCCTCGGCGCAGTCGAAACGGGCCAGCACGGCGTCCTTGGCCACCACCTGGCCAAGGCTGGCCTTGAACTCACCGAGGGTGCCGCTCATCTGGCTGGACAAGGTGGTTTCCAGGCCCGCCACCAACAGCACACGGATTGCGCCGGGATCATCGGTGTCGGGGGCTGGCGCAGTGTCGGCGGCCAGGGCAGGGGTTAGGACCAGGGACAGAAATACGGCGAGCAAACGGCGCTCAAGGCTGTATGGCATTCGGCGTTCCTTGCGAGCTGACGAGAAGGTTGGTGTGTTCCTGTTGCTCCAGCGTGCGCTGGATTTCCCGGGCCAGGGTCTGGATGTCGTGTTGTTCGATCTGTTGCGGCAGGGTGTCCAGCCCTACCGAGTTGTACAACCGGCCCCAGGCGGCCTGGGCGCTGGAGTAGGCCGCCTCGCGCTGGTAACGCGAAAGCAGGTAGCGGCCCTCGGCGCGAATCACCTCAAGCTCCGAACCGTACGAGGTGGTGCGCGCTGCTTCAGCGTAGTTCAGCAGGCTCTGGTCGACCTGCAGGCTCTGGTTGGCAAATTCGACCTCCTGGCGGGCCAGCTGGTAACGCAAGGTGCCGACCCGTACCTGGGTCAGAATCGCCATCGACAAGGCCACCCGGCGCATGTCGTCGGTCTTGCTCTGCGACTCGGCGGCGCTGTTGAGCGACGGCAGCTGCAGCAGGCGCAACAGGTTCATTGACACTTGCAGGCCGGTTTCCGTCCAGCCGCTGTTGTAGAGGAACTTGTTGGAGTCGTACTTGTAGCCGAAATCCACGCTCACGTTCGGCCATAGCTGCGCCTTGGCGATCTTCAGGTCATTCTCGTTGACCCGCTTGCGGTACCACTCTTCCATGATTTCCGGGCGGTTTTTCAGTGACAGCAGTTCGAGCTTGTCGATGTCCTGAGACACCTCCGGCAAGGCCGGCTCGGCCTCGTCCGCCAGCACCAGCCGCGAGCCCGGCGGCAGCGACATCAGCGCCGACAGTTCGGCGCGGGCAAACTCCAGGTCCTGGCGGCGCACGGTCAGCAGGTAAATCGAGTCGAGCAGGGCGCGCTGATAGGCGAGAATCTCCTGACGCGGCAACAGCCCTTTGCTTTCTGCCTGGCGCGCCGAGAGCAAGGCCTGGTGGGTACGCACCAGCAGGCGGTCGACCTGGGGCATCAGGCGCTGGGCGCTCAGGGCACGCCAATAGGCGTTGCGCACATCCTGCAAAACGTTCTGGGCGACTTTGCGCCGGCGCTCCTCGGCCATGAGGATCTGATCGCTTTTCTGCTGGGTGCGGTAATAGGCCACGCCGAAGTCCAGCAGGCTCCAGCTCAGGCCCAGTCCATAGAGCTGGCGATAGCGCTCTTCGGAGGTCGACGCACGCAAGCTTTCCTCGCGGTCTTCGATACCGATCGAGGTACCGCCGGAGTCGTTGTTGCGCCCGGCATACCCGGCCGAGGCCACCAGGCGCGGCAGCATCTCGTGGCTGGACACATCGCGCAGGTCGCTGGCCAGCGCGCTTTCCATCAGTTTCAGGCGGTAGTCCAGGTTGTACTTCAGGGCCCGGGCAGCGGCTTCGTAGAAGGTGATCGGGCGGGTGACCGGTTCCTGGTTGGCGTACATCTGCGCCTGATCGCGAATGATCCGCTGACGGGTTTCATCCTCCGTGTATTCATGCGGCTTGGTCGCAGAGCAAGCGGCCAGCAACAGGGTGGAAGCGATGGCCGTACTGAACAACGTTTGCGGCAGTCTTAGCATAGTCAGTCCTTGGTCTTTGCTTATTCGCGGGTTCGGTTATCAAGCGCGCGCAGGCGCTCGGCGGCTTCACGCAATTGCGCGCGGAAACCGGAGGCAACACGTGCTTCGGCAGGCGGCAACTGTGCATCGCCCTGAGTCAGGTGTGCGGCATCGGTGCTGAACACCGAAGGGTCGGGCAGCAGGCCATCGGCGCTGAGGTTGATGCGCGACTGGCGTCCGAGGATCCAGGCAAGATCGTTTTCACTGGCCTGGCGACTGCCTTGTACCGCCCGGGCGACAAACTGGCCCTGAATCAGGCCCAGGCGCTGGTTCAGGGTTTCGCTGAGGATCTCGGGCACACGGCCGTAGCTCAGGTTGCTGCCATCGGCCTGCCAGCCGGAGAGTTCGAGGGCACGTTCCTGACGCTCGACCACCGGGCCGATGAACACCACCGGGTCGACGTCGGGCAGTGGCAGGCGCTGGAACGGATCATCGCTGTCACGACCGAAGAACGGCCCGGCCGGGGCCGGGATAAATGGCGCAGCGATGTCCAGGGTGATGGTCAGCTGGGCCAGGTCGGTGGCACCGGCGCGGTCGCTGAGGGTGTAGGTGAACACGTCCTGCAAGACCTGACCCAGTCCCGCCGCCGCCAGCACTTCAGGGTTGCTCAGGTCGATGGTGTAGCTGTAGCTGCCGTCGGCGTTGATCACCAAGGTGCCGTAGCGGCCCGCCAGCGGTTGGCCAATCACGCCCTGGGTGCCGCTGCCGGCTTCGGCGCCGGTACGGATGCCGCTCACGCTCAGTTGCTCGCCCGCATCGACGTCACTGTCATTGGGGAGCACGTTACCGCTGGTTTGCGGTGCTGGCGTCTGGTCACTGGCGACATTGCTGTCGTCGCGGGCAACGGGGCTATCGTTGGCGCCCTGGATCAGCACGTTCAGGCGCGCTTCAGACTCCGCCCCGGCGGTGTCGCGCATGCGATAAGTGAAGACTTCGCGCAGGGTCTGGCCTGCTGTGCGCAGGGCCTGAACCACAGGATTGCTGTTGTCCAGCTGGTAGCGATAGCTGCCGTCGGCATTCAGCACCAGGCTGCCGTAGCGGCCGATCAGCACCTGGCCGGCCAGGGCATTGCTGCCGGTTTCGCTGGTCACCGAGAGTACCTGGCGGGTTTCACCCAAGGCCGGGCTGTCGACGTCGATGTCATTGTCGAGGACATTGCCGCTGGGGTTGAGCCCCGGAATGTTGTTACCGACGCCACCAGCCTCAATGGCAACGGTGCCATCGTCGACGGCAATCGGCGTGTCGTTGCGTCCGTCGATGGTGATGCGCAGCTCTGCGGTGTCATCGGCCTGATGAGGATCGACGACGGTGTAGGTGAAGATATCCACCAGCACCTGGCCGCTGGTGCGCAGGGCCTGGACCGCTGCCAGGCTATTGTCGACGGTGTAGGTCCAGCTGCCGTCGGCGTTCATCACCAGGTCGCCATACAACCCGCGCAGCACCGTACCCACGGTGCCAGCAGTGCCGCTGCCTGCTTCGCTGCCGGTGCGGATGGCCGACACCGTCAGTATGTCTTTCTCCAGGTCGACATCGTTGCTCAGCACATTGCCGCTGGGGTTCAGGCCCGGCGTGGCGTTGTTCAGGCCGCCGGCCTCGATGGCCGTGGCGGTATCATCTATGCCGTCGGGTACATCGTTGCGGCCGATGATAATGATCGACAGCTCGGCAAGGTCGGTCAGGCCGCCCAGATCGGTGACCTGGTAGGTGAAGTCATCGACCAGCGTATCCAGCACATCCAGGGCCAGTACGGCCGGGTTGTTGGTGTCGATGGTGTAGGTGTAGCTGCCATCGGCATTGATCACCAGCGTGCCGTACAGGCCCTGCAGTACGGAGCCGATGGTACCGGCAACGCCTGTGCCCGCTTCGGCGCCGGTGCGGATAGCGGTCACCGTGAGCCGGTCGCCCTGGTCAATGTCGCTGTCGTTGGGCAGCACGTTGCCGCTGGGGTTGAGCACCAGACCGTCGCCATTGTCGGCCACGCCAATATTGAGGTTGTCGCGGGCCACCGGTGCATCCCAGGCGCCCTGGATAGTCAGGCTGAACTGGGCGATATCCTCAGCGCCTGCGCTGTCGCGCATGCGGTAGGTGAACAGCTCTCGCAGAATATCCCCGGGCTTCAGGGCCTGGACCACGGCCAGGGTATTGTCGACCTGGTAGCGATAATCGCCATTGGCGAACACCGTCAGAGTGCCGTAGGTACCGCGGATGACCTGACTGCCGCTCACGGCGCTAAAGCTGCCGCCCGCGGCTTCGCTACCGCTGCGAATACCGTTGACCGTCTTGCCGTCACCCGCGTCGACGTCGCGATCATTGACCAGCAGGTTGCCGGCCGGGTCGATGCCCGGCGTGCCGTTATTGGTGCCGCCAGCTTCCACCGCCACGGCGCTGTCGTTCACTGCCAGCGGATTGTCATTGCGGCCCAGAATGGTGATGGTCAGGGTAGCGCTGCTGGTGGCTCCGGCCAGGTCTCGAATGGTGTAGGTAAAGGATTCGCGCAGGGTATTGTTGGGCGTGCGCAGGGCCTGTACCAACGGATTGTTGTTGTCGACCAGGTAGGTGTAGCTGCCATCGGCATTGACGATCAAGCTGCCGTACTGCCCGGCAAAACTGCTGCCTACACTGCCATTTCTTACGCCCTGGGCGACGGCGATGACGCTCAGGGTTTCGCCGAAGCGGTCGACGTCGATGTCATTGCTCAACACGTTACCGCTTGGGTTGCTACCGGCGCTGGCGTTGTTCAAGCCCCCGGCTTCAATGGCAACGGCGTTGTCGTTGTTGGCCACCGGCGCATCGTTGCTGCCACGGATGGTGATGGTCAGCAGCGCAGTGTCGGAGGCACCAGCGGTATCGACAATGCTGTAGTTGAAGGTTTCGACCAGGCTGTTGCCTGGCCGCAAGGCCTGGACGGCCGTCAAACTGTTATCCAGGCGATAGCTGTAACTGCCGTCGGCATTGAGGGTCAGCCAGCCATAGGTGCCGCGCAGCTCGCTGCCGAGGGTGCCGGCGGTGCCCGAACCCTCGACGGCCCCGGTGCGTATCGAGGTCACGGTCCTGGTTTCGCCGTAGTCAATCGGGTCGCCGGCACCGCCATCGACATCAGTGTCATCGACCAGCACATTACCGCTTGGGTCGACGCCGCCGCTGCTGTTGTTCACGCCACCGGCTTCGACAGCGGTGGCTGTATTGTTGGTGGCCACCGGGTTGTCATTCTGGCCACGAATGACGATGACGATCTGCGCATCGTCGAACTCGCCATCGCTGTCGGTGACCCGGTAGGTGAAGACCTCGACCAAAAGGTCATCGATCCCGCGCAGGGCTTGCACCTCGGCGTTGTCGTTGTCGATCACATAGCTGTAGGTGCCATCACTGTTAATCGTGAGCGCGCCATATTCGCCATCGAGTGCCGTGCCGACTGTCCCGGCATCACCGGTCCCCCCTTCGGGGCCGGTACGTATGCCAGTAACGGTGACCGGGTCACCGTCAGGATCGACAAAGGTTACTTGCCGTCCCGGTGCCGGTGGTACGCCGGGATCCATGCCAGGTGTCTGGTTTTCGAAGCCGCCTTTTTCAGTGGCCAGCGCGACCGAATCCTGGGCATGCGGCGGGTTGTTGGCGCCGCGTACCACAATCACCAGTTGCGCGGTGTCGGTCAGCCCCGCCGAGTCGACGATCTGGTAGGTGAAGATGACATTCATCGTGGCCCCGCGCGCCAGCGCGACGATGGCGGGGTTGTTGCTGTTGACGTCGAAACTGAATGAGCCGTCGGGGTTGATGGTCAGGGTGCCGTAGCTCACCGGGCTGCCCACCGGCGTACCGTTGCTGAACTGGGCGAAGGTCGCGTCCAGGGTCACGGCGCCGCCACTGACCGTGGTCAGCGCACCACCGGCAAGCTCGGGGCCATTGCGCACGCCGTTGACCAACAGCACATTGCTGGGGCGGTCGGCACGGTCGACATCAAGGTCGACACCGTTGCCTCCAGGCTGGGTGATGCTGCCTGGACGACTGGGGAACAGAATCACGTTACCGACCGGATTGCTCTCAGGGTCGGCGTTGCTGGCCCCGGCCTGGGCCGTGGCCTGGTCGTCGCTGGCCACCGGGTTGTCGTAGTTGCCAACCACAGTGATGCGCAGCTCGGCCAGGTCATTGAGGCCCAGGGCATCCGAGACCTGGTAACTGAAAAACTCGGTCAGGGTGTCATTCGGGCCAAGGCGCTGCACCGCGGTGTTGGTGTTATCGATGACGTAGCTGTACGTGCCGTCGGCGGCGATAGTCAGCGTGCCGTAGGTGCCCTGGATGGCGACAGTGCCGGTTGTCGGCACGGCCGTCAGCGGGCCAGTGGCTATTTCGCGCAAAGGCCGCACACCGGTGACGGTTATGCGTTCGCCATAGTTGATCGGGTCGGATACCCGCTCACCGCCGTCGACATCATTGTCGTTGCTCAGCACATTGCCTGAAGCATCCGCGCCGGGAATCGGGAAGCCATTGGGCGGGGTATCGTTGGGGTTGCCGCCGTCGGTGTTGTTGACGCCGCCTTTCTCGCGCGCGGTGGCCGTGTCGTTTTCGGCGTCCGGAGCATCGTTGGCGCCCTGGATCACCACGGTCAGGGTCGCGCTGGACTGCAGCGGGTCACCGCCCAGGCCGATGTCGGAGATGGTGTAGCCGAACACCTCCTGCAAGGTATCGCCGGCCTGGCGCAGCGCCTGCACCTGGGCATTGCTGTTGTCGATAATGTGCTGGTAGGTACCATTGGCCTGGATCACCAGCTTGCCGTAACGGCCGATCACTTCGGTCGTACCCAGCACCGGCACCGTCACAACGACGCCCAGCGGCGAGGTGACCGACAGCACATCGATGATGTCGCCGTTGGTGGCGATGTCGACGTCGGTGTCGTTGTTCAGCAGGTTGCCCCGTGGGTCTACACCCTGCAGATGGTTGTCGGTACCGCCGGCCTCGACGGCGGTGGCGTTGTCATTTACCGCTACCGGTGGATCGTTGACCGGTTCCAGGTTGATGACCAGAAAGTCCCGGTCGGTGCGCGCGTCGGTCGATTGCCCGGGTACACCGTTGCCATCGAAATCGCCGTAGTTGCCCAGGTCATTGCTGATGACTTCGAGGAAGTCGTTGCCGTTGAAATTGAGGTTACCCAGGTAGCTCAGGCCCGCCAGCGCTGCGTTGATATTGGCAATACGCCCGGTCAGCACCAGCGTTGTGGTGCCCGCGCCGGTCACGGTCACTCCAGTGCTCGGGCCGGTGAGCGACAGCGTACCGTGGGTGACGGTAAGGGTGACCTGAATGTTGCGGCCGTTGACGTTCGGATTACGCTCGGCATCGACGTCACTGACGCTGATCCCCGGGATCGCCAGTGGCGTGTCCTCGCGGCCGGTCTGAAAGCCGGGCAGGGTGTTGACCGGCGCGTCGTTGACTTCGACGTAGCCGGAGTTTGCCTGCTGAGTGCTGCCTTCTCCCAGGGTCACACGGACCTGGCCCAGGGTGCCGCCATCGGTGTCGATGCGCATGCGCAGCTCGCCGAACTGGCTGATGCTGTTGACTGTGGTCGGCGCATCCAGGCGGTACAGGCCCGAGGGCAGCACGCCGAAGACAAAGCGGCCATTGCTGTCGGTGGTGGTGGAGAAGGTCTTGTCGTCGGCATTGCCCAGCACGCCATCGTTGCCGGCCCAGATCAGGTTGATCGTCTGGTTGGGCACCGCCAGTTCGTAGGCCGGGGTTCCGGGCAGCGGATCAGCGTCAGGGGTGGCGTCATTGGGGGCGCTGGCGGCAGTGCCGGTATCGTTCCACAGGGTGCCGCTGATAATCCCCAGGCCGGCACCTTCGCGCAGCACATAGTTGTTCAGGGTACTGGCGTCCGGGCCGGGGCCGTTGGCACCGGTTCGCTCGCCGCTGGCGCTGCCGTCCGCACCTACCGTACTACCGCCCCAGCTGGTGAAGGATTCCGGCAGGCTGCTCCAGCTCAGGCTGGCATCAGTGCTGGCGATACTGGCGCCGTTGGGCACATCCACCGAATACACCACGCTGACGCTGGTGCCGACATCGATCCGGGCAATGTCCACGCTCAAGCCGCCAGTGGTGCTGAAGGTCACCCCGGCAGGCAGGTTGCCCGGGCCGTAGGTGGTGCTGCCGATGGTAATGCTGATCAGGTTGTAGTTGCTGCCGGTGGGGAAGCCATCGCTGAGGTGCACGTCATACGCCGGCAAGCCGCCGTTGGCGGTGAAGCTGACAGAGACCGTGGCGTTGCCCAGGGTGCTGCCAGGGTTGGGGGTAAAGTCGGTGACCTGTTTGTTCAGGCCGGTGAAGCCGGCTTCGACAATACGTTCGGTGAGGATGTCGCTGGTGGCGCGGACGTTGCCGTTGACCCGATCCTGGATACTGGCACCGAGGACCACGCCGGTCTGGTTGGCAAGGATGTTGCCGACCCTGGCGCTGAACTCCAGCACAATGCCTTCAAGGTCGTCATCGTTACCGTCATCACCACCGCCGTGGGCACCGTTGGTGAGGTTGCCCAGATTGAGGGTGACGATCTGGTTGCCGTTGCCGTCGGTGCCGAGCACCACGTAGCGCGAGTTGAGCACCCCGGTGGGGCCCGCGCCGGAAAGGTCCGGGGTGATGAACTGCGCTTCGGGGCTGTCTTCGTTACCGATGATCTGCAGGGTGCCGCTGGTGATCAGGTCACTCAGGCTGGTCACCAGGCCGCCATCGGAAATAAAGCCGATGCGCATTGTGCTCAGGTCGGCCAGGGTCAGCCCCTGGCCGAGGGTGATCACCAACTGATAGTTGGGGTTGTTGCCCTCAGGCACCAGCACCGTGGCCCGGTAGCGAATGACCTCGCCGATGGCGACGGTCTCTTGCAGGGCATTGGTCGGGTTGGGCGCGCTGGTATCGGAAAGACCGCCAACGCGGGAAAACTTGATGCCTTGCGCCACCGGAATGATCAGCACACTGTTG
>OEPS010000104.1_pt1 | contig 30688 bp, 26 predicted proteins | sample 1539411 | NCBI WGS metagenome assembly OEPS01 (sample SAMN02671747, study PRJEB22543) | soil metagenome | biome: bacteria | place: China:Hunan Province, Lengshuijiang City | collected 2012-10-15 | depth 0.08m m
AGGCCCGTTTGGGGCCGCGTTGCGCCCCATCGCGGCGGTCCGGCGTCCCGGTGAATAAGCTCCTACAGCACAAACCTGCTCAAACGCTGCTTGAGCATGCTGTTCTCACTGCGCAATTGCTGAACCTCTTCCAGCAACTCCAGCGCCAGCGCCACCCCTTCCCACTCCAATTCCAGATCGTGATGCAGCTTGGCCGCGCGCTTGGCCAGCACCGGCGCCTGATCGTCAAACAGCCAGTCTTCCGGCGTTCGCCCGGTAGGCTCGACAATGCCGTGTTCGACGATTTCGATCACGTAGGCCGCCGGTAGATCGGCTTCCTGACAGAGGGTCTGCATGTCCAGTTGAACGATCAGGGTACTGCTCATGGTCAGCTACTCCATTGTGTCCTCGGATTGAACGCGGCCTTCTCCGACAGCTTGGTCCACAGCTCGCGGGCGGCGGCATCGGACTGGCTCGGCATTACCACTTTCAACTGCGCGTACAGGTCGCCACGCTGGCCCTGCTTGTTGCTCAGGCCCATACCCTTGATCCGCAGGCGCTGGCCGTTCTGGCTGTCCGGACGAATGGTCAGGTTGATCTTGCCGGTCAGGGTCGGCACCGCCACCTTGGTGCCCAGCGCGGCTTCCCAGGGTGTCAGCGGCACGGTGATGATCAGGTCATGACCTTCGACATCGAACAGCGGATGCGGTGCCATGCGAATGGTCAGGAACAGATCACCATTGGCGCCGCCGCCAATACCTGGCGCGCCTTGGCCCTTGAGGCGGATTTTCTCGCCATCGCTGACCCCGGCCGGGATTTTCACGTTCAGGGTCTTGGTGGTGAAGCCGGTACGCTGGCCACTGGCGTTGTGTTGCGGGACCTGGAAGCTGATCTGCTTCGATTCCGCGGACAGGGTTTCCTCAAGGAAAATCGCCAGTTCCATTTCCACGTCTTGCCCTCGCCGACCGCTGCTGCGTTGCTGGCCGCGGCCAAAAGGATTGCCGTTGCCACCACGCGCGCCAAAGATCGAGCTGAAGAAGTCGGAAAAATCGCCGCCTTCAAAGCCACCAGAGCTGCGGCTTTCCCAGCCTGGCGGGCCCTGGAACGGACGGCCGTGCTGGCCGTATTTGCGCAGTTCGTCGTACTCGGCGCGTTTTTCCGGGCTGCTCAAGGCCTCGTAGGCTTCATTGGCCTCTTTGAATTTTTCCTCGGCGTCACGCTCTTTGCTGACGTCGGGGTGATACTTGCGCGCAAGCTTGCGGTAGGCGGTCTTGATCGCCTTGTCGTCCGCAGTCGGCTCTACGCCCAGTATCTTGTAATAGTCTTTGAAGTCCATCTAAGGAATCACCATCAAGTTGTTCAATGCTTCTGAAGATTGGGGTCAAGCATAGCCTTTCAAGGCGTCCTTGGGTTTGCTGTAAAGCAGATAATCGGTCTTGATTCTGCTGGCCACTGGCATAAACTGCGCGGCCGTTTTTCCGCTGGAAGTACATCCCATGAGTGACGCATCCCCGGCCCGTGCCTGCGGCATCGACTTTGGCACCTCCAACTCCACCGTCGGCTGGCATCGCCCGGGCGTGGAGTCGTTGATCGCGCTGGAAGACGGCAAGATCACCCTGCCGTCGGTGGTGTTCTTCAACATCGAGGAGCGCCGCCCGGTGTACGGTCGCCTGGCCCTGCACGAGTACCTCGAAGGTTACGAAGGCCGGCTGATGCGCTCGCTCAAGAGCCTGCTGGGCTCCAAGCTGATCAAGCACGACACCAGCGTGCTCGGTACCGCCCTGCCGTTCAAGGACCTGCTGGGCATGTTCATCGGCGAGCTGAAGAAGCGCGCCGAGGCCAACGCTGGCCGCGCCTTCGATGAAGTGGTGCTGGGTCGCCCGGTGCATTTCGTCGATGACGACCAGGCTGCCGACCAGGAAGCCGAAGACACCCTGGCCGACGTGGCGCGCAAGATCGGTTTCAAGGAAGTCTCCTTCCAGTACGAACCGATTGCCGCCGCCTTCGACTACGAGTCGAACATTCAGGGCGAAGAACTGGTGCTGATCGTCGACATCGGCGGTGGTACCTCGGACTTTTCCCTGGTGCGCCTGGCCCCTGAGCGGCACATGCTCGATGATCGCCACGATGACATCCTCGCCACCGGCGGCGTGCACATCGGTGGAACCGACTTCGACAAACAATTGAGCCTGCAGGGCGTAATGCCGCTGTTCGGCTATGGCAGCCGGATGAAAAGCGGCGCCTTCATGCCGACCAGCCACCACATGAACCTGGCCACCTGGCACACGATCAACTCGGTGTACTCGCAAAAATCCCAGCTGGCCCTGGGCAGCATGCGCTACGACATCGAGGACACCGACGGTATCGACCGTCTGTTCAAACTGATCGAACAGCGTGCAGGCCACTGGCTGGCGATGGAAGTGGAAGAAACCAAGATCGAGCTGACCCACAACGACAGCCGTCTGGTCGACCTCAAGCGCGTTCAACCGGGGCTGAGCGTGGACCTTTCGCGGGCGCTGTTCGAAGCCTCTATCGACAGCCTGCTCGAGCGCGTGCGTGGCAGCGTCAGCGAGCTGCTGAGCAAAGCCGGCGTAGGCGTGGCTCAGGTTGATACGGTGTTCTTCACCGGTGGTTCGAGCGGTATCCCGGCGCTGCGCCAGAGCGTGGCAGCCATGCTGCCGAATGCGCGGCATGTTGAAGGCAACATCTTCGGCAGTATCGGTAGCGGTTTGGCGATCGAAGCGCGTAAGCGGTACGGCTGAGAATCTATCGCGGGGCAAGCCCGCTCCCACTGGAGATGGTGTGATCTCTGTGGGAGCGGCGGTGCGGCGATCCGACTTGCCCCGCGATTAGTTTCACACCAGCTCAGCCTGGCGCAGTTCGCTCTTCAGGTAGGCATAGTAGATCGGCCCCGCCACCACCCCCGGCAAGCCAAACGCCGCCTCACACACCAGCATCGCCAGTAGCAGCTCCCAGGACTTGGCGCTGATCTGCCCGCCGACAATCCGCGCGTTGAGGAAGTACTCGACCTTGTGGATGACAATCAGATAACCCAGCGCCGCCATGGCCACCCAGATTGACAGCGACAGGCCGACGATGGTGATCAGCGTATTGGACATCAGGTTGCCGATCACCGGCAGCAAGCCGAGCAGGAAGGTCAGAACGATCAGGGTCTTGGTCAGCGGCAGATGCACGTCGAACAGCGGCAACACCACGGCCAGGAAGATCCCGGTGAAGAAGGTGTTGAGCAGGGAAATCTTGATCTGCGCAAAGACGATATTGCGAAACGCCTGAACCAGCAGCGCCAGACGATTGAACAGCGCAGCGGCCAGCGGCTTGCGCCGGGAAATATCAGGAAGACGCTGCAGCGCAACAATGGCCCCGAGGATCATGCCGATCAGCAAGGTGACGAACATGTGCGCCGCGCCCTTGCCGACCAGTTGCAGCTCGCCCAGATGGGTCTTGAGCCACTCGCCGATGGCGACTTTGAACTCCGCCGCACTGGCCGGGAGATAGGCGTCGACGAAGGGTGGCAACTGCCCGCGGGCCTGATCGACCAGGAGCATGAACTTGTCCAGCGAGGCGCCGGGGTTCTCCGCTTCGTGCAACAGAAAACTGATCGCACCGGCAAATATCAACGTCAGGGTGCTGACCACCAGCGTGCCCAGCAAGGCCACCGCGAGCCAGCGCGCGCGCTCCCCGGCGATCAGCAGCTGCAGCTTGGGCGTGAGCATGTTGACCAGTTCGAACACCAGCAAGCCGGCCAGCAGGCTCGGCAACAGCTTGAGTGGCAACACCAGCAACAGGCCGGTGAACACAATGATCCAACTGGCCATTTTGATCTGGCGCGGGGTAAAGGTCATACAACCTCAAAAGGGCAACTGCAGGGAAAGGCGCAGTCTGCCAGCCTTCACCGGACAGGCATAGTGGCAGCACGGGCCTGGCGCCGATATTGCTCAGGCGTGCAATGCGCATGGCGCTGGAACATGGCGATAAACGCCGAGGGGCTGCTGTAGCCCAGGTCGAAGGCAATCTGCTGGATCGGCAGGTTCTGCTCCAGTGCTTCGATGGCCCGCAGAAAGCGCAGGCGCAGGCGCCACTCACCAAAGCTGATGCCCAGCTCGCGCAGAAACTGGCGGGCCAGGGTGCGTTCACTGACATGCACACTGGCCGCCCACTCGGCCAATGGCCGGTTGTCCGCTGGTGCCGCATGCAATGCCTGCAGTACGCCATCCAGGCCGGCGCTGCGGGCATAAGGCAGAAAGCAGGTCTGGGTCTGGGCCTGGCACAACTGGTCGACCAGCACTTGCGCCAGGCGACGATCGGCTTCGTCCTCGGGAACACTCACATCACGCCGGGCAAAGTCACCGAGGATCGCCTTGAGGATCTCGCTGATCACCAGGGTGCAGGGCTCAGCCGGCAATGCCTGGCACAAGGCACGCTCCAGGTAGACCGAGCGGTAGACGATGGCCTGGGGGTTGTAGCAACTGTGTTCGGTGTCCGGCGGCACCCACACTGCATAGTGCGGCGGCGAGACAAAGCGCTGGCCGTCGATTTCCAGGTGCATGATGCCGTGGGAAGCATAGTTGAGCTGGCCCCAGGCATGCCGATGGGCGGGGCTGTGGGTGTCGGCGCCGAACTCGTCGTAGCGGAAGTACACCGGCGCCGGCAAGGTGGCGAATTGCGGAATGTTGACGTATTTGCGCGACATGCTGTCTGGATCAATGGGTAGGTTGTCTGGATTCAAGTATAGCCAACAAGACAGACAGGCGGATAATAGCGCCCTGTACCTATATGAGTTCCTGCGTCATGAATTATGCGTTTCCCCTGCTGGCCATTCTGATCTGGGCCGGCAATACGGTAGTCACCAAAATGTCGGCCGGGGCGATTTTTCCCGCCGAGATCGGTTTCTATCGCTGGCTGCTGGCCGGTCTGTTGTTCACCCCGTTCCTGCTGCGCCCGTTGCTGCGCAACTGGGCCGAGATCCGCCGCAACCTGGGCAAGATCTTTGTGCTGGGCGTCTTGGGCATGGCGGTTTACCAGAGCCTGGCCTACTTCGCCGCGGCCATTACCAGCGCCACCAACATGGGCATCATCCTCTCGTTGATGCCTTTGATGTCCCTGGCGCTGGCCATCATCAGCCTGGGCCAGCGTCTGACCTTCGGCGCGCTGATCGGCGCGGTGGTGTCCTTTATCGGGGTGCTTGTGGTGGTGTCGGCCGGCGACCTCGGTGCCTTGCTGCACCATGGCGTCAATGGTGGCGACGCCATGATGCTGATCGCCACCCTGGCCTATGCGCTGTACAGCACCTTGCTGAAAAAGTGGCAACTGCGCCTGCCTCCCCTGCTGCTGCTTTATCTGCAGGTGCTGGTGGCGATTGTGGTGCTGTTCCCGTTGTTCCTGTTCTCGGACAAGACCGGCCTTGGTCTGGGCAATATCGGCCTGGTGCTGTACGCCTGCGTGCTGGCCTCGATGGTCGCGCCGCTGGCCTGGATGCAGGCCGTCAGCCGTCTGGGCCCAAGCCGTACAACTCTGTTTTTCAACCTGCTGCCTGCGATCACGGCGGTAATCGCCGCGTTGGTACTGGATGAACAACTGGCCCTGTACCACCTGTTCGGCGGCCTGCTGACCCTCGCCGGGGTAATCCTTGCCGAACGCTGGAAAACACCCCTGCGTCCAGTTCCGACTACAGCCCCGCAGCCTTGAGCCGTGCCGCATGCTCGGTGAACAGACGCACCGGATCAGCGCCCTTGCCTACTGCACCGAGTGACTGATTGACGATATCCAGGTGGTCGAGCGGATAGTCATCGCCGATCACCTGGCCCAGGTGCGAGCTGTAGCGACCGACCATGCCATCGCACTGCCCCGCCTCACGGACGAAGCTGCGGGCAAACAGACGACAGAAGCGATTGCTGCCATCCAGGCGGTTCAGACCCTTGTCAGTCAAACCTGGCTGCAGGGTGCCGGACCACGAGTAATAGCGCACGCCGTTCACCTCGGCGGGTCCCTCCCCGCCCCAGGTACTGGGCAAGCCCTGTGGATACGCCTGATTGAACAAGGCCACGCCGGCACAGGTCAGCGAATGGTGCGAGGCGTGCACGTCAATGGGCAACTTTGGCCCGCGCCAGCCGGTTTCCAGCCAGCCCATCAACACCCCCAGGCCATGCAGCAACGCCTTGAGCAAACGCCCGCGGGCAGAGTCGGCGGGGTAATGCGCCAGCAGGTAGTCCGCCAGTTCCGAACCATGATTGGGCCCGGCAATCGAAGTCACCGAGGCCACCCATTCAGGCCGCTTGGCCGCTGCATAGCGCGCCGTCAGGGCGCCCTGGCTGTGGCCGAGCAGGTTGACCTTATCGGCACCGGTGCGCCGGCGAATGTCTTCGATGATCTGCAGCAACTGCTCGCCACGCACCTCGGTGGCGTTGAGCGGCGACACCTGAATGGCAAAAACCCTGGCACCGCCGCGGCGCAAGGCCGAGACAATGCCAAACCAGTAGGGATACAACAGCAGGCGGACAAAGCCGAGCATACCCGGCACCAGCACCAGTGGATAACGTGTGGCAAGCCCGTGGGCCATGGCTGCGATCCCCAATCCGTGGACAGTCGCCCAACACTACAGGCACTACGATGGCAATCGCAATCGAACTCCCGGCGTTCTCTGAGGTTCCAACCCTGTAGACCCTCAGCAAGGAGCTGGACCATGTACCGACAAACCCTGGCAATCCTCCTGACCACCGCCGCCCTCAGCGCCTGCGGCAGCCGCCCGGAGAATCCGGTTGATTACGTCACTTACCGCGACGAGCCACTGGTCAAGCAGGTCGAAAACGGCATGACCATGCAGCGCGTGATCGCTATCGGCGGAAGTCCGTCCACGGTCATCGACCTGCCTCACGGCGGTACCTGCAATAACTACATCCTCAACCGCGATGGCCACCAGCAGGCCTACTACGTGCGTTTCGACGCCACCGGCCATGTCGATGACAAGGGGTTCAAGACCTGTGAACAACGCCAGACCGACGACAACGCCGTCGAGAAGGCCAAAGCCGGCGTCTAGCGCGCAAATGACGACATCCCGTGATCAGCCTGGAGATGACAATGAGCACCGTTGAACTGACCGATGTGAAAACCCTGCGTGAACGCGCCCGCCAGCATGTCGAGCAAGGCGCCGTGACCGAGGGCTATAACGCCGACCGGGAGAAAATCCTGCGCCTGCTCAACGAATCGCTGGCCACTGAGTGGGTCTGCGCCCTGCGCTACAAACGCCACTACTACATGGCCAGCGGGATCAAGGCCAGTGTCGCTGCCGAGGAGTTTCTCGAACATGCTACCCAGGAACTGGAGCATGCCGACAAACTGGCCGAGCGCATCGTGCAGTTGGGCGGTGAGCCTGACCTGAACCCGGACAACCTGAGCAAGAACTCCCACGCCCAGTACGTGGCGGGCAAAAACCTCAAGGAAATGGTGCTCGAAGACCTGGTGGCAGAAAGGATCGCCATCGACAGCTACCGCGAGATCATCCAGTACATCGGCGAATCCGATCCGACCACCCGGCGCATCTTCGAAGACATCCTCGCCCAGGAAGAAGAGCACGCTGACGATATGGCGGATCTGCTCAAAGGGCTTTGAAACACTGGCTGTGTAGGAGCGGATTCACCGGGACGCCGGACCGCCGCGATGGATCGCGCAGCGGCCCCAAGAATGGGCCTGCTACGCAGTCCATCGCGGATGAATCCGCTCCTACATCATCAGCCAGCCTTCACCGTCCGCGGCGCCTTCCCCGACTTCATCTGCTCCAGCAACGGCGTGCACTGGTTCGGCACATCGCCACCCGGTGCCACCAACGCCAGCAAGCCCGCTGCCGGGCCAACCACCACACCCAGCGCGATCATTCCCGCGCCGCGCAAGGCCAGCGGCACCGCCTGCACCCCGGCGCTTGGCTTGGCAAACGGCCCGCGCACATACAACGGCGAACGCAGCGAGAACAACCGCACACCCTTGGACTCCGGATTGATCTTCAAGTCCAGCTGCTCGCTGGCAAAGTTGGCGGTGCCGTTGATGTAGATGATCGCGTTTTCCGTGTCGAAGACGAACAGCCGGGTCGTCGCCAAGCCGTCCTTGATGCCGAAATCGGCAGCGGCGCAGTTAATCTTTACTTCCTTGTCACCAAACAACTGGCCGACGACATAGTTACCGACGTTAAGCCCGGCAATTTCCATCAAGCCACGGCTGATGGCGCCATCGTTGATCAGCATTTTCAGCTCACCGTTGGACGTTGCCAGCAGCTTGGCCACCGAGTTGCCCCGGCCACTGAGGTCCGCATCGCCATTGAGTTGCCCGAAGCTGGTCTTCATCGGTTCGAAGGTCGGGAACAACTGCTTGAGCTTGAAGCCACGGGCACTGAGCTTCGCCCGGCCCTGCAACGGCACCGTGCGCCCATCCAGGCGGATCTGTGCATCGAGTTTGCCGCCCGCCACGCCAAAGCGCAGCGGCTCCAGACGCAGCACACCATCGTCGAGCACGAAGTGGCTGGAGAGATCAGTGAACGGTAGATCCTCGCTGTGCACGATGCGTTTGCCGCTGAACGTCACGTCGGCGTCCATGGTCCGCCAGCGCTCGGTACGAAACTCCTCCACCGGCAACACCTTGCCCGCCGGCTGCTTGCTCGCCCCACCACGGGCCTTCTGTTCGGCATTGGAGTCGGCGCCGATCAGCGGCGCGAGGTCCTTGAACAGCAACTGATTGGACACCAGGCTGCCGCTGAGTTTAGGCCGCGGCTGCCGGGAGACGAAGGTCAGGTCGCCATGGATATCGCTGTCACCGATCTTGCCGTTGAAGCCTTCGTAGCGAAACAGCGCGCCACCCGGCTCATGCAACTTGGCGACCAGGTGACCGTCGGTGGAGTAAGGCGGCGAGTCCGGCAGGGTCACGCCGGTCAACGGATAGAGATTGCCCAGGCTCTTGCCCGACAGGCGCAGGCGCAGGTCCAGGGCGCCCAGATTGCGCGGGTCGGTCAGGGTGCCGGCCAGGGCGATGCGGGTATCGGCAATCTGCATGTCGGCCTGCAGCGGAAATGGCTGACTGGCATCCTGCAGCGCCAACAAGCCACCTATCTTGCCGTCGCCAGACAGCGCCTGGCCCTTGTAGCGGCCTTTGACCTTGAAGCCAAAGGCATAGTCCTGAGCCCCGCCGGCCTTTTGCGCCGAGGCCTTGCCGACGATGTCGCTGAAGGGCACCGGTTTTCCCAATGGATCGATCAGCACATCCACACTGGTCTTCAGTGTCTGGTCATCCAGGCTTACCTGGCCTTTGTCGAAACCAATGGCGCCGATGTCCAGCACCCAGGGTGAAGGTTCAGCCTGCTCATCCTTGGGGCCAAAGTCGAAGGTCCAGTTGGCCCGGCCATCGGCCAGGCGCTTCAGGCTGGCAGTAGGCTGGTTCAGGTCAATGCGCGGGATAACGATCTGCTGGAACAGCAATGGCAAAGGCGACAGGCGAAACTCAACACGCTTGAGGCTCACCATCTGTGGCTCTTTGAGCCAGTCCGGATTACCCAGGGTCAGGTCTTCGGCGATAAACCGCGGCCACGGAATCCAGGCGCGCCAGCCACCCTGTTCGGGCTCGCGCTGCCAGCGCACGGCGAGGTTGCCATTAATGGCGAAGGGACGGTGCAGCGCCTCGGAGACCTTGGCATTGAGGGTCGGTTTGACCCGGTTCCAATCGAACGTCGCAATGACGATTACCAGGAGTGTGAGGACCAGCAGCAGGCTGGTGAGGGTCCAGGTGAGGATTCTGGCGGGACGCGTCATTGCATGATTCTCCTGACGACCACAAGGCTCGAGTGGGCGTTTTGATGGCACTTAACTATCCGACTGACGAAAACCCGAGGGGTTTAAATTGACGATGAAAAAACCGGAATCTTTTTCGGTTTCCCATCAATTTGCGTAGGGATCGACCTCGGACCCTGAGCCTTCATACGGCAAGATCACCCCGGTAAACATTGAGCTAGAGCCCTCACCGCCCAGCATCAATTCCGTTGATTGTTACCATTATCTTTATGAACTTTTATCTCGCGCCCCCAAGCGTAGCATTGGCTCCGTACCCACTTTCCAGCCCCACCACGGAGCACCGAACAATGAAACGCCAATTACTGCTGAGTCTGTCCCTGTCCATCCTGGCCGCCAACGCCTTCGCCATTCCGGCCAGCGAACAAAGCCTGACCGCCGAATCCCGCTCTAGTTCTGCGGTGATCTCGCAACCGCTGAACACCCTGGCCGAAGGTGGCTCGGATCGCCTGCAAGAACGCAATCGCGTCGCCGAAGGTGGTTCTGATCGTCTTCTGGAGCGTAACAACCGCGTAGCCGAAGGCGGCTCTGACCGTCTGCTGGAACGCACCAACCGCGTAGCCGAAGGCGGCTCTGACCGTCTGCTGGAACGCACCAACCGCGTCGCCGAAGGTGGCTCTGATCGTCTGCTGGAGCGTAACAACCGCGTAGCCGAAGGCGGTTCTGATCGTCTGAAAGATCGTTATCAGGTTGCCGAAGGTGGATCTGACCGTCTGATCGAAAAGAACCAGCGCGTGAGCTAAGCCTATGCCAGACAATAAGAGATCCCAGCCTTGCAACGGATCCCCTCCAAGCCCGGTCAACTGACCGGGCTTTGTTTTTCCAGGCGCAGCCTATTAGAGTGCAGGGCTGATTCACTGCCAGCCGATACTCGCCATGCTGCCGCGCGCCGAACAAAAGCAACAGACCCGCCAAGCCCTGATGGATGCCGCCCTCCACCTGATGGAAAGTGGCCGAGGCTTCGGCAGTATCAGCCTGCGCGAAGTGAGCAAATGCGCGGGCATCGTGCCTACGGGTTTCTACCGCCATTTTTCCGATATGGACCAGCTCGGCCTGGCTCTGGTCAATGAAGTCGGCGAGACTTTTCGCCAGACCATTCGCCTGGTCCGCCATAATGAACTCGAACTTGGCGGCATTACCGACGCTTCGGTGCGCATCTTCCTCGACGTCGTTGCAGCCAATCGGGCGCAGTTCCTGTTTCTTGCGCGCGAACAGTACGGTGGCTCGCAGCCCGTTCGCATGGCGATTGCCACCCTGCGCCAAGGCATCAGTTCGGACCTGGCCACTGACCTTGAACATATGCCGCGCTGGCAACACCTGGATAACGCAGCGCTCTCGGTGATCGCCGACCTGGTGGTCAAAACCGTGTTCGCCACCTTGCCGGAACTGATCGACGAACCCACAGAGGACGCCGGCCAAATCCTCAGCGCCCAGGACAAGATCACCCAGCAATTGCGCTTTATCTTCGTCGGCGCCAAGCACTGGCAGGGGCTCAGTACCCTGTAGGCGCGCCGTTTCCTGCTACCATGCGCGCAAACGCACCGATCGCGACGACTCTTCTCCATGCCCGACCTCCGTACCGCTCAGCCTGAACTGCCTGCCCTGCTAGAACAGGTGCACAAGCACTTTACCCAGCGCATCGTGCCGCTCTGGCAAGGCCCGGGCTGGAATGCAGAAATGGCCCTGCCTTTCGAAGCACTCGACCCACAGCACCAGCCACTGCCGGTACAACGCTACCGGGCCATGGCCTGTGCCCGTCAGCTGTACCTGTTCAGCAGCCGTATCGAGCAACCGGGGGCCCGTGAACGCGCCGCCGCGCTGTTCCGTTCGCTGCAGCGGCATTTCCACGATGCCGAACATGGCGGCTGGTTCTACAGCATCGATGCCCAGGGCAAACCGCTGGATCGGCGCAAGGATCTCTATACCCATGCGTTCATCATTTTTGCCTGCGCCCACTACTGGGGTCAGGTTCGCGAACAACTGGTCGAGTCCACCCTCAATGCGGCCCTCAGCGTGGTTGCCGAACGTTTCGGCCGGGATGACGGTTTGTATGAAGCCAGTCTTGGTGAGGACTGGTCGGATCTGGGCAGTGGTCCTTTGCAGAACCCGTTGATGCACCTGGCGGAAGCCTTCCTCGCAACGCTGGCAGTGCGTGACGATGAACAGGTGCAAAGCGCCCTGCTGGCGCTGGCTGATGCCATGCAGCAGCACTTCATCGATCCCGAACACGGGGTGATGCTGGAGAAGCCGCGCGGTGCTGTGGATAACTGGTTCGAACCCGGTCACCAGTTCGAATGGTTCTACCTGCTTGAGTCCTCCCCTCTGCTGCGTGGCAGCGAACTGCACGCGTCCCTCGACCGCGCGTTCACCTACGCAGAACAACACGGTGTGAAAGATACCGCCGCATTGGCCATGCTCAGTGCCGACGGCCAGGTCCGCGATGCCACCCAGCGCATCTGGGCCCAGGCTGAGTATTTGCGCGCCCTGGCCCTGCGTCCGGACAGCGCCGCCAAGGTCCTCACCCAGCTAAAGGCGCTGCAGCAGCACTTCCTGCATGCTGGTGGCTGGTACGAATGCCGTGACGCCAAGGGCGTGGTCAGCCGCAGCGATATGCCGTCGACCACGCCTTATCATCTGGCGACCTGCCTGGAAGGGCTGCAGAAGCAATCGCGGGGCACGCCCGCTCCCACAGAGTAAAGCCTGGTGGGAGCCGGCTTGCCCCGCGAAATGACATTCAAGCCTTGCCGGAACGGTCAATCGAGAACCCGGCCCAGGCCTGGCTCACCGGCATCAGCTCCAGGCTGTTGATATTGATGTGCGCCGGCTGGTTCATGATCCAGAAGATGGTCTCGGCAATGTCCTGCGGCTGGATCGCTTCGGCGCCTGCATAAGTAGCGTCGTAGCGCGCCTGGTCGCCACCGAAGCGCACCAGGGAAAACTCGCTTTCGCACAGCCCCGGCTCAATGTTGCTCACGCGCACACCGGTGCCTTGCAGGTCGCAACGCAGGCTCAAGGAAAACTGCCCGACAAAGGCCTTGGTTCCGCCATACACATGGCTGCCCGGATACGGGTAATTACCCGCCACCGAACCCACGTTGAGAATGGTCGCGCCACGGCCATGGGCGATCAGCCGCGGCAACAGCAGGCGAGTGCTGTACATCAGGCCTTTGATGTTGGTGTCGACCATGGTTTCCCAGTCGTCCAGGTCGCACTTGGGGGCCGGGTCGGCGCCCAGCGCCAGACCGGCGTTGTTGATCAGCCCGCGCAACTTGGCGAACGACGGCGGCAGGTTGGCAACCGCCGCTTCCATGGCCTTGCGGTCACGCACATCGAGCACCAGGCCGTGCACTTCAGTCTGCTTCGACAGTTCTTCACATAGCGCATCCAGGCGCTCCTGACGGCGACCGGTCAGCACCAGCGACCAGCCGGCCTCGGCAAAACGACGGGCACAGGCTTCGCCGAAGCCAGAGGTCGCGCCAGTGATGAATACGGTGGATGTCATCGGGTACTCCTTGCAAGGTCGAGATCACGGATCAGCAGAATGCCCGCCGACAACCCGGCCAGCAAGCACACATGCACTGTACAAAAAACGATCAAATGCGCCAACACCTTGATCCATATGGCCTGCAGCAAGCTTTGCTCACCTTATCCACAGGCTCTTGCACAAACAATGGGGGCAACTCCAGACCCTGTAATCCGGTGGTCACAGCTGCAATCGACAAGTATTTTCCTTGACCTCAGGCGTGTCGATTGACCTCAGGACAATTCGGGGCGCATCGGTGATATTTCCAATGATGGCTCAAGGCCGTCGGGGACGCTGCTTGCAGCATTCTTTCCAATGCTTGCCCACAGACTTATCCACAGGCTTTCTCCTCAGTTTTCCGCCTGGTTGCGCTGATTACAAAAGACTTGACAATAGCCGTTCAAAATCTTTCCTGAACACTTGATCAAAAAACAACCACACGACTGAAAGCCTTGTAATTAAAGGCTTACAGCAAGGTGCCACCAAGTTACCCACAGCCGCTTCCACACCAATGGTGGACAACTCAAATCCTCGGAAAAACATCTGCTTGCAGCGACTTTGTGTCGCGCCTCAAAGGAAGTGCTCGTAAGGTTTTCCACAAAGCTGTGGACAAAAAAAAGCCCTGCTGTGCAGGGCCTTTTCGCCAAGTCGAATCAGTGCCCGCCAAGATAGGCGTTGCGCACCTCCTCGTTGACCAGCAACTCCTGCCCGGTACCGGTCAGGCGGATCTGGCCGTTGACCATCACATAGGCACGGTCGGAGAGCTTGAGCGCATGGTTGGCATTCTGCTCCACGAGGAAGATGGTCATGCCGGTCTTCGCCAGTTCACGCAAGGTAGCAAAGATCTGCTTGACCACAATCGGCGCCAGCCCCAGTGACGGTTCGTCCAGCAGCAACAGCTTGGGCCGGCTCATCAGCGCCCGGGCGATGGCCAGCATCTGCTGCTCACCACCGGACATGGTCATGGCGCGCTGATTGCGCCGCTCCTTGAGCCGCGGAAACAGCTCGAACATCCGCTGCATGTCCTCATTGGCAAATTTGTCGCCAATGGGGATGGTGCCCATCATCAGGTTCTCTTCCACCGACATGTCCGGGAACACCCGCCGCCCTTCCGGCGACTGGGCTATGCCGTTGGAAGCGATGTAGTGGGAAGACTTGTGGGTGATGTCGGTGCCGCGATAGACAATCTGCCCGCTCGCCGCCCGCGGCTGACCGAAAATCGACATCAGCAGGGTCGACTTGCCGGCACCGTTGGAGCCAATCAGGCTGACTGTCTCGCCTTCATCGATGTGCATCGATACTTTCTTCAGCGCCTGGATCGGCCCGTAAAACACGTCAATCTCTTTCAGTTCGAGGATCGGTGCACTCATACCAGTTCCTCTTCATCGGCGCCCAGGTAAGCGGCAATTACCGTCGGGTTGTGACGGATATCCTGCGGGGCGCCCTCAGCGATTACGTTGCCGTGGTCGAGCACGACGATATGGTCGGAAATGCTCATCACCATGCCCATGTCATGTTCGATCAACACCACGGTCAGGTCATGTTCATCACGCAGTACCCGGATCATTTTGCTCAGGGCTTCGGTTTCCTGCGGGTTCAGGCCCGCAGCCGGTTCGTCCAGGCAGATAATCTGTGGCCGCGTACACATGGCCCGGGCGATTTCCAGGCGCCGCTGCTGACCGTAGGACAGCTCGCCGGCCAGGCGGTTGGCGCAGTCGACCAGGTCGACCACTTCCAGCCAGTAGAACGCATGATCGAGGGCATCGCTTTCAGCCTTGCGGTAGCCCTTGGTGTTGAGCACGCCGGCCAGCAGGCTGCGGTTGACCCACATGTGCTGGGCAACCAGCAGGTTCTCCACCACCGACATTTCCTTGAACAGGCGAATGTTCTGGAAGGTCCGTGCCAGCCCTGCGCGGTTGACCAGGTGGGTACCGCCGAACATCTTGTAGTGCAGACGGCCGATGAAACGCTTGGGCGAGACGAAATCGCCCAGCTGGAAGCGTTCGCCAAGCAGCTGGATCACATTGGTGCGGGTACCGCGCATGTTCAGCTCGATCTTGCCGCCACTGGCCTTGTAGAAGCCGGTCAGGCAGTTGAACACGGTTGTCTTGCCCGCGCCGTTGGGGCCGATCAGAGCGAAGATGGAGTTGCGTTTGACCTTGAGGCTGACATCGCTGAGCGCCTTGATCCCGCCAAACTGCATCATCAGGTTGTCGACCGAGAGAATCACGTCATCGCTCATGGCGCCACTCCTTTACGCGGAACTACACCGGTACGGCTGATACGAATCAGGCCGCGCGGTCTCCAGATCATCATCAACACCATGAGCACGCCGAACAGCAGTACCCGGTACTCGGAGAAGCTGCGCAACAGCTCCGGGGCCACGGTCAGGACGAACGCGGCGATCACCACACCGACGGTCGAGCCCATGCCCCCGAGCACCACGATCGCCAGGATCAGCGCCGACTCGAAGAAGGTGAACGAGGACGGGTTGACGAAACCCTGATAGCTGGCGAAAAACACCCCGGCAAGGCCCGCAGTGGAAGCACCGAGGGTGAAGGCCGAGAGCTTGACCAGTACGTGGTTCAGGCCCATGGAGCGGCAGGCGATCTCGTCTTCGCGCAGCGCTTCCCAGGCGCGGCCGACCGGCATGCGCGTCAGCCGGTGCTTGATGTACAGCACCGCCAGGACGACGAGGAACAGCACGATGTAGATGAACAGGAATTTCACGTTGGGGTTGTAGTCGATGCCGAAAAACTCGTGGAACGGTACCCCGCCGTCTTTGGCCCGACGCCCGAACTCCAGGCCCATGAAGGTCGGCGACGGCACCGGCATACCGTTCGGACCGCCGGTGAACGACAGCCAGTTGTTGAGTATCAACCGAATGATTTCACCGAAGCCCAGGGTCACGATGGCCAGGTAGTCGCCGTGCATCCGCAGTACCGGGAAGCCCAAGATGCACCCGGCTAACGCAGCAGCAATGGCCGCCAGTGGCAACACGGTCCAGAAGCCCAGACCCAGGTACTGGTAGCCCAGCGCCAGGCCGTAGGCACCGATGGCATAGAAGGCCACGTAGCCGAGGTCGAGCAGACCAGCCAGGCCCACCACGATGTTCAGGCCCAGTCCCAGCAGCACATAGATCAGGCCGAGGATGACCACGGTCAGCAGGTACTTGTTGGCAAAGAACGGGAAGACAATGGCGATCACGATCAACGCCGGAATGATCCAGCGCAGCCGCGACTTGTAGTCCGGCGCCAGCACATGCACACCGGAGCCGCTGCCCTCGAAGCCCTGCAGGATCGACTGGCCCTTGGGCGTCTGCAGGAACAGGCTGAGGACGAAACGTCCGACCATCACCCCGGCCACCAGCCAGGCAACGCGGGTCGGTTCCATATTGAAGCTGTAGCCGTCGAGCACCACGCCGACGATAGGCCCGAACACAATCAGGGAAATCAGCCCGGCGAGAATCGCGTCAATCAGGCTGCGCTTGAGATCGAATGAAGAGGATTTGGCAGCAGACATACTTACACCTTCGCCACGAGTGGGCGACCCAGCAGGCCTTGGGGACGGAAGATCAGAATCAGCACCAGCAGGGAGAAACTGAACACGTCTTTGTAGTCGGAGTTGATCAACCCGGAGAACAGCGACTCGGAGATGCCGAGGATGATCCCGCCGAGCATGGCGCCCGGCAGCGAGCCGATGCCACCCAGTACCGCCGCGGTGAAGGCCTTGATGCCGATGATGAAGCCGGCATAGAAGTCGAAGGTGCCGTAGTTCATGGTGATCAGTACGCCGGCCAGGGCGGCCATCACCGCACCGATGACGAACACATAGGAGATCACCCGGTCAGTGTTGATGCCGAGGATCGACGCCATCTTGCGATCCTGCTGGGTAGCACGGCACATGCGCCCCAGTTTGGTGAACTTGATGATGTAGGTCAGCGCGGCCATGCCGACGAACGCGGCGACCAGGATGAAGATCTTGGTGTAGGTCAGCTGAACGAAACCGGAGCCCACTTCCAGGCGCCAGGCGCCTTCGAGCAGGGTCGGTACGCCTTGCTGGCGCGCACCCTGGCTGATCTGCGCGTAGTTCTGCAGGATCAGCGAAATACCGATGGCACTGATCAAGGGTGCCAGACGGGTGGAGTTACGCAGGGGTTTGTAGGCGATGCGTTCGATGGTCCAGCCATAAACGCCTGTTACCACGACAGTGAAGATCAGCGTCCCGAGCATCAGCAGCGGGAAGGATTCGATACCGAAGTACGCCAGCAATGCCAGACTGATCGCCGCCAGGTAAGCGGAGATCATATACACCTCGCCGTGCGCGAAGTTGATCATGCCGATAATGCCATAGACCATTGTGTAGCCGATGGCGATCAGGCCATAGACAGACCCCAGGGTCAGCCCGTTGACCAGTTGCTGCAGAAAAATACCATCCATAACGCAATCTCACGTATTTGAGATTGCACAAGCGCCGACTACGGTGAGCCCCGGATGAAGCGGCCCTCGCAGCGCAGGATTGTGCAGATCTACGAGAAAAGACAGGTACGGCGCAAAACCGGGTAGCGACCCGGGCACAGGCCCGGGTCGGATACCGTTGTTATTTTTGTTTTTCCAGTTGGTGATACTTGCCGTCCTTGTCCCACTGGTAGACCACGTAGTCGGAGACCGTCAGGTCGCCTTTGCTGTCCCACTTCTTCTCGCCCATCACGGTTTTCACCGGATTGGCTTTCAGCCACTTGGCAGCGTCTTCACCTTTGTTCGACTTGGCGCCGTTGAAGGCGGCAGCCAGGGCCTGGACCGACGCGTAGGCGTACAGGGTGTAGCCTTCAGGTTCGGTGCCGGCCTTGCGGAACTCCTCCACAACGGCCTTGCTGTCAGGCAGCAGGCGCGGGTCGGCGCCGAAGGTCATGTACACGCCATCGACGTACTGTGCGCCACCGGCGGTGGTGACCAGCTCGTCAGTGACAATGCCGTCGTCGGACATGAACTTGACGTCTTTGAGACCCTGCTCACGCATCTGCCGAACCAGCGGACCCGCTTCCGGGTGCAAACCACCGAAGTAGACGACATCAGCGTCAGCAGCGCGGATTTTGGTGACCACAGCGCTGAAGTCCTTCTCACCACGCGTCAGGCCTTCGTAAAGAACAGGTTTCACACCGCGTTTTTCGAGCTGCGCCTTGGTCGCATCGGCCAGGCCCTGACCGTAGGTGTCCTTGTCGTGCAGAACCACGACTTTCTTGCCCTTGAGCACGTCGACGATGTAGTCGCCGGCGACGATGCCCTGCTGGTCGTCACGTCCGCACATGCGGAACATGGCGCTCAGGCCACGCTCGGTGACTTGTGGGTTGGTCGAGCCCGGGGTAATGGCGATGATCCCGGCCTCGTCATACACCTCGGAAGCGGGAATGGTATTGGACGAGCAGAAGTGCCCGACCACACCGGCAACCTTGTCCTGATCTGCCAGGCGGTTGGCCACAGCTACGGCTTGTTTCGGCTCGCAGGCATCGTCGCCTTTGACCAGCACGATTTGCTCACCATTGATCCCACCTGCGGCGTTGATCACTTTTGCCGCTGCCTCGGCACCTTTCATGTACTGCTCGCCAAACGCTGCGCTTGGACCGGTCATAGGCCCTGCTACACCGATCTTGATGTCGGCCTGAACATACGAAGAAACACCCAGCGCCGTAGCTACGGCAAGGGCCAGAAAGCCTTTCTTGTAAAACGTCTGCGACATGAGGTGGTGCTCCTTGGAGTTTTTTTGGTTGGCACTACAACTTTCAGCAATTGCTCTGAGCAAGGGCCGTGCCATTGGTTTTTTATTCTGGAAAAACTCGTGAAGAAGTTGCCGGGGCCTGGGCCGCGTCCTTTTTTTACTGGCTGTGCAACCGTCTGCCTCACGGCAAGCGCCACCACCCCCAGCTCAAAAGAGCAACCACCAAGTGCCATCATTGCAACCCCGGCAAGTGTTTACGTGCAACCAGCCTGTAACAGCATGCGTAACCGAACTGCACATCCTTGGTGCGCGACTGCTACAGCGGGCACCATTACAGGCTAGCCGCTGAATGGGGAAAGTGCCGTACCCTGTAGGCTGCTACCGATGTACCCGAGGCAAGCTTGCCCGCCTGCGGAAAAAGGCTGGCACAATGGCGAGGTCTGTGCGTCGTTGCTGGCAGTTGATGGCGCGCGCCCTTTACGGAGCCCCTTATGAGCGAGAGCGCCTTCGCCGATCGCATCGTGCAGAACCTGCTCGACACGGATTTCTACAAGCTGAGCATGATGCAGGCCGTGCTGCACAACTACCCCAACGTCGATGTCGAGTGGGAGTTCCGCTGCCGCAATGGCGAAGACCTGCGCCCCTATCTGGCGCAGATACGCGAGCAGATCGACGCGCTGTGTGAGTTGAGCCTGGCTAATGGCCAACTGGGCTTTCTCGAACAGATCAGTTTTATCAAGCCGGACTTCTTGCGTTTTCTCGGCCTGTTTCGCTTCAACCTGCGCTACCTGCACCTGGGCATCGAAAACGATGAGCTGTATCTGCGCATACGTGGCCCCTGGCTGCATGTGATCCTCTTCGAAGTGCCGCTGCTGGCGATCATCAGCGAAGTGCGCAACCGCCATCGCTATCCCCAGGCCAAGCTCAGCGAAGCGCGCGACCAGCTCTACCGCAAGTTCGACTGGCTCAAGGCCCACGCCAGCAGCGATGAGCTGGCTGAATTGCAGGTGGCGGATTTCGGTACCCGCCGACGCTTTTCCTACAAGGTCCAGGAAGAGGTGGTGCGGGTCCTCAAAGAAGATTTCCCGGCGCGCTTCGTTGGCACCAGCAACGTCCACCTGGCACGAAAACTGGATATCAAGCCCTTGGGGACCATGGCTCACGAATGGATCATGGCCCACCAGCAACTGGGACCACGCTTGATCGACAGCCAGATTGCCGCCCTCGACTGCTGGGTACGCGAATACCGGGGCTTGCTCGGCATCGCCTTGACCGACTGCATCACCATGGATGCCTTCCTCGGCGATTTCGACCTGTTCTTCGCCAAGCTGTTCGACGGCCTGCGCCATGACTCGGGCGACCCGGTGCGCTGGGCGGAAAAGGCTATCGCCCACTACCGCAAGCTGGGCATCGACCCGATGACCAAGACCCTGGTGTTTTCCGATGGTCTGAACCTGACCAAGTCACTGGAGATCTTCCGTGCCCTGCGCGGGCGGATCAACGTCAGTTTCGGTATCGGCACCAACCTGACCTGTGACATTCCCGGGGTGGCGCCGATGAACATCGTGCTTAAAATGACCGACTGCAATGGCCAGCCTGTCGCCAAGATTTCCGACGAGGCCGCCAAGACCCAATGCCGCGACGAGAATTTCGTCGCCTACCTGCGCCACGTCTTCAAAGTGCCCAAGGAGTAATTCATGCAAGCCGTCCAGCGAGAGATTGCGCAAGCACTCAAGGTCCAGCCGCCGTTCGCCGACCGCGCCGCCCTCGATGCCGAAGTGACCCGGCGCGTGGCGTTCATCAAGCAGTGCCTGCACAACGCCCGGCTGAAAACCCTGGTGCTGGGTATCAGTGGTGGCGTCGATTCGCTGACCGCTGCCTTGCTCGCGCAACGGGCGATCAACGAGCTGCGTAGCGAGACCGGCGACCCGGCCTATCGCTTCATCGCCGTACGCTTGCCCTATCAGGTTCAACAGGATGAGCACGACGCTCAGGCCTGCCTGGAAGTGATCAAGGCTGACGAAGTACACACTGTGGACATCGCCCCGGCCGTTCGCGCCCTGGCCGCCGAGGTCAAGGCGCTGGAAGGCGGCGCGCCAGCAATGGTCGACTTCGTGGTGGGCAACACCAAGGCGCGCATGCGCATGGTCGCCCAGTACACCATCGCTGGTGCCCGTCAGGGCCTAGTGATCGGCACCGACCATGCCGCCGAGGCGGTGATGGGCTTCTTTACCAAATTCGGTGACGGTTCCTGCGACCTGGCGCCCTTGAGCGGTCTGGTGAAAAACCAGGTACGGGCAATCGCGCGCAGCTTTGGCGCCCCGGAATCACTGGTGGAAAAAGTGCCGACTGCGGACCTGGAAGACCTCGCCCCGGGCAAGCCGGACGAAGCGTCGCATGGTGTGACCTATGCGCAGATAGATGCCTTCCTGCATGGCGAGCCGGTGAGCCAGGAAGCGTTCGACATCATCAGTGGCACCTACCGCAAGACCCAGCACAAGCGCGAGATGCCGTTCGCGCCGTAAGCCATCCATCGAACCTGTAGGAGCGGATTTATCCGCGAAGGGCGTGTTGCAGCCTTCGCGGATAAATCCGCTCCTACAGTCAGTTCAAGGCATTACTTCAGTGTAACAGTGCCTTTCATCATCGAGATGTGGCCTGGGAACGAGCAGAAGAAGCCGTACTTCTCATTGGCATCCAGCTTGGACACATCGAAGGTCACCGAGGCGGTTTCCTTGGCGCCGATCACTTTGGTGTGAGCAATCACGCGCGCGTCGCCTTCCTTCAGGTAGTCCTTATCGATGCCGGCGCTCAGACCGTCGGTCGCGATCGGCTGCATGTCAGCTTCTTTGCTGATCACCAGGTTGTGGCCCATGACGTTCTTCGGCAAGGAACCCGAGTGCGTCAGCTCAACGGTGAAAGTCTTGCAGCTCTTGTCGATTTCGATGGCCTTGGTGTTGAAGGACATCTGGTCGGTGGAGTCGACGGTAACCTTACACTCGGCGGCAAATACCTGAGTGCTGGCGAGGGTCAGCAAGGATACGGCTACAACTTTGGCAAACATCGTGAATCTCCTTGGCAGGGTTTTGATCAGTTTGCAGACTGCCTGAATCCCTTCAGCCCGTCCCTGATATATATCAAGGGGATGGCCAAGGGCCAGACAGTAGAATTGTTCTATGGATTGTATACAGCCAATCAAAGTGCACATCATGCGCCATTAAGGGAGGATGAGACAACCTCTCATTCAGGAGCAAAAAACATGTCCCTTGGTAGCTTGATGAACAGCCTGCTGGCCGCCTACGCCTGTGGTGCCAGCGGCGCGACCTGCGAGTTCGCCCGACCGGAGTAACGGGCAACCTGCAGTTAATGCCACATTGCCGACTTGGAAGCTACCGGCCAGACGCTTACTCTGTGTCCGCTTGTAACCGGAGAGAAGCAATGTCAGTACGTTCCGTTTGTGTGTTCTGTGGCGCCAGCACCGGCGTCAACCCGGCCTACCGGGAAGCGGCCATCGCCCTCGGCCAGGCCATCGCCCAGCGCGGCCTGACCCTGGTGTATGGCGGCGGTGCGGTTGGCCTGATGGGTATCGTTGCCGACGCGGCCATGGCGGCGGGTGGCGAAGTGATCGGCATCATTCCGCAAGCGCTGAAAGACGCCGAAGTCGGCCACAGCGGCCTGACCCGCCTGGAAATCGTCGATGGCATGCACGCGCGCAAAGCGCGCATGGCGGAGCTGAGCGATGCCTTCGTGGCCCTGCCGGGCGGCCTGGGCACTCTGGAAGAGCTGTTCGAAGTCTGGACCTGGGGCCAACTGGGCTACCACGCCAAGCCGCTGGGCCTGCTCGACGTCAATGGTTTCTACAGCAAGCTGGGTAGCTTCCTTGATCACGTGGTGGAAGAAGGTTTCGTGCGCCCACAGCACCGCGCCATGCTGCAACTGGCCGACACCCCCGCCGAACTGCTGACGGCCATGGACAGTTACCACGCACCGGTCGTACCGAAGTGGGTCGACAAAAAGCCTGACTAAAGTTGCCCTTCCTCCAGCGGCATGACCGTGACCTGCACCTGTGGGTCATGACTGCCGCCTCCGAGGATCACCCCGCGCAACGGCGACACATCGGAAAAGTCCCGGCCCCAGGCCAGAGTGATGTGTTCCAGCGCGGGACGCAGGTTGTTGGTGGGGTCGAAATCGACCCAGCCCTGGGTCGGACAATACACCGAGACCCAGGCATGGGAAGCGTCTGCTCCCACCAGGCGTGGTTGCCCAGGCGGCGGGCGGGTCAGCAAGTAGCCACTGACATAACGCGCTGCCAGCCCCCGAGAACGCAAGCAAGCGAGCATCAAATGAGCGAAGTCCTGGCAGACGCCACGACGGCGCTCAAGCACCTCCACCAAGGGTGTAGCAACCTGGGTCGCCTCGGCATCGAAAGTGAATTCGCTGAAGATCTTTTCCATCAACGCCTGAACGCCAGCCAACATTGGCTGACCTGGCGCAAAGCACGACTCGCTGAAGGTCACGAAGCGCTGTTTGAGGCGCACATACGGCGACTCGAAACGGTAGCGACAAGCCTCCAGATGCTCACCCGTCAACGGTTTACTGGCGTAGGTCAGGGCATCACGCACCTGCTCCCAGGCAGGCGAGGCGTTGAACTGCGGTTCGCCACGGGGCAATACCTCGATCTGCAAACGCGCCACCACGCGCAACTGCTCATGCGGGCGTTCGAAGGCCAGGCGGGTAAGCGGGTTACCGAACACATCCCGTTCATCGCGCCGTTGCGTCGGTGCCGGACTGACCTGTAAAACCTGTGCACTGCAAATTTGCCAGGCACACGGCCGCGGCCACAGGTGCGCCAGCTGCTGGGCCAGCGACACCGGGCTGTCGTAGCGATAATGGGTGTCGTGAATAACCTGGTAGTGAGCGCTCATCAGACCGATACCGTTTGCTGACTGACGTCATCGACATGCGCGAAGTGCCGCAAGGCCAGGCGCTCGGAAATCTCCCCGCTGGCCACGGCGATGGCTTGCAACAGGTCCGCCAGCCCGGTCAGCACCGCATGTACGCTGGCACTGCCGAACAGCGAACCTTCCAGGCTGCGCAAATCGAAATGCTTGAGCTGCTGGGCCAACAACGCCAGGCCCGGGTCCGCAGTGCTGGCGAACTCATCACACAAGCGCCGGTAGGCGCGTACCAGCAGGTTGAGCTGGAACACCACCGCATGGGGGTTCTGCTCATCCAGCAGCAACAGATCGAGCACTGGAATCAACTGCGCCACCGCCAGGTAGCGCGAGCGATACGTGATGCTGCTGTTGCCCAGTTCCAGCAACCATTCAAGCCCGGCCTGATCAGCCACTGCAGGTCCACGAAGAAAAGCCGCCAGGCTGCTGCACAACGATTGCAAACGCTCGATCCGCCGCCCGATCATCAAAAAGCGCCAGCCCTCGTCGCGGGTCATGTCGTCCAGGGCAAAACCCGACAGCGCCGCCATCGACATCACCAGGCGATTGAGAAAGTCCACTTGCTCGCCAAAGTCGGCGGCCTCATCGTCAAGGCTCTGCGCTTCGCGCTGCAACTCCACCAACGCCTGCCAGTTCTCCCGCGACAGCTTGCCGCGCACTTGCGAGGCCGCCCACTGCAAGCGCTGCAAGTTGGCTTTGAGGCTGAACGCCCAGTCACTGTCGGCCAGGGCAGTACGCAGACGCTCGGGCAGCTTGCCCTCCTCCGGCAGCAGCGACAGTTCATCGGCCAAGGTCACTGCCGCTTGCAGCGCCAACGGATCATCACCGTCCAGATAACGGGTAAGGATGATCCGCAGCAAACGTGCGCTGGCATCGCAGCGCTCGCAATAGCGCCCGAACCAGAACAGATTCTCCACCACCCGCGATGGCAGGTAAGGGTCCTGACGAACCAGATCAGCCACCCCGAGATTATGCTGGGTCCGCCATTGCTCGCCGATCGGCGCGGTCTCTCCCAGCACCCAGACGTCCTTGCTGGCACCGCCGCGCTGCATCGACACCACGTCGGCGTCCGCCAGCGCCGCAACCCGCGTCAGACCGCCGGGCAGCACCCGGTAACCGTCGGCCGAGGCCACGGCATAGACGCGCATGCCGATGGCTCGTGACTGCAGCTGACCATGCTCCTGTTGCCACACCGGCGCCTGAGATAACTGCGCCAGTGCCTGGGCGACATACGCATAGGGGCGCGCCTGAATCCGTTCGGCAAGTGTCTGGCGCTGAGCGTGGTCCAGATCGCGACCGAACACCGGCGTGAAACTCTGCGAAGGAAACGCCGGCTTGACCAGCAACTGTGGCAACTGCTCCAGCGCCTGGGCCATCACCGCCGGCTCCCCACACCACCAGGTGGCAATCGACGGCAAGCTGAGGTCTTCGCCAAACAGGCGCTGGTTGATGGCCGGCAGAAAGCCCAGCAGCCCGGGAGATTCCAGCACACCACTACCTAGGGCGTTGGCCACCAGCACCCGGCCCTGACGCACGGCATCGAGCAAGCCGGGGACACCCAACGCCGAATCAGTGCGCAATTCCAGCGGGTCGCAGAAATCATCATCCAGGCGGCGCATGATCGCGTGGACCCGGCGCAATCCGCTGAGGGTCTTGAGGTACACCGTGGCGTCGCGCACCGTCAGGTCGCTGCCCTCCACCAGGGGATAGCCGAGCTGACGCGCCAGATACAGGTGTTCGAAATAGCTCTCGTTGAAACGCCCCGGTGTCAGCAGGACCACCAGCGGCGCCTCTTTCTCGCTGGGTGCCAGGCGTGCCAGGGTCTGCTGCAAAGTACGAAAGAAGCCCGCCAGATGCTGCACCCGCAGGTCCCGGTACAACTCCGGTAGCGCTCGGGAAACGATGGTGCGGTTCTCCAGTGCATAACCGGCGCCGGAAGGCGCCTGGGTACGGTCCGCGGTCACCCACCAGCGACCATCCGGCGCCCGTGCCAGGTCCACGGCATAAACATGCAGGAAGGTGCCGTCGGGCGGGCTGATGCCCTGGCAGGGCCAGAGGAAATTGTTGTGTCCGTAGATCAGCTCGCTCGGCAGCAAGCCCTCGCTGATCAATTGCTGCGGTCCATAGATATCGGCCAGCAGCGCATTGAGCAAACGTGCGCGCTGGGCAACGCCAGCGGCCAGCTGCTGCCATTCAGCGGCGGGCAACAGGTGCGGTAGCAGATCCAGTTCCCAGGGACGGTCGGCGCCCTTCGGGTCGGCATAGATGTTGTAGGTAACGCCGTTTTCCTGCAGTTGCCGGGTCAGTGAGGCCTGCCGCTGGGCCAGCTGCGCCGGTCCGCTACGTTGCAGGTAATCACATACCGGCTGCCAATGGCCACGAACCTTGCCTTGGGCCTCGAGCATTTCGTGGTACGCCCCCGGGTTCAGCGGGTAGGCATCAAACAGGTCTGGCATGGCAGTGCTCGAAGGCTGCAAGTCATTTCAGAGTAGCGCTCAGTAGCGGCGCAGATCCAGGGTAAAGGGCAATTCAGGGTCGATCTGCAGCGCCGGCACAGGTACGTTGCCGGGAGTATGGCCAAGGCGGAAAAAGCGCGCCTGGCGTCGGCTCTGGGCTTCGTTGGCATTGACCGGCTGGGTTTCGTAGTTGCGCCCACCCGGATGCGCCACGTGGTACTGACAACCGCCCAGCGAACGGCCCATCCAGGTATCGAGCAGGTCGAATACCAAAGGTGCATGCACCGGGATGGTGGGCTGCAGGCAATTGGCCGGTTGCCAGGCGCGATAACGCACGGCAGCGACAAACTCGCCCACTCGCCCTGTCGGTTGCAGCGGCACGGCCACACCATTGCACGTCAGCCGGTAGCGTTCGCCGCTCATGCCGCTGACCTTGACCTGCAGGCGCTCCAGAGACGAGTCGACATAACGTACGTTGCCATTGCCGCTGCCCTCCTCACCCAGCACATGCCAGGGCTCGAGGGCCTGGCGCAGCTCCAGTTCAATGCCCTTGACCGCGTAATCGCCGACCTTGGGGAAACGGAACTCGAAATGCGCCGCGAACCATTCGGCACGCAACGGATAACCCGCGGTGTTGAGTTCGACCAGCACATCGGCAAAGTCCTGCTCAATGAAATGCGCCAGCATGAAGCGGTCATGCAGTTCAGTGCCCCAGCGGGCCAGACGCTTCGGTGCATAGGGCTCGCGCCAGAAGCGCGCCACCAGTGCCCGCAGCAACAGCTGCTGGACCAGACTCATGCGCGCATGCGGCGGCATTTCGAATGCGCGCAGTTCGAGCAGGCCCAGACGCCCGGCCGGGCCATCCGGCGAATACAATTTATCGATGCAGAACTCGGCGCGATGGGTGTTGCCGGTCACGTCGATCAGCAGATTGCGCAGCAGCCGATCCACCAGCCACGGTGCGCACGGCTCGCCGGGGTCGGGCATTTGCGCGAAGGCGATTTCCAGTTCGTACAGCGCGTCATTGCGCGCTTCGTCGACCCGTGGCGCCTGGGAGGTCGGCCCGATAAACAGGCCGGAAAACAGGTAGGACAATGACGGATGGTTGTGCCAATAGCTGATCAGGCTGCGCAGCAAATCCGGGCGCCGCAGAAACGGTGAGTCCGCCGGCGTGGCACCGCCGAGCACAAAGTGATTGCCGCCACCGGTGCCGGTGTGGCGCCCGTCGATCATGAACTTTTCGCTGATCAGCCGCGACTGGCGGGCCTGCTCATAGAGAAACTCGGTGCGTTCGACCAGTTCGTCCCAGCTGGCCGATGGCTGCACATTGACCTCAATTACCCCTGGATCAGGGGTTACCTTGAAGTTGAGCAAACGTGAATCGGCAGGTGGCTCGTAGCCTTCAAGGATCACCGGGCAATTGAGCTCGGTCGCACTGGCCTCGATCACCGCCACCAGCTCAAGGTAGTCCTCAAGCCGCGACAGCGGTGGCATGAACAGGTACAAGCGCCCTTCCCGCGCTTCGGCACATAAGGCGGTGCGGGTCAGCCAGTCGGCCGAGGCATCAACCTTCGGCGCTGGCTGTTCCTGCTCATCGACAGCATCAGCGGTGCTGGCCGCTGCCAGTGTAGCGCGAGCGGGCAAGTCGTCTTGAGCCTGATTGGGGTCGGTCGGGTGTACATAGGGATACTCTGCGGCACTGACCCAGGGCTGCGCCGCCAAAGGCAGGCGGTAGCCCAGCGGTGAGTCCCCCGGTACCAGCCGGCAATGTTGATCACGCAGGTACCAGCGGCCACTCTGCCAGCGCTGTTCATCGGCGCTGCGCGCCAGCGGCAGGACCTGACCGATGACCTTGTCCAGGCCCTGGCCGAATACCTGGCGCAGACGCGCACGCTCCATCTCGTCGGTCAGCCGCGCATCGTCGACGCGGACGTTGGACGGCAGGCCGCCTTCGCGCCACAGGTAATACAAGGCATCTTCGTAGGCAGGAAAGACGTAACGCGTGGGCAGTTTCAGGCGTTCGGCAATGCTCGCCAGAAAGCGTCCGGCCAACTGGCTATCAGCACCATAGTCTTCCAGTTCCTGGCCGATAAACGCCGGGTTGTTCCACACCGGTTCACCGTCACGGCGCCAGAAGCAGTTGAGTGACCAGCGCGGCAGCTGCTCGCCGGGATACCACTTGCCCTGGCCAAAGTGCACCAGCCCCTTCGGTGCATAGTGCTTGTACAGGCGCTGGAACAACTCGCTGGCCAGACGCCGCTTGTTCGGCCCAAGGGCTGTCGTATTCCACTCGGCGCCATCGGGGTCATCCAGGGCAACGAACGTCGGCTCGCCACCCATGGTCAGGCGCACATCCGCAGCCTTCAGATCGCCATCGACCTGACGCCCGAGGGCGACGATTGCCTGCCATTGCTCATCGCTGTAGGGCAGCGTTACTCGCGGAGACTCCCACAGCCGCTCGACGCTCATCTCATGGTTGAAAGTGCAGTCGCAGGGCTCGACCAGACCGCTGATCGGCGCCGCTGACGTCGGATCAGGGCTACAGGCCAAGGGGATATGGCCTTCACCGGCAAACAATCCGGACGTCGCATCCAGGCCGATCCAGCCCGCGCCGGGCAGGTACACCTCGCACCAGGCGTGCAGGTCGGTGAAGTCCTCTTCGGTGCCGGAAGGCCCATCAAGGGCTTTGACATCGGCCGTCAGTTGAATCAGGTACCCGGAGACAAAACGTGCAGCCAGCCCCAGATGACGTAATAGCTGTACCAACAGCCAGGCCGAGTCGCGGCAGGAGCCGGAGCCAAGTTCGAGAGTCTGTTCCGGTGTCTGCACACCGGGTTCAAGGCGGATCAGGTAACGGATGTCCTGGCTCAGCCGCTGGTTCAGGGCGACCAGAAAATCGACACTGGGCTGAGGCCTGCGCTCGATGCTCTGCAGGTAAGCGGCGAACGCGGGCGTCAACGGCAGTTGCTCCAGATAGGGCATCAGCTCGTGGCGCTCGTCCTTCGCATAGTTGAACGGAATGGTCTCGGCATAAGGCTCAAGAAAGAAATCGAACGGATTGAACACCGCCATCTCGGCGACCAGGTCCACCTCTATGCGCAGCGAATCGGTCTTCTCCGGGAACACCAGGCGTGCCAGGTAGTTGCCTTGGGGGTCTTGCTGCCAATTGATGAAATGCCCGTCCGGCTGCACTTTCAGCGCATAGGAGAGAATCCGCGTACGGCTGTGCGGCGCCGGACGCAGGCGCACGATCTGTGGCCCGAGTTCGACGGCACGGTCGTAGCGGTACTCGGTGACATGGTTCAAGGCGACATGGATCGACACGGCGGGCCTCCTGCGAGCCTGGACGGTAACGGAACCGCGCAAGACTTATGCCATCCGGCATGCTCCACGATTCCCTGCGCGCAGCCTGTTTCGGCGCACCAGAAGCGCACCGCGACGAAGCCGCCGTGCAAGCCTTGCACAGATTTGAGGCTTTGCCAGGAAGTTTGGGCTCGCTATGCACCTTCCTACACCAATCACAACTTCCCACAATCCTGTGGGAGCTGGCGTAGCCGGCGATGGGAGCTCCGCCGAGCAAGGGCCAGAAACAAAAACGCCAGCCCGAAGGCTGGCGTTTTTATTAGCGCGGCACTGCCGGCTGGCGGGCGGGCTTCTTCTTGCCCTTGCCGCCGCCTTTGGCAGCCTCTTTACGTTCCTTGGCCGCCTGCTGGTTGCGGGCAAACGCCGCAGCCTTGGCCTGTTCGCGCTTGTCCCACGGATTGGAGCCGTCGCTGGCGCGTGGTGGCAAGCCGGTGTGCTGGGTCAGGATCTTCTGTTCCTTGGCCACCTTGTGGCTGCCCGCCGGCGTCGAGTTCTTGCGCCGGGCACTCTGGTAGCTGTCGGTCGCTGGCTGGTGCAACGGGATCAGCTGGTGCTTGCCCGGGCCGATCAGGTCGGCACGGCCCATGCGCTCCAGGGCTTCACGCAGCATCGGCCAGCCCTTCGGATCGTGGTAGCGCAAGAAGGCCTTGTGCAGGCGGCGCTGCTGCTCGCTCTTGACGATGGTGACCGGGTCGCTCTTGTAGGTGACCTTGCGCAGCGGGTTCTTGCCCGAGTGGTACATGGCCGTTGCCGAGGCCATTGGCGACGGATAGAACGCCTGGACCTGGTCGGCACGGAAACCGTTGCCCTTGAGCCACAGGGCCAGGTTCATCATGTCTTCGTCGGTGGTGCCCG
>OEPS010000105.1_pt1 | contig 29900 bp, 33 predicted proteins | sample 1539411 | NCBI WGS metagenome assembly OEPS01 (sample SAMN02671747, study PRJEB22543) | soil metagenome | biome: bacteria | place: China:Hunan Province, Lengshuijiang City | collected 2012-10-15 | depth 0.08m m
GCAAAATGCAGCGCAAGGGTCTGGAGTTCAGCCAGATCTACGACGTGCGCGCGGTTCGCGTTCTGGTCCCGGAAATGCGCGACTGCTACACCGCGCTGGGGATCGTCCACACCCTGTGGCGGCACATTCCGAAAGAGTTCGACGACTACATCGCCAACCCCAAGGAGAACGGCTACCGCTCGTTGCACACGGCGGTGATCGGCCCTGAGGGCAAGGTTCTTGAGGTGCAGATCCGTACCCATGCCATGCATGAAGAGGCCGAGCTTGGCGTCTGCGCGCATTGGCGCTACAAGGGCACCGACGTCAAATCCAGCTCCAACCACTACGAGGAGAAAATCTCCTGGTTGCGCCAGGTGCTGGAATGGCACGAAGAGCTGGGCGACATCGGTGGCCTGGCCGAACAGCTGCGCGTTGATATCGAGCCGGACCGGGTGTATGTCTTCACCCCTGACGGCCATGCCATCGACCTGCCCAAGGGCGCCACGCCGCTGGACTTCGCCTACCGGGTGCATACCGAGATCGGCCACAATTGCCGCGGTGCGAAGATCAACGGGCGGATCGTGCCGCTCAACTACAGCCTGCAGACCGGCGAACAAGTCGAGATCATCACCAGCAAGCACGGCAATCCCAGCCGCGACTGGCTGAACTCGAACCTGGGTTATGTCACCACTTCGCGGGCGCGGGCCAAGATTGTTCACTGGTTCAAACTGCAGGCGCGCGATCAGAACGTCGCTGCCGGCAAGACCCTGCTTGAGCGCGAGCTCAATCGTCTGGGGCTGCCGCAGGTGGACTTCGAACGCCTGGCGGAGAAGGCCAACCTCAGGGCTGCCGAGGACATGTTCGCGTCCCTGGGGGCAGGCGATCTGCGCCTGGCCCATCTGGTCAATGCGGCCCAGCAACTGGTCGAGCCGGAGCGCAGCGAACACATCGAGCTGGTACCGCGCAAGGCGACCGGTTACAAGCCGGGCAAGCGTGGCGACATCCAGATCCAGGGCGTCGGCAACCTGCTCACACAAATGGCCGGCTGCTGCCAGCCGTTGCCGGGCGATGCGATTGTCGGCTACATCACCGTGGGTCGTGGCGTGACCATCCACCGTCAGGACTGCGCCTCGGTGCTGCAACTGGCCGGGCGCGAGCCGGAGCGGATCATCCAGGTCAGCTGGGGGCCGGTACCGGTACAGACCTATCCGGTGGATATCATCATTCGTGCCTATGACCGTCCGGGTTTGCTGCGCGACGTCTCCCAGGTGTTGCTCAACGAGCGGATCAACGTTCTGGCGGTCAATACCCGCTCGAACAAGGAAGACAACACCGCACTGATGTCGCTGACTATCGAGATTCCTGGCCTGGATGCCCTGGGGCGTTTGCTTGGGCGGATTTCGCAGTTGCCGAACATTATCGAGACGCGGCGTAATCGTACGCCTTGAGACAGCCATCGCGGGGCAAGCCCGCCCCCACTGAATACCTGTGGGAGCGGGCTTGCCCCGCGATAAGGCCATAGCAGAGACCCGAGATGTATACCCTAGACGACCTGCTCCACCTCATGGCTCGCCTGCGTGACCCGCAGTACGGCTGCCCGTGGGACCTCAAGCAGACCTACGCGAGCATCATTCCCTACACCCTCGAAGAAGCCTACGAGGTGGCCGACGCCATCGAACGTAGCGACTTCGAACACTTGCAAGGTGAACTGGGCGATTTGTTGTTCCAGGTGGTGTATTACAGCCAGTTGGCCCGTGAAGAAGGCCGCTTCGAGTTTGCCGGGGTGATCGACAGCATTACCCGCAAGCTGATCCGCCGTCATCCTCACGTGTTCCCCACCGGGGAGCTGTACGCACCGCTGGACACACCCAAGCTCGACGAGGCCCAGGTCAAGCAGCGCTGGGACGAAATCAAAGCCCAGGAGCGCGCCGAGAAGGGCGTTCCCGAGCAGCTGTCGTTGCTCGATGACGTGCCGGCCGCCTTGCCAGCCCTGTCCCGGGCCGCCAAGCTGCAGAAACGCACGGCCAAGGTCGGCTTCGACTGGCCGGATGCCTTGCCGGTGCTGGACAAGGTGCGCGAAGAACTCGATGAAGTACTCGAAGCCATGGCCGATGACGATCACGCAGCACTGACTGATGAGCTGGGTGATCTGTTGTTCGCCACGGTCAATCTGGCTCGGCACCTGAAGGTCGACCCGGAAAACGCCCTGCGCGGCGCCAACCAAAAATTTGAACGACGTTTCCGTTTTATCGAGCAGGCATTGCGCGATACTGGGCGTCCGATTGAAAATTGCACCCTGGAAGACATGGATGCGCTGTGGGGCGAAGCCAAACGCCAGGAAAAGAACCTGCCCAGCTGCGGCTGAGCAGAAGCACATAAGTGAGTGAACAATGAGCCTTTCCCTTCGTGACCAATTGCTCAAAGCCGGTCTGGTCAACCAGAAGCAGGTCAAGCAGGTCAGTAAAGAGCAGAAGAAACAAAAGCGCCTGGAGCACAAAGGCCAGGTCGAAGTTGACGATACCCAGCAGCGGCTGGCCAAGGAAGCCATGGCGGAAAAAGCCAAGCGCGACCAGGAGCTCAACCGCCAGCAGCAGGAGAAGGCCGAGCAGAAGGCCCGTGCCGCCCAGGTCAAGCAATTGATCGAAGTCTCGCGCCTGCCCAAGCTGACCACTGAGGACTACTACAACTTCGTCGACGACAAGAAGGTCAAGCGCCTGTCGGTCAACGCGCTGATGCGCAGCAAGCTGAGCAGTGGCTCGCTGGCCATCGTCGCCCATGGTGGTGGCTATGAAGTGATCCCGCGTGAAGCGGCGCTGAAGATCCAGGAGCGCGACCCCAAGCGCATCGTCCTGCTCAACACCCAGGTGGAAGAACCGGATGCCGATGATCCGTACGCGGCGTACGTGATCCCTGACGACCTGATGTGGTAAAGACGACAAACCCCGCTTCGGCGGGGTTTGTGTTTTCTGGACGGGGCTATTCCTGCTGCTGTCTGGTTTCGAGGAATTCCAGTTCGATACGGTAGTTGTGGGCTTCATGTTCATTGTGGAACATGCCCACCAGTTCATCCTGTTGATGCACATCCCAGATGCGCAGACCTGCTGCCAGGCTTTCGTAAGACATTTTGTTCTCGTCGCGCTCAGTTACTTTGACAGTCATCTGCAAACTCCACTTTCAGTTAACTGCGGCACCGTGTCGCAGGTCTCTTTTATAGAATTTGTTAGCTGGCTAAGTAAATGCTTGGCCCATGAAACATCTTTCATGCAGCCTTGTAGGAGCGGATTTATCCGCGATGGACTGCGCAGCAGGCCCATCTTTTGGGGCCGCTACGCGCCCCATCGCGGATGAATCCGCTCCTACAAAAAAGAAACCCCGCACTTGGCGGGGTTTCGGGTGTTACCAGCAGTCAGGCAATCAGTTGCCCTTGACCGTCTTGCCGTCGACCGTACCGTCCTGCAGCACGATCACGTACTCCTTGCCGTCAGTTTCGACCTGACGCAGTTGTACCAGCAGGTAATCCCAGTCCTTGGCGAACCACAGCTCGGTGATGCGCTTGCTCTGGCTCGGATCGCGGACGCGCTCGACCTTGATGGCATCGACCTGACCGGTCTTGGTGGTGACTTTTTCGGTGCCCAGGACGCGGAAGTCATAGGTATCGATCTCGTCGCCATCAACCACCTGGTAGCTCACGCTCTTCTTGCCGGCAGCGACGTCATGTTGCAGGGCCAGCTGATAGGTGGACTTGTCCAGCACACCACGGTTGAGCGGCAGCTTGATGGCGTCACCACGGTCGGTGCCGGTGATGAGCTTGGTACCCCAGTCGAAAGTCAGGTCGACTTTCTTGGCCTTGCCCAGGCCACCACGTTCAAAGTGGTAGCTCTGTGGCAGCAGGGTGTCCTTGTCGAGGCGCAGGGAGCTTTCCTCGGTCAGGCTGGCGATCATCATCGATGCCTTGAAGTTGAGGTCCCAGGTACCATCGTCGTTCTTTTTCAGGCTGCGCTCGGCGGTGCCGCTCATGGGCAGCTGTTTCCAGTCTGCCGTGTAGCTGGCCGAGAAAGGTTTCAGATCTGCAGCCTGAAGCGGTAGTGCGAGCACGGCAAGAGCGAGAAGCAGGGCGCGACGCATAGTATCTCCTAGGGTCGAATCAAGTGGCCGCTGGCCGCCAGGGGCTGGCCATCCAGTAGAGCACCGTGCTCGCCGAGGCGCAAACGGCCTTCAGCGAACCAGCGCACCGCCAGCGGGTAAATCTGATGTTCCTGGCTGTGAACCCTGTGTGCCAGGCGTTCCGGCGTGTCATCCAACTCTACCGGTATTACTGCCTGTACGACCAGCGGCCCGCCGTCAAGTTCCTCGGTGACGAAGTGCACGCTGCAGCCATGCTCTGTATCACCGGCCTCGAGGGCGCGCTGATGGGTGTGCAAGCCTTTGTACTTGGGCAGCAACGACGGATGGATGTTCAGCAGGCGGCCCTGATAGTGGCGGACGAATCCGGCGCTGAGGATACGCATGAAGCCCGCCAACACCACCAGTTGCGGTTGGTAGCCATCAATCAGCTCGACCAGCGCCGCGTCGAACGCCTCGCGGCCCTCGAAGGCCTTGTGGTCGAGCACCGCGGTGTCGATGCCGGCATCACGGGCGCGCTGCAGGCCAAAGGCATCGGCGCGGTTGGAGATGACCGCGCGGATCCGCACCGGGCTATCGCCGGTGCGGACGCTGTCGATCAGGGCTTGCAGGTTGCTGCCGGTGCCGGACAGCAGCACCACGACATCACAGAACGTGCTTGGCATCAGTGCGCCTTGACGTTCTTCAGCTCGACCTGGGCAGCACCTTCGGCGGCAACGCCGATCTGGCCGATGACCCATGGCTGCTCGCCGGAGTCACGCAGGTTTTTCAGGGCGATCTCGACCTGGTCCTGGGCCACGCAGATGACCATGCCGACGCCGCAGTTCAGGACGCGGTGCATTTCGTGCTCGTCAACGTTGCCTTGCTGTTGCAGCCAGTCGAAGACGGCAGGGCGATTCCAGCTGGCGACGTCGACCACTGCCTGGGCGCCTTTTGGCAGCACACGCGGGATGTTGTCGAGCAGGCCACCACCGGTGATGTGGGCCATGGCCTTGACCGCACCGGTATCCTTGATCAGCTTGAGCAGCGGCTTGACGTAGATACGGGTCGGGGCCATCAGCAGTTCGGTCAGCGGGGTGCCATCGAGCTGGATGTTTTCAATGTCGGCACCGGCGACTTCGATGATCTTGCGGATCAGCGAGTAACCGTTGGAGTGCGGGCCGGAAGACGGCAGGGCGATCAGGGCGTCGCCGGTGGCAACCTTGGAGCCGTCGATGATTTCGGCTTTTTCCACCACGCCAACGCAGAAGCCGGCCAGGTCGTAGTCTTCGCCTTCGTACATGCCTGGCATTTCAGCGGTTTCACCGCCGACCAGGGAGCAGCCAGCCAGTTCGCAGCCAGCACCGATACCGGTCACCACCGCAGCAGCGGTGTCGACGTTGAGCTTGCCGGTGGCGTAGTAGTCGAGGAAGAACAGCGGCTCGGCGCCGCAGACCACCAGGTCGTTGACGCACATGGCGACCAGGTCCTGGCCGATGCTGTCGTGCTTGTTCAGGTTCAGCGCCAGGCGCAGTTTGGTGCCGACACCGTCGGTACCGGAAACCAGAACCGGTTGTTTGTAGCCGGCCGGGATTTCACAGAGGGCGCCAAAACCGCCCAGGCCGCCCATGACTTCCGGGCGCGCCGTGCGCTTGGCAACGCCTTTGATGCGTTCGACCAATGCTTCACCGGCGTCGATGTCTACACCGGCGTCCTTGTAGCTCAGGGAGGGTTGCTTGCTCATGATCCAGGCCTTTAGGGGGGAGGGATTCAGGGGAATCGACCGATACCTGTCAGGCATTGCGGAGGGTAATCCGGCTGCCTGACCGTCACCGGTCTGCGAAGGCGCGCGATTTTATCAGGGTTGCCCGGTAGCGGCCATCCTCAGGCCGACGGGCAGGGCCCTGATCGGCTAAAAAAATAGCCTTTGACAGGGTCTTACTGGTTGCCAGGGCGCAGGCTGTATAAGGTATAGCAAAGGCGATGAGATGAAATTGACCGCGTTGGGCGAATGTTTTGCACATTGCTGCGGTCATACCGCCATCTGTTTATACGCATCGCTTCTTTATTATCAGGACAGGAATCCTCCATGCATTTGCGTAATTACCTGGCCGCTGGCTGTCTTGCGTTGTTTGCACTGTCGGCTCAGGCCGAAACCGTCTCCGGTCTTTATCAGGTTCGTGAACCGGTAGAAGGGCAGGGCGCCGAAGCTCGCACTCAGGCTACTGGCAAAGCCCTTGAAACCCTCGTGTTGCGCCTGACCGGCGACCCCAAGGCGGCGCAGAGTCCGGCGCTGGCAGCGCTGCGCAAGGATCCGCAACAGATCATCAGCCAGTTCGGTTTCGAGGCGGGGCCGCCGGAAACCGTAGTGGTGGACTTCGACCCGGGCAGCACCGAGCGCACCCTGCGCAAGGCCGGCCTGGCACTGTGGGGCAACAACCGGCCTTCGATCCTCGGCTGGTGGTTGAACGACAGCACCGAAGGCTCAAGCCTGGTCGGCGATGGCCAGAACAGTGCCGCGCCACTGCGCCATGCCGCCCAGCACCGTGGGCTGCCATTGCGTCTGCCGCTGGCTGACCTCAATGAACAATTGGTGGCAACTGCAAAAAATCTTGAAGGTGCCGATCCTGCGCCCCTGCGCGAGGCGTCCGAGCGTTATGGCGCCGACGCGCTGTTGGCGGTGCATGCCAGTGAAGCCGATGGCAAGTGGCAGGGCACCTGGCGCCTGTGGTTGGGTGAGCAGCGCGAGCAAGGCAAAGTGGAAGCAGCCGACCAGGCTGCGCTCGCCGATGCAGTGATGCTGGCGGTGAGCAGCCGTCTGGCACCGCGATTCGTGGCCCGCCCGGGTGCCAGCAGTGACATGCAGGTACAGGTGCAAGGCATGAACCTGGCGCGCTATGCCGAACTGGGCAGGGTGCTGGAACCCTATGGCGCGCGTCTGAACAAGGTCGATGGCGATACCCTGACTTACCAGGTGACCGGCAATAGCGACCAGTTACGTGCCCAATTGGGCCTGGCCAAATTGCAGGAGCTGCCAGCCGAGGCGCCGGTACAGCCACCGGCTGTTGATCCGGCCAACCCGGCAGCAACTCAGGCAGCAGCGCCTAAACCTTTCACCGGCCTGCGTTTTCGTTGGTAACCCCTGACCTGGCCTGGAGCCGTTCATGACTGATATGCGTCGCTGGGTATGGCTCGGCGTAACGTTGCTGTGTGCTGCGTTGCTGTACTGGCTGCACCCGATTCTTTCGCCGTTCCTGGTGGGCATCATGCTGGCCTACCTGGCCGACCCGCTGGTTGATCGCCTGGAGCGTGCCGGGTTGTCGCGCACCTGGGGCGTGGTGGTGGTCTTCACCTTGTTTACCCTGGTGCTGACCCTGCTGTTGCTGGTGCTGGTGCCGATGCTGGCCAGGCAACTGGTGCGGCTCTATGAGCTGGCGCCGCAGATGCTCGACTGGTTGCAGCACGACGCCTTGCCCTGGGTGCAGGTGCGGCTGGGGCTGGCCGATGGCTTCTGGAAGTTCGACAAGATCAAGGCTGCCATCAGTGGCCATATGGGTCAGACCACTGACATTGTCGGGATCATTCTGTCTCAGGCCACCGCCTCGGGGCTGGCGCTGCTGGGCTGGTTGGCCAACCTGGTGCTGATTCCGGTGGTGAGCTTCTATCTGCTGCGCGACTGGGACCTGATGATGGCCAAGATCCGCAGGCTGTTGCCTCGTCAGCGTGAAGAGCGGGTGGTGGCGCTGGCCGGAGAGTGCCACGAAGTGCTCGGTGCTTTCGTCCGCGGGCAGCTGCTGGTGATGCTCGCGCTTGGCGTGATCTATGCCTCGGGCCTGATGCTGGTGGGGCTTGAGCTCGGCCTGCTGATCGGGTTGTTGGCAGGTCTGGCGGCCATCGTCCCGTACATGGGCTTCATTATAGGTATCGGTGCGGCGATGATTGCCGGGTTGTTCCAGTTCGGTGGTGATCCTTATCCGCTGCTGGCGATTGCTGCGGTGTTCATGATCGGCCAGGCGCTCGAAGGCATGGTGCTGACCCCTTTGCTGGTAGGGGATCGTATCGGCCTGCACCCGGTGGCGGTGATTTTTGCCATTCTCGCCGGGGGAGAGCTGTTCGGATTCACCGGTGTTCTGCTGGCGCTGCCGGTGGCGGCGGTGATCATGGTGCTGCTGCGGCATGTCCACGATCTCTATAAAGAGTCGGATATGTACGCAGGTGAAATCGATCCGGATCTCTAGCTTAATGGCCATAGGCTTGCATCGGTTGTCAGGCATAGATGCAAGCCTTTGATTTTACTTGTGGTCCGCGCCGATTGTGCGAGGGGCGCCACGGGTATAAACTTTGCAGACTTTTCAAAAAAGGCCCCTTGCGGTTCTTCGGAAGCGCCCAGCCAGCATGAAACCGATCCAGTTGCCCTTGGGTGTGCGTCTGCGAGACGACGCCACCTTCATCAACTACTACCCGGGTGCCAACGCCGCAGCATTGGGCTACGTCGAGCGACTCTGCGAAGCCGACGCCGGCTGGACCGAAAGCCTGATCTACCTGTGGGGCAAACAGGGCGTCGGGCGTACTCATCTGCTGCAAGCCGCCTGCCTGCGTTTCGAGCAATTGGGCGAACCCGCCGTCTACCTGCCACTGGCGCAACTGCTCGACCGCGGTGTCGAGCTGCTGGATAACCTCGAACAGTACGAACTGGTGTGTCTGGACGACCTGCATGTAATTGCCGGCAAGCCAGAGTGGGAAGAGGCCATGTTCCACCTGTTCAACCGCCTGCGTGACAGCGGCCGACGCTTGCTGCTGGCCGCGTCCAGCTCGCCTCGGGAGTTGCCGATCAAGCTGGCCGACCTCAAGTCGCGCCTGACCCTGGCGCTGATCTTCCAGATGCGTGCACTGTCTGACGAAGACAAGCTGCGCGCCTTGCAACTGCGCGCTTCGCGTCGCGGTCTGCAGCTTTCCGACGAGGTCGGACACTTCATCCTCACCCGCGGCACCCGCAGCATGAGTGCGTTGTTCGATCTGCTCGAACGTCTCGACCAGGCCTCGTTGCAGGCTCAACGCAAGCTCACCATCCCGTTTTTGAAAGAAACATTGGGCTGGTAAAGCAGGGGCCAGAGCCTCGGCACATAAAAGTCACATTTTTTTCGATTGAATTTGCAAATCGAACCGATAGAAGGCATAGTTTCCCCCTCTATAAATTCCAGACACGGTCGTGCCCATGCTAAAGCGCTTCGCACCCCTCGTGCCCCTCGCACTTGTGACCCTGCTTTTTGGCTGCGCGGCTCATAGCCCTGTTTCGCAGCAGCAGGTTCAACAACCGGCTTCCGCTCAGATTCTGCCCAAGTCCTCCACCGCATCGGTGTTCGAGGAAGAGCTGGCCACCGAAGAAGAGCTGCAGGACTTTGCCAGCAGCAAGCCTTACCAGCTGCCAGCCCTGGCCGACAACATTCTCGAACGCGGCATGTCCCTGATCGGTACCCGTTACCGTTTTGGCGGTACCTCCGAGAACACCGGCTTTGATTGCAGCGGCTTCATCGGCTACCTGTTCCGCGAAGAAGCCGGCCTCAACCTGCCGCGCTCGACTCGCGAAATGATCAACGTGAAGGCCCCGCTGGTTGCACGTAACAACCTCAAGCCGGGTGACCTGCTGTTCTTCAGCACCAATGGTCGCGGTCGTGTCAGTCACGCCGGGATCTACCTCGGTGACGACCAGTTCATTCACTCCAGCAGCCGCCGCAGCGGTGGTGTGCGCATCGACAAGCTCGGTGATCGCTACTGGAGCAAGACCTTTATCGAAGCTAAACGCGCATTGGCCATGGCCCCGACCGCGACCACCATCTCGCGCAACTGATCATGCCCCTTGCGGTACCACGGCGACGTAGCTGAAAAGCTCGTCGCCGTGCGTGTTTACAGAAAGCGTCTAATCTAAATTCTCACCTATTTCCGGCCACAGCGTCGGACGGCTTCAGACAGGATGTTCTGACCATGGCGATAAAGGCGCGCTTCGCTCTGTTTTCCCTGCTGGCACTGCTCGGTGCCTGCTCCAGCCATGCCCCGACCCCGCCCAAGGTGGTCGAACCAGCCGTCATGGCGCCTCAAGTGTATTTCTCTCCGGTTGCCGAAGATGTGCTGTTCCGTGCCTTGGGGCTGGTCGGTACGCCGTATCGCTGGGGTGGTAACACACCGGATTCGGGCTTCGATTGCAGTGGCTTGATCGGCTACGTCTATCGCGACGCTGCCGGCATTGCCTTGCCGCGCACGACCCGGGAAATGATCGGCGTGCGTGCGCCCACTATCGATCGTGGCGCCCTGCAATCCGGCGACCTGGTGTTCTTCGCCACCAATGGCGGTTCGCAGGTCAGCCATGCCGGTATCTACGTCGGCGAAGGCCGTTTCGTGCATGCCCCGTCCGCCGGTGGAACGGTGCGTCTGGACTACCTGTCCAACAGCTACTGGAACAAAACCTACCTCAACGCCAAAAGGGTCCTGGCCCCGACTCACCTGGCGCGTAACCCCTGACCTTGCGAGGTAGGCGATGACTGCACAAACGCTCTACCTCGACGATGCCCTCTACCATTACCTGCAAGCGGTTTCTCTGCGTGAGACGCCGCTGCTGGCCCGCTTGCGCGCCGAAACCCAGGCATTGCCCGAGGCGCGCTGGCAAGTGGCGCCGGAGCAGGGGCAATTGCTCGCCTTGCTGGTGCGCTTGATCGGCGCGCAGCGGGTGATTGAGGTCGGTACGTTCACTGGATACAGCGCCCTGTGCATGGCCCAGGCCATGGAGCAGGGGCAGTTGCTCTGCTGCGACCTGGAAGGCAGCTACAACGCCATTGCCTGGCGCTACTGGCAGGAGGCCGGGGTGGCAGAACGTATCGAACTGCGTCTGGCGCCCGCCTTGCAGACCCTGGCGGCACTACCCTCAGAGCGCTACGACCTGATCTTCATCGATGCCGATAAGGCCAACTATCCGTGTTATCTGGAAGCGTCCCTGCGTTTGCTGCGTACGGGTGGGCTGGTACTGTTCGACAACACCCTGTGGAGCGGGCGGGTGTTGCAGGCGCAACCTGACAGTGAGGATACGCGAGCGATCCAGGCGCTGAATCTTGCGCTCAAGGATGACCCGCGGGTGGATCTGTCGATGTTGCCCATAGGGGATGGCTTGACGCTGTGTCGTAAGCGTTGAACTGATCGTGTAGGAGCGGATTTATCCGCGATGGACTGCGTAGCAGTCCCATCTCTTAGGGCCGCGTTGCAGCCCATCGCGGATGAATCCGCTCCTACAAGGGCTATTTCGCCTTGGTTACCCGCCAGATCTTGTTGCCGACATCATCGGCCACCAGCACACCACCGCGTTGATCGTTGATTACCCCCACCGGCCGCCCCATGGCCTTGCCTTCGTCATTGAGAAAGCCCGTCAGCAGGTCGATCGGCTTGCCGACCGGCTTACCGGCGGTGCTGAACGGCACGAAGATCACTTTGTAGCCACTGTGCGGTTTGCGGTTCCAGGAACCGTGCTGACCGATGAATGCGCCTTGTTCGAAGGGTGGCGGCAATACACCGGGCTCGGCAAAGGTCAGGCCCAGTGAGGCGGTATGCGGCCCCACGGCGTAATCAGGTGCAATGGCTTTGGCGACCAGTTGCGGATCCTGCGGGCTGACCCGCTCATCGAGGTGCTGGCCGTAATAGCTGTAGGGCCAACCGTAGAACCCGCCGTCCTTGACCGAGGTGATGTAGTCGGGCACCAGATCGCTGCCGATCTCGTCCCTTTCGTTGACCGCGGTCCACAGTTGTCCGCTATGCGGCTCCCAGGCCATGCCATTGGGATTGCGCAGGCCCGTGGCAAACAGGCGTTGCTGGCCGCTGGCTGGATCGACTTCCCAGATGGCGGCGCGGCCTTTTTCCTGGTCCATGCCGTTCTCACCGACATTGCTGTTGGAGCCGACGGTGACGTAGAGCTTTTTGCCGTCGCGGCTGGCGATGACGTTTTTGGTCCAGTGATGGTTCAGCGGGCCACCGGGGAGTTCGGTCACCAGGGTGCCAGGCGAGGTGATCGAGGTAGCCCCGGGCTGATAACGAAAGCGTATGAGGCGATCGGTGTCGGCCACATAGAAATCGTTGCCGACCAGGGTCATGCCAAACGGGGAGTTGAGGTTTTCGATAAAGGTCGTGCGGGTTTCGGCCACGCCATCATGGTCGCTGTCGCGCAGCAGGCTGATGCGGTTGGCACTGGGCACGCCGGCACCGGCGCGACTCATCGCCTTGCCCATCACCCAGCCACGAATGCCTTTGCCGTCCTCGGGTTTGGGCGGGGCGTTGGTTTCAGCCACCAGCACATCGCCATTGGGCAGGACATACAGCCAACGCGGGTGATCCAGGCCTTCGGCGAAGGCGGCCACCTGAGTGCCGGGTGCGGCCACAGGCTTCACACCTTGGGGCCAGCCGATGGCCGGGGCGATGTTGACGGTGGGGATCAGGGTCTTGTTCGGTTCGGGCAGTTGTGGCGATGGCCCGAATCCGTCACTGACCTCCAGCCGGGCGGTCTCGCCGCAACCGCTCACGCCTGCAGCCACCATCAGCAACACGGCTATCCGGGTCATGTGCATGGCGTTGCCCTCGCAAAGTTGGCTTCTGTTGAACATAGAGGCGGCCAACACGCAGGAGGTTCCGTTGTTCAGGCCTGCTTGAGCAATAGCGCGACACCCGGATGGTACTGCCCGGCTTCGTTGTGCAGCTTGCGGTAGGCGTAAGGGAAGTACCAGGCAATCGCGCAGGCGGTGTGTTTTTGCAGGTCATCAACCAGGTCCTGAAGCTCTTCGGGGCTGGCATGTTGTCCAGCCTTCCACGGGCTGGCAAACAGAGCGGCGACCTTGAGCTGGCTGGGGGCAGCCACCTGGCGCGCGGCAAACACGGTTTCCTGCAGGGCGTTGTGCAGATCCAGGCGGGCTATGCGTGGCCAGCGCTGGCTGGCTTGTATGTAGGCGGCTTCTTCACGGTTGGCGATGTACAGGTCGCAATAACCTTCACGCTCACCTTCGTCGCGCTGCTTCTTGCTCTGGTGATGCTGCAGGGTGATCAATTCTGCTTGCCAGGCTGCGGCCGAGAGCACGCCGAGGTTCGCTTGGGCACCGTGCCAGTAGGGGGCCTCGCCGTCGCCCAGGGTCTGGTTACAGCGGTCGATGCATTCGACCCAGCGTTCCAGGGCCGGGCGCAGGAATTCCAGGCGCGGGTTATTGATAATCAGACCTTGCATGCCGCTCTCTCCTTTATAGTTGTAATCGAGATAGCCAAATTATGGCTATTTGATATCACTGATATCAGGGTGGCACAAGATGACAAAGACGCCATTGATCCAGGCCAGTGCTGCGCCTTTCATTGACGCTCCGGGTGCAACCCTCTAACCTTCGCGACTTGTTTCAGGTGCTCTGTGGGCTGTGGCCTGGCAGGGTGAAACAGGGAAGCCGGTGGGCACGCAAACGCGTGCGAGTCCGGCGCTGCCCCCGCAACGGTAGGTGAGTCAAGGCCGCGCACGGCCACTGGGTGATCGCACCCGGGAAGGCGCGCGACCCTGGGTGTTCATGACCCCGCTCACAAGCCCGGAGACCGGCCTGCAACAGCCAACGGCATCACGGAGGGTGATGCGCGTACCCTTCGGCCTGTGCCGCAGCCCTGCGCGTTTCTCCGTCTGCCTTATCCATTCATCTGTTGCCATCTCTTTGCCGCGAACGCTGTGCAGCCCCGTGCTGCTAGGCTCGTTGCGACGGATAGACAGGGCTATGCGGAGACTTCGATGACTGAATCCACCGAGCGTGACGAACGCCACCTGGCACGCATGCTGCGCAAAAAGGCGGTAATCGACGAGCGTATTGCCAACGCCCCCAACGAATGCGGCTTGTTGCTGGTGCTCAGCGGCAACGGCAAGGGCAAGAGCAGTTCGGCCTTCGGTATGCTCGCCCGGGCCATGGGCCATGGTATGCAGTGCGGTGTGGTGCAGTTCATCAAAGGCCGCAACAGCACGGGTGAAGAATTGTTCTTCCGGCGCTTTCCCGAGCAGGTGCGCTATCACGTGATGGGCGAGGGCTTCACCTGGGAAACCCAGGACCGCCAGCGTGACATCGCCGCGGCAGAGGCCGCCTGGGCCGTCTCGCGTCAGTTGCTGCAGGACCCGACGATCACCTTTGTGGTGCTCGATGAACTTAACATCGCCCTCAAGCACGGTTACCTCGATCTGGAACAAGTGCTCAGCGACCTGCAGGCACGGCCACCCATGCAGCATGTGGTGGTCACCGGTCGTGGGGCCAAGGATGAAATGATCGAACTGGCCGACACCGTCACTGAGATGGGCATGATCAAGCACGCCTTCCAGGCTGGCATCCGTGCTCAGAAGGGCGTTGAGCTATGAGTGACACGCGCCACTGTCCGGCGGTGCTGATTGCCGCCCCGGCCTCGGGCCAGGGCAAGACCACCGTGACCGCCGCGCTGGCGCGGCTGCACCGCAATCTTGGGCGCAAGGTGCGGGTGTTCAAATGCGGCCCTGACTTTCTTGACCCGATGATTCTCGAACGGGCCAGTGGTGCCCCGGTGTACCAGCTCGACCTGTGGATGGTCGGTGAACAGGAAAGCCGGCGGCTGCTCTGGGAAGCTGCGGGTGATGCCGACCTGATCCTGATCGAAGGGGTCATGGGCCTGTTTGACGGTACGCCGTCGAGCGCCGATCTGGCACGTCACTTCAACGTGCCGGTGCTGGCCGTGATCGACGGCACCGCCATGGCGCAGACCTTCGGCGCTCTGGCCCTGGGCCTGGCGCGCTATCAGCCGGACCTGCCCTTTGCCGGGGTGCTGGCCAACCGGGTCGGCACCCTGCGTCACGCCCAGTTGCTTGAAGGTAGCCTGACCGAAGGGCTGCGTTGGTACGGCGGCCTGTCGCGGGAGACCGGGATCGAATTGCCAAGCCGGCATCTGGGCCTGGTCCAGGCCAGCGAACTCAATGATCTGGATGCTCGCCTGGACGCCGCGGCAGCAGCGCTGGGGGCCAGTTGTGAATCGTCCTTGCCTCCCGCAGTGGCCTTTGCCGCACCGGCCCCGCAGCGCATCGAGCCCTTGCTCGACGGGGTGACGATCGCCGTGGCCCGGGATGAAGCCTTTGCCTTCACCTATGGTGCCAACCTCGACCTGCTTCGCGCCATGGGCGCTGAGCTGAAGTTCTTTTCGCCGCTGCATGACCAGGTGCTGCCACACGCTGACAGTCTCTACCTCCCGGGTGGCTATCCGGAACTGCATCACCAGGCGCTGGCCGCCAACACCTCGATGCTTGCCGCGATCCGTAGCCATCATCAGGCGGGCAAGCCGTTGCTCGCCGAATGTGGCGGCATGCTCTACCTGCTCGATGCCCTCACCGATGTCGCCGGGGCGCGTGCCGAGTTACTGGGATTGCTGGAGGGCGAGGCGGTAATGCAGAAGCGCCTGGCAGCCCTGGCGCTGCAAGCCGTCGAGCTGCCCGAGGGCACCTTGCGCGGGCACACCTACCACCACTCGCTGACCACGACCGCACTGGAACCGATTGCCCGCGGACACAGCCCCAACGGTGGCCGTGGCGCTGAGGCGGTCTACCGCAGCGGACGACTGACGGCGTCCTATGTGCATTTCTACTTCGCCTCCAACCCGCAAGCGGCGGCGGCGCTGTTGGCACCATGAGCGACCAGGCTTTCAGCGAGGCCGAGCGCGCGGCGGTTTACCGGGCCATCGGCGAGCGTCGCGACATGCGCCACTTCATCAAAGGCGAGGTAGCGCCCGAACTGCTGGCGCGCCTGCTTCAAGCGGCGCATCAGGCGCCCAGCGTCGGCCTGATGCAGCCCTGGCGCTTTATCCGCATCACCGATCGCGATCTGCGCCAGCGCATCCAGGGGTTGGTGGAAGCGGAGCGCGTGCGTACCGCCGAAGCGCTGGGCGAGCGCTCGGATGAATTTATGAAGCTCAAGGTCGAAGGTATCAGCGACTGCGCCGAAGTGCTGGTGGCGGCCTTGATGGACGACCGCGAAAAACACATTTTCGGTCGCCGTACTTTGCCGGAGATGGACCTGGCCTCGTTGTCATGTGCCATCCAGAACCTCTGGCTGGCGGCGCGCGCCGAAGGTTTGGGCATGGGCTGGGTTTCGTTGTTCGAACCCCAGGCGCTGGCCGAGCTGCTGGGTATGCCGAGTGGCGCCAAGCCGCTGGCGATTCTCTGTCTGGGCCCGGTGCAGGCGTTCTACCCGGCACCGATGCTGGTGCTGGAGGGCTGGACCACGGCGCGGCCGTTAAGCGACATGCTGTTTGAAAATCAGTGGGGAGAGTCTTGATGAGTGTGGCGTTGCTGACCGTTGCCGGTGTTGCGCTGGATGCACTGTTGGGGGAGCCCCAGCGCCGGCATCCGCTGGTTGCCTTCGGCCGTCTGGCCGGGCGCCTGGAGCAGCGCTTCAACGCGGCGGGCCGTGGCTGGCGCAGCCATGGTGTGACGGCCTGGTTCCTGGCGGTGATTCCCCTGATCTTATTGGCTACCTTGCTGTCCTGGCTGCCCTATATCGGCTGGTTGGTGGAAGTGCTGGCCCTGTATTGCGCCTTGGGTTTGCGCAGCCTGGGCGAGCACGTGACCCCGGTGGCCGACGCCTTGCGTCGCGGTGACCTGGATGAAGCGCGCCGTCGCGTGGGCTTTCTGGTCAGCCGCGAAACCCGCGAGCTGGACGACACTGCCGTGGCTCGCGCAGCCACCGAGTCGGTGCTGGAAAACGGCAGCGATGCGGTATTCGCCGCACTGTTCTGGTTTGTCGTGGCCGGGGCGCCGGGTGTCGTGCTCTATCGCCTGAGCAATACCCTGGATGCCATGTGGGGCTACCGCAATGAACGCTTCGAGCGCTTCGGCTGGGCGGCGGCGCGGATCGATGACCTGCTCAACTACATTCCTGCCCGGCTGGTGGCGCTGACCTACGCGTTGCTCGGCAAGACCCGTCTGGCCCTGTCGTGCTGGCGCCGCCAGGCACCACTGTGGGACAGCCCCAATGCCGGTCCGGTGATGGCGGCGGGTGCCGGTGCGCTGGGCGTGGAGCTGGGTGGCCCGGCGGTGTATCACGGTGAGCTGCATGAACGTGCGCAACTGGGTGAAGGCCCGGTGGCGGATGCCGATGCGATTGAACGTGGCTGGCGCCTGGTGTGCCAGGGCGTGTGGTTGTGGTTGCTGCTGTTGTGTCTGGGGGCTGAATTCTATGCTTGAGCACGGTGGGCGCCTGCAGCGCGCAGTGCAACACTACGGTATTGCCCGGGAACACTGGCTGGACCTGTCCAGCGGCATTGCGCCCTGGTCCTATGACATTCCGGAGATTCCGCTGCGTGCCTGGGCGCGCTTGCCGGAAACCGACGACGGTCTGGAGCAGGCTGCAGCCGAGTATTACCGGGTCAAGCAAGTACTACCGGTAGCGGGCTCACAGGCCGCGATCCAGGCTTTGCCGCACCTGCGCGCACGCGGCACGGTGGGCGTACTGTCGCCGTGTTACGCCGAACATGTCGAGGGCTGGCGGCGTGCCGGGCATCAGGTGCTGGAGTTGCAGGGCGAGCACGTCGACGACCTGCTCGACAGCCTCGATGTGCTGGTCGTGGTCAACCCGAACAATCCCACCGGCTGCTTGCTCAAGGCTGAGCAGTTGCTGGAGTGGCATGCCCGCTTGGCGCGGCGCGGCGGCTGGTTGCTGGTCGACGAAGCCTTTATGGACAACACCCCGCAGCACAGCATTGGCGCCCAGGCGCAACGGCCGGGCCTGATTGTGCTGCGCTCGTTTGGCAAGTTCTTTGGTCTGGCGGGTGTACGGCTGGGCTTCGTCCTGGCTGAGCCTGAATTGTTGCAGCGCCTGGCCGAACTACTAGGGCCATGGACCGTCAGCGGGCCAACGCGGATTCTGGGTCAGGCCTGCCTGCTCGACCGCGCCGCCCACCAGCTTCAGATTGCTCGTTGCGCCGCGGCCAGCCGGCAGTTGGAAACCTTGATCAGCGCTGCAGGCTTTAGTCCTGACGGTGGCTGCGATCTGTTTCAGTATCTGGTCACCGATCAGGCTGAGCAGTTGCATGAGTTCATGGCTCAACGGGGCATTTTGCTACGTCTGTTCAGTCAGCCTGCCAGCCTGCGCTTCGGCCTGCCGGCCACCGCAGCGGATTTCCAGCGCCTGCAACAGGCATTCAACGATTACCGCAAGGAACAGCCATGAGTACCCTGATGGTACAGGGCACCACCTCCGATGCCGGCAAAAGCACGCTGGTTACCGCACTGTGTCGCTGGCTGTTGCGCCAGGGCGTCGCGGTGGTGCCGTTCAAACCGCAGAACATGGCGCTCAACAGTGCCGTGACCGCCGACGGCGGCGAAATCGGCCGGGCCCAGGCTGTGCAGGCGCAGGCCGCCGGGCTGGCGCCGCATACCGACATGAACCCGGTGCTGCTCAAGCCCAACAGCGACACCGGTGCCCAAGTGATCGTCCATGGCCGTGCGGTTACCAGCATGAACGCCGTGGCGTATCACGATTACAAGGTCATCGCCATGCAGGCGGTACTGGATTCACACCAGCGTTTGCGTACGCAGTACCCGGTGGTGATGGTCGAGGGCGCGGGCTCACCTGCGGAGATCAACCTGCGTGCCGGGGATATTGCCAACATGGGCTTTGCCGAAGCGGTGGACTGTCCGGTGATTCTGATTGCCGACATCAACCGTGGTGGGGTGTTTGCCCATCTGGTCGGTACCCTGGAACTGCTCTCGGAAAGCGAACAGGCGCGGGTCAAAGGCTTTGTCATCAACCGCTTTCGCGGTGACATCGCCTTGCTGCAGCCGGGCCTCGACTGGCTTGAGGCGCGTACCGGCAAGCCGGTGTTGGGCGTGCTGCCCTATGTGATGGACCTGCACCTGGAAGCCGAAGACGGCATCGACCAGCGCCAGGGTGACAAGGCCGCGCGCGCACTCAGAGTGATCGTGCCGGTGCTGCCGCGCATCAGCAACCACACCGATTTCGACCCGCTGCGCCTGCACCCGCAAGTCGACCTGCAGTTCATCGGCCCTGGCGATCCCATTCCGCCCGCGGACCTGATCATCCTGCCGGGCTCCAAAAGCGTGCGCGGCGATCTGGCGCAGTTGCGTGCCCGTGGCTGGGACCAGGCCATCAGCCGCCATCTACGCTATGGCGGCAAGGTGCTGGGCATCTGCGGCGGTCTGCAGATGCTCGGTCAGCGGGTGGACGATCCGCTGGGGCTGGAAGGGGAGGCCGGCAGCAGTGATGGACTGGGCCTGCTCGACTTCGTCACCGTACTGGAGGCGCATAAGCAGCTGCGCAACGTCGCCGGTACCTTGCAGCTGGAGCAGGCGCCGATCAGCGGCTATGAAATCCATGCCGGCGTCACCCAAGGCGCGGCGCTGCAGCGTCCTGCGGTGCAGTTGGCGGAGGGGCGCAGCGACGGTGCCATCAGTGCCGACGGACAGATCCTCGCCACTTACCTGCATGGCCTGTTCGAAAGCCCGCAATCCTGCGCGGCGCTGTTGCGCTGGGCGGGCTTGCACGAAGTCGAGCACGTCGACTACCAAGCGCTGCGCGAACGCGATATCGAGCGCCTGGCTGACCTGGTCGAGCAGCACCTGGATACCACGCGCTTACGTCAACTGTGCGGACTGAACTGACATGCTCAACCTGATTCTCGGTGGTGCCCGCTCCGGCAAGAGCCGCCTGGCCGAACAACTGGCCGAGCGCAGTGGCTTGGCCGTCACCTACATCGCCACCAGCGAACCGCTGGATGGTGAAATGAATGCCCGGGTGCAACTGCACCGTGAGCGCCGACCGTCCAGCTGGGGGCTGATTGAAGAGCCGCTGGCCCTGGCGCAGGTCCTGCGCGCCAATGCCGACGCCGAGCGTTGCCTGTTGGTGGATTGCCTGACCCTGTGGTTGACCAATCTGCTGATGCTGGACAACCCCGAGCGACTGCTGGCCGAGCGCACCGCGTTGCTCGAGTGCCTGGCCGAGTTGCCCGGCGAGATCATTCTGGTCAGCAACGAGACTGGCCTGGGCGTGGTGCCACTGGGTGAGCTGACCCGCCGCTACGTCGATGAAGCCGGCTGGTTGCATCAGGCGATTGCCGAGCGTTGCCACCGCGTGGTGCTCACCGTCGCCGGCTTGCCCCTTACCCTGAAAGGAACTGCAGCATGACTCAGAACTGGTGGCTCGATGCCTGCCGCGTCGTTGATCTGGCTGCCTGCGAGCAGGCCCTGGCGCGTCAACTGCAATTGACCAAGCCGGCCGGCTCGCTGGGGCGCCTGGAACTGGTCGCGGTGCAGCTTGCTGGCTTGCAGGGGCAACTCAAACCAAGCCTGGACCAGGTCAGCATCGCGATCTTCGCCGGCGATCATGGTGTGGTCGCTGAAGGCATCTCGGCCTATCCCCAGGCCGTGACCGGGCAGATGCTGCAGAACTTTGTCGGCGGTGGTGCGGCAATCAGCGTGCTGGCGCGTCAGTTGAATGCGCAGCTGGAGGTAGTAGACCTCGGCACCGTCGATCTGCATTTGAACCTGCCAGGGGTGCGTCACCTGCGCGTCGGGCCAGGCACGGCGAACTTTGCCCAGACCCCGGCGATGACCCGCGAGCAAGGGTTGCAGGCGTTGCAGGGTGGGCGTGAGAGCGCCTTGCGTGCAGCGGCCAGCGGAGCCCAGTTGTTTATTGGCGGCGAGATGGGCATCGGCAATACCACCGCCGCCAGTGCCTTGGCATGCGCGTTACTCAAGTGTCCGGCCAGCGAGCTTAGCGGGCCGGGTACCGGGCTGGATGCCGCTGGCGTTCAGCACAAGGCTGATGTTATCGAGCGCGCTTTGACGTTGCATGGCGACCAGTCGGCGGATCCGTTGCAGTCGTTGTTCTGCTTTGGCGGATTTGAAATCGCCGCCTTGGTCGGTGCTTACCTGGGGTGTGCCCAGGCCGGCGTCGCGGTATTGATTGACGGGTTTATCTGCACTGTTGCGGCATTGGTCGCGGTGAAGATCAATCCCGGTTGCCGTGACTGGCTGTTGTTCGGTCACTGTGGTGCCGAACCCGGGCACCGTCGGGTGCTGGCTGAACTGGATGCCGAGCCTGTGCTGGAGCTCGGTTTGCGTCTGGGCGAGGGCAGTGGAGCGGCACTGGCGGTGCCGGTGTTGCGTCTGGCCTGTGCCCTGCACGGGCAGATGGCGACTTTCGCCGAAGCCGCTGTGGCAGACCGTCCGGCATGATCATCGACCTCCTGCGACACGGTGAAACCGAGCTCGGTGGCGGCCTGCGCGGCAGCCTCGATGATGCGTTGACAGACAAAGGCTGGGCGCAGATGCAGGCAGCGGTGGAGGCGGGCGGCCCCTGGCAGGCCCTGGTCAGTTCCCCCTTGCAGCGCTGTGCACACTTTGCCCAGGCACTGGGTGAGCAACTGCACCTTCCGCTGCAGCTGGCGCCGGGGTTACAGGAGCTGCATTTTGGTGAGTGGGAAGGGCGCAGCGCCGCCGAGCTGATGCTCACCCATGAACAGCAACTGGGGCAGTTCTGGGCGGATCCTTATGCCTTTACGCCTCCCGGCGGCGAGGCAGTGATCGACTTCTCCGGTCGGGTGCTGAAAGCCATTGCCGAGCTGCACCGGGAGCACGCTGACAAGCACCTGTTGCTGGTCACCCATGGTGGCGTGATGCGCCTGTTGCTGGCGCGCGCCAGAGGTTTGCCACGTGAGCAGTTGCTACAGGTCGAAGTCGGCCATGGCGCCTTGTGCCGCCTTGAGCTGCTGGCCGACGGCAGCCTGCGGGAAGTGCACTGAGATGCTCGCGTTCTGGATTGCCTTGCAGTTTCTCAGCAGCCTGCCGGTGCGTCTGCCGGGAATGCCGACACCTGAACAGATGGGCCGCTCGCTACTGTTCTACCCGGTGGTGGGGCTGCTGTTTGGCGTGCTGTTGTGGGGGCTGAACGCGGTACTCGACGGCACGCCGTTGTTGCTGCACACGGCCTTGCTGCTCAGCGCCTGGGTGATGCTCAGCGGCGGCCTGCATCTGGATGGCCTGGCCGACAGCGCCGATGCCTGGCTGGGCGGTTTCGGCGACCGCGAGCGGACCCTCGAAATCATGAAAGACCCGCGCAGTGGGCCGATTGCCGTGGTCACCCTGGTGTTGGTACTGCTGCTCAAGTTCTGCGCCTTGCTGGTGCTGGTGGAGCGTGGTCAGGGGCTGTTGCTGATACTCGCACCGTTACTAGGCCGAACGGCAATGCTGGGGCTGTTTCTGTCCACGCCGTATGTACGGGCAGGGGGGCTGGGCCAGGCTCTGGCCGATCACTTGCCGCGGCGGACGGCGGCTTGGGTGCTGCTTGCCAGTTGCGTCTTGTGCCTGTGTCTGGTGGGTCCGCAAGGCTTGTATGTTCTGGTCGTCACGGCTGTGGCCTTTTTCTGGTTACGTCGCGTGATGATTCGGCGCTTGGGCGGGGCAACCGGTGACACGGCGGGCGCGCTCCTGGAATTGCTGGAGTTGACGGTTTTACTCAGCCTGGCGCTGTAATTTCCGGCATTCATGGGGGCCTTTCCCCGGGCGGTGTGAGGCGTATGCTGCGCCTTCTTTGTCGGGGGGGGCGGTCGCATATGAAGGGATTACTGCAAGGCGGGCTGCTGGCCCTGTTCTGTTGGTTCGGCAGCGCCAAGGCTGCCGACCTGATCGAGTACTGGGATACCCCTCGTCACGGTGGCAACAGCTTCAATCGGCTGCCGCCTGATCAGGCGTACTTCCAGGCGCTCAAGGACTACGGCGCCACGTGGGTGCGCCTGTCTTACGACAAGTGGAGCCTGCCGGTCGCGACTTCCTCCTGGGCGATGCCGATGGCTACAAGGAGCTGGCCACCGAAGATCTGCTGCAACTGCGCAAGACTCTCGATGCTGCCCATGCCGCTGGCCTCAAGGTAGTCATTGCGCCGCTTTCCCTGCCAGGCATGCGCTGGGCGCAAAACAACCATGACCGCTTCGACGACCGCCTGTGGCAGGACAAGGCGTGGTGGACGCAATCGGCAGCGTTCTGGCGCGATCTGGCCGCGGCGCTCAAGGATCATCCGGCAATCGCCGCCTATAACCTGATCAACGAGCCGGCGCCGGAGAAAATGGGCGGGCTTGCCGAGCATGCGCCGGCGGCAGACATGCGCACCTGGTATCAACAGCAGCAGGGCAGTGCCCGTGACCTGCCAGCCTTGTATGCGCAGATCATTGCGGCCATCCGCGAAGTGGACCCGTCGACACCGGTGATGGTCGACGCCGGCTGGTATGGCGCTGCCGATGCCTTTGCCTACTGGCCGGGTGCGTTGGCGGATTCGCGCGTGCTCTACAGCTTTCACATGTACGAACCCTACGAAGCCACCAGCGCACCGAACATGAACCGCGCAACGCCTTACGCCTACCCCGGGTCGGTGAAGTTTGCCGGTCAGCAGCAGGCATGGGACCGCGCCAGGGTCGAGGCTTACCTGCAAAGCCCCTTGCAATGGGCGCAAGCGCATAACGTGCCTGCCCGCCGTCTGGTGGCCGGCGAGTTCGGTTGCATGCGCCGCTTGCCGGGTTGCCGGCAGTACCTGGAGGACGTGCTGGTGACGCTTGACCAGGCAAACCTGCACTGGGCGTTTTACAGCTTTCGTGAGGATAGCTGGGACGGCATGGACTATGAGCTGGGCAGCGCCCCGGTGCCCTGGGCCTATTGGCAGGCCATAGAGCAAGGGCTTGCGGACCCGATCAAACGCCAGGTGACGCCGGCGTTCGAGCCGATTCGCAAGCGCCTGCAGCCTTGATCTGATCAGGAAATGCTTGCTCTGGGAATTATGCGGGTATATACACGTAATCATGTTGACCAGTGAATGCATCTGCACCCACCTGCGTCGTGCTGCCCGTGGGGTCAGCCGGCACTATGACGAGGCCCTCGAAGGTTTCGGGATCAATGTTGCGCAGTTTTCTTTGCTGCGTCATTTGCGTCGCCTCGACCAGCCGAGTATTTCCACCCTGGCCGAGGCCATGGGCCTGGACCGCAGTACCCTGGGGCGTAACCTGCGGGTACTGGAAGCTGAAGGTCTGGTGGCGCTGGCCGAAGGCCGCGATCTGCGCAATCGGCTGGTGCTGTTGACCGATCAGGGCCGCGAGCGTTTGCAGGTGGCCGAGCCGGCCTGGGAAAAAGCCCAGACAAGCCTGATCGATACCCTCGGCGAAGGGCAGCGCGATGAACTGGTACGCCTGCTCGAGCTACTTGCCTGAGCTTTATCCGACTTAAAGCGGGTATATACCCGTATAACCTTGCGGCGTTGTGGAGAAAACAATAATGACATCGGTATGGCGAACCAGTGGTTGGATTCTTCTGGGGGCGGCATTGATCCTCGCCCTCTCGCTGGGTGTGCGGCATGGCTTTGGCCTGTTTCTGGCCCCCATGAGTGCGGACTTTGGCTGGGGGCGTGAGGTGTTCGCCTTTGCCATTGCCCTGCAGAACCTGATCTGGGGGCTGGCGCAACCCTTCGCCGGCGCCCTGGCCGACCGCCTCGGCGCGGCCAAAGTGGTGATGGTCGGCGGCATCCTCTATGCCGTAGGCCTGGTGTTGATGGGGATGTCCGATTCGGCGCTGACACTGTCGTTGAGCGCTGGCCTGTTGATTGGCATTGGCCTGTCCGGCACCTCGTTCTCGGTCATCCTCGGGGTAGTCGGTCGTGCCGTCCCCGCAGAGAAACGCAGTATGGCCATGGGCATTGCCAGTGCGGCAGGTTCTTTTGGCCAGTTTGCCATGCTGCCGGGCACCCTCGGCCTGATTGGCTGGCTTGGCTGGTCGGCAGCCTTGCTGGTGTTGGGCTTGCTGGTGGCGTTCATCGTACCGCTGGTTGGCCTGCTCAAGGACCGGCCGCTGCCTAGCCACGGTGCAGAGCAGAGCCTGGGGCAGGCGCTGCGTGAAGCCTGCTCGCATTCCGGATTCTGGTTGCTGTCGCTGGGCTTTTTCGTCTGTGGTTTCCAGGTGGTGTTTATCGGTGTGCACCTGCCGGCCTATCTGGTTGACCAGCACCTGCCAGCAACCATTGGTACCACGGTGCTGGCGTTGGTGGGCTTGTTCAATATCGTCGGCACTTACACCGCCGGCTGGCTGGGTGGGCGGATGTCCAAGCCGCGTTTGCTGACGGCGCTCTATCTGTTACGTGCGGTAGTGATCGTTTTGTTCCTCTGGGCGCCGGTCACGCAGTTCAGTGCCTACCTGTTCGGCATCGCCATGGGCTTGCTGTGGCTGTCGACAGTACCGCTGACCAACGGCACGGTGGCGACCCTGTTCGGTGTACGTAACCTGTCGATGCTGGGCGGCATCGTGTTCCTGTTCCACCAGCTGGGTGCGTTTCTGGGTGGCTGGCTGGGCGGCGTGGTATACGACCAAACCGGCAACTACGACCTGGTCTGGCAGATATCGATCCTGCTCAGTCTGTTGGCCGCGGCCCTCAACTGGCCGGTGCGCGAGCGCCCTGTGGCACGCCTGCAGGCGCAAGCGGCATGAGCCGGTTGGCGCTGCGCGGGCTCCTGGCCCTGGCCGGGCTACTGCTGCTGGCCCTGATCTGGTGGGGCTGGCATGAGGGCGGCCTGGCGTTGATGCAGTTGGGCATGGGCGTGTGCTAAGCGTATTGTGGATACAGTATTCAGGCTCAAAGGAGAGACGATGATGCGCACACGCTGGATGTTGGTTCCACTGTTCACCCTGATGACGGCGGCAACAGCGCAGGCAGCCGACTGCCCGGCGCTGCTGAAAGACCAGGGCAGCCTGCCGGAGTTGCGTGGCAAAGAGCAGATCGACTTGTGCGAGCGTTTTGCCGGCAAGCCGCTGGTGGTGGTCAACACCGCCAGCTATTGCGGTTTCGCCCCGCAGTTCGAGGGGCTTGAAAGCGTCTACAAGGCGTACAAGGGGCAAGGCCTGGAAATGCTCGGAGTACCGTCCAATGACTTCAAGCAGGAGGACGCCGACATCGAGAAGACCGCCAAGGTCTGCTATGCCAACTACGGTGTCACCTTCACCATGACCAAGCCGCAGCCGGTACGTGGCGACGATGTCATTGCGTTGTTCAAGGGGTTGGCCGAGCAAACCAACGCACCCAAGTGGAACTTCTACAAATATGTGGTCGATCGCCAAGGCAAGGTAATCGCCAGTTTCCCCAGCCTGACCAAACCGGATGATCCCAAGTTCACGGCCGCTATCGAGAAGGCTATCGCCTCGCAGCCGTGAAGTGTCGTGTTACTGGACGGGGTGAACCGTCCAAGCCACCAGTTTAAGCACGATGGGGCGCACCACCAGCACGCAGGCAAACGCCACTGGCATGGCCAGCTGATAGGCCTTGAGCACATTGCTCAGATAGTCGGCGTCGATGCCGGCGTTGGCGGCAGTGATCACGAAACACATCAGCAAAGCCATGATCGCTGACATGTAGAAGGCGAAGACGTAAGGGGTGGCGCGAACGCCAAGTTTGCGCCGGCTGCGGACGGCTTGCTGTGTCGTCATGGGGGTTCCTCGTGTGCTGATGAGGGCGCAGCCTAACAACCGCGACAGGGGTTCAGGTAGACGAGCTTGGCTTAGGTCTTTATAAAGAAACTCTTACGAATGCCGGACTGACCTGCATGAATCTGCTGGGCTCGATCAAAAGTTTCATCAAGGTTGTCGAAGCGGGCAGTATTGCCGGTGGTGCCAGAACCCTGGGTTTGAGCGCGGCAGCAGTCAGTCAGAACATTGCCCGGCTGGAAGCCCATCTGCAGGTGCGGCTCTTGTCGCGCACCACGCGTAGCATGGCCTTAACACCCAATGGCACGCTCTATTATGAGAAGGTCAAGCACATTGAGCGTGACCTTGAACAGGCGCACCTGGCGATTACGACACCTGATTGCGAGCCGAAGGGCCGTTTATGTATTGCCTCGTCCTCGGCATTCGGCCGTCATGTGCTGGCGCCCTTGATTCCGGGCTTCAGTGCGCGCTATCCGCAGCTTTCGATTGAACTGGTTACGAATGATCGACGGGTCAATCATGTACAGGAAGGTGTCGATGTCAGCATCCGGATCAAACCGCAGTTGGACGATGGCCTGTTGGCGCGTCGCATCGCCCAGGTGCCGTTCATTTGTTGCGCATCACCCGACTACCTGGCCCAGGCGGGATGGCCAGGCGCGCCGGAACAGCTCAAGCAGCATCGTTGCCTGGTATTTCGCTACCCGGTGGATGGGCGTTTCCTGCGTTGGGGGTTTGTTCGCGACAGTTTGCGTTTCGATGCCGAGTTTGGTGAGGTACTGATCAGCGACGACATCGACGTGCTCACCCAGATGGCAGTCAACCATGGGGGGATCGCGCGCCTGGCTGATTTTGTCGCGCGGCCTTTTATCGAACGAGGGCAGCTGGTGGCGCTGTTTGAATACACCCAGCCCGCCCAGGCCTATGCCCAGACCGAGCCGATGGACATCTATCTGTGTGTGGCTGATCGTTTTGCAATGACGCCCAAGGTGCGGGTGTTCATGGACTACCTCAGAGAGCACCTGGGGCAGCTCTGGTTCAATGATCAGCCATGAAAAAACCGCCGAAATCGGCGGTTTTTTGTGTAACCAGCGTTGAATCAGAAGCGGTAGGTGAGCGATGCACCGATACCGTGAGCGCTGTTTTCGTACTTGGCGTTGTAGGTGCCCTTGGTTGGGCTCGCCAGGTTGACCTTGGTGTCTTCTTCCCACAGGTAGGAGTAAGCCAGGTCGATGGTCATGTCGTCGTTCGGGCTCCAGCCGGCGCCCAGGCTGAACACCTTGCGGTCGCCAGTCGGGATGCGTGGCGAACGGTCATGGTTGTTGGTCGGCGATTGGTCGACAGTGAAGCCGGTACGCAGTACCCACTCTTTGTTCAGCTTGTACGAAGCACCGATGGCGTGGGCCCAGGTGTCGTGCCAGTTCTGGTCTTCGCTGATGGTGCCGAACTGACCGGCCAGAGGTGCAGGCACCTCGTTCTGCACGGTGATCGCTTCCAGGCGGCTCCAGCGGGTCCAGGTGCTGCCCGCGTAGAGGGTCCATTGGTCATCCAGTTCGTGGGTGACCGAGAAATCCACGGATTCCGGGGTTTTGATCTTCAGTTCAGCGTCAAACTTGCTACCGCTGAACGGGCCGATCAGGGCGTTGTTGACCTTGGTGTTGCCTTCGAGCTTGTAGTCGACCATCGAGTGGTAGGTCAGACCCAGGCGAGTCTTGTCGGTGGCCTGAACCAGAACGCCGATGTTGTAGCCGACGGCGGTATCGTCACCTTTGATCTTCACTTCACCATCATTGATGCCCGGGGTGAACGGGTTGATGGTGTTGGAGCTCAATTCGCCTTTGATCTTGTTGATGGTCGGGCCGAAACCGATCGAGACCTTGTCGTTGAAGGCGTAGCTGACAGTAGGCTGGAAGGTGATGACTTCAACGTAGCTTTTCTTGCCCCAGTAGCGGCTGGCAGCTTCGTCTTCATATTCGGTCACCAGGCCGAAAGGTGCGTAGATACCGAAGCCAACGCTCCAGTGCTCATCGATAGGCTTGACGTAGAAGCCCATGGGAACACCCACGAACGGCACCATGTCGCCGTCGGTAGAACCGCCTGGGAAGCCGCCGCCCGAGATATCGGACTTGGCGATCACGGCTGCAGCACCCACGGTGATCTGCTCACGTTTCAGGCGCGACATACCGGCAGGGTTGCCGAATACAGTGCTGGCATCATCGGCAGAGGAAGAGCGACCCGCAAAACCTGTGCCCATGCCACTAACGCTCTGTTCGTTCAGGGCAAAGCCGCTGGCGAACAATTGAGTCGAGGCGAGAGTAACGGCGAGGCTGAGAGAGGTTTTGAGCATTACTTTTTTCATTATTAGAACTCCTTGGGATCTCCGGGGCGAAAATTACCAACATTTCGCCCGCAGCGCTATAGGCTGTATCGCAGGAGATAGAGCGGTTTTGTAGGACAATCCGACCAGATTGGTAGGAGTTTTCCGATTATGGAGTTCAGTGACTGTCAGCAGGCCTGAAGAGTCACAGGCGCGATGCAGGTTTGCCAGGCGCAGGTGAAGTCGCGCAGGCGTCCCTGGGGCTGGAAGGTCTGGCGCCAGATGCGCGCCAGGCCCAGTAGATCGTCGGCAGCAGGAAGTTCGGGGGCTTGTTCTTCAATGAGCATCCAGGCAATGGCTGTGGCGTAGCGCAGGTTGACGGTCAGTTCCAGATGCGGGCCGCTGAGAAAGGCGTGCTGGCTGGCCAGGCCGCGGACCAGGCTGGCCAGTTCCGGGTCGCGGGCGAGGAACTGATCCCAGACGTTTTGATGGCGTAGTTCGCCGATACGGTAGAGGCCGTGGCCGCGGCGATCGTGGAGAGCGGAGCCGAGTGCTGATTGGCTGGCGGCAACACCCAGCAACAATGCTTCGGCGCTTGCGCAGTGACGGTCCAGATAAATCAGAGTCGGGCGGATGACAAACTGGCTCAACTCGCTCGCGGCGATACCCATAACACCCTCGAACTTGAATTTGGCCGGCGGACGCTGGAGCTTGGCAGCTGATGAGTCGGTCAGGCCCGCCGGAAGCGGCCTATGCCGCTTGAGTTGAAGTGTAGTGTCATATTCGCGGCGTAAAGGCCTGTTTTTAAAACATTTGCGGCTTTTGGTTATAAATCATATGCCGTGGAGTGATTAGGCTGGCGCGTATCCACAGGCATAAAAAAGGTTCACCACGGAATACTGGGGGACTAGGATCCTTGGGTTGGGTTGGGTTGGGTTGGGTTGGGTTGGGTTGGGTTGGGTTGGCTGCGAGCTTATCCAT